>Ga0207675_100004346_pt1 | contig 13695 bp, 12 predicted proteins | sample KBSSwiS42_FD_184305 | JGI IMG/M metagenome (GOLD analysis project Ga0207675, IMG submission 184305) | Switchgrass rhizosphere microbial communities from Kellogg Biological Station, Michigan, USA - KBS Switchgrass S4-2 (SPAdes) (version 2) | ecosystem: Host-associated > Plants > Roots >... | reverse complement strand
TTGCCGGCGGTGCAGAAGCCCGCGCGCGGCTGGCCGGTCGCGATCTTCGGCCACGGCTTCGGCGACTCGATGTACGGAGCGCCGTGGACGGTCGCCGCGACGCTCGCGTCGCAAGGCATCGCCAGCGTCTCGATCATGGTCGTCGGCCACGGCGGCGGGCCGCTCGGAACGCTCGCCGTCCAGCGCGGCGCGCAGCCGACGGTGACGGTCCCGGCCGGCGGCCGCGGCATCGACCAGGACGGCAACGGCACGATCGATTCGACCGAAGGCAGCAGCGCCGCGCCGCCGCAGGGAATCATCAGCAGCCGCGACGCCCTGCGCCAGACCGTCGTCGACCTGATGCAGCTGGTGCGCCAGATCCAGGCCGGCATCGACGTCGACGGCGACGGCAGCGTCGACCTCGACGCCGAGCGCATCTACTACGCGGGCCAGTCGTTCGGCGGCATCTACGGGACGATCTTCCTCGGCGTCGAGCCGTCGTTGAAGGCCGGCGTGCCGAACGTGCCCGGCGGCTCGATCATCGAGATCGTCCGCCTGAGCCCGGTCTTTCGCCTGCTCGGCGCGATCGCGCTGGCGACGCGCCAGCCGCCGCTGATCAACTTGCCGCCGCTTCCGGGGGTGCCGTTCCCGGCCAACCTGCAGTTCAACGAAAACATTCCTCTGCGCGACCAGCCGACCGTGATCAACAACGTCGCCGGCGCGCTCGCGATCGCCGAGGTGTTCGACCGCACCGAGTGGGTCGCGCAGTCGGGCAACCCGGTGTCGTACGCGCCGTTCATCCGCAAGCAGCCGCTGCAAGGCAACGCCGCCAAGCCCGTGATCGTCCAGTTCGCGAAGGGCGACATGACGGTGCCCAACCCGACCGCGAGCGCGATCCTGCGCGCCGGCGATCTCGCCGATCGCGCGACCTTCTTCCGCAACGATCTCGCGTTCGCCCTCAATGCTGCGGTGGGCAAGAACCCGCACACGTTCCTGACCAACATCGGCAACGCCGCCGCGGCGCCGTACGCGATCGCGGCCCAGGTCCAGATCGCGACGTTCTTCGCGAGCGGCGGCGCGACGACGATCGATCCCGATGGTGCGGGGCCGTTCTTCGAGACGCCGATCGCCGGGCCGCTGCCGGAGACGCTCAACTTCATCCCGTGACGCGATCGATCGGCGCCCGGCCGCGGCGGCGCTAGACTGAATCCATGCTCGCGTCGGACGCCCTTTCGCATCTCACCGTCCTCGACCTCACCCGCGTCCGCGCCGGCCCGACGGCGGTGCGCCAGCTCGCCGACTGGGGCGCGCAGGTGATCAAGATCGAGATGCCGCCGGCGCTCGACGAAGGCGAGGGCGTCGGCGGGCCGCGCGACGGCAGCGACTTCCAGAACGTGCACCGCAACAAGCGCGGCATCACGCTCAACCTCAAGTCGGCCGAGGGCGTCGCGATCCTGAAGCGTCTCGCGGCGCGCGCCGACATCCTGGTCGAGAACTACCGCCCCGACGTCAAGACCAAGCTCGGCATCGACTACGCGACGATGGCTGCCGTCAACCCGCGATTGATCTACGCGAGCATCTCGGGCTACGGCCAGGACGGTCCGTATCGGCTGCGACCGGGGTTCGACCAGATCGCGCAGGGCATGGGCGGGCTGATGTCGATCACCGGGCTGCCCGGCCAGGGGCCGGTGCGTGTCGGCATTCCGATCGCCGACCTCTGCGCCGGCATCTTCTGCGCGTGGGGGATCGCGGTCGCGGTCATCGAGCGCGAGAAATCCGGCAAGGGCCAGTGGGTGCAGTCGTCGCTGCTGCAGGCGCAGCTCTTCATGCTCGACTTCCAGGCCGCGCGCTGGCTGATGCAGGGCGAGGTCGCCAGGCAGGCGGGCAACAACCATCCGACGTCGATCCCGACCGGAGTCTTCAAGACGCGCGACGGCCATCTGAACGTCGCCGCGTCCGGCGGCCGGATCTGGCTGCGCCTGTGCGACGCGATCGGCGCGCCGGAGCTCGCCGAGCATCCCGACTACAAGACCGGGGCGCTGCGCTCCGAGCACCGCGACCGGCTCCACATCGACATCGAGCAGCGGCTCGCGGCGCGCACCACCGCCGAGTGGGTCGACGTGCTCAACGCGGCTGGCGTTCCGTGCGGCCCGATCTACGCGATCGACGAGGCATTCGCCGACCCGCAGGTGCGCCAGCTCGGGATGGTGCAGGAGGTCGGCGACGTGCCGTATCTCGGCCAGCCCGTGACGCTCAGCCGCACGCCGAGTCGCGTCGTCGCCCATCCGCCGGCGCTCGGCGAGCACACCGCAGAGGTGCTGCGCGAGATCGGCTTCGACGATGCCGGCATCGCGCGGCTGAAGAGCGAAGGAATCGTTTGAGGAGAAGGTGATGGCGAGCGAGAAGCTGATCGCGAAGAAGGCGGACGGCGTCGGCTGGATGATCTTCAACAACCCGGAGAAGCTGAACGCGATCTCGCTCGAGATGTGGGAGGCGGCGCTCGAGGCGATGGCCGACTTCACAGCCGACCCGTCGGTGCGCGTGATGGTGCTGACCGGCGCCGGCGGCAAGGCGTTCGCCTCGGGCGCCGACATCTCGAAGTTCAAGGACGAGCGCCAGGAAGCCGAGGCGGTCGCGCACTACCAGGCGACGACGCAGCTCGCGTATTCGACGCTGCAGTCGATGGCGATCCCGACGATCGCGATGATCCGCGGCTGGTGCATCGGCGGCGGCACTGCGGCGGCGGTCTGCTGCGACATTCGCGTCTGCACCGAGAACGCGAAGTTCGGCGTTCCCGCGGCCAAGCTCGGCCTCGGCTACGGCCTCAACCGCGCGCAGCCGCTCGTCGACCTGATCGGCCCGGCGTATGCGAAGGAGATGTTCTTCACCGGCCGCCAGTTCGACGCCCGCGAGGCGGAGAAGATGGGCCTCGTCAACCGCGTCGTCGCCGACGATGCGCTCGAGTCGACGGTCGAGGAGATGGCGCGGACGATCGCCGGCAACGCGCCGCTCACTGTCCGCTGCGCCAAGCTCGTCGTCGGCGAGGCGTTGAAGGACTTCGCCGATCGCGACGCCCTCGCGTGCGATCGCGCCGTCGCGGCGTGCTTCGCGAGCGACGATTACCGGGAAGGGCAGGCCGCGTTCATGGAGAAGCGAAAGCCCCGCTTCATCGGCTCGTGACGTCCTGCGACGCGAAGGGCCGTGATCGCACTTCGGGCGCGGGCGGCGGGTGGCCGATTTCCTCCATGTCCCCCGGGCCTGGCCTGAACGGCCGGCCCTCCTCCTCTACTTCCGGAAATCGGCCACCCGCCACCCGCGCCCGAACCGAGGCACACGGACTCGCGACGCTCGGTCGGATCGGGACGGCAGGGCGCCCTGCTTTGCGGAAATAGAGGAGGAGGGCCGGCCGTTCAGGGCAGGCCCGGAGGACATGGAGCAAAGCAGGGTGGCCTGCCGTCCCGATCCCGTGCGCAAAGAACGAAATCCTTCGCTTCGTTCAGGGTGACAGTGCAGCGAGTCTGCGACGTCGCCGGGTCGCTGCGAGCGCGCGGAGCGTGGGGACGAGGATCGCGGCGATCGCGGCGAGCATGAGCACTGCAGAGATCGGCCGTAGGAAGAAGATCGCAGCTCCGGCGTCCGAGATGATCAGCGACTGGCGCACCGCCCGCTCCGCCATCGGCCCGAGGACGAGCGCGAGGACGAGCGCCGCCGGCGAGTAGCCGAGCCGCTTCATCGCGAACCCGAGGACTCCGAACACCACCATCTGGCCGACGTCGAAGACGCTGTTCTTCAGCGAGTACGCACCGGTGACGCAGAAGACGACGATGAGCGGCATCAGGATGCCGTAGGGGATCCGGAGCGCGCGCACGAAGAGCGGGATCGCCGCGGTGCTGAGGACGAGCAGCATCACGTTGGCGATGTACTGCGACGCGATCAGGCCCCAGACGAACTCCGGGTTCTTCTCGAACAGCAGCGGCCCCGGACGCAGCCCCCACATCATCAGCCCGCCGAGCATGATCGCGGTCGTCGCCGATCCAGGAATTCCGAGCGTCAGCATCGGCACCATCGCTGCCGTCGCGGCGGCGTTGTTGGCCGACTCGGGCGACGCGACGCCCTCGATCGCGCCGTGGCCGAACTCTTCGGGATGCTTCGAGACCTTCTTCTCGACGGCGTACGCGAGGAACGTCGAGACCGTCGGGCCGGCGCCCGGCAGGACGCCGACGAGAAAGCCGAGCACCGTGCCGCGGACGATCGCCCAGCGGCTGCGCAACCGGTCGACGGCGTTCGGAACGAGATCGCGCAAGCCGTAGCGCGCCTTCAGCATCGCCACGCCGCCGGGGATCTCGGCACCGGCGACGACCTCGCCGATGCCGAACAGGCCGATCGCGACCGGCAGGAAGTCGATCCCGTCCATCAGCTCGGGAACGCCGAACGCGAAGCGCGGCTCGCCCGAGACGATGTCGAAGCCGACCGTCGCGAGCAGCAGGCCGAAGACCATGCTGATGTAGCCCTTGACCGCGCTCTCGCCGGTGAGCAGCGTCACCGTCGTCAGGCCGAGCAGCATCAGCGCGAACGTCTCCGGCGGCCCGAACGCGAGCGACCAGCGTGCGAGCACCGGCGAGATCAGCATCAGGAGAACGACGCCGACGGTGCCGGCGAAGAACGAGCCGATCGCCGCGATGCCGAGCGCCGGGCCGGCGCGGCCCTGCAGCGCCATCTGGTAGCCGTCGATGCACGTCACCACCGATGCCGATTCACCCGGCGTGTTGATGAGCACCGAGGTGATCGTGCCGCCGTACATCGTCCCCGCATACAGCGCCGCGAGCATGATGATCCCGGACGTCGGGCTCATGCCGAACGTGAGCGGCAGGAGCAGCGCGACTCCCGAAGGCGGCCCGATCCCGGGCAGCGCGCCGATCAGGATGCCCATCACGACGCCGGCCACCGCCATCAGCAGATTGAACGGCGTCAGCGCGACCGAGAAGCCCATCGCCAGGTTGCCGAGGAAGTCCATGGCGTTCGCCGGCCTTGCTCAGAAGCCGAACGGCCCTTCGGGCAGCGGCACGTGCAGCCAGCGCGTGAAGACGACGTGGTTCAGCGCAGCCACCACGATCGCGACCGCGATCGCGACCGGCCACGGCTTGCGGTCGGGCCAGCGCACCAGGACGACGAGGAAGAGCGCGGTCGCGAGCGTCATGCCGAGGACGCCGATCAGGGCGACGTACGCTGTCGTCGCGCCGAGGACGATGGCGATCCGCTGCAGGCCCTCGCCGCGCGGCAGCCAGGGCTCGCCCGGGTCGCGCGAGCGGAGCGCGCCGACGAGCAGGAGGGTGGCGAGGAGCGCCATCACGACGCCGATCCAGAACGGCAGGAACGCGGGACCCGGACCGCTCTCGCCCCAATACGCGTGCTGGCGAAGCGCGAAGGCGGCGAACGCGACCGCGATCGCGAGCAGCGCGGCGCCGACGATCCGGTCAGCGGCGCGCACGTCGCTTCCCGTGCGCCCGGTTTACTTCTTCAGCCCGCCGAGTTCGGCGAGCGCGGTCTCGTACTTGCCGGTGATGCCGTCGAGGTACTTGTTGGCTTCCTCGCCGGTCCACGTCGTCGGCGTCAGCAGGTTGGCCTTGATGTAGTCGTCCTGCCACTTCTTCGTCGCGGTCACCTTCCTCAGCGTCTCCTGCCACCACGCGACGGCGTCGGGCGACATGCCGGCCGGACCGACGACGCCGCGCATCTGTTCCCAGAAGAACGGGTAGCCCTTCTCCTCGAAGGTCGGCAGGTCGGGCGCGCCGGGCATGCGCTTGTGCGCCGCGACCGCGAGGTTCTTCGCCTTGCCGGCCTCGACCTGGGCGACGATCTCGTTCGGATTCATGATGCCGGCGTCGATGTGGCCGCCCATCAGCGCCGCGGTCGCCTCGCCGCCCGAGTTGAACGGCACGTACTTGAGCTTGATCTTGGCCGACTGCTCGAGCAGGTGGGCGAAGATGTGGTCCTCGTTGTGCGTGCCGGTGCCGCCGACGGTGAGCTGGCCGGGCCTGGCGCGCGCCGCCGCGACGAAGTCCTCGATCGTCTTGTACGGCGAGTCGCTGCGCACCGAGAGCATCAGCTCGTCGATCGCGACGATCATCAGCATCGTCATCGCGTCGCGATGGTTGCCCGAGAGGCGCCCCTGGAGCTTGCCGGAGACGACCATCGGCGTCGCGCCGGCGACGACGTTCGAGTCGCCCTTCTTCGAGATCAGGTAGCTGTAGCCGACGGTGCCGCTGCCGCCGGCGCGGTTGTTGACGTTGAGCGGCACCGGCGACCATCTGTTCTCGTCGATGATCGCGGTGATCATCCGCATCATGTTGTCGGTGCCGCCGCCGGGAGCGAACGGCACGACGACCTCGATGTTCTTCGACGGGTACTTCGCCTGCGCGCCGGCAGGCGCGCCCGCGAGCAGCGCGACGGTCGCCGCGACCGCGGCGAGCAGCTGGGCAACCTTCATCTCTGCATCCCGATGCGAACGAACAGGTGCGACCCACTCTAGCAGCGGCGCATCGCGTGCGACTCGGTGTTGGCCCTGACGATCGCCGCGCGTGCGCGGGCCTGCGCGCACACCCGGTGCTACGATCTTCGCGACCTGATCGAGGACGTCGCGCCATGGAACCAACGTCGCCGCCCGGCGAGCACATCGTCGTCGAGCGCGAGGGCGCGATCGTCACGCTGACGTTCAACCGTCCCGAGGCGCGCAACGCGATGACCTGGGACATGTACCGCCGCCTCGGCGAGGTCTGTGACGAGGTCGACCGCGACGACGCCGTGCGCGTTCTCGTGCTGCGCGGCGCCGGCGGCAAGGCGTTCGTCGCCGGCACCGACATCGCGCAGTTCCTCGCCTTCGCGGGCGGCGACGACGGCCTGCGCTACGAGCGCGACGCCGACGAATTCCTCGGCCGCATCGCGCGCGTCACCAAGCCGGTGCTCGCGCAGATCGAGGGCTTCGCGGTCGGCGGCGGCTTCGGCATCGCCGCCGGCTGCGACCTGCGCATCGCGACTCCCGACGCGCGCTTCGGCGCGCCGATCGCGCGCACGCTCGGCAACTGCCTGTCGATGCGCGCCTACGCGCGCTACCTGGAGCTGATCGGCCCGTCGCGGTTGAAGGAGCTGATCTTCACGGCGCGACTGATGACCGCCGACGAGGCGCTCGCGGCCGGCTTCGTCCACGAGATCGTCGCCGGCGAGCGCATCGCGGCGCGCGTCCGCGAGATCGCCGAGCAGGTCGCGGCGAACGCGCCGATCACGCTGATGGTGACCAAGGAGGCGATCCGGCGCATCCACGAAGCGCGCGCGCTTCCGAACGGCGACGACCTGGTCGCGAAGACGTACGGCAGCGCCGACTTTCACGAGGGCGTGCGCGCGTTCGTCGAAAAGCGGCCGCCGCGCTGGACCGGCAAGTAGGCCGCGGGTCGCGATGCCTCTTGCATCTCGTTGCCGTCCCTGCCGGCAACGCGCGTATCGCCGGCGCTAAGATCGCGCACGATGGCCCTCGGCAGCACACGCTCGACGTCACGACGCTGGTCGTGGCTGCTCGCGCTCGGCCTGCTGTTCGCGTTCGCGCAGATGGCCGCGAACGCGCATGCGATCTCGCACTTCGGCAAGGACGGCAACGGCTCGCGCGAGGGTGCGCTCGTCCACGCGCAGTGCGAGCTCTGCCTGATCGGCGCCGCGATCGGCGGCGCCGCGCCGCTGCCCGAGCCGCCGTCGCTGCGGCATCCGCTGCTCGACGACGTCGCGATCGCCGTCGTGTTCGCTCCGGTCCGCGACGTCGCGCCTGCGCTCGCGTACCGAAGCCGCGCCCCTCCCGCCGCCCAGCGTTGACCCGTCCCTGCGCGCTTCGCCTCGAGCGACGCGCGGGCATCCGTCACTGCTGGAGCATTCGCGATGCGATCGATCCCCGCGGCCTTCGTGGCCGCACTGCTGCTGCCCATGGCAGCACACGCCGACGACGCTGCCGACGTCGCGGCGTTGCGCAAGGACATGGAGGCCCTGCGCGCCGCCTACGACGCTCGCCTGCAGGCGCTCGAACAGCGGCTGAAGAGCGCCGAGGCGGCGCTCGCGGCGGCACCCGCGGCCGCGACGAGTGCGCCGCAAGCGACCGCGGCCGCGCCGCCGCCGGCGGTCGCGCCGCCACCGCCGACTGCGGCTGCTGCGCCTACCGCCACCGCCGCCGCCGGTGGCGGCGCGAATTCGTTCAACCCCGCGGTCTCGCTCATCCTCTCGGGGCTCTACGCGCACACGTCGCACGATCCGGCGCAGTACGCGCTGCGCGGCTTTCCGTTGCCGGCCGACGCCCCGATCGGCCCCGGGACGCGCGGCTTCAGCCTCACCGAGACCGAGCTCGGCCTCGCCGCGAGCATCGACCCGTGGCTGCGCGGCGCGGCGGCGATCTCGGTCGCCCCTGACAACAGCGTCGAGGTCGAGGAAGCGTTCGTGCAGACGACGTCGCTCGGCAACGGGCTGTCGCTCAAGGCCGGCCGCTTCTTCTCCGGAATCGGCTATCTCAACCCGCAGCACTCGCACACCTGGGACTTCGTCGACAGCCCGCTCGCCTACCAGGCGATGCTCGGCGGCCAATACGGCGACGACGGCTTGCAGCTGACGTGGCTGCCGCCGATCGACCAGTACGTCGAGCTCGGCGTCGAGGTCGGCCGCGGCCGCACGTTTCCCGGCAGCGACTCGAACCGCAACGGCCCCGGCATGGTCGCGCTCACCGCGCACGCCGGCGGCGACATCGGCGCGAGCCACAGCTGGCGCGCCGGCGTCTCGATGCTCGACGCGAAGGCGAGCGACCAGGGGCTCGTCGCGACCGACGCCGCCGGCAACCGCTTCGCGCAGTCGTTCAGCGGCAGCACGCGGGTCTGGATCGCCGACGCGATCTGGAAGTGGGCGCCGAACGGCAACGCGACGCGCACCAACTTCAAGCTGCAGGGCGAGTATCTGCAGAGCACGCGAAACGGCGATCTGATCCACGACGTCGGCGGCGCGAACCTGGCGTCGACATACTCGGTGCGGCAGTCGGGCTGGTACGTGCAGGGCATCTACCAGTTCATGCCGCGCTGGCGCGTCGGCCTCCGCACCGAAGGGCTCGACCCGGGCACCCCCGACTACGGCGCCAACAGCGGCCTGATCGCGCTGCCCACCGATCGCTCGCGCAAGGACTCGCTGATGCTCGACTTCAACCCGAGCGAGTTCTCGCGCGTGCGCGTCCAGCTGGCGCGCGACCGCGCGCGCGAAGGCGGCGCCGACACGCAGTGGTTCGTGCAGTACCAGATGAGCCTCGGCGCGCACGGCGCGCACTCGTACTGATCCTTCGGAGAGAGCACCATGTCTCGATCGCTTTTTCATCGCTGGCCCGCGCTCGTCGCTGCAGTCTTTGCGTTCTCGTTCGCTCCCGCGCACGGCGCCGTGCGCGTCCTCGCGTGCGAGCCCGAGTGGGGCGCGCTCGCGCAGGAGCTCGGCGGCAAGCTCGTCGACGTCGCCGTCGCGACGAGCGCGCTCCAGGACCCGCACCAGATCCAGGCCAAGCCTAGCCTGATCTCGCGCGCACGCAACGCCGACCTCGTCGCGTGCACCGGCGCCGAGCTCGAGATCGGCTGGCTGCCGGTGCTGCTGCAGCAGTCGGGCAACGCCAAGGTGCAGCCCGGGCAGCCCGGAAATTTCGCCGCCGCCGACTTCGTTCGCAAGCTCGACGTGCCGACGCAGCTCGACCGTGCCCAGGGCGACATCCACGCCGCAGGCAACCCGCACATCCAGACCGACCCGCGCAACATCGCGCTCGTCGCCGATGCCCTCGCGACGCGCCTGCAGCAGATCGATCCGGCCAACGCCGCGCAGTACGCTCAAGCGCACGCCGACTTCGCGAAGAAGTGGCAAGCGGCGATCGCACGCTGGAGCGCGCAGGCGGCACCGCTGCGCGGCACCGCGGTCGTCTCGCAGCACAAGGCGTTCGTCTACCTCTACGACTGGCTCGGCATGAAGGAGGTCGCGGTGCTCGAGCCCAAGCCCGGCGTCGAGCCGAGCGCGGCGCACCTGCAGGGCGTGGTCGCGACGCTGAAGGGCGCGCCCGCGAAGATGGTGCTCTTCGCCGCGTACCAGGATTCGCGGCCTTCGGACTGGATCGCGAAGAACGCCGGCCTCGCGGTTGTCAAGGTGCCGTTCACCGTCGGCGGCAGCGACGCCGCGAAGGACCTGTTCGGCCTCTTCGACGACACCGTCGCGCGCCTGCTCGCCGGCGCAGGCGCCAAGCCATGAACTGGAGCGCGCTCGATTGGGGCGTCGTCGGCCCGGCGCTGGTCGCGGGGCTGCTCGTCCTCGCGACGCACGTCCCGCTCGGCATGCAGGTGCTCGACCGCGGCATCGTCTTCATCGACCTCGCGATCGCGCAGATCGCGGGGCTCGGCGTCATCGCCGCCGACGCGCTCGGCATCGCCGAGCACGGCCTCGCCGTGCAGGCCGCCGCGGTGACGGCGGCGCTCCTCGGCGCGTGGCTGCTGACCTGGACCGAGCGGCGCGCCGCGCAGCAGCAGGAGGCGCTGATCGGTGTCCTGTTCGTTCTCGCGGCGTGCGTCTCGCTGCTGCTGCTCGCCGGCAACCCGCACGGCGGCGAGCACCTCAAGGACCTGCTCGTCGGCCAGATCCTGTGGGTGAACACGACGCAGCTCGGGTGGCTCGCCGCGCTCTCGGTCGTCCTTCTCGGCGCGATCGCGGCGGGCTGGACCGAGCGGCTCGGACGGTTCGGCTTCTACGGCGCGTTCGCGGTCGCGGTGACGGCGTCGGTGCAGCTCGTCGGCGTCTATCTCGTCTTCTCGAGCCTGATCGTGCCGGCGCTCGCGACGTCCGCGCTGCCGCGCGGGCGCAGGCTCGTCGTCGCGTACACGATCGGCGCCGCCGGCTATGCGCTCGGCCTCGCGCTCTCGGCGCTGTTCGACCTGCCGTCGGGCGCGGTGATCGTCTGCGCGCTCGCCGGCTGCGCGCTCGCGTGGAAGGCGGTCGGCTTCGGCGCGAAGCTCAGGCCGCGGCCGTGATCCGCTTGATGCGCCGCTGCGCCGCGGTCGTGATCAGGCTGCGCTCGAGCGGCGACGCGCCCTGGTAGAGCGCGTAGCCCTCGCGCAGGCACTCGGCCTGGCGCTCGGCGGCGACGTTCGAAGGCAATTCCTTGAAGTCGTCCTCGGCGGCCTTCAGCATCTGTCGCGCCTCGGCCTCGCGAAGGCCCGCGAAGTACTGCGTGCCGATGATCGCGATCCCGCTCTGGACGACCTTGAGCAGCTCGGGCTCGACCGCGTTGCCGGACTTCATCGCCTCGGCAAGGGTCGCTTCCTGCGCCTTCAGCGCGGCGACGCACGCGGCGGCGTGCGGTGCCGACGCCGGCGCGGCGACGGCAGGACCGGCGACCGAGGCCAGAGCGACGACGGCGGAGACGAGAAGCGAGCGCGGCATGACGAAGATCAGGAGCAGTTGCAAGTCAACGGCAGCGCGTCACCGGCGGTTGACCGATCCCGCTGCCGCGACCGACGGACGTCGATTGTCCGGGAAGACCGGGGCTCGACGTGTGATGAAGTGCAAAGTCCGCTCCAGTGGTGGGACGTTCGCGCCTACTTCACCTTGTCCTGCGCGACGTCGATCACGAGCCGCGTCGCGAGATAGAGCCGCGGCACGATCGAATCGAGGCGCACGTACTCGGCGTCGTTCGAGTGCGCGCCGAAGCCGACCAGGCCGAATCCTTCGACGACCGCGCCCTTGGTCTGCAAGGCGGCGAATGCGGCATCGGTGCCGCCGCCGGTCGCGACGTCGGCGATCGTCATCGGCATGCCGAGCTCGTCGTAGATCGCCTTGCCGCGCGCGGCGAGCTGGCGCGATGCGGGAGTCGCTTCGAGCGGCGGGCGGCGGACCTCGAACTTCAGCTGCACCTTCGCGTCGGCGACGAGCTGGGTGCGGACGCGCTCCTGGAGCTTCGCCTGCAGCGCCTCGAAGTCGGAGACGCGCAGCGCGCGCGCGTCGGCCTGCGCGGTCGCGCGTGCGGGGATGACGTTGCGGTTGGTGCCCGCCTGCGCGACCGTCCAGTTCAGCTTCAACCCCTTGTCGTTCTGCGACAGGTCTCTGAGCTGCAGGAGCTGGTGCGCCAGCTCGTAGAGCGCGTTGACGCCTCGCTCGGGTGCCGCGCCGGCGTGCGACGCCTTGCCTTCGACGGTGAGGTAGGCCGAGCCGATCCCGCTGGTCGCGAGGCGCACGCCGCCGTCGCTGCCGCCGCCCTCGAACGAGAACACCGCGTCTTGTGTCGAGGCGACGCGGCTGATCGTGCTGCGCGAGCCGGGCGAGCTGATCTCCTCGTCGCCGTTGACGAGCACGGTGAGCGTGCCGTAGTCCTTGAAGCCGAGCTTGTTCAGCATCGTCACCGTGTGGATGATCAACGCGACACCCTGCTTGTCGTCGGCGATGCCGAGGCCGTAGGCGCGGTCACCATCGACGCGAAACGGCTGGTCCTTCAGCATGCCGCGCAGGTACACCGTGTCCATGTGCGCGATGAGCAGGATCTTCTTCGTGCCGGTGCCTTTCCATTCGGCCTTGACCATCGCGCCGGTCTTCGCGGGGGTGTCCTCCATGCGATAGACGTCGCTCGGCGGCACGACTTCGACGGCGCCGCCGAGCGCGCGCAACCGCTCGGCGATCAGCGCTGCGATCTTCTCGAGCCCTTCGACGTCCTTGCTGCCCGACTCGATCGAGACGAGATCGCGCAGCGTGTCGAGCAGCGGCTGCTGCTGCTCGCGGGCGAGGTCCTGGACGGCGGCGACGGATGCGGCGTGTGCCGATCCGAGGGTCACGGCGGTGGCCAACGCCGCAGCGGCCGCGCCGCGGCGCCACGCGCGAAGGCGGATGAGGTGCATGGCGGGATGAGTTGCGAAGGGGAAGCGATCGATTGTGCGGCCGCGAGCAATCGCGGTGCCGACAGGGATGCGGCGTTCCTCCTCTTGCGTCGCTGCGCCGGCCGGGCACACTCGCAGGCTGCCATTCCAACCGCCTGCAACGTGAGCCGAGGCCCCCTGCGTCTGCACGTCCCCGAGCCGACCGGTCGGCCGGGCCGCGAGACGGACTTCTCGTACCTCTCGCTCGCTCCGGCCGGCGCAGTGCCGCGGCCGCCGGTCAACGTCGTGCCGCGCGACACGAGCGAGCTCGCCTACACGCTGATCCGCGTCCTCGACGACGACGGTCGGGCCGTCGGCCCGTGGGCGCCGGCGCTCGGCGTCGAGCGCCTCCGCGCGGGCCTGCGCGCGATGCTGAAGACGCGCGCGTTCGACGCCCGCATGCTGATCGCGCAGCGGCAGAAGAAGATCTCGTTCTACATGCAGTGCCTCGGCGAGGAGGCGGTCGCCACGGCGCACGCGCTCGCGCTCGAGCCGGGCGACATGAACTTCCCGACCTACCGGCAGCAGGGGCTGCTGCTCGCGCGCGACGACATCCCGATGGTCGAGCTGATGTGCCAGCTGCTCAGCAACCAGCGCGATCCGCTCAAGGGCCGACAGCTGCCGGTGATGTACTCGTACAAGCGCGCCGGCTTCTTCACGATCTCCGGCAACCTCGCGACGCAGTACATCCAGGCGGTCGGCTGGGCGATGGCTTCCGCGATCAAGAACGACACCCGGATCGCGTCGGCGTGGATCGGCGACGGCGCGACCGCCGAGT
>Ga0207675_100004341_pt1 | contig 13700 bp, 14 predicted proteins | sample KBSSwiS42_FD_184305 | JGI IMG/M metagenome (GOLD analysis project Ga0207675, IMG submission 184305) | Switchgrass rhizosphere microbial communities from Kellogg Biological Station, Michigan, USA - KBS Switchgrass S4-2 (SPAdes) (version 2) | ecosystem: Host-associated > Plants > Roots >... | reverse complement strand
CGCGGTCGCGACGTTCGCCGGCCGGCGCGTGACGCGCCTTCTGCTCCATCCGATCGTCTGGGTCTACATCCTCGATCGCCGCGCCCGCCAGCACTCGGCACGCTACCTGGCGCGAGCCCTCGGCCGACCCGCCACCTGGGGCGACGTCTACCGCCATCTCCACACCTTCTCGGCGACGGTGCTCGACCGCGCCTACCTGCTGCAGGAGCGCTTCGACCTGTTCCGCTTCGAGGCGAGCGGCGTCGAGGCGATCCTCGAGCCGTTCGGCCGCGGCGAAGGCGTGCTCGCCTTCGGCGCCCATCTCGGCAGCTTCGAAGCGCTGCGCACGATCGGCCACGAGAAGGGCCTTCGCGTCGCGATGATCATGTACGGCGACAACGCGCGCCTGATCAACGAGACTCTCGCCGCGCTGGCGCCGCGCGCCGAGCTGCACACGATCGCGCTCGGCCGCATCGACGCGATGCTGTCGATCCGGCGCTGGCTCGACGAAGGCGGCGTCGCCGGCCTGCTTGCCGACCGCAGCCTGCCCGGCAATTCGCAGCGCTCGAAAGCGGTCGCGTTCCCCTTCCTCGGCGAACCGGCGTACTTCCCCGACGGCCCGTTCCGGCTCGCCGCCATGCTGCGGCGAAGGGTCGTTTTCATGGCCGGCCTCTACCGAGGAGGCCGCGACTACGATCTGCGCTTCGTCGAGCTCGCCGACTTCAGCCACCTTCCCAGCGGCGGCGGGGCCGGGGAGCGCGACGCAGCGGTGCGCGCCGCGATGCAGCGCTACGTGTCGACGCTCGAAGCCTTGTGCCGCGAAGCACCCTACAACTGGTTCAACTTCTACGACTTCTGGGCCGATGCCGAGACGCCGACCTCATCCAGCCCGACGCCGTGAGCGTCGGCGCCTGCTCGCCGCGACGATCGCCGCGCTCGGCCTGGCGGCGACGCTCGCGCTTGCGCCAAGCGCCGCGCTGGCGGAAGCGTTCGACCTCGGTGCGCTGACGGCGCTCCTCGGCGGCGTCAAGTCGGGCGAGGCCACCTTCGTCGAGACGCGCCGGATCGAGATGCTCGACCGCACGCTGCAGTCGTCGGGGCGCCTCTCGTTCAAGGCGCCCGACAGCTTCGTTCGCGAGACGCTGAAGCCGCGCCAGGAAAAGCTCGCCGTCGACGGCAACACCCTGACCATGAGCCTGGGCGATCGCAGCCGCACCATGCAGCTCGACGCATCGCCCGAAGCGGCGGTGATCGTCGAGGCGATCCGCGGCACGCTGACCGGCAACCGCAACACGCTCGAGCGCCTGTTCGAGACGACGGTCTCGGGCGACGCCCGCGCCTGGACGCTGAAGCTCGTGCCGCGCGACCTGCGCCTGCGCGGCCAGGTGTCGGCGGTCGAGGTGTCGGGCCGCGACGCCATGACGCGCGAAGTCAAGGTTCAGCTCGCCGACGGCGATCGCTCCGTGATGACGATCGAGCCCGTCGCCACGCGCGGCCCGTCGTGACGGCGGGGCGGGCCATGATGCCCGGCGCGGCGCCGGCGCGGCGCGCCCGGCTCGCCGTCGCGCTCTGGCTCGCCGCGGTGGCTGCGGCGCTCGTCGTCGCCTGGCGCACCCACTACGTCGCCGACCTGTCGGCATTCCTGCCCTCGGCGCCGACGCCCGAGCAGGCGGTGTTGCTCGACCAGCTCAAGAGCGGCGCGACCTCGCGCCTGCTCGTCATCGGCATCGAAGGCGGCGCGCCCGACGACGAAGCGAGCGCGGCCGCGCGCGCCGAGGCGTCGAAGCGGGTGGCGGCGGCGCTGCGCGCGAGCGGTGCGTTCGCGTCGGTCCACAACGGCGAGAACTCGGCCTGGGCCGACGCCGGCCGCTTCCTCTTCGAACACCGCTATGCGATCAGCCCCGCCGTCGATGGCGCGCGCTTCAGCGCGGCCGGGCTGCGCGATGCGATCGATGCGACCGTCTCGCTGCTCGGCACCCCGGCCGGCTCGCTGCTCAAGCCGATCCTCTTTCGCGACCCGACCGGCGAGACGCTGCGCATCGCCGAAACGCTGACGCCGGCCCGGGCGCCGAGGATCGATCATGGCGTCTGGGTCTCGCGCCAGACGCCGCGCGCGCTGCTGCTGGCCACGACCGCTGCGGACGGTGCCGACATCGACGGCCAGCAACGCGCCCTCGCCGCCATCCGCAGCGCCTTCGACGCAGCGCCGACGCCGGGGCTCAGGCTGGTCGTGTCGGGCGCCGGAAAGTTCTCGGTCGAGTCGCGCGAGCGCATCAAGAGCGAGGTCGAGCGCCTGGCGCTGTTCGGCTCGGTCGTCATCGTCGTCCTGCTCTGGCTCGCGTTCGCTTCGGCGCGCGCGCTCGCGGTCGCCGTGCTGCCGGTCGCGACCGGCGTGGTCGCCGGAATCGCGGCCGTCAGCCTGGGCTTCGGCCAGGTCCACGGCATGACGCTCGGCTTCGGCACGACCCTGATCGGCGAAGCGGTCGACTACGCGATCTACTACCTGATCCAGGCGCGCGGCGGCGACGGCGCCGCCGAACGATGGCGCCGGGACAGCTGGCCGACGGTTCGCCTCGGCCTCTTCACGTCGCTGATCGGCTTCGCCGCGCTCGTCTTCACCGGCTTTCCCGGCCTGGCGCAGCTCGGCGTGTTCTCGATCGCCGGTCTCGTCGCCGCCGCAGCGACGACGCGCTTCGTCTTCCCGGTCCTGGTGCCGAACGGCGCGCCCGGCGCCGGCTTTCGCCGCCAGCTCGCCCGCTTCATGAGCGCGGCGGCGAGCCGGCTGCCGAGGGCACGATGGGGTGTGGTCGCCGTCGCGATGGCGTCGATCGTCGCGCTCGTCGTCACGCCGTCGCCATGGCACGGCGAGCTGTCCTCGCTGAGCCCGGTGTCGGCGTCCGACCTCGCCCTCGATGCGGCGCTGCGTGCCGACGTCGGCGCCGCCGATGCCGGCGCCCTCGTCGCGATCGCCGGCGTCAGCGAGCAGGCGGCGCTCGAGGGTGCCGAAGCGATCGGCGCGCGTCTCGATCGGCTCGTCGCTGCCGGCGTGCTGCAGGGTTACGACTCGCCGGCGCGGCTGTTGCCGTCGGCGGCGACGCAAGCGCGCCGCCTGGCCGCGTTGCCCGATGCGACGACCCTCGCAACTCGCCTCGCCGAAGCGACCGCCGACGGCGCGTTGCCGGCAGCGCGGCTCGCGCCCTTCATCGCCGACGTCGAGGCCGCGCGAGCGCAGAAGCCGTTCGGGCGTGCTGCGCTCGCCGGCACGCCGCTCGCCAGCGCGCTCGACGCGCTGCTCCTGCCCGGCGACGCGACGCGGCCGTGGCGCGCCCTCGTCAACCTGCAGGCGGGCGAGAACGGCCGCATCGACGTCGCTCGCGTCCGCGCCGCGATCGCCGACGTCCCGGGCGTCCGCGTCGTCGCGATCCGGGCCGAGCTCGATGCGATCTACGCGCGCTTCCTGCGCGAAGCGGAGTGGCAGGCGGCGCTCGGCGCCGTCGCCGTCGCGCTGCTGCTCGCCTGGCACCTGCGCAGCGCGCGGCGCCTCGCGGCGATCGCGCTGCCGATCGCCGCGGCGACCCTGCTGGTCCTCGCCGCGCTCGCGGTCTCCGGCGCGGCGCTCGGCATCCTCCACCTCGTCGGGCTGCTTCTCACGGTCGCGATCGGCTCTAACTACGCGCTCTTCTTCGACCATCTGCGGGAGCGGGGCGAGGCCGACGCCGACACCCTCGCCTCGCTCCTGCTCGCCAACCTGACGACGGTCGCATCGTTCGCGCTCCTCGCCAGCTCGCGAATTCCGGTCCTGCAGGCGGTCGGGATCGTCGTCGCGCCGGGCGCGCTGCTCTGCCTCGTCTTCTCCGCCGCGTGGCTCGGCCGCGGCGGCGCGGCCGGGGCCGGGGCGCATGGGAAAATCGCCCCGTGACGACACCGAGCGACGGCGTGCTGGCCGGCGGGCCCGCAAGCGACAAGGCCAGGCCGTGGCCGGCTTACGTGACCGCGAGCGTCGCCTGGCACGCAGGCGCCGGCTTGTTCGCGATCGCCGCGCCGGCGTCGTGGCCGTGGGCGGTGGCCGCGATCGCCGCCAATCACGCCGCGCTGACGGCCGGCGGCCTGTGGCCGCGCTCGCGCTGGCTCGGCAGCAACTGGACTCGCCTGCCCGCGCACGCCGCGGCGCGCAGCGAGATCGCGATCACCATCGACGACGGGCCGGATCCAGTGGTGACGCCGGCCGTCCTCGACCTGCTCGACGCGCACGGCGCAAGGGCGACTTTCTTCTGCATCGGCAGCGAGGCGCGCGCCCACCCTACCCTGTGCCGAGAGATCGTCGGGCGCGGCCACAGCGTCCAGAACCACAGCGATCGCCACTCGCACGGCTTCTCGCTGCTCGGGCCGAAGGCGATGGCGCGCGAGATTGCCGCCGCGCAGGCGTCGCTCGCCGACATCACCGGCGAGTCGCCGCGCTTCTTCCGCGCTCCCGCCGGACTGCGCAATCCGTTCCTGGCGCCGGTCCTGCAACGCCTCGACCTGCAGCTCGTCAGCTGGACCCGGCGCGGTTTCGATACCGTGCGGCGCGATCCGAGCGACGTGCTGGCGCGTCTCGCGCGCAGCCTCGCGGCCGGCGACATCCTGACCGCCCACGATGGCAACGCGGCCCGGGCCGAGGACGGCCGACCCGTTCTCCTCGCCGTGCTGCCCGAGCTGCTGGGGCGCGCGCGGTCGCTCGGCCTGGTCGCGGTGACGCTCCCCGCGGCAGCGTCGGCGCACCAGCGCGGCGACGACGCTCTCGCGTCGGGCGAAACAGCGGCGGGCGCATCGCCATGACCAGCGCCGCTGCCGCGGTCGAGTGGCGCGCGCTGGTGACGGCGGCGAGCGAGCCCTATCAGCGCGCCGGCCGGTTCGCCTGGCACTTCGCGCGCGGCAAGCTGCGCTGGGATCCGGTCTTCAGCCACCTTCTCGCGCGCGGCCTGATCGCGCCGCGAACACGCGTTCTCGACATCGGCTGCGGCCAAGGGATCCTCGCCAGCCTGCTCGCTGCGGCGGCACAGGCCGCCCGCGAGGGACGCTGGCCGAGCGACTGGGCCGAGGCGCCGATCGACGTTCGCGTCAGCGGCATCGAGGTGCTCGAGCGCGACGTCGAGCGCGCCCGGCACGCCCTCGGCGACGGCATCGACATCGTCTGCGCCGACATGCGAACGACCAGCTTCGGAGCCGTCGACGCCGTCGTCATCCTCGACGTGCTGCACTACGTCGGCCTCGCCGATCAGGACGCGGTGCTCGCGCGAGTGCGCGCGGCCCTGCCGATCGGCGGCAGGCTGGTGATGCGCATCGGCGATGCGGCAGCGCGGCGCGGCTTCGCCGTCAGCACCTGGGTCGACCGCTTCGTCAAGCTGGGGCGCGGCCAAGGCTTCGGCCGACCGACCGGCCGGACGCTCGCGGCGTGGCAGGCGCGTCTCGTCGATCTGGGCTTCGCGGTCACCAGCGAGCCGATGCACGGCGGCACCCCGTTCGCGAACATTCTTCTCGTCGCGACGGTCGAGCGTGCGCCGACCGCAGCGAATGCGAGCCGATGACACCCGCCTGCCTCGATCACGGCGGCATCGAAGCGTTGATCCCGCATCGCGGCCCGATGTGCCTGCTCGATCGCATGACGTCGTGGGACGCGACCCGGATCGAGTGCGTCGCGGTCGGCCACCGCGACGCCGGCCATCCGCTGCGCAGCGCGAGCGGCCTCCTGGCGAGCGCGGCGATCGAGTACGCGGCGCAGGCGATGGCCGTTCACGGCGCGCTGTGCGCCGCCGCCGCAGGCGGCCGCGCCGCCCCCGGCTTCCTGGCCAGCGCGCGCGACGTCCGCCTCGCCTGCACGCGCCTCGACGATCTGCCCCGCGCCGAGCGCGACGAGCTCGTCGTCAGCGCCGAACGCCAGGCCGCCGACGCGGCCCGTCTCCTCTACGCGTTCGTCGTCCGCCACGACGGTCGTGAGCTCGCCTCGGGACGCGTCGCTGTCGTCCTCGACGCCACCTCGGCGCGCGCGCGATGACAACGCCCGCCGGCGCTCGCAGGCGTGCCCTGGTCACCGGCGCGAGCGGCGGCATCGGCCAGGCGATCGCCGAGCGGCTCGGCCGCGACGGCGCGCACGTGATCGCGCACGCGAACGCCAACCGCGCCGGCGCCGACGCCGTCGTCGCGCGGATCGTCGGCGCCGGCGGCAGCGCCGAAGCGATCGCCTTCGACGTCACCGACGGCGACGCCGCGCGCAGCGCCTGCGAGCGCCTGCTCGAGGGCGGCGCGGTCCAGATCGTCGTCAACAACGCTGGCGTCCACGACGACGCCGTCTTCCCGGGCATGCGCGCCGAGCAGTGGCGCCGCGTCATCGACGTCTCGGTGAACGGCTTCTTCAACGTCACCCAGCCGCTCGTCATGGCGATGATGCGAACGCGCTGGGGGCGGATCGTGAACGTCTCGTCGATCGCGTCGCTGACCGGCAACCGCGGCCAGGTCAACTACGCTGCGGCGAAGGGCGCGCTCAACAGCGCCACCAAGGCGCTCGCCCTCGAGCTGGCGAGCCGCGGCATCACCGTCAACGCGGTCGCGCCCGGGATCATCGACGCCGGCATGGCCGAGGCCGTGTTCGACCGGGCGACGATCGAGAAGCTCGTGCCGATGAAGCGTGCCGGAACGGCGAGCGAGGTCGCTGCGCTGGTCGCTTTCCTCGCCTCGGACGAGGCCGCCTACATCAGCGGCCAGATCGTCTCGATCAACGGCGCGATGATCTGAGCGGCGCGCGCGGTCGCGCCGCGGTCAGGCCTGGCCGAAGGGCGGGCGGCGCGCCAGCCGGCGCGCCGCGAGCATCGGCAGCCGCATCGCGAAGCCGAGCAGGAGGCGCAGGTGCATCCACGTCAGCAGCACGTTGTCGCGGCCGTAGCGAAAGTGTGAAACGCCGCCCTCGTCGGCGCGCAAGTACTTCACCGGCGCCGCGAGGTTGACCGGCGTGATGCCGCGCCAGGCGAGGCGAACGACCGCTTCGGTGTCGAAGTCGAAGCGTCGCATCCAGGTCTGGCCCCGCATGATCTCGACCAGCGGCGCGATCGGATAGACGCGAAAGCCGTACAGCGAGTCGTCGATCCCGGCACCCAGCGTCTCGAGGTTGGTCCAGGCGTTCGAGATGCGGCGGCCGCGAACGCGCAGCAACGGCGCCGACGCGTCGAACACCGGCCGCCCCAGGATCATCGCGCCCGGCTGGGCGGCGGATGCCGCCATGAAGGCGGCGATCAGGTTGGCGGGATGCTGGCCGTCGGAGTCCATCGTCAAGGCGTGCGTGAAGCCGGCCTTGCGCGCGGCCTCGAGCGCGTGCAGCACCGCGGCGCCCTTGCCGACGTTGTTCGGCAGCACCTCGACGCGCAGCAAGGGATCCTCCGCCGCCATCGCCCGCAGGCCGTCGGCAGTGCCGTCGCTGCTTCCGTCGACGACGACCCATACCGGCGCCCAGGCCGCGCGCGCGGCGCGAACCGTGTCGTAGACCAGCGGGCCGGTGTCGTAGCTCGGGATGACGACGACGTGCGTCGACGACGCCAGCGTGCTCATGGCCTCAGCTCCTCGGCGAAGTAGAGCTCGAGGCGGCGCAGCAGCGCGCGATGATCGGCCTCGGGAGCGAAGCGCCGGCCGAGACGAAGACGGATCCGCACCGGCACGGGCGGCGCCTTGAGCAGGGGCCAGCCTTTGGTGAGATAGGGCGAGTAGCTCTCGATGACGACGGTCTGGATCGGCACCTGCGCCAGGTGCGCGATCAGCGTGATGCCCGGCTTGAGGTCGTTGATCGGCGCGACGACCGTGCGCGTTCCTTCCGGGAAGAGCACCAGCTGGTTGCCTTCGCGCAGGGTCTCGACGGCGTCGCGAACCATGCCGCGGCCGACGTCGTTCCTGATGTAGCGCGCCAGCCGCGCGCCGCCGCCGAGGAAGATGTTGCGCATCAGCTCGGCCTTCATGACGCACACGCCCCGCGGCAGCCGAGCGACGACGAGGAGTGCATCGAGCATGGTCGGATGATTGGCGGCGACGATCAGGCCACCGCGCTCCTTGCGCAGGACGTCGAGCTCGCTCGAGTCGATCTGCATCAGCCCGAGCCCCTCGGCGGTCGTCCAGCAGCAGCGATAGATGTACGAGACCCCGGAGCGGCCGAGCCGTCCGGAAGCCGCGCGCGGCAGCACGCGCGACAGGAGCGGCGAGACCATGTTCCAGACGAGCGACATCGCGCCCAGCTGGACGATCACGCAGGCGAAGAAGAAGCGATGCCAGGGCGCCGGCGACTGGGCGGTTTCGCCGCTCAGTCGTCGGTCAGTACGCGCTGGCTCGAAGTCGCGAAGATCCATGAGATTCCGAAGCCCGCCGTGACGGTGGTTTCCTTGCGAACGAGAGGGCTCGGGGCAAATACCGCGCCGTGCAGATTGTCGTAGCGGACGAACGCGCCGAACCAGGCATCGCCGAAGCGGCGCGAAAAGGCTGTGGTGGCGCGCCAGCCGGCGTAGCCTCCCGGCGCGCTGTAAGTGCTTCGGCCCGCGGTCGCGAACTCCGGGGCGACGCTGTAGAAGTAGCTGTGATAGCGCTGGTCGCCGAAAAGCGGCCCGGCGAGCAAGCCGAGATTCCCCTTGCCCGGCAGGCCGCCGATGTCGAGGTTCAGGTTGGGCGAGAAGGTCAGGCCGATGGCGCGCGGCGACCGCTCGAGCGTGATCGCCTCGCGCACCGGCATGCGCAGCTCGACCTTCATCTTCCGGTCGCTCGCCTGCCAGAGCTCGACGACGAGGTTGGGGCCGATCTCGAAGGTGCCGGCCAGATCCGGCATGCCGCTGCGCGCGCCCTCGTCCTTGCTCTTGGTCGGCACCGACGCGCCCAGGCTGACATCGACGACGACCCGGTGGCCGGAGAACAGGATCGCGCGGGCGCCATCGCGATCGGCGCGCAGGAAAGGGCCGCGGTAGGCGAAGAACGGCAGCGGCAACAGGTAGTAGTTGGTGTGGTCCGAGCCGCGGTAATCGTCGAAGCGAAACCCGGCGACGCCGAGGCCGAGTTCCCAGAGCGGCTCGGTGTTCTGGACCGCTTCGCCCGCCGGCACCTTGACCACCGGGCCCTCGACCACCGGTCCCGGCAACGGCACCTCGTCGGCGCACGCGCCCGCGGCGACGCAGGCAGCGCCCAGCCACGCGAGCGACGCCAGGACCCGCGTCCGACGACCCCCCGGACGCGTCACGATGCCTGTGCCTCGGCGTCGCGGATGTTGACGCGGCGGCGAAGCCAGGCGCGCACGGTGCGGCCGAGGTGGCCGATCGACACCAGGTAGTAGAGCGCCTTGAGCACCCGGATCGATGCCCAGATCGGCGTTCGCCCATAGATGTCGCCGGCGAGGAGCGAGATCAGCGCTTCCTTGACGCGGAACGGGTTCTGCGGCGACATGAAGAATTCGCGCATCGTCGGGTTGGTGACGCGAAAGATGAACCACGAGAACTCGCGCGGCCCGCGCTGAACGTTGCGGTCGAAGGCGCGGCGCAACGCCGCCGCGTCCGGCCGGGCATCGAGCACGGCTTCGACGACGGCGGCGCCGTCGAACGCGCTCTGCATCGCGAGGTAGACGCCCGACGAGAAGACCGGGTCGACGAACGCATAGGCGTCGCCGATCATGAGGTAGCGCTCGCCGCTGCTCCTCGCGCTCGCGTACGAGTAGTTGCCGGTCGCGTAGACGCGGTCGTCGATCAGCCTGGCGCCGGCGAGGCGCTTCGCGAGCTCGGGACAGAGCGCGATCGTGTCGCGAAAGAACTCCGGCAACGGCTTGCTGCGCGACTTCAGGTAGTACGGCCAGCAGACGGCGCCGATGCTCGTCGTGCCGTCGACGAGCGGAATGAACCAGAACCAGCCGTGCTCGAACCAGAAGATCGTGATGTTGCCTTCGAGCTTGCCGGGCAGCCGCTCTGCCCCGGTGAAGTGGCCGTACAGCGCCGAGCTGTTGTGGCGCTTGTTCTTCTCCTTGCAGCGCAGCTGGTTGGCGAGCAGGGTGTCGCGTCCGGAAGCGTCGACGACGAAGCGGGCGCGCCAGCTGCGCCGCACGCCGTCGGCGAGCTCGACCTGGACGGTCGCGCCGTCGCTGTCGAAGGCGACCTCGCGAACGCGCTCGCCTTCGAAGGTGCGCGCGCCTTTGGCGGCGGCGTCGCGAAAGAGGATTTCGTCGAGCTCCGAACGCCGCACCTGCCAGGCGTACGGCATCGACTTGTCCCAGGCCTCGACGAACTCGATGAACTGGCGATGCTCGTGGTCAGGGGAGACGAACTCGACGCCGTATTTCTGCATGCCGATCGCCTCGACCCGGTCGCGCAGGCCAAGGCGGTCGAACAGGGCGACGTTGGCCGGCAGCAGCGACTCGCCGATGTGAAAGCGCGGGTGGCGCGCCTTCTCGATGATGACGACGTCGCGGCCCTTCTCGGCCAGGAGCGCGGCGATGGTCGAGCCGGCGGGACCGCCGCCGACGACGAGGACGTCGCACTCGAAGTTCGCGGCGGTGGCCGGCTCAGCGCGGGGGGGCAGGGGCTGCACGGGCCGGTTTCTCCAGTCAGAGTGGGGCCCGTCGCGCGATCCGTGCGTGGCGTCGTTCCCGCGGTCAGTGCGTGATTTTAGTCAACGTCGAAGCCTGCTGCGCGACTCGGCCCTTCGGCGCGTCGCCTCCGACCAAGCGACACGACGACGCTCAGGGGAAGAAATCCACCGCTCCATTCTGCAGGTCGTACATCGCGCCTGCGATCTTGATCGCGCCATCGGTCTCGAGCTCGCGCAACACTGCACTGCGGCTGCGGATGTCGACCATCGTCAGGGCGACGTTCGTCCGTGCGACGGCATCGACGAACTCGTAGTTGCCCGCCGTACGCGCACCGCCGTAGTCCGTCGCCTTGACCGCAGGCTTGATCTTCGCGAGCAGGCCGGTGAGGTTGCCGAGCTCCACGTTGTCGATCGCACCCTTGATCGCGCCGCACGCGGTATGTCCCATCACCAGCACGACCTTCGCGCCCGCCACCTTGCAGGCGAACTCCAAGCTACCGAGGATGTCCTCGTTGGCGACGTTGCCGGCGACGCGGCTGTTGAAGATGTCGCCGATGCCGAGATCCATGATCGTCTCGGCAGGGGCGCGAGAATCGATGCATGTCAGCAGCACGGCGGCGGGGTACTGCCCTTGCGCGGTCAGGCGCTGCTGGGCGAGGAAATCACGGCTCTCGCGCCGACCTTGGCGAAAGCGCTGGTTGCCCTTCTTCATCTGCTCGAGGATCTGCTCCGGCGACATCGCATCGCGCTTCGCCTTGCTCAGGACGACCGCGTGGACCGTCGACGCCCACAGCCCCGAGCCCAGCGCAGCGACAGCGGCACCGCTCCAGCGCAGGAAGCCTCGCCGGCCGTGCGCCCGGCAATGGGAACAGGACATCGCGTTCATCCGGAACCTCCTCGTCGGCTGGCAGCTCGTTCGCCCTCGGCCGGGGCACCGCATGATGCGGGCCGCCCGACCCCGCGTCAAACGGCGCCGACGTCGGGAGCTGCGGGCGGGATCGCGGTGTCGGCGACTGGCCGTGAGTGGGCGTCGACCCAGGCACGATACGGCTCCCAGGCGCGTTCGATGGGGATCGCATGGATCGCCGGCAGCTCATACGAGTTGAGCTCGCGGATCGCCTGCTCGGCCGCGTCGTAGGCCACGGCTGCGACCTTGAACAGGACGCGAAACTCGGCGTCGTGCTCGACCGCGCCTTGCCACGCGTAGTAGCTCTCGATCGCGGAGATCTGCGCGCATGCCGCGAGGCCGCGCTCGACCAGCGTGCGCGCGAGCGTGCGCGCCTCGTCGCGGTTGCCGACGGTGGTCACGACGAGGAGAAAGAGCGGCGCCATGGCGAGCGCGCGGAGCGCGGCGGATTACTCGCCGAGGTAGGCGGCGCGCACCTTCGGGTCGGCGAGCAGCGCCTTGGCGCCGCCGCTCATCGTCACCTCGCCGCTGTCCATGACGTAGCCGCGCGAGGCGAGCTGGAGCGCCCGGCTCGCGTTCTGCTCGACCAGCAGAATCGTCGTTCCCTGCGAATGGATGTCGCTCACGACCTCGAAGATCTTGTCGACCATGATCGGCGACAAGCCCATCGACGGCTCGTCCATCAGCAGCACCTTCGGCCGCGCCATCAGTGCCCGCCCCATCGCCAGCATCTGCTGCTCGCCGCCGCTCATGGTGCCGGCGAGCTGGTGGCGACGCTCCTTCAGGCGCGGAAAGATCGCGAAGACACGCTCGGCGTCGGCAGCGATCTCCTTGACATCGTTGCGGACGAACGCGCCCATCTGCAGGTTCTCGGTGATCGTCATGCGCGCGAACACGCCACGTCCCTCGGGCACCATCACCAGGCCCTGCTTGACCAGGTCCCACGGGCCCTGGCCGCGGATGCTGCGGCCCATGAACTCGATCTCTCCGCCGGCCGCCGCCTGGGTGCCGGTGATGGCCTTCAGCGTCGTCGTCTTGCCGGCGCCGTTGGCGCCGATCAGGCTGACGAGCTCGCCTTCGCGGACCTCGAACGAGACGCCCTTGACTGCCTGGATGCCGCCGTAGGCAACCTTCAGCGCGTCGACGCGAAGGAGCGTCTTCATTCCGGGCGCGGCCGCTGCCGCCAGCGCCGATCCGACCTCAATGGGCGACATGGTCGGCTCCGAGATAGGCCTCGATCACCTTCGGGTTGCGCTGCACCTCGGCCGGCGTGCCTTCGGCGATCTGCTTGCCGTAGTCGAGAACGGTGACCCGGTCGCACAGGCCCATCACGAGCTTGACGTCGTGTTCGATGAGCAGGATCGTCCGGCCGTCGTTCCTGATCCGGTCGATCAGTTCGCGCAGCGTCCTCTTCTCGGTCGCGTTCATGCCGGCGGCGGGCTCGTCGAGGGCGATCAGCTTCGGGTCGGTGGCGAGCGCGCGCGCCACCTCGAGGCGGCGCTGGTCGCCGTAGCTCAGCGTCCTGGCCTTGTACTCGGCGAAGCCACCGATGCCGACGTAGTCGAGCAGCTCCTGCGCCCGCCCGGAGATCGCCGCTTCCTCGGCCTTGAACCTGGCAGTGCGAAAGACGGCGCCGACCAGGCCGGAGTGCGTTCGCACATGGCGCCCGACCATGACGTTCTCGAGCGCCGTCATGTCGGCGAACAGGCGGATGTTCTGGAAGGTGCGCGCGATCCCGGCCTTGGCGACCTCGTGCACCGCGCTCGGCTTGTAGGGCTTGCCAGCGAGTTCGAACGATCCCGAGTCGGGCATGTAGAGGCCGGTGAGGACGTTGAAGAACGTCGTCTTGCCGGCGCCGTTCGGACCGATCAGGCCGTAGACCTGGCCCGGGGTGATCGTGATGCCGACGTCGGAGAGTGCCTGCAGACCGCCGAATCGCTTCGACACGCCGCTGACGCGGAGGATGGGCTCGCTCATCGCTCGGTCGACTCGCTCATCGATCCGTCGGCACGATGTGGCCGGTGGTCGGCGGGATCTGCTTCGCCGGCGGCAATTCGTGCGGCAGCCTGACCGGCAGCTCGCCGCCCGGCCCGTGCGGCGGCGGCGTCTCGGCGCCGGCGGCGCGCAGGCGGCCGTGCTCGGGCGAAGGCCAGAGGCCGCGCGGTCGCGACAGCATGATGCCGATCATCGCCAGCGCGATCAGCAGCTGGCGCAGGATCGACGCGTCGAGGCGGCCGTCGGT
>Ga0207675_100004339_pt1 | contig 13702 bp, 13 predicted proteins | sample KBSSwiS42_FD_184305 | JGI IMG/M metagenome (GOLD analysis project Ga0207675, IMG submission 184305) | Switchgrass rhizosphere microbial communities from Kellogg Biological Station, Michigan, USA - KBS Switchgrass S4-2 (SPAdes) (version 2) | ecosystem: Host-associated > Plants > Roots >... | reverse complement strand
CGGCGCGTGCCGGCCGTCGAGTAGACGACCCCGTCGACCATCAGCGGCGTCGACTGGAAATTGAACTCGCGATTGGGACCGAGGCTATCGGTCTTGAACCGCCACGCGATCTCGAGGCGGTTGAAGTTACTAGCGTCGATCTGCTCGAGCGGCGCGTACCGCGTGGATCCTAAGTCGCCGCCGTAGGTTGGCCACTCGCCCCCCTGCGCGCCGCGTTGCGCGTGGGCGAGCGGCGCCGCCGTCAATAGACCGAGCGCGAGAAGCCGGTGCAGACAGTCGAGTCTCATCCCCCACCTCGTTTTTTGGGCCAGTATAGGCCTTTCGTTCTGCGCTGAGAGCAGCGGCTCGCGTGGTTTAAGCACGGGCGTTGTTGATACCATCCGTCGGGCCGTGCGCCAATTTCGACGGCGCGCGGCTTCTGGAGATCCGATGCCGAAATACCGGCTATTGCTACTGACTATCGGCCTCGCGCCCCTGGCGCACGTCGCGGCGCACCACTCGCCGGCCATGCTCTACGACTTGACCAGAGAGATCTCGGTCACCGGCGTCGTCACCGAGTATCAGCTCGGCAACCCGCACATGCGCATTTACCTCGACGTCGACAACAACGGCACGGTCGAGAAGTGGCTCGCCGAGGGCGGCTCGAAGACGCAATTGATGCGCGTCGGCTGGACCGGCAACGAGGTGAAGCCCGGCGACAAAGTCACCGTTCGCGGCCATCCGCCGCGCGATGCCAGCCAGCATCTGATTCACATGGAGCACCTCGTGCTGCCCGACGGAACGGATCGGTTCACCGAGGACATCCGCTACGACGAATTCAACGACCGCCGCCGGCGCCCGACAGAAGGTCAGCCATGAAGCTCGCGCAGCCGCTCGAGCGCGCCGTTCGCCTGCGCTCGACGTTGCTCGGCGTGCTGCTCGCGTCGTGCTTCGGCGCTTCGGCACAAACGGCCGATGCCGTCGCGCCGTTCATCGGCACTTGGAGCGGCGTGTTCACGACGCAAGAGAACGAGTATTGGACGTTCGCCGACATCCAGTGCTTCGTCGGCTGCCCGAAGGACTTTTACGATCACTTGAGCGCGCTGCTCGCGGATCCGGCGAACGACGCTACACCCGCCTTCGCGCTGTCCGGCCAGGCCAACACGGCTGCGCTCGCTGCGCTCGACGCGATGCTGACGCCGCTCGGCAAGCAAGTGCGCGCAGCCAACAAGCCGGAGAACGATCCGAAGTTCCTGAACTGCCAGCCGTACGGCTTCGTCCGCGAGGTCACGAACCCGTTGCCCATGCGGATCAGCCGCGACGGTGCGCACTTGCTCGTGCGTTACGAGGAATGGTCGTTGCATCGTCCGATCTACTTGGACGGCCGCGCGCAGCCGACGCTGAGCACGCCGAGCCTGTTGGGGCATTCCGTGGGGCGCGTCGAGAACGGCGTGCTCGTCGTCGAAACCACTCGCGTGACGCCGGACTTGGTTTCGGATAGCTCGCAGGCCGGCCACAGCGGCGAGCTCACGGCCGTCGAGCGTTACACGGTCCGCGACAATCCGCGGCGGCTGGAGCTCACGCTGACGCTCACGGACCGCGTGACCTTCACGAAGCCGCTCGTGGTCACGAAGACGTGGCTCTACACGCCCGAGGTCGAGCTCGTGCAGGACACGTGCTCGCAACAGCCCGGCAAGCCCTGATTCCTACCGCCAGCGCCGAGTCTCTCGACCGTTCTCCGTAGGCCAGCACGGCGCGAAGCCAGCTTTGCGTATCTTCTGACTCGCCGTCAGCGCCGGGTCAGGTCCGCGGCCGATTCTATGAGTCGTCAGAAGCGAGCGTGAGCGTTCGCAGCGACCCCTGAAAACCGCTCAACGAATTTCCAAGGAGAACGTCATGAGAACCTCGATTGCATCGGCCCTCGTTCTGGTTGCTCTCGGCTTCGGCCTGACGACGCCGGCCGGCGCAACTGCGCGCGTCAATCCGAACGAGGAGACGTATCGGACGACCGTCCACTTCGGCGATCTCGACTTGAAGACTCGCCAGGGCGCAGACCAGCTCTACTCGCGGCTCGACCTCGCGGCGATGCGCGTCTGCGAGGACGCCACGGACGCCTACGTCAGGCTGACACGCACGTACAAGGAATGCCGCCACGAGGCGCTCTCGGACGCCGTCCGAGAGGTCAACAGCCCGCTCGTGACGCAGGCCTATGAGCAGCGCGCCCCGCGATCCGTCGGCGAAGTCGCTCATCACCCTTCGAACCGCGCACCGCATGCTTGAGGTGCGGAGCGGTACGAGCGCTCGCGGCGGTGGCCCATCTCCCCCCCAGGGCCACCGCCGCGCAGTGATCGGCGACCGACAGCGCCGCGGTTCGAACCGGCATCAGCGGGACGCGACGATCGGGGCGCCCACGGCGCTCTCTTGCGCGGCCGCGATCCGCGCCTCCACGAGCTCGGCGACGGCGGTCTTGAACGCCGCATCGCGACATTCACGCCACCCCATGCGCTCGCGCAGATTGCGCGAGTCGTAGGCGCCGCAGGCGCGCTCGGCGGCGACAGCGAGCTGCCGGAACAGGGTGTCGACCGCCGCAGCGTCGGCGAGGTCGAGCTCGGCGTAACTCACCGCGACCGAGCGGGCGTCGGCCGGCGCCGCGGCCCGCGCGGCCGGTGAAAGGATCGAAAGGACGCCGGCCACGGCGATCAGTGTCTTGGCCAGGCGCGACGTCGTGTGCAAAGTCTTCATGGCGAGTGCTCCTGTGATTGGGTGTCGCCGGCGTGTCCGGCTTGGTGCACAGGATCGCGGGGGGCGCTTAGGCTCGCTTGACCCGGCGCTGATCAGTTGCTGATCTATTCGTGACCGCGCGCCGTCAGCGCGTGGTCGCCATGATTGCCTTGAACCGCGGGTGCTCTCGGAGCGGGTCGAATTCGACGTCGTGCTCCATCCAGGCGCGATTCGCCTTCGTGCCGAGCTCGAGCGTCTCGAGCAGGTCGAGCGCCCGCTCGTGCTCGCCTAGCAAGACATACGCGCACGCCGCGTTATAGCGGCAATGCGGCTCATCGGGCTCGAGCATGCAACCTCGCTCGACCCAGGTGCGAGCCTCGGCGGCCCGGCCGGCGTGAATCAGCGCAGCGGCGCTGAGCACGAGCGCGCGCGCATCGGTCGGGTCGCGTGCGAGCGCGTGCTCGGCCGCCGCGAGCGAACGCCTCTCGGCTTCGAGCGCTCGCTCGGGCTGCCCGAGCGAGCGGTAGCACTGGCTCGCGAACACGAGCGCTTGGTAATCGTCGGGATCGATCATCGCCGCACGCTCGTAGAGCGTAGCGGCCTTCGGGAAATCCCCCATCTCCGTGGCGGCGCGTCCGTAGTAATAATGCGCCTCGAAAGAATCGGGCCCGAGCTTCAAGGCCTTCTCGAACGCCGCTTCGGCGTCGCGGTAGTCGCAGCAGATCGTCGTGGCCGCGCCCTTCGCCGTCCAAGCCTCGGGGAGCGACGCGTCGAGCTCGAGCGCACGTCGCGCGTGGGCGAGAGCCTCGTCGCGATTCGCCTCGCTCGCGAGCGCATAGCGATACAGCAGCACGTAGCTCAACGCGAGCGCTGCCCAAGCCGGCGCATAGCTCGCATCGAGCGCGATCGCCTGCCGAAACAGCTCGATCGCGAAACGCTGAGCACGTTGCCCGAAACGGCGCTGGTACGCGCGGCCCCGCCGTTGGAGCTCGGCCGCAGTGATCGCGAGAGAGCGCGCCGCCGGCGCCGGTCCCACGGAAGTCGCAATGTTCTGCGCGATCTCATCTTGGATCGCAAACATGTCCTCGACGCGCCGGTCCCAGGTTTTCGACCACGCATGGAAACCGCTGCCAGCATCGATGAGCTGCGCCGTGACGCGCAGACGCTCGCCGGCCTTGCGCACGCTGCCTTCGAGCACGAGCGTGACCCCGAGCTTGCGCGCGATCTCGCGCACGTCGTCGGGCCGATTCTTGAAAGCGAACGCCGACGTCCGCGCCACGACACGCTGGCCCGCGCGCGCGAGCGCGTTGATGACCTCCTCGGCCATACCGTCGCAAAAGTACTCCTGGTCGGCAGCGGGGCTCATGTCGAGGAACGGCAGCACGGCCACGGACCCCGCCGCCATGTGCGGCGCGGTCGGTCCGCCACGTGGCTCCGGCGCTGTGCGCGGGCTCTCGTCGAGCTCGGCGACGAAGCGAAAGCCGCGGCGCTGGATCGTGCGAATCACGGCTTGGCGCTCGCCGTCGTCCCCGACCATGGCGCGCGCCTTGCGCAACGCTTGAGTCAACGCGGACTCGGAGACGACGACGCCCGGCCAGATCGTCCCGAGCAGCTCGTCCTTGTCGACGACGCGATTCCGATGAGCGATGAGGTACAGCAGGAGGTCGAGCGCCTTCGGCTGCGGCTCGGCCACGGTGCCGGCGCACCGCACCTGCCGCAGCGCTGCGTCAACCTCGCAATCGGCAAATCGATAGACTGACCGTGTATTCATGGCTCGGGTGCGGAAGCCCCGCGCGCGCCAGTATAAGCCGATCCGAGTGTCACGGCCTCTGCGCAGAGGAGCTTTGGTGCGCGACATCCACTAGCATCGGCAGTCGCGTGCGCGCTTTCGCCGAATGGCTCTATGGAACGCCCTTGAGCGTCGCGATCCACTCGACGTTCTGGCTGATTCGCCTGTTGCAAGCAACGCACCTGCTGACGGCGGGCGTCGCGGTCGGCTCGGGCGTGATGATTGCGCTGCGCGCGATCGGCTGGCAGCGCGCGGACGAGCCATTCGTAGCCGTATGGAAACGCTTCGCTCCGTGGCTCGCCTGGAGCTTGGCCGTCATGGCCGCGACGGGCGCCGCGCAAACGTTCGGCGACCCCGTGCGCGAATTCACCGCGACCTCGTACTGGTTGAAGATCGTGCTGTTGCTCATTTGCGCGCTCGGCACGATGTTGCTCGCGCGCACGGCGCGGCGCGCGCCGCAGGCGACGGAGTTTTCATTCGCGGCGAAGGTCGCGGCGGCCGCGCTGATCGTCGGCTGGCTCGCGCTGCCGCTGCTCGGCCGCATGATCGGCTACGACCTCGCGATCTGGGGGAGCTGGTCGCTGCGCACATGAGTGTCGACTCCATCCTCGCGAGCATTCAAGGCTCGGCGATCGCCGAGTGGATGCGCGACACGAACCCCGCGATGCAAGTCGTCGAGTCGGTGCACGTGCTTGCGGCCGTCATGGTGCTCGGCACCGTGCTGATCGCAGACGCGCGTCTTCTGGGGGTCGCCGACGCGCGCCGCGCGTTCACGCGCATCGGCCGCGAGGTGTTGCCTCTGACGTGGAGCGCGTTCGCCCTCGCCGTCGTCACCGGTTCCCTGATGTTCACGACGAGCGCGCCAACTTATTTCTACAACACGGCGTTTCAGATCAAGGCGCTGGCTCTCCTGGGCGCCGGCCTCAACATGGCGCTGTTCCAGCTGTTCGCGGCACGGGGCGTCGCGGCTTGGGACCTGGGCAAAGCGCCGCGCGCGGCGCGAATCGCCGGCTTGCTGTCGCTGGCGCTGTGGGCCGCCGTGGTTCTTCTCGGCCGCTGGATCGGCTTCACGAAGGGCTACGACTTCACGATTCCGCCCGGCGTCGAGCTCGAATTTCCCATCCGGTGAGCCTTGCCGAGGCCCGTGTATACTGGCCCGCACAAGAACAAGAAGAGCTTCCCGGCAGTTTTTGCACGACCGTGGGGGACTACGTCAGACAGCCGTCCGACAGTGAAGGCGACGGCGGCCCGGAAGCCGTCGGTCTAGACGCCCTTTGGCGTCGTTTTCACGCACGCCTCCTCATCCTCGGCATGCGCCGCCTTGGGCATAGAGCCGACGCCGAGGACATGGCGCAAGACGCCCTGCAACGCGTGGCGAAAGCCTTGAGTGAGAATCGCTTGCGCGAGCCGGGCGCCCTTCCCGCATTCGTGTATCAAACGGCGGTGCACGTCTGTCAGCAATCTCTGCGCAAACGCTATCGCGAGCGGCGCGCGCTCGAAGGCTACGCGCGCTCGTCTACGGAAGAGACGGGCGTCGCTCACGCGCTGACTGACCTCATCGACGACGAGCGCCGCCGCGTCGTGCGGGCCGCGCTCCAATCGTTGGGTCTCGACGACCGAGAGCTGCTCGAGCACCTCTACACGCGCGACACCGACCCCGAGCAGCTCGCCGGGCAGCTCGGCATCAGCTCGGGCGCGTTGCGTGTGCGCAAGCACCGCGCGCTGCAGCGGCTGTCGGCGGCGCTCGGCGAGGAAGTAACACAATGAGCGTTGCGGGCACTTTACGTTCGAGGCTCGGTAGCCACTGCCGCGGCTCGTGGGAGAGCGCTTGAACGATCCGACACCATCGTCCGCCGAAGAGGGCCGGATACAGGACTATCTGGCCGGCCGTCTCGATGCAGCCGCAGCCGAGCGCTTCGAGCAACGCATGTTCGAGGATGACGCGCTCGCCGCCGAAGTCGAGACCGCCCTCGAGATCCGCGCGGCGACGCCCGCGCAAGCGACGACCCGCCGGCCGAGCGGTCCGGCGCGGCGCGTATGGTACGCGCTCGCCGTCGCGGCCGGCGCCGCGGTCCTCGCTGTCGGTATCGTTTGGCTGCAACAGCCGCCGGCGCCGCCCGTGTTCCGCGGAGTCGAGCAGCGCATGGGCCTGGAGGTCGAGGTCGACGGCGGGGCGCTGCGCGCCCGCTGGCAACCGATCGCCGATGCGGCTCGCTACGAGCTGCAAGTGCTCGCTTCGGACGGACGCGTGCTACGCAGCCTCGAAGCCGAAGGGACGGCCGCCACCGTCGATCTCGACGCGCCGGCCGACGGATCTTCCGCGGCGGCCTTCGTCGAAGTGAGCGCGCTCGACGACGTCGGGCAGACGCTGCGGCGCTCCGAGCGCCTCGCGCTGCCGGATCGATGAGCGGCATGACCGAGCGAGCGCTGCGCGTCGGCGTGCTGATCGCCGGCCTCGCACTCGCGGCGGCCATCGGCGCCCAGCCAGCGGCCGCAACCGGGACGGTCGACGAGCTGCGTCGCCTGCTCGACGGCGGCCGCTACGCGGACGCGGAGCGCGATGCGCGCGCGGCGCTCGCGGCGCTGGAGCAGGCGGGGACCGGGGCGTCGGCGAACGCCGCCGACGTGCTCGACGTGTTGGTCGCCGCGCTATGGCGCGGCGGCAAGGCTTCGGATCCTGACGCCGCGGCGTTTGCCGAGCGCGCGATCGAGATCAAGCAGAAGCAGCTGGGCGCCGATGCCCCTGCCGTTGCCACGAGCCTCGACAACGCGGGTGTGCTGTTCTTCGTGCGCGGCGACTACGAGCGAGCGGCGCCGCTCTACGAGCGTGCGCTTCAGATCCTGTCGCGCGCGGCCGCGAACGATCCGCGCTACGAAGCCGAGCTCGGCCGAGTGCACTCGCACCTCGGGCCGCTGTTCCAAGAGCTCGGCCAGTACTCGACGGCGCGCGAGCACTATGAGCGCTCGCTCGAAGTGTTCCGCGAGACACTCGGACCGGCGAACACGCAAGTCGCGATGACGGCCAACAACCTGGCGACTCTGCTTTCGAAGGTCGGCGACTACGACGAGGCGCTGCGGCTCTATCGCGAGGCGCTCGCCACGCTCGAGCGCGCGCTCGGACCCGAGCACCCTTTGATTGCGAACGGGAAGCACAACGTCGCCGAGCTCGATCAGCGGATGGGACGGAACGACGAAGCGGCGGCGCTCTATCGCGAAACCATCGCGTTGAAGGAGAAGGTGCTCGGTCCCGCGCACCCGAGCCTCGCGCTCAGCTTGAGCAATCTGAGCTATCTATCTTCGGACCGTCTCGACCTCGACGCGGCGCTGTCGCTCGCCGAGCAAGCGCTTCAAATCCAGGAGCGCGCGTATGGCCCCGCTCACGTCGACGTCGCCTATGCGCTGATCAGCCTCGGGCGCGCGCAGACCGGGCGCGGAGATTACGAGGGAGCGCGGGCGACGCTCGAGCGCGCGCTCACACTGCGCTCGAACGCGCTCGGTCCGGACAACCCGCTCGTCGCCGAGCCGCTGCACTTTCTCAGCGAAGCCTTGCTGCGCGCCGGCAGGGACCGCGAGGCATTTGAGATCGCGCTACGCGCGGAATCGATCGCAAGGAACCATTTGCGTCTCACGGCCCGCGGCGCACCGGAGCGTCAGGCGCTGCGCTACTCGGCCGAACGCCTGTCGGGCCTCGATCTCGTGCTGACGATCGCCGCCAATCTGCGAGACCCGTCGTTGTCGGAATCCGGCTGGGATGCATTGATCAGGTCGCGCGCCGTCGTGCTCGACGAGATGGCGACGCGCCGTCGACTCGCCGACCAAGGCGACGAGGCGGCGCGCGAGGCGTTCGCCGCCTACCGTACGGCGGCCGAGCGCTTGGTGAACGTGCTGCTGCGTGGACCGGGCGCTGGAAACGTCGAGCAGTATCAACGGAAGACCGGAGAGCTGCGCGCCGACGAAGAAGCCGCGGAACGTCGCGTCGCGGCCGCGAGCGAGTCCGTCCGCGCCGCATTGGCGGAACGCGAGCTTGGGTTTGGTGAGGTGGCGGCCGCGCTGCCGGACGGCGCAACGCTCGTCGCGTTCGCGCGCGTCGGCGGCGACGCACGCTCGGGCGTCGCCGAGGCCTCGTACCTCGCGTTCGTGCTCGAGGCGGCCGCCGGCTCGCCGCGCATCGTTCCGCTCGGCAACGCCCGCGACGTCGAAACCGCGATTCGCCGCTGGCGCGGCGAGCTTCGCCCGGAGGCGGCCGCGCTCGATGCCACCCGTTACCGCGCGGCCGGCGAACGCGTGCGCGAGCTCTTGTGGGATCCGTTGGGCGTCGCGAGCGCCGGCGATCGGCTCGTACTGATCGTGCCGGCCGGCGCGATTCATCTCGTGAACTTCTCGGCGCTGCCGCTACGCAGCGGCGAGTTCATGGCCGAGGCGGACGTGCTCATTCACTATCTTTCGAGTGAGCGCGAGCTCCTGACGAGCCCGCGCCGCGCGGTAAGCGCCGAGGTCCTCGTCGTCGGCGGCGTCGACTTCGAGGCCGCGCGTGCGGCGGCCGGCGCGGAAACAGTGGCGGTCGACGCATGCGATCCGCTCGCTCGACTCGACATCCCGCCGCTGCCGGGCTCCCTGCGCGAAGCGCGCCGCGTCGCATCGACCTTCCGCGACGCACGAGGCACGCCGCCGCCGGTTACGGAGCTCACGGCGGAATTCGCGACGAAAGCGGCGTTCAAGACACAAGCGCCCGGCAAGACCGTCGTGCACGTCGCGACGCACGGCTTCTTCGTGGCCGACGAGTGCTCCACGGGTCAAAGCGACGTGGCAAGCCCGCTACGTCTGTCGGGCCTGGCGTTTTCGACTCAAGAGCGGGACTCGGGCGACGCGATTCTGCTCGCCGAGGAGGTCGCCACGCTCGACTTGCGCGCGGCGCAGTGGGTCGTGCTGTCCGGTTGCGATACGGGCATCGGCCAGATCGAGGTCGACGAAGGAATTCTCGGCTTGCGGCGCGCGTTTCGCATCGCGGGCGCGGGCACGCTCGTCATGAGCCTGTGGCCCGTCGAGGACCGCTCGGCCGAGACGTTCATGGCCGCGCTCTACGACGCTCGCTTCAACGACGACCGCTCCACGAGCGCCGCGATGCGCGCCGGCTACCGCGCCGCGCTCGCGGCGACTCGCCGGCAGCACGGCGAGCCGCACCCGCTCTACTGGGCGCCGTTCATCGCATCCGGCGACTGGCGCTGAACCCCCTTCTCCCCGAGGCAGGCCCGACCGTGTAACGAATCGCGGCGAGCGGCAACTCTATTGTCCGGAACGACAACAACGTCACCGGGGCACAAAAGATGAAGCTCACGCTGATACCGATCGCGCTCGCGGTCGCCGCCTTTCTGAGCGCGGAGCCCGTTCACGCGCAGCTGCTGAACCGGCTCAAGGAACGGCTGGGTCCTGCCGCGGGCGCCGTCGAGACGGTCGTCGAAAACCGCGCGGCCTTCCAAGGCTTCTCCGAAGAGGAGGAGATCGAGATCGCGCGGAACAACGCGGCTCAGTTCGACGCGCAAGCGAGCTTCGTCGACGACGCGCGCCTCGACGCGTATCTGAACGGCATCGTCCAGCGCCTCGCGGCGCACGCCGTGCCGAGACCGTTCGAGTACCACGTCAAGGTCGTCGGCGACGCGAGCGTCAACGCGTTCACGTTCGGCGGCGGATTCCTCTACGTGAACGCGGGCTTGCTCGCGCGCATGGAGAACGAGGCGCAAGTCGCGATGGTGCTCGGCCACGAGATCGCGCATGCGGCCGAGTCGCACGTCGTCGAGGGCATGAAAGCCGATGCGGGCATCAATCTCGCCGGCCAGCTCGCGGGCCAGGCCGCGGCCGCGTCGGGCCGAGTCAACGGCGAGGTGCTCGCGAAGACCTACGAATACAGCATGAACGCGGCCGTCAACGGTCACGGCCGCGGCCAGGAATCCGAAGCCGACGAGCTCGGCATCGAATACATGGCGAAGGCCGGATACGACGCGCGCGAGGCGAGCGGCACGTTCGAGGCGCTGCTGAAGGAGTACGGCGACGAATCGAAGGTCGACGCGTTCTTCTACTCGAACCATCCACGCAACGAGGAGCGCATGGCGCGCGCCGACGCCTGGGCCAAGGCGAACGCGGCGCGGTTCGAGGCGTCGCAATCGATCGTGAACACCCAGGAGTTTCAGCGAGCTACGCACGAAGTCGTCGTCGCAATGGGCAAGCTCGACTACGACAACAAGCGCTTCGAGTCCGCTCGCGCGATGTTCACGAAGGCCGCCGCCGACGGCGTCGACGACCCCGAGCCCGGCCGCTACCTGAAGCTGCTCGACGAGCGCGGCGGCAAGTGAACGCGCTACACGAGAGGAACGGCCAATGCTGAGCTCGCCTCGACGCCTCGCGCTCTCGATTCTCACGCTCGCCGGCGCGCTCGCCGCTGCGCACTGCCAACGAGACGCAGATGCGCCGGCCGCGAGGGCCGACTTGGGTTGCTGCGAGGTCACGCCGAATTCGGCGCTCGGCGCGGGTATGGGGCGCATCGTCGTGAGCTATCCCGGAGGTGACGGTGCCGGATCGACGCGGCTCGACCTGTTTGCCGCGGGCAACGCGAGCAAGGCGATCGAGAGCAAGTACGGCGACGCGGCGCTCGAGCTCGCGCCCGGCACCTACGACGTGACGGTCGGCGGACGGCGCGTCGCAAGCGTCGGCGTGCAGGCCGCGCACGACACGCGAATTCGCGTCGGCGTGCTCTACGTGCACGCCACTGACGGGACGCGCATCGATCTCGTCGAGCCGGCGGACGGCGCGAAGCTCGCGAGCGGCTATGGAGAAAAGCAGTACGGCTTGCCCGTGGGTCTCGTCGGCGTCGAGGTCGCGGGACAACGCGACACCGCCCTGATCGAGGACGGCAAGGTCACCGAATTTTGAGGAGATACCAATGAGCATCCGCAGCCTGATCGCGATATGCACCGCTACGCTGTTACTCGCGTTCGCGGGCGAGTCGCTCGCCGCCAGCCCATGCTGCGGCATCGTCAGTGTCGCTCCGTCGGGCGCCGTGACTGCGCGCGAGACGGCGACGGGCCGCACGTTCGAGTTCCAAGTCGCCGATCGGCGCCTGCTCTCGACGCTGAAAGTCGGGCAGCCCGTGCACGCCGATTTCAAGACGATGCGCGTGTCCGTACAGCCGGACGGAGCGGAACCCTGCTGCAACATCGTTTCGGTGGCGCCGAACGCGACGGCGCCAGTCTCGGCTGTAGCGCCTTGTTGCGCCGTTGTCGCCAATGCCTCGTTGCGGCGGCTCGGCCGCATCGTCGTCGCGTATCCCGAAGAAGTGGCCGCGCGCATCGACGTGTTTCGCGCCGGCGAGACGAAGGCGATCGCTACGGACTACGGGGACAAAGCGTTCGATCTGCTTCCCGGAACATACGACGTCAGCATCTCGGGCAAGCGCGTCGCCGGCGTGACGGTCCAATCCGGCCACGACACACAGATCAAGGTCGGCCTGCTGCGCGTGAACGCCAGCGAGGGCACGCGCATCGACCTTGCCGATCCGGGCAGCAAGGAACGCATCGCCTCGGACTACGGCCCGCAAGTCTTCGGATTGCCGATCGGCGAGGTCGGCGTCGAGATCGCCGGCCAGACGGAAAACGTCGTGATCGAGGCGGGACAGGTCACGGAATTCTGACGGCGTTCGCGTAACGCACAGGAGAACCACAATGCGCTCGACATCGTCTTGGCTGCTCTCGTTCGCGCTCGTCGCGGTCGGTCTCGGCGCAGGCGTCGACGACGCGGCAGCCCAGCTCCGCACGCCGCCCGGCGGCCGCACGACACAGCCTCCCACGACGGGACCGGGCGGGCTGCCGTCGACCGTCACGACGGCGCCCATCGCGGCGAAAGTCTACCCACTGCCGTCGATCACCTATGGCTCGCCGACGCCGCCGCCGGCCAACTCGCGCGCTTTCGATGCGCGTATCGCCCGGTTCGAGACGGTTTCGGTCGCGGCGACCGTGAACGGCAGGACCGTGAACCGGCAGTTAGTCGTACTCAACGGCCGCGACGGCATCGAGGGCGCCGGCATCGACGACCGCGCGAAGCGGCTGCTCGGCATGCACGTGCGCAAGCTGAACTTGAGCGAATCGACGGTCTACTTCTTCGATCCGGAGGTCGCGTCGCAATGGCTCGCAACGCACCCGGTGCCGGACGACGTCGGCCCCAAGGAAGAGGACGACGACGATGATGACGACTCAGGGTGCGGGATTCAGACTTTCGGCAATTGCGTGCAGGACCCCGTCGGCGCCCTCGAAGACGCAGGCGAGGCCGTAGCAGCCGAGTACGAACGCAACCGCAAGCGCGCCCAGGATTGGTGGGACGACTCCACGGAAGACCTATCCGATGCGTGGGACGAGGCGAAGAACTGTTTCAGCGATCACGTCTTGGACGGCGGCTCCGTGCCCGTTCGATTCGACATCACGCCCGCAATGACCGTGAACCTGTCGCAGAGCGGGTCGCGCGGAGCGGGAACGGGCAGCGCGTCCGGCAGCGTGGGCTTGGGAATCCCGATGGACGGCGACCTCGAGGCGAAAGTGGATTTCTTCTACATCCCTTGCCTGCCCTTCGTCGTGCGGCCGCGCAGCATCACGGTGACCGGCGACCTGACGGTCGGAGAGCAGCTCGCGATCAATGCGACGGCCTCCGGCGAATTCAACAAGACCTACACGATCCCGCCGACGGGCGGGCCTCGCATTCCGATTCAGGTCATTCCGATCGTGATCGGCGGCGTGCCGGTGGCGATCATCGACGTGAGTGCCTATATCGAAGGGACAGTGGAGGTCGCCGCGAGCGGCAACGTCACGAGCAATTTCACTCTGTCGAACGACCACAAATCGACGTTCGACTTCACTTGCGACGGTCACGGCTGCAAGACCGGCTCCGGCGCGCGACCAACCACGAGCACGCCCGTGACGACGACCGAGAGCGTGCAGGTCGAAGGCAAAGTCTCCGCGAAACCCGGCCTCTACACGGCGCTGATGCTCACGCTGAACGTGAACGTTCTCGGCGCGCGTATGGGCCCGCAGCCGTACCTCTTGGGGACCGCGCTGGGCTGCGGGGCCGCAACGGCCACGCAGACGAACGGCGGCGATTCGACGGGCGCGCAAAATGCCGTGCTTGCAGCCGATCTCGATTGGGGCGTGGGCTTTCGCGCCGAAGCGCTCGTCG
>Ga0207675_100004337_pt1 | contig 13705 bp, 11 predicted proteins | sample KBSSwiS42_FD_184305 | JGI IMG/M metagenome (GOLD analysis project Ga0207675, IMG submission 184305) | Switchgrass rhizosphere microbial communities from Kellogg Biological Station, Michigan, USA - KBS Switchgrass S4-2 (SPAdes) (version 2) | ecosystem: Host-associated > Plants > Roots >... | reverse complement strand
GAGAACCGGGCAATTGTGGCGTTAGGACTAATGGACCTCGCAAAAGCGCGAAATCCGGGTCTGCGCGCACTGATGGAGGTGGCTGGTTGCGGAGATGGCAAGGGCATGACAGCATACGATTTGGGTTTTCGCTTGGGACCCCGAATCAATGCCGCTGGACGAATGGATGCGGCGAAGGCAGTCGTTGAGTTGTTTGACACTCGTGACACGGAAGAAGCGCGCCGCCTGGCAATACATCTGGATACTCGCAATGAGGAGCGTAAGGTCGTTCAGCAGCAAATCATCGATCTGGCTGTTGCGGAGTTAGCGGACAACGGAAAGCCGGGTTCCCATGTTGCTGTTATCGCAGGTGAGGGGTGGCATCGAGGTGTGATTGGTATCGCAGCGTCGAAGATCGCCGAACGCATCAACCGGCCGTGCGTCGTGTTTTCGATTGAGGGTGACGTCGCTCATGGTTCCGGGCGGAGTATTGCCGCGTACCATTTGCTGGATGGCTTGACCAGTTGCGCTGATTTGTTCGAGAAGTTTGGTGGTCATTCGCACGCGGCTGGGGTCACAATCAGACCGGAGCGCATCGACCAGTTGAGAGAACGGCTGAATCAGCATGCAGCTTCCTGCTTAACTGCCGATGATCTTGAACCGTCGGTGACAATCGACCTTGAGCTGCGAGCAGAAGACGTCACGTTTGGTCTGACAAAAGAACTCCAGTCGCTGGAACCTTACGGAGCAGGGAATGAGCGACCAGTGTTTTGCTCGAGGGGACTTCGGCTAGTATCAGAGCCTGTTGTGATGAAAGATCGACACCTGAAGATGCGACTTGCCGGAGCTAATAATAGACCACTCGAAGCACTCTGGTGGAACTGCATTGAGCCGGGACAGCAAACGCCCGAGTTAAAAGGAAGCATCGAACTGGCCTATACAATAGAGACGAGCGTTTGGAACGATGAGATTAAAGTGCAATTGAATGTGGCGGACTTGAGACAACAGTGAGTTTGTACTTTGAGCTTTGTACTTTGTTGGTTTGCTGAAGGTCTACCAGGTGATTAGAGGGAAAAAGCACCAAGCACAAGATATATGCAAGAAGTAACCAGAAGACGAGCCTTCGGAATTGGACTCCGAGCGCGAGTTCCACTCGTGGCCCGTATCACTGCGTTTGTGCTGCTTGCCGCCGGTGTCGGATTCGTGGGCGTCTCGTATTACAAACTGCGCAATAGAGACAAGTTTGTGCTGTCGAAAAAGCCTGCTGAACTCTCAAAAGATGTGACTGGTATCGTCGAGGGTTATGAGCAGCGAATGACCAAGCAGGATGGTTCGTATCTACTCGTGAAAGCTTCGAAGGACATCACGTTTTCAGATAGTCATCACGAGCTTGAGAATGTAAGCGTTGGGGTCTATCCGGCTTCCGGAAACGTGCCGGATCAAATCTCAGCGACACGTGCGATTTATCAACCGAGCACAGACGTCATTTCCTTTGTAGGCAACGTCAGAATCGAAACCAAGGACAAGTTGAAAGTTGCGACGGAGGAGCTTGCACTCGATCGGAATAGCGAGGTGGCGCAAACCGACAGTCCGATAACGTTTGAAAGAGAGAACATCTCCGGGCGATCAGTCGGTGCAGTCCTAGAACAGAAGACGCATCGACTGCAGTTGAAAAAGGACGTTGAGATAACTGTTGTTCCACACGCTGGTACTGACGCAAACGCAAAGGCTTCTCCCAGGTCGAAGCCGGTTACGATTAAGTCGGCGCAAGCGCTGTTCGAACAGGATTCGATGAAGCTAACTTTTTCCGGTGGCGTAACGGCGGAGCAGGAAACGAGTGTGATGAGTGGCGATACGCTTAACGCCCTGCTCAGCAAAGAGAAGCAACTGCAAAAGTGTGAGCTTCGTGGCAATGCCTATCTCCGTACAATGGAACCTGGTCACTCTGCTGAGGTTCACTCGTTCAATATGGACTTTTACCTCGACAAGGATCAGAAGCTCGAATCCGCCGTTGCCTGGCAGGATGTGAAGGGAAGAACTCTGAATGCCGACTCGGACGTCGAGTGGTCAGGCGCCAACTCCATTGAAGTTAAGTTTCAAGCACAGAACAATCAGAGCGTGCTGAAGCAGTTGGATGCTACGGGTCGCTCAGTGATTACGATGTCTGCGCCCAAGTCTAAGGCCAACGATCCACGTGCGGCCAATAAGCGTTTGACTGCCGATCAAGTGAAACTCTTTTGGCGAAGCTCGGGCCAGGATCTGGAAAAGGCGGAAGCTAACGGCAACGCAGAACTATTTGTGGACCCGTTGGACCGCAGTAGTGCGAGTGATAGAAAGACAGTTACCGCTCCATACTTCAACTGCGAGTTCTTTCCGTCCGGGAATCTGACAAAAGTATGTAATGCTACTTCTGGCGCTAAAGCAGTGATTGATCCGGTCCAGCCGAACCCAAAACGAGGAACCCGTACGTTGACTTCCCAAACGATGACTGCGGTGTTCATTCCTGATACCCAGGACATCGAACGCTTCGATGCACAAGGCGACGCGAAGTTTAACGAGAACGATCGAAACGGAATCGCTGCGACAGTTTCATATACTGCTAAGGATCAAACCGTCAGGCTTCGTGGTGGTGAGCCAACCGTGTGGGATTCACGTGGGCGGACCAAAGCCGTTGAGTTGGATTCTGATCTCGCGAATAAGGTGTCATACAGTCGTGGACGAACTGCGTCGACCTATTACAGCCAGGAACAAACAAATGGCGCTACGCCGTTCTCGAAAGTAAAAAGTCCTGTTTACATCGTTAGCGATCGTGCAGAGTTTCATCATGAAACGGGTCTTGCCACCTATACCGGTAATGCTCGCGCCTGGCAGGATGATAATTTTGTGCGCAGCGACAAATTGAATCTTTACATGAACGACAAAACGATGGATGCAAGTGGGCACGTTCAGACCGGCATCTACAATTCGAAGCGTAAAATTGACGGCAACTCAGTGGTTGTTCCCGTGTTTGCTTCAGCCGATTCGTTGAAGTACTCGGATCCAAACCGAACCATTCACTACGAAGGGAACGTCGATATCAAGCAGGGAACGGACCGCCTCACCAGCGGCATTGCTGATGTCTATCTCATGAAGGAATCCAACGAGATGGACAAGACAATTGCTGAACGCGATGTTGTTCTGACTCAACCAAACCGGAAAGGTATCGGGGACTGGGTCCAGTATACTGCCGCAGATGAAGTCGCTGTATTGAAAGGCAATCCCGCGCGGGTTGAAGATGCGGAAAAGGGAAACACAGAAGGCAATCGTTTGACGCTGTCAATTCGGGACAATAAAGTCACGGCGGACGATCCGCGTGGACCGTTATCACCTGGACGAATTCGCACCACCCACAAGATCAAAAAGCCATAGTCGCTCCGCATGTACGATGAACTTCAGTTTGTCGATTCCCTAAAAACACCAGTTTCGTTTTGTGAAAGGTACACTTGAAACAGAGTGTCCTTTTATTTATTAGTGGACGACAAACTAAAGTTTATCGTAGATACTTAGCCCAGTATGCGAGTTGAAGATTTACACTTGGTAGAAGATGGACGCGAGGTGGCGATAGGCAACGCACCGGTCGCGCAACCGGCCGATGCACTGCGGAGCGTCAAACTGGTTAAGAATTACGGGCGCCGCCGGGTGGTCGACGATGTAAGCATTCAGGTGAACAAAGGTGAAGTAGTCGGCTTGCTCGGTGCGAACGGTGCAGGGAAGACCACCACGTTCTACATGATTGTTGGTCTTGAGCGACCAGACTCAGGAAGTGTTGTGCTTGGTGAAAGAGATTTGACCAAGTTGCCCATGTACCTGCGAGCACGGCTGGGGATTGGTTACCTTCCGCAAGAACCTTCTGTCTTTCGAAAAATGACCACGGCCCAAAATATTCTTGCAGTGCTTGAGACCGTGGGCCTCCGTCGGCGAGAACAGCTCAAAAGACTGGAAGAGCTTCTTGAAGAATTTGGCATTAGTCATGTTCGCAACACTCGAGGAGACGCCCTCTCCGGCGGAGAGCGTCGTCGCACCGAGATCGCTCGCTCACTTGCAACTGAACCGCAATACATTCTTCTTGATGAACCGTTCGCCGGAATCGATCCCAAGGCTGTCGACGACATTCAAAATGTAATTCTCTATTTGCGAAGTCGTGGTATTGGAATTCTAATCACGGACCACAATGTTCGTGAGACACTTGGCGTTACCGACCGAGCCTATATCATGGCAGAGGGTCGCATTTTTAGATCGGGTAAACCAAAGGACTTGACAGACGACGCAGAAGTTCGTCGACTTTATTTGGGTGAAAAATTCCGGATGTAATGCCTACCCGCAAACCTTGCCTGATCGGTTATAATCCCCTTGTGCTTTGGCGCACAAATTAAACACCAATCATGACTAAATTGATTTAAGGATGTCTCTTAAACTTACTACCAGCCTCTCTCAACGACTCGTTCTGACACCGCAGTTGCGACAGCGGATCGAGATGCTGCAAATGACTTCGTTGGAGTTGACGGATCTCATTCAGCAGCAATTGTTGGAGAACCCAGTTCTTGAAGAAGTCCCCAGTCAGGAAGAAGTCCAGGAATTAGCCGAGAAGGTTCTCGATCACCTGGCAAGCTCGGATGCGGATTCTGCTTTTGAAGCCTCCGCACCTGAGGCGGGCACTCCTGGAACAAATGGATCTGGCGACCAGGATGTAGCGTCGTCGTTGACAGGCCCGACTGAGGACATGGCTGACAGTTTTGTAGCCGGTGAACATGGTGAAGATGGCAGTACAGAAGAGAGTATTGGGGAAGAAGGTTCGCGCGACGCATTTGAAGAAATCGATTTCGGCCGTGAGTTTCAAGACTATCTAGACCCTGGATACAAGACGCAGGAAATCGAATACAAAGAAGATGCTCCAACCTTCGAACAATTTCTTACAAGGCCGCCATCGTTAGCCGATCATCTCGAGTGGCAGTTGCACATGAGTTCTCTGGATCCTGTGCTGTGCGAGGCAGCCACTGCTGTGATTGGGAATCTCAATGCGGATGGGCGCCTCAATGCGACAAATGAAGAAATTGCCGCGATGGGAGAGTGGTCGGAAGAAATCGTCGAACAGGCTCGTCAGGCTATTATGCGATTGGATCCGGTTGGTTGCGGTGCGCGTGATGTAAAAGAATGCCTGCTCGTGCAATTGGAAGTGCTGGGTGAAACTGATCGCCTCGCATCAAAACTCATCACGGAACACCTTTCCGAGTTGCAGCAACATAAGTTGCCAAACTTGTCGAAACAGATTGGGGTAGAAGTTGAATTGCTGCTAAGCGAGTTGCAGTTTATTCGCACCCTCGATCCATATCCTGGCCGTCGCTACTCGTCAGAAGAGCCTATCCTTATCAGCCCGGAAATCTATATCGAGAAGCTGGATGAGAACGACGACGACTACATTATTTACTTTGCCGACGATGGAAGTCCGCGCCTCCGCGTCAGTCAGCAGTATCAACAGATGTTGAGCCAGGGAGTAAGCAACGAAACCAAGAGTTTCATTAGAGAGAAGATGAGATCGGCCGTCGACTTGTTGAGAAATATCGAACACCGACGCCAGACGATTTATAAAGTGGTTGAGTCGATTGTGGCCCGGCAGCGTGATTTTCTTGATCACGGAGTCCAACACATTAAGCCGATGATGTTGAAGGACATTGCCGAAGACATTGGTATGCACTTATCAACTGTTTCGCGAGTCGTGAATCGAAAGTATGCGCACACTCCGCAAGGCGTGATTGAACTGAGAAGGTTCTTCACCGAAGGAATGCTTAACGAAGACGGCGAAGAGATCTCAACGCGCATCATAAAGTTAAAGATCAAGAAACTTATCGAAGAAGAAGATTCGCATAATCCAATAACCGACGATCAAGTTGTAAAGATACTGGCTAAGGATGGAATTAAATTGTCGCGTAGAACCGTCGCGAAGTATCGTGACCAAATGCAAATCCCCGGTTCGCGCGAACGTCGCGCTGTTGTTTGAGTGTTTCAATAACGCGTGAAGGGTTTTACCAATACCATTGTTGTGCTGTAGAGCCGGCCCCGATACGGTTACGCATTGGTATCTTTTCCAACAGGAGGGATTTGGCTAATGAAATTTGAATACACAGGTAGACATGTTGAGGTTTCGCCGGCAATACGTAGTCACGTCGAGGGCCACTTCAAGAAACTCGATCACATCTTCAATGGAACTCCACTCCGCACACACGTAATTATTGAAGTTGAAAAGAACCGTCAGATAGGTGAAATCATAGTTTACTGGCGTGAGCACACGATCACCGCTAAAGACACTAACGCTGATATGTACATGGCCCTGACTCGGGCAATGTCAAAGATTGAAAAGCAAGCGGTCAAGCTTAAGAAGAAGATCATTGATCGAAAGCAAAGCGCACGCTCAACAGCACGAGTCGCTCCCGAACCGGATGGTCATCTGGAGGCCACGCCTCGCCCGCCGCGAATCGTCGCGGCTCGACGTTACCCGGTCAAACCGATGACGGCTGAGGAAGCTGCGCTGAGACTATCTGATGAAACGGATCAGTTTTTAGTGTTTCGAGATGCTGACACTAGCCGACTTGGAGTTCTCTACAAACGCAAAGACGGTAATTACGGCCTAATCGAACCGTGAAGAACCAGTAAGCAGGGGCAGTCGGCAGGAGCACGAAGATCCGTCACCGCCCTGCCCCTGCTTGGTGCTCCTGCCCCTATCGCCAAAATGCCTCGCAAGAAAACCATTGTTCCCCCCGTTGATAAAGACGCCGCACCTGACATCGTTATCATAACTGGATTGAGTGGCTCGGGAATGTCTTCGGCCACCAATGCTTTTCAGGACCTGGGATATTTCTGTGTCGACAATCTTCCCATCACCATGCTTCAGCCTTTCGCTCGGTTGGTTACGACTGACGAAGATGAAAAAGGAATCAGACGCGCTGCGTTAGTGATCGACATTCGTGAAGGCGGATTCCTCGCCCACTTTGAACAACAGTTGAAAGCACTGCGCACGACGGGGTTGAAAGTTAGCGTGCTCTTCTTTGAAGCTTCAGACGATGTTCTGCAACACCGGTTTAGTGAAACACGAAGGCCACACCCCGCTGAACGCGGAAAGGGATTGCCCTCTTCGATTGGAAAAGAACGCGCGGCAATGGCGAAGATTCGGTCACTGGCTGATCAGATCATCGACACGTCAGAGCATACTGTGCATACGCTCCGCAGTTTTCTGCTCGAACGGTTTAGTCCGGATCGAAAAGGCGCGCCGATGCGCGTCCAGGTGCTGAGCTTCGGCCACAAGTACGGTAATCCAGGCGACCTGGAATTGTTGTTTGATGTCAGACACTTGCCCAACCCACACTTTGTCCCTGACCTGAAAAAGTTATCGGGGCACCACCCGCGCGTAGTGAAATATCTACGTTCTCACGAAGAAGTAAGTGAAACGCTCAAGCGGTTTACTGAACTACTGACTTACTTGCTACCTCTCTACAAGCGCGAAGGGAAGTCGTACGTTACAGTTGGTATAGGATGCACAGGCGGACGTCATCGGTCCGTGATGATCGCTAATGCCCTAGCGCGAACTTTGCGGCGTGCTGGTTTTGATGCTCATGCAGCACATCGGGACGTGCGCAAAGTAAACCGATCACAGTTTCGTTCGAAGCTACTGAAAGTGTGATGATGGTCATTCAAGACTGGAGGCGAAGATGAGTAACAATCCTCAGCAGCCATCGCCACAAGCGGGAGATGTAAAGAAAGTTTCAGGCGTTATTGTTACGCATGGACATCTGGCAGGCGAACTTCTTGCTGCCGCTGAAATGATCATCGGGCCTGTTTCCCACATTGCCGCCGTTTCCATAGGTTGGCACGACGACGTCGACGCAGCTCGCGACGAAGTACAGAGGGCGATTACACGCGTTTCTCAAGGACGAGGCGTTTTGCTTCTCACTGACATGTTTGGGGGAACGCCTACCAATATCGCATCCATGTTTCTAGACGAAGGAACTGTCGAAGTGATAACCGGGGTGAACTTGCCGATGGTAATTAAGTTGGCAACCTACACCGGAAACGAATCGCTCTCAGACTTGGCCAGGAAAATCTGTGATCAAGGCCGACAGGGAATCTATCTCGCCGGAGCTCTACTCGCCCCTCCGGCTAAGGGCGGAGCTGATTGACGTGTCAGAGCGTACCCTTCGCGTAACTGGTCGTCTCGGTCTTCACGCTCGTGCTGCAGCCAATCTGGTCAGGGTCGCCAATCAATTCCAAAGCACCGTCACTCTCCATCGTCTCGACAATTCGGTTGAAGCGGATGCTAAGTCCATTCTTAGTATCCTGATGTTGGCAGCCAGCCGCGGTACCAATCTGCGCATCGTTGCGGTTGGTATTGATGAAGTCACTGCGCTCGACGCGGTGTGCGATCTGTTTGCCCGCAATTTCGACGAACCCCAAATCGGTGAGAGACAGCCGATCGCTGTTCAGGAAGAACTTCGGTGTAAGGGGCTGGGAGTCTCGGAAGGCATTGTGCTTGGTCGAGTGCTTCGTCTTCAGGATGGCACACGTGATGTCTATCGGGCTGAGATCGACGGTGCCGATCTCGAACGTGAAAGACGCCGTTTTCGAGCCGCAGTGCGATTGTCCAGGCGACAGCTCGAAACGATAAAGGAGCGAGCCGAAAAGGAACTGGGTCGAGGTCACGCTTACATTTTTGATGCTCATCTTTTGTTTCTGGAAGATGCCAAGTTAACCCGCGACGTAGAGGATTACATTGTTAAGGAACGGGCTAATGCCGAGTGGGCGGCGAAAGTTGTTGGCGATCGATTGCTTTCGATCTACATGCAGATTAACGACGAATATTTGCGTGAGCGTGGCTCTGACATCGAAGACGTTATTCAGAGACTTCTGGCCAACCTGACGGGTGAAGGTCGCAGTCATCCAAAACTTTCTGAAGATGCCGTGATCGTGGCGCAGGATCTTTTGCCTTCAACGATTGCGGAGTTGGATTTGAATCACGTGCGCGCAATTGCGACCGACTCCGGTGGCTGGACGTCACACATGTCCATCATTGCGCGTGGGCTTGGTCTTACAGCCGTGGTTGGTTTGCGGGACTTCTACTATCGAACGCGAACCGGGGATCAAATCATTGTTGACGCACAACGCGGCGAAGTAATCCTTAATCCACTTGCTGCCACAGTAGAGAGATACGAGTTTACCGCGCAAACATCTTCTCCGACGGTGACGGTAGCTCCGCAAGGAGTAAGTGGTCCGGTAACAACGAAGAATGGAATCGAAATCGCACTGCGAGCGAATGTCGAACTGCCGACCGAGTTTGAGGCGATAAGACGATTTGGAGCGTGCGGTGTTGGTCTTTTCCGATCTGAGTTTTTGCTCTCGCGACCGGGTTTGCTCTTGTCGGAAGATGAACAGTTTGGTTCATACAGGGCTCTAGCTGAAGCAGCCGGACCTGAAGGTGCGGTAATCAGGCTGTTCGATTTAGGCGGTGAAACTGGATATGAACTGTCTGATCGGCCTGAACGAAATCCAGCTTTGGGCTTGCGGGCAATTCGTTTCGGATTGAAGAATGCGAAAGTTATGCGTTCACAAGTACGAGCGATATTGCGAGCTGCGAAGTTTGGGAATTTGCGTCTCGTGATTCCAATGGTTGCCGACGTTGCGGATATTAGACGCGCGAAGAAGATTATCGCTGAGGAGTTAGCTTCATTAAGCAACGAGGGCGTTGAGCATGCGCAGGTTAAAATTGGTGCGATGATAGAGATACCCTCAGCAGTTTTGACGGCTGACAAAATCGCTACCGAAGTCGATTTCTTCGAGTTGGGTACAAATGATCTGGTGCAATATACTTTGGCGGTCGATCGTGGCAACGATCACGTTTCTGACTGGTTCCGCACGCTTCATCCAGCCGTGTTGTTCGGGATTAATCGCACCTTACAGGTTGCCTTAGATAGTGGTATTCCGACGATTGTTTGCGGAGAGATGGCTTCAACTCCCGCGTACGTAGTTCTACTGGTTGGTTTGGGAGCGGTGGATCTGAGTATGACCCCAGCGGCGATTCCGCGAGTTAGATCTACACTTGCCCAAATCGATACAGCGGAGGCCGAAGTGCTGGCTAAGCGATGTCTTCAATGCGCGATTGCCGATGAGGTTGAGGATATCGTGCGAACCGAGTTTAGAATTCGTTGGCCTCAATTATTTCCCCCAAAGGCGCTGCCCGCACAACTGGCAGACTAGTTCTGTTCAGACAAGGCCTCGCACCGCTAGAGCTACCCTGCAGTGGCATTCTCGATTTTCCAGGTTCTGTCGAAAGCAATTGGATCCTCGACATTTCCAAGAATTCATACGTCTTTAGGTCTTTACTCATTACAGAGTGCAGTTTCGACTGCCCCGATGCCTCGCGACTTCAAAAGGGTGATCGGATCGAAGTTAGCCGAAACGATGTTCGATGATGTTCGATAAGCTTTAGCTTGTTGTTGAGACTAAACAAGGCGGCCCTCGGGTCGCCTTTTACATAAGTCTACTGCGATTGGCGATAACGTCCACCACAACGCACTAGCGTGTGGCTTAGATAAATATCCACGTTGAGCCACACGCTACCGCGTTGTGGTACTGACCTCGATGCCCACCTCGCTCCTGAACCTAAGTGCACATTCCAGCAAACTGTTTATAATGCCCGCCGTCTTTCCTTTAGCAGATTCAATCAATCATCAATGAAGAAACCCTCAGCGAAGTTAATTCATATTCTGATTGGCAAAGCTATCATTGAGACTCTACTTATCGGCGCGATTGCAGTTGGATTCAATGTCGCGGCATTTCCTCCAACATTCCATGGTTGGGGCCAAGCAGTGCTGCCTTCACGTTCAATCGCAGGGTGGGCCGTAAATGATGCCTCTCCCTGGGAGCGTGTTGAAGTACAACTTTTTCTTGATGGCAAGCTTGTGGGAAACCAGGTTGCGAATTTGTCGAGGCCAGATGTATCAGCGGCCGGATGGGCTAAAGATGAATGGCACGGCTACGAATTCCAATTAGTGAAGTTAAACCCAGGAACTCACGAAGCCCGAATCTACGCCGTTCATCAGAGCGGAAGTGGGGAGCGTTATACGCTTCAGCTTTTGGGCGATCCTATCGAGCTTTCGGTGCTGCCAGATGGCTCCTGGCATAACGGTCCTTCCTCAAACATTGGAGTTGCCCGCTGACATATGCAGTTGGACGCTAACCAGGAAAGAGTTCCGATGCTCAGTGACCGCTCGTTGGCGCTGTGGGAAATCGTATCGGTACTTGTCTCATGCCTGCTTGCTGAGTGGGTCCTACTTGCGTTTGTTGGTTGGAGCAAGGTGGCCGTCGGCATTCCCGTCGTCTTGGCGCTTGTATTGATCGTCTCGTCACAGGTCAATTACGACGAAAGTCCCGCCGAAATAGGCTTCAGAACCGACAATTTCCTTGACTCTATTAGGCTTCTAATGTTGCCAACACTTGTTGCTTTACTGGTTATCGGAGCTTTGGGATGGTTCGCGTCTGGTGGGACTTTCGAGTTCCGAATGCCGCGTTCCAGGTTTCTGCTGATTCCTCTTTGGGCTCTGTTTCAACAATACGTGTTACAGGGATATATAAATCGACGTTCCCAGATTTGGCTTGGAAAGGGTTGGAAGAGTGTTCTGGTGGTCGGGTTACTGTTTGCCGCAGTTCACCTGCCAAACCCACTTTTGACAGTTCTAACCTTCGTGGGAGGTACTGTTTGGGCGTTCGTCTACCAGCGACAACCAAATCTATTCGCCCTGGCGCTTGCTCATGCTGTTTCCTCTATCGGCATTGCACTCTTGATACCGTCCAGCCTGACAAACAGTCTTCGCGTGGGCTTTAAGTTCTTTGGTTAGGCCAAAGATCAGGTGGTTTAAAGCCCGACTTGGGCAGTGCTATACCCGTTGAACACTCGTTTGCTATACTTCAGGCGCCTTGCAAGAGAACAGGTCGGGCGGTTGCTGCCGGCCCTTGGGGCTCAGGTTTCGATTTGAGTTTCAAAGCCGGGAGAGGAAAGTCCGAACACTATAGGGCAGCGAGCCCGCTAACGGCGGGGCGTCAGACAGTGAATCTCAGATCAAGTCTGAGACATAAGTGTCGGGCGACGACAAGTGCAACAGAGAAAAGACCAGCCTCGATTCTTATCTGAGGTGATGGGTGAAACGGTGCGGCCTGGTAACAGGCTTAATGTAAGAGCGCACCGGCGTGTATGGTGACATACGCGGCCAGGCAAACTCCTCGCGGTGCAAGACCAAATAGGGAGGCGTCAAGGGCGGCCCGCCCAATCCCGAGAAATCGGGAACGACCTCCGGGTAGGTCGCTTGAGCCCGTTGGCAACGACGGGCCTAGATGAATGATCGCCATCCCGACAAATGTCGGGATACAGAATTCGGCTTACAGACCTGTTCAGCAATTGCAGGGTCGACATTGAGAGCAAAGGAGCACTCGACAAGAGATGGCTAATCGAAAAGGCGTATTCATTGGAGCATATGTTCCCAATCACTTGAAAGAATCTCTTCGTCGTCGTGCGGCCGCCGAACATAGAACTCTGTCTCAGGAGATTACGCGCATCCTGGAAGAGGCAGTGCACGGTCGTGGTCTACCCCCCGGAAGCATTGATAGACGGGAGAAGGTGTCGACGCCTCGCCGTCGTGCTACTGATCCCATGCCACGTCGTAGAGCTAACGACGAACCGTATGGAGTTGCTGGCGGCGGAAATAGATCGGACGACGATCGCGGTTAGCATTACCTCCTTAGCCTTTCCCATCACCAGTGAAGTACTTACTCATCGCCACGATCGCCGCCCTCGTTTTCGTGGTCGTGTACTCGCGAATCCGTCCGTACCTCCAATTGATTCAAAAGGTGGTGAGGTCGCTAAACGTGTCGGCTTCTTTGGGTAGCTCTGAGGCTTCACCTCAAACAAGATCTGGCGGGAACAAGCTTGTGCGCTGTGCCGGATGTGGAACCTGGATTCCTGAGAATCGGTCGTTGAATTTGAAATCCGGTTTAGCGATTTATTGTTCTCCAGAGTGTTTGGAGAGGAAGTCGGATTCGAAAGAACGAAGAATTGCGGGATAGTGTCCGATATGCTTTAGAGGCTCTTGCAAAACTCTCATTCTCCCCAAGCTTCAGCTTGGGGTTACAGTAGTGCCTAATATTGAGAAACCGTTTTAACGGTTTACGAGTTTGAGCCAGTCAAGTTCGACGCCGAAGAGACCGTTGAAACGGTTCCTGAGTAACTGGGGCGCACCCTAACCCCAAGCTGAAGCTTGGGGAGAATGAGAGCAACGCCCGATTATGATCTGATTACACTTCAGAGTTCTGCAAGAGGCTCTTTAGCTTATCGCTTGATCTCGAAGTAAGCGATCATCAAATGCCGACAAGTCAGACGCATATCGGACACGTTACGGGTACTGAGATCAACAACACCGGGGCGTCGGTAGTGCCCTAGTTGGATTTCTCCGTGCTACCTCTGTGCCCTCTGTGTCTCTGTGGTGAAATCTATCTCAACAACTTCCTCAACCACAGAGACACAGAGTGCACAGAGGCATCACAGAGATTCCAACTTAGGTCACTACCGGGGCGTCCACTTCAATTAATAAGGTTGGACGTTGAAACTGATATTCCTCGCCGGAGCCGAATTCGTGAGCGCATCGATGCGAAT
>Ga0207675_100004336_pt1 | contig 13707 bp, 5 predicted proteins | sample KBSSwiS42_FD_184305 | JGI IMG/M metagenome (GOLD analysis project Ga0207675, IMG submission 184305) | Switchgrass rhizosphere microbial communities from Kellogg Biological Station, Michigan, USA - KBS Switchgrass S4-2 (SPAdes) (version 2) | ecosystem: Host-associated > Plants > Roots >... | reverse complement strand
CGGATTCGGTGCCGGCGTCAGTGTTACGCCGCCGACATGTGTCGGGCCGGCTGGTGCGCCGGATTCTGAGAAGACGTATCAACTCAATGTCACGGGAACGGAGAGCGCCACGGGTGCGGTGTGGCCGGCTGCGTTTTGGGGCTCACCCGCCACTGTGTTGATGAATACGATCCTCCAATGCGACAAGCCGTTCGACAACTACCTCGAGGCCTTGATCAAGAACGATACTGTCCCTTACCTCACCGACTCATCGAACAAGGTGCTGTCGAATACGGTCAAGGACGTCACGACGCAGGCGAACGGCAATAAGCCCCGCTTGGGCTTGGGGTATGGCCCCGCCGACGTGGAGGGCGTCCCGAATCGCTTCTATGTGCGGCGATATCTCAGGTACTCGTCCGCGTTGGCATCTCCCGGCACTGGCAAATGGTTCGTGCAACAGGAGTTCAAGAGCAGCAGTTGCGATGTTCCACGCCGTTTGAGCCTGCAGTGGCTGACGACGACCGACCCTGATGGTGGTGGCGTGCTGCCGTACTACCGGCTTCGGATGGATCAGGAGAACAATTGCGACGTTCCAAACGGGTTTGATCCGGTACCGGACTTTCCGGACCAGGTCTGTTACCCGACGAAAGGCGGGAATTGTCCTGACTTCAGGGCGCTGGCGGGCCAATGGTTTTACGACGAGTACTTCGTCAAGTATTCAACCGGCGGTAGCTCCACGGATCGCGTGGCGTATGCCATCAACGGGCAGGTCATATTCGACCATACAGGGCCGGTAAAGACCTCCACACCGCGAGGTATCAAGCTCACGCCCGGGTATCTGAACATTCCAAACGTGGAGGTACGAGCGGACGACCTGGAGATCTATCACGACTTTCCGTGCCAAACGTTTCCATGTGGAGCGCCATCACACTACTGAGCAGCCTGAGACTCTCTAGCTAGAGCAAGACCCCCGCTGGGAAACCGGCGGGGGTTTCGGTTACGGCTCAGTATGAATTGCCTGCTCGGTCCACGCCGCGAGCGCATCCAGCATCTCCGCCCTGACTTCCGCATCCTTGCGTCCGGTGCGCGCCGGTACATGAAACGAGTGATCCGCATCCTGCAGCAGCTTCAGCGTTGCGCGCGCGCCGAGCCGGTCGATGACCGGCCGTAACAGATCGAGATCCGCGAGCTCGTCGCGCGTGCCCTGCAGGAACAGCATGGGGATCTTCACCTCGCGCAGATGCTCGGCGCGCTCCACCGACGGTTTCCCCGCCGGGTGCAGCGGAAATCCAACGAAAGCCAAGCCCTTCACGCCAGGAAGTGGTTCGATGGCTTGCGCCTGCGACGTCATGCGTCCGCCGAAGGACCTGCCACCTGCGATCAGCGCCAACGTGGGCGCCTGGCGCGCGGCTTCCGCAACGGCTGCACGCACGGTCGCGTGGCAAACCGACGGAGGATCCGGGCGCCGCGAGCGGCGCTCCATGTAGGGAAACTGGAAGCGCAGAGTTGCGATTCCCCGCGCGGCGAGCTCCACCGCGATCGCCACCATGGACGGGTGTTCCATGCCTGCACCCGCACCGTGTGCAAGTACAAGGCACGCCGTGGCGGCGGGCGGAAGTTGGAGCAACGCAGAGACGCGGCAGGTCTCATCAATCGCGAGGATCAGCCGCTCTGCAACGCCTGCGCTCATCGGGCCCCCGAGGCAGAAAGTGGTGGTGATGGATTCTCAAGTATTGAGCCGCAATCTTCAGCAGGACGGTCGACACGGACCTGAGGGCGGCGTCGGTGGTGTCCTATGCGGCTGCGCGCCGACGGCAAGTTTTACCACCACGGCACGATCTTTTGCCGCCGGCGGCACGGTCGGGCGTCGCAAATCGCAGACGGAGGCCCCGGCGATGCGATCGTCGTTGGCGTAAAGCTTGCAATGATCACTAACTAGTCCGCGGCACCGCCGTACCTTCCAAGGGAGAATCCATGAAGACCGTTCCCGTGCTCTGCGGCGCGCTGCTCGTGTGCACCGTCGCTTCAGCCCGGCCGCTCATCATCGAGCCGACGAGTTTGCTTTCCGATCCGGCCGAGTTCATCGGCCTCACCGGCAACGAAGCCTTTCTCACCACGACGTTCTATGAGGACCAGCCGGATCCCGATCAGCCGCTGGAAGTGACCGAATTCGTCAAACTGTATCGACGCGGCTCGAACGGCCAGTGGACGTACGTGCGCGACCTCATCTCCGAGCGCAGCGTGTACGACCTCAACGAGGGCTACAGCCTCGAAGTGAAGGGTTCGGTGGCCGCCGTCGTGCTGCCCTCGGGTTTGCACATCTTCGAGCGCACCTCCGCCGGGTGGGTAGAGGCATCGCTCGACATTCCGCGGCCGCAGAACTCCGTGGTCACGGTAGACAGCGGTCGCATTCTCGCGGTCGAAACGGAAGGCGGCGTGTGCGCACCGGAGGCAGTATTGCTCGAGCGCGGCACCAACGGCCATTGGAACATTTCCGCGCACCTGCCGGCGCCCGCCGGCGCGTGCGTCTCCAGCGTCGCGCTCGATACCAACGCCGCCGCGCTGCTGAGTTACCCCACGGGCCAGACGCAACAAGGCATCGTCAATTCAACCGCGCTGCGCATCTTCGAACGTTCCGGTAGCGCCTGGATCCAGGCAGCGCAGTTCGCAAGCACGGAAACCAGCACATTTGGCCCGCAGCTTTACGGTCCGATGCTCGATATCCACTCCGGGCTCGCGCTCGTGTCCAGCAGCGACAAGGGCATGCACGTCTATCGGCGCGGCAGCTCCGGCTGGACCGAGGGCGACCCGTTGAAATTTCCCGATTCCTACGACTACGCCGGAGAGTTCGCTCGCGCGATCGAAATAACCGACGCCTATGTGCTGGCCAATGGCTACAACAATAACCGGCAAACCGACGTGGGTTATCTGTTCCGCAACGATCCGGCCAACGCCTTTCCGCATCTCGCGGTGCTGACGGTGGCGAGCAGCAACGGGCTATATGACGCCGTGATTGACGGCAACCGCGTGCTCGCGAACGGCTTCGGCTATCCCGCCACCTTCGAGCTGCCGACGAGTTTCGCGACGCCGCCCGTGGTGCAAGACGACTTCGAAGGGGCGCGGGGACCGTGGCAAATTTTGCCGGGCAGTCAGTTCTCGGTAGTTCAGAAGGGACCCACTCACGTCTGGCGGCAGTCGAGCCTCGCGGGCAATGCCGGGGCGCTGTTCGATGCGGACCGCACGAACCAGAGCGTCAGCGCGGAGATCACGGCCACGGCCGTGAACGGCGCCGACCGCTGGGTAGGGCTGGTCACACGCTACACGGATGAGTCGAACTACTACTACGTGACGATCCGCGGGCTTACCGACGGCAGCGACCGCATCGTCCTCAAGCGCATGCAGAACGGCGCGTTCACCGACCTGGGGACGTATTCGGTGGCCACCGGCATCGGGCTCAACCAGCGCATCCGGGTGACGCTCGAGTCCAGCGGGGACTATCACACCGTATACCTCGACAACGCGCTGATCATGCGCGCGTTCGACGGCGCCCATCCGCACGGCAAGGCCGGCGTGCGCATGTACAAGGCGGCGGCGGAGTTCGACAACGTCGTGCTGACGCCAGGGCCGCTGATGCGGCAGTCGACGCTGGGCCCGGCGACCGAAGGAGGAACATGGACGTCGGCACCGGAAGGCTGGCCGGGAGGGCGTGCGGTGCAGACCTCGCTCGCGGGCGACGCGCGCGCAATATTCGGCACGCCGGTGGAGGACTCGGTAGCCACCGCGATGTTGAGGATTGACGCGTTCAATGCCACCGGCTCGCCGTGGGCAGGGCTCATGTCGCGGTACGTGGATTCGCGCAACTACTACTACGTGACCCTGCGCAAATCGAACGAGCTGTCGCTGCGCAAATTGACGAACGGTGTCATCACCGTGCTCGGCACGGTGCCGCTCACCGTGACGCCAGGAACGACGTATCGCGTACGCATGGAGACCGTGGCCGATCGCCTGCGCGTGTTCGTGAACGACGAGTTGAAGCTGGAGCGGACAGGGGCGCAGATCGTCGCCGGGCGGACAGGCGTATTGATGTATCGAGCGCGGGCGACCGTGAGCACATACGCGCTGTTCTCCCCGTGAAAATGTCGACTAGCTAGAAACCCCCGCGTCTGTGGCTGACGCGTTCCCTCACGATCGCTCAACGACGCTCAAGAAGCGCGCGAGGCTGCAGCCGGCGTGACTGCATCTCGTTGTTTCCTCCTATTGTCGGCGTCGCGTTCGTAGTGCTAGGTTTTTTGTGCGCACTGACGCATGGACAACTGACCAGCCCGGGGCACCGGGCGTGTATCGAGGGGGATTTCTCATGTACCGATCGCTTCGCCTTGCGATGCTGGCCGCGGCCGCCTTTTGGCTGGCCGCCTGCATACCGGATCTCGTTGCAGACGCCGGGCCCGACCAAACCGTCAATGAAGGCGATAACGTCACGGTGCGAGCCGCCGCGAACGTCCTCGAGCACATCGTCAACTACAAATGGGTGCAGATCGCCGGACCCAAGGTCCACTTCAGGGTCTCGAAGAAGGGCGTGCTCACGTTCACGGCGCCGGAGACCGAAGTTCAGCAGAAGCTGACTTTCGAGCTCACGGTCATGTATGAGCGTGGCTACCGCAGCAAGTCCGACACGGTCGACATCACGGTCAACCAGATCAGGTTCTTCGGCACCGCGGCCGGCAATCCCCAGGACTATGCCGTGCTGCTCAACTGGTTTGACCAGGTCACGCCGGAAAACGCCGGCAAGTGGGGCAGCGTCGAGGCGACGCGCGATGTCATGAACTGGGAGCCGCTCGACGCGGCCTACAACTTTGCCAAGACCAACCATCTTCCTTTCAAGTTCCACACGTTGATCTGGGGACAACAGGCGCCGGCGTGGATCACAACCCTGCCTGCCGACGAGCAGCTGGCCGAGATCGACGAGTGGATGGCGGCGGTCGCCGCCCGGTATCCGGACATCGACTACATCGATGTGGTCAATGAACCCATCAATACGGCCAATGCCTTCCGCGACGCGCTGGGCGGTGCGGGTACGACGGGCTACGACTGGGTCATCAAGTCCTTCGAGATGGCGCGCGCGCATTTCCCGAAGTCGAGGCTGCTCGTCAACGAGTTCAACACCGTCATCCTCGGGCAATTCACCGACAACTACCTGGCGCTGATCAAGCTGTTGCAGGATCGGAAACTGGTCGACGGCATCGGTGAACAAGGCCATTTCCTCGAGCGTGCCGACGTCGCCGAGATCAAGGCCAATCTCGACAAGCTGGCCGCGACCGGGCTGCCTATCTACATCTCGGAGCTGGACCTGAACTTCGCGGACGATGCGCGCCAGGCCAACGTGATGCGCGACGTGTTCAAGGTGTTCTGGAATCACCCGTCGGTCGCCGGCGTCACGCATTGGGGCTTCCGCCAGGGCGCGGTGTGGCAACCCAACACGCACCTGGTACGCACCGACGGGACCACGCGCCCGGCGCTCGACTGGATCACTTGCTACATCGGCGGGGGCGGCGACTCCTGCACTGTTCCGGTATACGTGCCTGCGGGCTGGAAGGGCGGCGAGTTCGGTCTGACGCTCGAGGCGGAGCAATACGATTCGGGCCAGGGCGTGCTGGCGCTCGGCAACATAGTGGACTACACCGATGGCGGTGACTGGATCGCGTTCAAGAGCGTGGAGTTGCAGCCGGGCTGGAACAAGTTCTTGGCCACCTACGCCAAGGGCAATACGGATCCCGGCAGCATCTCCGTGCATCTCGATAGCCTCGACGCAACGCCGCTGTTCACGTTGGATTTGCCGCCCACGGGCAGCTGGGGTACTGCGAAGACAGTGGAGCAGGATTGGCCATCGACAGCCGGTACGCACGATGTCTATATCCGCTTCAACGGCAGCCCGGGAATCGCCAATCTCGACAATGTCCGCATCGGCAAACCGCAGCCGCAGTCGGGTGTGAACCTCGTGACGGACGGCGGCTTCGAAACCGGAATCGCCGGCTGGAGTTCCTGGAATGGCGCGACGCTGGCGCAGAGCAACGCCCAGGCGCACGGCGGCATGTTCAGCCTGCACGCGACCAACCGGCCGAACGACGCTCAATTTGCGGTGTACGGCCTCAATGGCAAGGTGCAGACCAACACCACGTACTCGGTGAGTGCGTGGGCGCTGATCAACGGCACGGGCAACGGCACCGTTCGCCTCGCGTCGAAGGTTGCCTGCGCGGGCCAGGCCGACACGTATCCCTGGATAGAGAACAACACGGCGGTGGTGCCGGGCACATGGACGCAGCTCTCCGGCAACCTGACGATTCCCGCGGGCTGCACGCCCACCGATGTCGCCATCTTCTTCGAAGGCACCGATCCGGCGTACGACGTCTATCTGGATGACGTCAAGGTAGTTCCGCCGGGCAGTGATCTCGTAAACGACGGCGGCTTCGAAGCCGGTACAGCCGGCTGGAGCTCGTGGAACGGCTCGACGCTCGCGACGAGCAATGCCCAGGTGCACACCGGCAGTCAGAGCCTGCATGCGACGAATCGTCCCGATGCCAATCAATTCGCCGTGTACAGCCTCACGGGCAGGGCCCAGACAAACACGACTTACAGCGTCGGCGCGTGGGTATTCATCAGCGGCAGCGGCAACGGCACCGTGCGCCTGGCTTCGAAAGTGGCGTGTGCCGGCGCTTCGGACACCTACCCCTGGCTGGAAAACAATACCGCAGTGGTGCCCGGCACCTGGACTCGACTCGCCGGCAATCTGGTGATTTCGTCGAGCTGCACCCCGACGGACGTCGCAATCTTCTTCGAGGGGACCGATCCCGCCTACGACGTCTTCGTCGATGACGTATCGGTCACGCCTCAGTGACTTACGCCCGGAGCACCCTCAGTCGGCGGGCAAGCTCATGCCGAGCTGTGCGAAGAGGAAGCTCATCCACGTCGCGTCTTCCTCGATGCGCGTGGAGATGGAGCTGCCCACACCGTGGCCGGAGGCCTGGTCGATACGCAGGAGGACCGGCTGGCGCGAGGACGTCGCAGCCTGTAGCGCCGCCGTGAACTTGCGCGATTGCATGGGATTCACGCGGCCATCGTTCTCGCCCGTCATCATCAACACTGCCGGATAGGCGGTGCCGGGTACCACGCGGTGATAGGGCGAGTAGGCATACAGCGCCGTGAACTGCACCGGGTCCGTGACCGAACCGTATTCGGTCGTGTTGAAGGAGCCGTTTGGATCGAGCTCGAGTCGCAACATGTCGTAAATGCCGACGTGTGAAACGACGGCGCGCGCGAGAGCGGGATGCTGCGTGATCATCGCGCCCATCAAGAGACCGCCGTTCGATCCGCCGCGCAACGCGAGGTGCGCCGAGTCGGTGTATTTCTCCCGTATCAGGGCCTGGGCCGCCGCTGCGAAATCGTCGAAGACATTTTGCTTTCTCGTGAGATTGCCGCCCACGTGCCAGCCTTCGCCGTAGTCCGCGCCGCCGCGGATGTTGGCTTCGGCGTACACGCCGCCCGCGTCGAGCCAAGTGCGTACGTCCACGCCGGCGAAATACGGCTGCGTGCTGACGCCGAAGCCGCCATAGCCGTACAGCATCGCTGGGTTTTTGCCGTTGAGCGGCGTGCCTTTCTTGCGCACGACGTTGACCGGTACCCTGGTACCGTCCCTGGACATTGCGAAGATGCGGACGACCTCGGCATCGTCGAACCTGGCGAGACTGGTTTTCGCGAGGCTGGTCTCCTCGGTTTTGTCATTGCGGACGCGCATGTAGCGGTCCGGTGTCAGATAGCTCGACACCTCGATCAGCAGATCGCCATCGTCGAGCGTGACGAGGTTGCCGAAGGTCGAGATGTCGGGCAGCGCGACCTTGCGCGCGCCGTTGCCATCGTGGTCGTACGATCGCACTTCATTCGGCCCACCCACGATGTAGACAACAAAGAGCCGCGACTTGCTCAGCACCAGTGCTTGCTGCATATCGCTGGTCTGCATCGCCGCAGCGCTTTCCGGAACGATTGTCGTGGCCTGTGAAAGCTGCGTCGCCGCAGGCGCAAGCTTCAGCACCTTGCCATTCGGTGCCCCTTCGAGGGAAATCATGTAGAGCGCGTGATCGGCGCCGATCGTGGCGCAAACGATCTGGTCCTCGAAGTCCGCGACCTTGCGCTTCTTGCCGCCGGGTTCCAGTACCCATTGCTGCCACTCGCCGCCGTCGCCCTTTTGCACGCTCGCGAGCACCACGTCCGGTGCGTAACGGTTGTCGAGAAAGATCTCGGCGATACGCGGCAATCCGTCGGCAGTGCCGAGCACGAGCGGATCTTTTCGCCAATCCTGGCCGAGCGTGTGGAAGTACGCTTGCAGATTGAAGTGCAGATCTTCGGCCTTGGCGCTCTCGTCAGGATAACGCGTGTACCAAAAGCCCTTGTTGTCTGCTGCCCACGCGAGCGATCCGCCGGCTGTCGGATATTGCACGCGCGGAATCGTTTCGCCGGTTTCCTGGCCCGTCGCTGTCTCATACACGTGCAGCGTCCCGTCCTCGCTGCCGTTCTTCGAGAGCGACACGGCGACCAGCCGACCATCGTGCGAAGGCACGAACCAGTCGATGGCCGTGAGTCCTTTCGCGTCCAGCTTGTTCGGATCGAGCACGACGTGCCTCGTCGCCGGATCCGCATTCGCCTCGAGCGTGACGATGACCGGTTGCTGCGCCTTCGGATCGATGTAATACCCGAAGAGTTTTCCGCCCGCCGTTCCGAGGCTGCCGTAGAAGGGCGAAGCGCCGCGCGTCAATGTGGTGAGACGCTGCTTGAGTCCGGCGTACGCCGGCAGCGACCCGAGATATCCCCGTGCATATTGATCCTGCGCCGTCGCCCAGCGCTGCGTTTCGGGGCTGTCGCGATCTTCGAGCCAACGATAGTTGTCGACGACCGTGGCGTCGAAGTACCTGTCGGTGACCGGCTTCTTCTCGGCGATGGGCGGGGCAGTGGGCGCCGGATTCGCTGCCGATGCGGCGCCAGTGAGGGTGGCAGCGATCAAAGCAACACAGAGACGAAACTTGCGCATGCATCTCTCCGGGTCAGTAGTTTCGCAATCATGAGGTACGTCTAATTCCGGCGGGGATTTCTTGCGTACCTGCCGGAAGCTCTTCCCGCACCCGCCGTGCGACCGCGGCCACGTGCGGCTCCTCCATCATGTCGAGATGCCCACCCTGGAGCAGGAAGCTTCTCGCACCTCCTTGCGCGATGTCGGACCACCGCGCGAGATAGTCCGACGGCCAGTGCGCGCCGTGGAACAGATGAACGCAACCGGCATACGCGGGAAAGCGATGTTCTCTGACCAGTTGCAGGCCGAAATCGCTCACGCGGCGATTGATCTCTGCGGCCTCATCCACGGCGACGATGGGTTGCGGCGGCCGGGCCGCTGATTCCAACTGCAAGCGCCGCAGGGCATGCCTCAGGAATCCGCTGCCATGGGCTGCCGCGTAGCGAAGCACTCCAGCGAAGCCCAGGGCACCCATGGCCTTCCGGTGCCGCGCCACTTTCTCGCTAAGACTTTCGGATGGCGCCGGGCACGGTGGCGTGTTGAACAGGCCCAGGAACGAGACTTGTTCGCCCGCGCGGATCAGGTGCCGCGCCACTTCCGTGGCGATCAGTCCGCCGAGGCAGAAGCCCATCAGGATGTAAGGGCCGTGGGGATACCGTTCGCGGATCGCTTCGAGGTATCGCTCCGCCATGTCCTCCACCGACCTGGCTGGGTAGTAAGGCGCGACCTTGCCGTCGAAGCCCACGCGGCTGGTGATGACCTCCACGCGCAGGCCCAGGTGCCTGGCCAGCTCGACGAAAATGCGGTCTACCCCATGAACTCCGATGATGGGCGGATTCGTCACCTGCTGGCCCAGCGTCTCCCAGGTGGCCCAGGGCTCGTGGGCCGGCGCGGCCTGCGCCTCGAGGTCACGGGCCAGTGCTTCGATCGTGGGATGTTGATGGAGCGCATTGGCTGCGATCTCGACGCCCAGGACATTGCGAATGCCAAGCGCCACCTGTACGGCGCGCAGCGAGTCGCCACCCAGCGAGAAGAAGTCGTCCGTGACGCCGACCTGATCCAGACCCAGCACGTCCTGCCACAGCCGGGCGATCTGGCGCTCCGCGTCCGTGCGAGGGGCGACGATCGCGCGCCTTTCCGCCAGGTCTTCGACACCTTCGAGATCCGCCAACGCCTTGCGGTCTATCTTCAGATTCGGCGTGAGTGGCAGGCTCGGCAGCAGCTTGAACCTGGCCGGAATCGCGTAGCTGGGCAGCGTCGTGGCCAGTTCGGCGCGCAAGTGATCGTGGTCTACGGCCTCGCTTTCGGCCGACAGCGTGAAGTACGCCACCAGAAACTTGTCGACGGTTCGATTCCTGCTGGGCAGGACCACCGCATCCGCCACTGCCGGCAGCGCGCGCATCGCGGCCTCGACCTCGCCCAGCTCGATACGATGGCCGCGGATCTTCACCTGGTTGTCGAGGCGCTCGAGATATTCGAGCGTGCCATCCTCGCGGTATCGCACGAGATCGCCGGTGCGGTACATGCGTGCGCCTTGCGGAGATTGCGTGAACGGGTCGGGCAGGAATTTCTCGGCAGTCAGCTCCGGGCGGTTGAGGTACCCCTTCGCGACCCCGAGTCCGCCGATGTACAGCTCGCCGGCAACGCCCGTGGGCACCGGCAACCGGTTCGAATCGAGTACATAGAGAACCGTGTTGGCGATCGGGCGTCCGATGTTGATGTCGTTCGCGCGAATCGGGGAGGCCGTGGACCAGATCGTGGTCTCCGTCGGGCCGTACACGTTCACCACCGGCCGCTGCAGCGAGGCCACCAGATCCTGAGGCAGCGGCTCACCCCCGAGCACCAGCATTCGCAGGCGACGCAGCTGTTCCAGGCCGCCAGGAACGCTCACCACCATGCCCGCCAGCGCGGGGGTGCATTGCAGATGAGTGATGTCGCCCGATTCCAGCAGGCTGACGATCTCCGCAGGATCGGCCGAGTCGCGGCTGAGGGTGATGCTGAAGCCGCGAGTCAGGGTCCACAGCAGCTCGATCACCGAGATGTCGAAGGAGATGCTGGTCACTGCGAGCCAGCGGCCGGTCGGGGTCGATGCAAGATCGAGCACATCGTCCATGCCCGCAAAGCAATTGAGGACGTTCTGCTGGGTCAGCATCACGCCCTTGGGACGGCCCGTAGAACCCGAGGTATAGATGACGTAGGCGATCGATTGCGAATCGACATGCGCGGCGTCCGCGGTCTCGCCGGCGTCGTCGAACGACGATGCCTGCTCATCGAGCGACAGAATCTTCGCGCCCGTCGCGGCGAGGCGATCGGCATATTTCTCGCCAACCACCACGAGCGCCGGCTTCGCGTCCGTCACCATGAACCGGAGGCGTTCGTCCGGGAACGCCGGATCGAGCGGCACGTAGGCGGCGCCGTTCTTCAGCGTCGCCAGCATGGCCACCAGCATGGCGATGGAACGATCCAGGCACAGGCCCACGAGCGAGCCGCGCCTGGCGCCCGAGCGGTACATTTCGACCGCGACTGCGCGCACCGCGCACTCGAGCTCGCGATAGGTCAATGACACGCCTGCGCAGGTGACGGCGATTCGCTCCGGGTGACGCTGTACGGCGGCCTCGAAGGCGCGCGTCAGGGTGGATGCGCGATCGAAGTCCTTGGCCGTCGCATTCCAGGTGACGAGCAGGCGTTCGTGTTGCTCCTGCCCCAGCATGGGTATCGCGGACACGAGGCAATCCGGGTCTTCGGCGAAGGCCGCAAGCACATTCTGGACGTAGCCGGGCAGCAGCCGCATCACGCCGTCCACGAAGCGCGCACGATCCCAGGAGATCTTGATGGCCAGTTCCGGCAGTGCAGTGATGTTCAGCGTGATGGGCACGGCGGTGTGCTCGCGATGGCTGATTTCGCGATCGAGCCACGCACCACCTTCCTCCTTCATTCGCTCCCCGTCGCTCACGGGGTCGTAAACGAGAACCGATTCGAACAGCGGCGTGCCCGGATCGAGGCCGCACCATTTCTGTATGTCCGCCAACACCGTGTGCTCATGGTCGCGGACCACGCCCTGCAGGCTCCGCAGCCGCTGAATCAGCGAGCGGATCGACTCGTCGGGCTGGACCACGACACGCACGGGCACCGTGGCGACGAACATGCCCACCGTGAGCTGCATGTCGGGCACTTCCTTGCGCCGGCCCAACCGCACTTCGCCGAAGACGACGTCATTCGAGGTGCTCAATCGGCTCAGCACAATGGACCACGCGGCCTTGGCGACGGCGCTCAACGGCAGCTTCTCCCGCTCGGCCATGCGACGAATGCGCTCACCCAGTGCCGGCTCGAGGATCTTCTCGAACGTGGCGAGCCCCGGAGCCGCCTCGGCCGCCTTGGGCAACAGCAGCGCCGAGCGGGATTCAAAACCCTGGAATACCTCGCGCCAGCAGGCCGCCGCGGCGTCTGCGTCGCGGTTCGCATGCCAACGCATGAAATGTTCCAGCGTGCCGGCCGGTGGAAGCGTGGCGGCCGGATCGGCATACAGCGCGAAGAGATCCTTCAGGATGATGAAGGCCGATTGAGAATCCACGATGGCGTGCGGGTGCGAGAACACGAAGCGGAAGCCTTCCTCACCGCAATCGAATGTCGTGACCCGCCAGACCGGACAACTCCACAGGTCGAAGCCGCGAGCGCGGTCCTCGCCCAAGAAGGTCTCCAGGGCCAGATCGCGTTCCCCCAACGACAGGGTCCGCCAGTCGACCCATGTGCATTCGACATTGGCGTCGGTATTGACCTGCTGCAGGCACTCGACACCCCGCATCAGGAAGTGCGTTCGCAGTCCTTCGTGGCGAAGCATCACCATCTGCCAGGCACGCGTCAGCCGCGCCCTGTCCAATGGCTCGCGGACGCGCGCAATGCATTGCTGGACGTCGACGCCGGCATGGGGATTCGCCGAAAGCGTCAGTACCATCGCCTGCTGCAGTGGGAGCAGGCGGAAGCATCGGGGGCCGGATTCGTTCAAGGGGCTTCCTGTCTATTTGCGGGAAATGCTCGTACAAGACCCCGGGTGGCGCAAACGAATTACGTCACGTCACGACTCGTTTTGTGACACCCGTCAGAAGGCCGAATTCGCCCAGCCGTGCGCGGCACGGCGGCCGGGCTCGCGTATTCGCCCCGCGAAGGGCGTCGCGCCGCCGGGCCTCCGTGTAAGGGTTCTTACGGGTCCGCGCCATCCGCGTTGGTGCTAGCGTGCTCCCGGTAGCAGTGCGCCGGCCTCGCCGGGAGTGCCCAAAATGGCTGAATCGATGAAGCGATTCGGAGGTGATCCGGGTGCGCGGGATTCCGATTCCGTGGGCAACTGCCTTGCGCGGCTACGCGCTGGCGCTGTCCGGTCGTCCCGAGGAAGGATGCACCGTGCTCGCGGGGGGACTGGAGGAAGCCGACCGGTTGCGGTTCTTCTTCGGCCACTCGCAGTGGGTGGCGTGGCTGGCGCACGCGCACCTGATGGCCGGGCAGATGGACGAGGCCGGTGAGCAAGCCGACGAGGCGCTACGGCTCAGCCGTCAGTGCGGCCAGAGAGGGTACGAGGCCCTGGCCCTCTACGTGCGGGGGGAGATCGAATCATTGCACGAGCGGGACTCCGGCGAGACGTTCTGCCGTCAAGCGCTGGCGCTGGCCGATGAGCGGGGTAT
>Ga0207675_100004335_pt1 | contig 13710 bp, 14 predicted proteins | sample KBSSwiS42_FD_184305 | JGI IMG/M metagenome (GOLD analysis project Ga0207675, IMG submission 184305) | Switchgrass rhizosphere microbial communities from Kellogg Biological Station, Michigan, USA - KBS Switchgrass S4-2 (SPAdes) (version 2) | ecosystem: Host-associated > Plants > Roots >... | reverse complement strand
CGCCCGTCATAACAGACCCTTCGTCGATGGCAGCTCCTCGCCCTCGCGACGGAAGGCCTGGCGCAACGCGCGGCCAACGCCCTTGAAGCACGCCTCGATCATGTGGTGGGTATTCTCTCCCGTGATGGTGACGTGCACCGCCGCCTTGAGGCTCTCCGCGAGCGAACGAAAGAAGTGTGACACGAGCTCGGTGGGCAGGCCGCCGACCGCTTCACGCTGGAACCTGCCTTCGAATACACCATAAGCCCGGCCGGAGAGGTCGATGGCCACGCGCACCTGCGCCTCGTCCATGGGAAGAACGAATCCATAACGCGCGATGCCGAGTTTGGCGCCGAGCGCAGCGCGCAACGCCTCGCCGAGCGCCAGCGAACAATCCTCCACGGTGTGGTGTTCGTCGATCTCGAGATCGCCCTGGCAGGCGAGCTGCAGCGAGAAGCCGCCGTGTTTGGCGAGTTGCTCGAGCATGTGATCGAAGAATCCGATACCGGTGGAAATGGCCATCGGTGCCGTGGCGTCGAGATTCACGGTGACGTCGATGTCCGTTTCCTTCGTCTTGCGCTTCACCGTGGCGCGCCGTTCGGTGAGCGCGCGCACGATCGCCGGCCAGGTCTCGTCCGGCGTGCCGTGACGGCGCACGCGGATGCCCCGGACACCGAGATTGCGCGCGAATTCGAGGTCGGTGTCGCGGTCACCCACCATCGCGCTCGTGGCGAGGTCCACTGCCTGGTCGCGCACATAACCTTCGACCAGCCGGATCTTCGGCTTGCGGCAATCGCAGCCGTCGGTCTTGCGATGCGGGCACACGAACACGGCGTCGAATTCGATGCCCTGCGAGCTGAAGGCATCGAGCATGAACTGGTGCGGAATGTCGAAGTCCGCCTGCGGAAAGCTGGCGCTGCCCAGGCCGTCCTGGTTGGTCACCATGGCGAGCCTGAAGCCGGCGGCGCGCGCCTGGCGCAACGCCTCGAACACGCCCGGCATGAAGCGGATCTTCCCGATCGAGTCCACCTGTTCGTCGGCCGGTTCTTCGATGAGGGTGCCATCGCGATCGACGAAAAGTACCTTGGCTGGGTTCACGCGAGGCTCCGGATGAGGCGGTCGTTCTGGGCGGGCGAACCGACCGAGATGCGCAGGCTGCGCGGCGAAACGCTGCGCATGTCGCGAATCAGCAGTTTCTCCGCGCGCGTGGCGACCAGCGCCCACTCGGCGTCCCTGAAATCCGCCAGCAGGAAATTGGCATCGCTCGGCCAGAGTTTTTCGACGCGCGAACTGGCCGCGAGCGCGGCCGCGATGCGCTCGCGCTCCGCCAGCACCTGGGCGATACGTTCGCGCTGGATGCGGATCTGCACGGGAGTGAGGGTGGCAAACACGGCTTCGATGGTGAGCTGCGGGATGGAGTAGGGCGGGATGACCTTGGACAGCAACGACACGATGGGTGCCGCGGCGATCAGCGAGCCAACGCGCGCACCGGCGAGACCATAGGCCTTCGACAGGGTTCGCAGCACCACCAGGTTGGGGAAACGATCCAGCGAGCCGGCGAGCGACTGGCCGCGCGAGAACTCGATGTACGCCTCGTCGATCACCACCAGCGCCTTGCCCGCCAGGGCGTTCAGCAGTGTCTCGATGGCCGCGGCGTCGATCGAGTTGCCGGTGGGATTGTTAGGCGAACACAGGAACACGATGCGCGTGTTGGCATCGCAGGCGCCGAGCACCGCGGCCGTGTCGAGCGCAAAGCCGCGTTCGCGCAGCAGGGGCACTTCGCGCACTTCGGCGCCCTGGATGCGCGCCGCCACGGCGTACATGCCGAAAGTCGGCGGACAGATGACGACGTTGTCGACGCCGGCACGGCAGAAGCCACGCACCAGCAGGTCGATGGACTCGTCACTGCCGCGTCCCGGCAGCAGGCGCGGGCTATCGACGCCGTACAACTGTGCGAGACGCGCCGCCAGCTCGTGCGGATGCGGTTCGGGGTAGCGGTTGAGGCCGGCCAGCGAGCGATCGGTCTCGGCGCGCCACGGCAGCTCGTTGGCGTGCAGGCGCTCGTAGGCCGGATCCCAGCTGGCATGTGAGTACGCTTTCAGCGCGACGATCTCGGGGCGCGCCAGCGCGAGGATGTCGCTCATGCCATGCTCCGCAGCCGCTCGAGGCGCACCTTGACGGCATTGCCGTGACCGTCGAGTCCTTCGAGACCGGACAGCGTGATCGCCGTGGGTCCGAGCGCACGCAACCCGTCGGCCGTGAGCTCCTGCACGGTGATGCGTTTCTGGAACTCGAGCAGCGACACGCCGCTGTAGCTGCGCGCGTAGCCAAAGGTGGGCAGCACGTGATTGGTGCCCGAGCAGTAGTCGCCCATGGATTCCGGCGACCAGGCGCCGAGGAACACCGAACCGGCGCAGCTCACCTTGGGCAGCAGTGCGCGCGGCTCGCGCGTCTGGATGATGAGGTGTTCGGGCGCGTATTCGTTCGAGACGGCGACCGCCGTGTCGAGGTCGGCGACCAGGATGACCCGGCAATGCGCCATGGATTCGCTCACGATCTTCAGGCGGCTGAGCGCCGGAACCTGCGCCGCCACTTCCTGGCCCACCGCGCGCGCCAGCTCGCGCGAAGTCGTGACCAGCACGACCTGCGCGATGGTGTCGTGCTCGGCCTGCGCCAGCAGGTCGGCCGCGACGAAGCGCGGATCGGCGCTGTCGTCGGCGATCACCAGAACTTCGGAAGGGCCCGCGGGCAGGTCGATCGCCGCGCCGGCGGGATCCGCGGCCACGATCTGTTTGGCCGCGGTCACCCAGGCGCTGCCGGGTCCGAAGATCTTGTCCACCTTGCGCACGCTTTCGGTACCGAAGGCGAAGGCTGCGATCGCCTGTGCGCCGCCCATCCGGTACACGGTGTCGATGCCGCACAACTCGGCGGCCACGAGCACGGCCGCGTGTACCTTGCCGTCGCGATTCGCCGAGCTGGCAATGGCGCGCACCGGGCAACCGGCGACACGTGCCGGCGCCGCCAGCATGATGGCCGTCGACGGCAGCGGCGCCGAACCCGCCGGCACATAGAGCCCGATGCTCTCGATCGGGCGGGTGATGCGCTCGCAGACCACGCCCGGCATGGTTTCGACGTTCAGCGGCGCGGTGACCTGCGCCTGGTGAAAGCGCGTCACGTTCTCCACCGCACGTTCCAGCGCGGCGATCTGCGTCGTGTCGAGCGCAGCGCGTGCCGCGCGGAACTCCGCGGCCGGGACGCGCAGGTCCTCGAGCGCGGCACCGCCAAACTTCTGCGTGTAGCGCCGGACAGCAGCATCACCCTCGGCGCGCACGGCATCGACGATCTCCGCGGCCTGCGCGTGAACTTCGGCGCGCGACTCGGCGGCGGGCCGGGCCAGGACGGCGCGACGATCTTCGGGCGATGCGGTCTGCCAGTCGAGAATGCGCATCAGACCAGCATCTTTTCCACGGGCAGCACCAGCAACGCGCTGGCGCCGGCTTTCTTGAGACTTTCGAGCGTCTCCCAGAACACGTTCTCGCGGCATACCGCGTGGATCGCAACCTTGTCGTTGGAGCCTTCCAGCGGAATGATGGTCGGCGACTCGCTGCCGGGCAGCAGCCTGCGGATTTCCGGCAACGCCGAGCGGGGTGCGTGCAACATGATGTACTTGCTCTCGCGCACCTGCTGGACGCCGTCGATGCGCAGCAGCAGGCGGTCGACCCACTCCTGCTTGGGCTCCGGTAGTTGGACCGGCGTGCGGATCAACAGCGCCTGGCTCTCCAGCACCGTCTCGACCTCGCGCAGGTGATTGGCCTGCAGCGTCGAGCCCGTCGACACCAGGTCGCAGATGAGATCCGCACGGCCCAGACGCGGCGCGATCTCGACCGCGCCGGACAACGTCACGATGTCGGCCGCGACGTTGCGCTCCTTGAGAAAACGTTCCAGCGTGAACGGATAGGTGGTTGCGATCCGTTTGCCGGCGAGCGACCACGGGCTTTCATAGGAGAAACCTTCCGGCACGGCCAGCGACAGGCGGCAGCGTCCGAAGTCGAGCGTGCGCAACTCGGTGAAACTCGGCGTGTGGCCGCGCGCGGTCAGCTCCAGGCGCTTCTCCTCGATCACGTTGCGGCCGACCAGTCCGAGGTCGCAGACATCCTCCTGGACGAGGTCGGGGATGTCGTCGTCGCGCACGAACAGCACGTCGAGCGGCATGTTCTCGCCGAAGCCCATGAGCTGGTCGCGACCGCGGGACAACTTCAGGCCGCAGCTCTTGAGCAGCTCGAGCGAAGGATCGGTGAGTCGCCCGGACTTCTGTACGGCGAGCTTGAGACGCTGGTCTTTGTCGTTGGGTTTCATAGGCGAGCGGGAATTCATGGTGGGGTCGGCTCGAGCGGCGGGCCCGGGCGCGGATGGATCAGGCGTGGCGCTGCTGGCGCGTGACGGCCAGTGCGTAACCGCCATTGCCGTCGGCGAGATAACGCGCCACCCGGCCGATGGTGGTGACACTCACGCCGGTGAGCCGGTGGATCTCGCGGTAGGGCAGGCCTTTCTGCAGCCACTCGACCACCGCCCAGCGATCGGCGATGGCCTGCAGCTCGGCCGGGGTGCACAGGTCGCGAAAGAAGGCCCGGCATTCGTCGACGTTCTTGAGCGTCAGTACGGCAGCGAACAGGCTGCGCTCGGAGAGCGCTTCCTGGCGGGCGGTGATGTTGCGGTGCTGTTTCACGTCGGCTCGCGAATCAATGTACTAACGCGTTAATACGGTGGCGCATTAGACGCGTCCGGCAGCGGAAAATCAAGCCCGAACCCTTGCAGTTGCGGGGTTCGCCTCATAGAATCCGCGCACTCATCGAGACCGGCTGAGGGATTAGGCCCGAAGACGCCGGGGCAACCGCCGCCAAGCGGAAAGGTGCCAACTCCTGCGGGATCCGTTTTACAGGGCCCCGGCAGATGAGCCAGACCTCGCGCCCATCCCGGGTCGCGGCGGTGCCGTGCAATTCGCACGGCGGCTCAACAGGTTTCCCGCTGGGTGTTGAACTGGCGGAGCATTCGATGAGCAACGACAAGCAGGTTTCCCGCGCCGACGGCGACGCGAGCACGCCGGGCAGCGCGACCACGCAGGTGCGCGAAGGAGTGCTGGCCGTTCCCGGCGAGACCCGCCTGCATTTCGGTGGCACGCTCGAATCGGTTTCCGTGGCCTGGCGCATCGCCGGTCCCGCCGGCGCGCCGGTGGTGGTTGCGATGGGCGGCATCTCGGCCTCGCGCCGGGTGTGGCTGCCGGATGAGCCACGCGGCGGTTGGTGGCACGAGGTGGTGGGACCCGGGCTCGCACTCGATACGCAGCGCTTCCGCATCCTGAGCTTCGACTATCTCGGCGCCAGCGCCGATTCCACCGGGCCGCGCGACGACACACCGTTTCCCACGGTCTCCGCCTACGACCAGGCGGAACTGCTGCTGCGGCTCATGAATCATTTGGGGCTGGCCAGCTTGCGCGCCATTGCCGGCGCCTCCTACGGTGGCATGGTGGCGCTGGCGTTTGGCGAACGTTATCCGGATCGCGTCGCGCGGCTGCTGGTGATCAGCGCGGCCGATCGCGCCCACCCGATGGCCAGCGCCTGGCGCGTGGTGCAGCGGCGCATCGTGAAGTTTGCGATCGAATCCGGCAGGCCTGCCCAGGGACTCGAGCTCGCGCGGGCACTCGCGATGGCGACCTACCGCAGTCCCGAGGAGTTCGCGGCACGGTTCGGTGGTGCTCCGCGCCGCAAGGACGACGATTCGTTCCAGTTGCCGGTGGAGGAATACCTGTTCGCGCGAGGCGCGGAGTACGCCAAGACCTATCGCCCGGAGTCCTTTGCGTGTCTGTCGGAGTCCATCGACCTGCATCGAGTCGATGCGGCGCGGGTATTTGCCCCGGTTACGGCCGTGGCGGTTCGCGAAGACCAGCTGGTGCCACTCGCCGACATGCGTGCGATGGTCGCGCGCCTGCCGAACGCCGAGCTGCACGAGATCTCCTCGGTGTATGGCCACGATGCCTTCCTGAAAGAGAACCGGCACCTCGCGCCTATTTTCGAAAAAGCCCTTTCACCTACTTATTGAACGATCCAGCAGGAACCGTCGAATGACGAAATTGAGCCAGGAAACTCGCGCCGTGCGTGCGGGCCTCGAAAACTGCGACGTGACCGGAGCCGTGGTGCCGCCGCTGCACCTGTCGTCCACCTACGCCTTCCGCGGCTTCGGCGACAAGCGCAAGTACGACTACAGCCGCTCGGGCAACCCGACGCGCGATCTGCTGGCCGAAGCGTTGACGGATCTGGAGGGCGGCGTCGGCGCCGTCATCTGCGCCTCGGGCATGGGAGCCATCACGCTGGTCGGACACCTGCTGCCGGTCGGGGCCCGAGTGGTCGCGCCGCACGACTGTTACGGCGGCACATTTCGCCTGCTCACCGCCTGGAACAAGCGGGGCGAGCTCAAGGTGGACTTCGTCGACTTCGGCAATGCGGCCGCGGTGGATGCGGCGTTGTCGAAGCCTGCCGCCATGGTGTGGATCGAGACGCCCAGCAATCCGCTGCTGCGCATCACCGACATCGCGGACATTGCGCGCCGCGGACGCGCACAGGGCGCTCTCATCGTCGCGGACAACACTTTCCTGTCGCCGGGTTGGCAGCGTCCGCTCGAGCTCGGCGCGGACATCGTGGTGCACTCGACCACCAAGTACATCAACGGCCACAGTGACGTGGTCGGCGGCGCGGTGATCGCGAAGACGCCGGAACTCAGTGAACAGCTCGGCTGGTGGGGCAACTGCCTGGGGCTCACCGGCTCGGCGTTCGACAGCTTCCTCACGCTGCGCGGGCTGCGCACGCTGCACGTGCGCCTGCGCGAGCACGGCCGCAATGCGCAGGCCGTGGCGGAATATCTCGCGAAGCAGAAGAACGTGCAGCGTGTGTATTACCCGGGACTCGCCAGTCATCCGGGGCACGACATCGCGAAGCGCCAGCAGACCGGCTTCGGTGCCATCGTCACGCTCGAAGTGGCGGGCGGTCTCGATGGAGCCAGGCGCTTTTCCGAAGCCCTCGAGTTGTTCTCACTGGCCGAGTCGCTCGGCGGTGTCGAGAGCCTGGTGGCGCATCCCGCGACCATGACGCACGCGGCCATGGCGCCCGAAGCTCGCGCCGCGGCGGGCCTCGTCGATGGCCTGTTGCGCCTGTCCATCGGCATCGAATCCACCGACGACCTGCTGCGCGATCTCGCGAACGGCGTGAAATCGCTGGGCTAGTCCGCGATTTCGCCGCACGTGACATTCAGAACCGCCGCGGTCATCGAGCTGGCGTAGTCGGACGCGGCCAGCACCGCCGCGTTGGCGATCTCGGCCATCCGCGGCATGTGCCTGAGCATGGTTTTTTCGGCGATGCGCGCCTCGAAGGTTTCGAGCGTCACACCCGCGGCCTTCGCATGCTCGCCGATCGCGGCGGCCACCCCGGGTGCGTCCGGCGAACCCGATGAGCGCAGCGTGACGAGGCGAACGCCGCGGGGGCCGAGTTCGATCGCGAGCTGGCGCCACAGGCCTTCGATGGCCGCGCAGGCCACGCCGAACCCGCCGCTGCCCACGTAGGGTTTGCGCGCGACTTGCGCGGTGAGCGCCAGGATCACGCCCGCACCGCGTTTCTCCATGTGGCGTGCGGCGGCCGTGGCGGTCAGGAAGTGGGTGCGCATGGCGTTGTCGATGGCCACGGAAAATCCTTCGCGTGTCATCGCGGTGAGCGGTTGGCCCTGTTCGCCGCCCAGCCCGATCAGGTTGAAGGACACGTCGATGCCGCCGGCCGGGCGCACCACCTCGTCGAGGTGTTTTTCGACGGCCGCGCGATCGAGCGCATCGACCGAGGCCGGTGTCGCGCTGGCGCCGCCCTGAGCCAGCTCGCCCGCGAGGTCCTGCACACGTTCAAAAGTGCGGCCCGCGAGGAACAATTGCGCGCCTTCGCGGGCGAAGGCGCGCGACACCGCGCTGCCGATGGCGCCGGCCGCCCCATAAACGACGGCGCGCTTGCCGGCCAGCAATCCCGGGCGCGCGCCCGCTACGGCCTCGTGCCTGGCCGCGCTCGCGGCCAGCGGCACGGCAATCGCGGCTCCCGATGCCAGGAAATCCCGGCGCGTCGCGGCTTCCATGTTCACCTCACATGCAGCAGGAAACCGGCGGCGTGTAACGTCCATTGGGGGCGACTTCGCCGCCCTTGCCGTACATGTTGTGCGGACGCGCCCAATCGGTCAGCGAGTGGTACGGCCCATTCTCGTTGCGGCCCAGGGGCATGACTTCCAGGATGCGGTAGATAGCCATGAAGTCCTCGCCGCCACGCGCGTAGTTCGAGTACGTGTGGAAGATGGCGCCGGATTCGTCGCGGTAGAAGACGCTGTTGCCCGAGATGTCCTCGATGCCGACGTCGCAGAACGCGTAGTTGTAGAAGGCGCGTTTCGCGGCGAGTTGCGCGGGCGTGAACGAGACCCCGAAGTCGTAATTGAAATCCGTGCCGAACGACGAATAGAACGGAATGCGCCAGCCCATGCGTTCCCGCAGGGCGGTGAGCTCGGGCAGCGTCGCGCGTGCGACGGCGACCACGGAGACGTCGTGGTTGTCGAAGTGCGGCAGCAGGCTTTCGAGGCCGTCGACGCCGAGCGCGCAACCCACGCATTGCAGCGGCTGGCCGGGGCCCTGCATGACGTGTTGCACGAACAGCTGGCTCTTGCCCCGGAACAGGTCCGCCAGGGTCACGCGCCCCTGTGGTGAATCGAACTGGTAGTTTTTCTCGACCAGCACCCAGGGCAGGGCACGGCGTTTCTCGGCGATCGCGTCCCTCAGGCGCGTGAATTCTTTCTCCTCGAGCAGCAATTTCTGGCGCTCGGCCAACCACTTATCGCGGGAAACGACGCGGTGCATGGGTTACTCCAGGTGTTGTCGGTACTCCCTGGTCGATTGGGCGAAGGCTATTTCGACAAGCTACAGTGCGGCGCCATGGAACAAGACCCCCTCGTCATCTGTACGCGGTACCTGTTGCCCCTGGAGGCGGAGATCTTTGCGGCGCGATTGCAGGCGGATGGCATCGAGGCCGTCGTCATCGATTCGAACATCGTGTACGCCAACGGCGCGTTTCACACGTCGCTGGGCATGGGAGGCGTGCGCGTCATGGTTCCGGCATCACAGCTGGCCGAGGCGCAGCGCGTACTCGCGGCGTACAACGCCGGCGAATACGCCATCGACGAAAGTTTCGACCCGAATCCCTGAGGCCGTCAGCCAAGCGAGGCGAGGATCGCGTCGCCCATGCCACGCGTGGTCAGCGTCGCGCGGCCCTTTTCGGCGAAGTCCGCGGTGCGCGCGCCGCCGTCGATGGCCTTCGAGACGGCCGCTTCGACCGCGGCGGCCTCGGCTTCCAGCCCCAGCGAATGCCGCAGCAGCAGCGCGACACTCAGGATGGTGCCGACGGGATTGGCGATGCCCTTGCCGGCGATATCGGGCGCCGATCCGTGAATCGGTTCGTAGAGCCCGCGCCGCCCATCGCCGATCGAGGCCGACGGCAGCAGGCCGAGTGAGCTTGCGAGCATCGCGCCCTCGTCGGTGAGGATGTCGCCAAACATGTTCTCGGTGAGCAGCACGTCGAAGTCGCGCGGCCGGCGGATCAGGTGCATGGCGGTGGAATCGACCAGCATGTGCTCGAGGCTCACGCCGGGAAACTCGCTCTTGATCACGCGCTCGCTGACTTCGCGCCACAGCCGCGAAGTTTCCAGCACATTGGCCTTGTCGACCGAGACGATCTTCTTCCCGCGGGCCGATGCGAGACGTCCGGCCACGCGCGTGATGCGTTCGATTTCGGCAGACGAGTAGCTGCACAGGTCGGTGGCGAGCGTGGCGGTGCGGGTCTTTTCGCCGAAGTAGATTCCGCCGGTCAGTTCACGCACGAACACCAGGTCGACGCCGTCGAGCACTTCGGGTTTGAGGGCCGAGGCGTCGCGCAGGGCGGGGTGCAGCTTGATGGGACGCAGGTTGGCGTACAGCCCCAATTCCTTGCGGATACGCAGCAGACCCTGCTCGGGCCGCACGGGTGCGGACGGACCCCATTTCGGCCCGCCGATCGCGCCCAGCAGGACCGCGTCTGCCGCGAGGCATTCGTCGAGCGTCTGTTTCGGCAGCGGATCGCCGGTGAGATCGATGGCGGCACCACCAAAAGGCGCGGCGTGCAGCGAGAATTCGTGTTTGAACTTCGCGGCAACACGCTCCAGTACGCGCACGCCTTCCGCGACGACTTCCGGGCCGATTCCGTCGCCCGCGATGACGGCAATTCTCGCCTTCATCGGTGCGCTTGCTCGTATCGGGCAATCGCCTCGTTCTTCGAGAGCAGGTAACCCAGTTCATCGACGCCATTCAGCAGGCAGTAGCGCGCAAAACCCTCGAGCGGAAACTGCACCGTGGTGCCATCGGGCAGGGCCAGCGTCGAGCTTTCGACGTTGATGGTGACCTCGGCCTGCGGATTCGCCAGCAACCAGCCGTGTGTCTTCTCGTCCACCAGCACCGGCACCAGCCCGTTCTTCAGGCAATTGGTGCGGAAGATGTCGGCGAATTCGGTGCTGACCACTGCGGTTATGCCGAAATCCTGCAAGGCCCATGCGGCGTGTTCACGGGAAGATCCGCAGCCGATATTCCGGCCCGCGACCAGGATGCTGGCGCCCTGAGCCTCGGGTTTGTTCAGCGCGAAATCGGGTTTCGGATTGCCGGCCGGGTCGTAGCGCCAGTCGGCAAACAGGTTCTTGCCGAAGCCGGCGCGCGAGGTCGAGGTGAGGAAACGCGCCGGGATGATCTGGTCGGTGTCGATGTTGGAGGTCGGCAGGACGACGGTGCGGGAGCGGATGGTCTTGACGGCGGGCATATTAGTTGGACGAAAACTCGCGCGGATCGGTGACACGGCCGCGGATGGCCGAAGCGGCCGCGGTCTCGGGGCTCGCCAGCAGGGTGCGCGCGCCCACGCCCTGGCGGCCTTCGAAGTTGCGGTTGCTGGTGCTGATGGAATAGTGGCCGGCAGGCACCAGGTCGCCGTTCATGCCGAGGCACATCGAGCAGCCGCTTTCGCGCCATTCGGCGCCGGCGTCGAGGAACACGCGGTCGAGACCCTCGGCCTCGGCGGCACGCTTGACGTTCTGCGAGCCCGGCACCACCAGCATCTTCACGCCCTGGGCGAGTTTGTGACCGCGCAGTACACGGGCGGCGTTGCGCAGGTCCGAGAGGCGGCCATTGGTGCAGCTGCCGACGAACACATTGTTCACCGGCACGTTGTTGATCGGCTCACCGGCCCGCAGCCCCATGTAGGCCAGCGCTTTCTGGAACACCGCATCGCCCTGTGCGGGCACATTGCCGTTGATGGGTGCGACCATGCCGGGGTGCGTGCCGTACGTGACCATGGGCACCAGCGCGGCGGCATCGATGTCCACGCTGCGATCGAAGGTTGCGCCGTTATCGGTGGGCAGCTGCTTCCAGCGCTCGAGCGCGGCGACCCAGGCATCACCCTTGGGTGCGCGCGGCGCCTGCTCGAGATAGGCGAAGGTCGTGGCGTCGGGCGCGATCATGCCGGCGCGCGCGCCGGCCTCGATGGACATGTTGCAGATGGTCATGCGCTCGTCCATCGACAGCCCGGAAATGCAGGCGCCGCGGAACTCGAGCACGTGGCCCGTGCCACCGGAGACGCCGATCCTGCCGATGATGGCGAGGATCAGGTCCTTGGCGGTCACTCCGCGTGGCAACTGGTTGATCACGTTGATCGCGAAGGTCTTCGGCCTGCGCTGCAGCAGGCACTGGGTCGCCAGCACGTGGCCCACTTCGGTGGTGCCGATGCCGAAGGCGAGGGCGCCGAAGGCTCCGTGCGTGGAGGTGTGGCTGTCGCCGCAGACGATGGTCTTGCCGGGCTGCGTGAGCCCGAGCTCCGGGCCGATGATGTGCACGATGCCGCGGCGGCTGTCCTGCAGGTTGAACAGCTCGACGCCGAACTCGCGCGCGTTCTCCTCGAGTTGTTTGACCTGTTTGGCCGCCGAGTCGACCGCGATGGGCACTCCGCCGAACACCTGTTCGGTGCGCGTTGGTGTGGAGTGATCCATGGTAGCCAGCGTGAGATCGGGCCGACGCAGCTTCAGGCCACGCTTGCGCAGTTCGGTGTAGGCCTGCGGTGTCGTGACCTCGTGCGTCAGGTGCAGATCGATGAACAGGACGGCGGGCGTAGCGTCGGTCTCGGGGACGACCACGTGATCGTCCCAGACCTTCTCGAACATAGTCTTGGGCATCGTTATCCCGCTACGACGGCCCGCGGCGCGTTCATGTCGACGTAGTCCAGCCAGCCATGTTTGTCCTGGGACTTGCCTTGCACGAGCGCGAAGTACGCGGCCTGCAGTTTCTGCGTGATCGGGCCGCGCTTGCCGTTGCCGATCTGGATGGCATCGACCGAGCGGATCGCGGCGACTTCAGTGGCGGTGCCGGTGAAGAACAGCTCGTCGGCGAGGTACAGCATCTCGCGGGGGACCGCGATCTCGCGCACTTCGACGCCCATGTCCTTGGCCAGCGTCATCACGGTGTGACGCGTGATGCCATTGAGCAGCGAATGCGCGATGCCCGGTGTGTACAGCACGCCGTCCTTGATGACGAACAGGTTCTCCCCGGCGCCCTCGCTGACCGTGCCGTCGGTTGACAGCCCGATGCCTTCGACGAAGCCAAGCCGCTTGGCCTCGAGGCCGATGAGCTGACTGGAAAGGTAGTTACCGCCAGCCTTTGCCATGGCGGGAATGGTGTTGGGAGCGACACGCTGCCAGGACGACACGCACACGTCCACACCTTCGTCTTCCGCTGCGCCGAGATATCGCGCCCATTCCCACGCGGCAATGGCCACTTCCACCGGCGGGTCGATCTTCGGCACAACGCCCGCTTCGCCATAACCACGAAATGCCACCGGGCGCAGGTAGGCGCCGCGCGCCAGTCCGTTCTGCGCGATGACCTCGCGTTGCGCGTGGTTGATCTGCTCTTCGGTGTACGGAATGTTGATGCGATAGACCTTCGCCGAGTCGAACAGGCGCTTCGTGTGGTCGCGCAGGCGGAAGATGGCCGGACCACGCGGCGTTTCGTAGGCGCGCACGCCTTCGAACACCGAAGAGCCGTAGTGCAGGGCGTGCGAGAGCACGTGCACCGTGGCCTTCTCCCACGGGACCAGTTTGCCGTTGAACCAGATGTACTTCGTTGCGGGAATGGGCATTGAGAAACTCCGGATAGTTCAGACGACGGCCTGCGCGACGCGCTGCGTGCCCGTGCGGGCAAGCGTGGCGGACGCCAGCTCGATGCGGTTGATCACTTCGAGAAAGGCCTGCGTTGCGGACTCGACGATGTTGGTACTGACACTCGAGCCCCGGTAAGTGCGCTGATTGTACTCCACGTATACCAGCGCCTCGCCCTGGGCATCTTCGCCGGCGGATACGCTGCGCACCTCGAACTTGCGCAATACCACATCGACGCCGGTGGCGCGTTCGATGGCCTTGAGCGCCGCATCTACCGGGCCGTCGCCCGTGGATTTCATCTCGATCTCGCGGCCGTCGCTGTGCTTGAGGTTCACCGTGGCTTCGGCGGCATTACTTCCGTCAGAAATGGTGCGCAGCCTCGTCAATGTCCATGGACCCACCGCGCTGTGTTCGGCCTGCAGCACCAGCGCCTCGATGTCGCCG
>Ga0207675_100004331_pt1 | contig 13714 bp, 12 predicted proteins | sample KBSSwiS42_FD_184305 | JGI IMG/M metagenome (GOLD analysis project Ga0207675, IMG submission 184305) | Switchgrass rhizosphere microbial communities from Kellogg Biological Station, Michigan, USA - KBS Switchgrass S4-2 (SPAdes) (version 2) | ecosystem: Host-associated > Plants > Roots >... | reverse complement strand
TCGACGAGCAGCTGGTTCAGCGTCTGCTCGCGCTCGTCGTGGCCGCCTCCGAGCCCGGCGCCGCGGTGCCGTCCCACGGCGTCGATCTCGTCCATGAAGATGATGCAGGGCGAGTTCTGCTTCGCCTGCTCGAACAGGTCGCGCACGCGCGAGGCGCCGACGCCGACGAACATCTCGACGAAGTCCGATCCGGAGATCGAGAAGAACGGCACGCCGGCCTCACCTGCAACGGCTCGTGCAAGGAGCGTCTTACCGGTTCCCGGCGGCCCATAGAGCAGGACACCCTTCGGGATGCGCGCGCCGAGCGCCTGGAACTTCTTGGGGTTCTCCAGGAACTCCTTGATCTCGTGGAGCTCCTCCACCGCCTCGTCGACCCCGGCGACGTCGCGGAACGTGATCTTCGGCGCGTCGACCGACATGCGCTTCGCGCGCGACTTCCCGAAGGACATGACCTTCGAGCCGCCCCCCTGCATCTGGTTGATGATGAACAGCCAGAACAGGAGGAAGATCACGAACGGCAGGATGTAGGTGAGCGCCGTGAGCCAGCCCGAGCCTCCCTTCGGCTTCACATCCACGCGCGCGTGCGAGGCCTCGAGCTCGTTGACGAGGTTCTGCTCGGTGTTGTCGGGATACGCCGTCTGGTACTTCTGGCCTGTCTTGAGCTCCACGTCGACGCGGTTGTTCTTCGTCGACAGCGTCGCGCTCTTGACCTCGCCCGCCTTCACCTGCGAGATGAATGCCGAGTAGGGCGGCGGCTCGGTCTTGTCGCCAGGGCTGATCAGCCTCTGCGCGAAGAACGCGAGGACCACCACAATCAGGATGGGAAAAGCGGCGCTCTTAAAGAATCTGCTCACGGCCAAAAACCCTGCAACGAATGAAACGCAAGCGTAGCAGTGGTGTAGCGGTCCAATTCGCCGTTCCCACGCCGAATCCCCGCCCTCCTAGGGCTCGTTGAGCACCGCGACGTAGGGCAGATTCCGGTAACGCTCGGCGTGATCGAGCCCATATCCGATCGCGAAACGATTCGGTATCTCGAAGCCCACGTAGCGGATCGGCATGTCCACCTCGCGGCGCTCCGGCTTCGTCAGCAGCGCGCAGACCTCGAGTGACGCGGGCGACCGCGCTCCCAGCATCCGGAACAGATAGCTGAGCGTCAGGCCCGAGTCGACGATGTCCTCGACGATCAGGACGTGCCGGCCCTCGATCGGCGCGTCCAGGTCCTTGAGGATGCGAACCACCCCCGACGAGTCGGTCGAGGAGCCATAGGAGGAGACGGCCATGAAGTCCACCTCGCAATCCACCTCGAGCTGGCGCATCAGGTCGGCGAGGAAGAACACCGCCCCCTTCAGCACGCCGATCAGGAGCACGTCCTTGCCGGCGTAATCGGCGGAGATCTGCTCGGCGAGCTCGCGTACCCGGTGCGCCAGATCGTCGGGCTGGACGAGGATCTCTCCGATGTTGGAATTGTTCGTGGTCACCATCGACACGCAGCCTACATTCGCGGATAAACGCGTTCGCCGGCCACCCACGTGCCCGCGACGCTGTCCTCGCGCGCGAGCGTGATCAGAGCCCCCAGCGCGTGGTCTGGTGACTCCACACGGGCGAGCGTCGCCGCGAGCGTGCTGCCCTCCGGTGCGCGCAGGAGGAGCATGTCGGCGGCCCGGCCCGGGCTCAGGTCGCCGACCGTGTCGCCCAGTCCGAGCACCTGCGCGCCCGCGCGGGTGGCGAGCCAGAGGAGGTGGGCGGGGGTGAGGCGGATCGGGTCGCTCACCACCATCTGGCCCAGATAGGCGAGGAGCCCCTCCTTCAGGACGCTCAGCCCGGTGCCGGCGCCGACGTCGGTGCCGAGGCCGAACCCCACGCGGGTGTCCAGGTGGCGCCGCATCGGGAAGATGCCGCTCCCCAGGAAGCCGTTGCTCGACGGGCAGTGCGCCACCGACGTCCCTGCGGACGCCATCCGGGCGAGCTCGTCGTCGGTCGCGTGGACGTTGTGCGCCATGACGGTGGCCGGCCCGACCAGGCCGTGGCGCTCGTAGGTCGCCAGGTAGTCGTCGGCCTCCTCGAACAGGTCGAGCACCGCCTCGACCTCGTCGCGGTTCTCGTTCAGGTGGCTCGTGACGAGCGAGCCGTCGAGTTCGGCCGCCACGGCGCCGCAGGAGTCGAGCATCTCCTCGGAGCAGGAGATCGAGAAGCGCGGCGTGACCGCGTAGCGGAGGCGGCCGTGGCCGTGCCAGCGGCGGCCGAGCGAGAGCGCGGCGTCGTGGGCCTCCGCCGCGGTCGTCCGCAGCTCGGGGAGCAGGTCGCGGTCAGAGACGACGAGCCCGCTCGCGATCCTGAGGCCGCTCTCCGCCGCGGCCTCGAAGAAGACGTCCTGCGCCTCGGGGAAGTGCGTCCCGAAGACGAGCGCGGTCGTGGTCCCGTTGGCGGCGAGGCCGTGGATGAAGTCACGCGCCAGCGGGCGGGCGTAGCCGAGGTCGGCGAGCTTGACCTCCTCGGGCAGCGTGCGGGTCCGGAGCCAGTCGAGCAGCTCGAGGCCCATGGCGCCGATCACGCCGAGTTGCGGCCAGTGCACGTGCGTGTCGACGAGGCCCGGGAGCAGGAAGGCGTCGCGCTCGTCGATCACGTCGGCGTCCGGGTGCCGGCCGGACACCTCGGCGAAATCGCCCGTGGCGATGATTTCGCCGTCTTGGAACGCGACCGCGCCGTTCTCGTGACAGTCGAGGGCGGCCTCGTCGCTGAAGGGGTCACGCGGAGTGTGAAGGACGCGCGCGCGCAGGATGCTCGCGCGTGGGTTCTGCACAGCCACTCAGGTCTCCTCGCGGTCGATCCACTTCGGGACGACCGTCTGCGGCTCGAAGCTGTGGAGGCGCTCGATCAGGGTGGCGGCGTCGGTCTCGATCATGAGCAGCTCGCGCGTCTCCTCGCGCAGGAAGCGCTCGGCGACGGCGTGCGCCAGGAAATCCGCGATGCCGTCGTAGTAGCCCTCTACGTTCAGGATGCCGCACGGCTTCTGGTGCAGCCCGAGCTGTGCCCACGTGTACACCTCGAACAGCTCCTCGAGCGTGCCGATCCCGCCCGGCAGCGCGATGAAGGCGTCGGACAGCTCGGCCATCAGCGCCTTGCGCTCGTGCATGGATCCGACCACGCGCATGTCCATGACGTCGCGGTGCGCGATCTCGCGATCCACGAGCGAGCGCGGGATCACGCCGGTGAGCTCCCCGCCCTCGGCGATCACGGCGTCCGCCAGCGCTCCCATCAGCCCCACTCCCCCGCCGCCGTAGACGACGCCGATCCCCTCGGCGGCAAGCATTCGCGCAAGCGCCGCGGTGGCGTCGCGGTAGGCCGGCCGCGCGCCAGGGCTCGCCCCGCAGAAGACGCAGATGCGCTGCACGGGCGGCAGGCTAGATTGTCGAGCCGTCGTGAAGCCCCCAGCCCACACCCGCGTGAAGGTCTGCTGCATGAAGTCGATCGACGAGGTGTGGATGGCGATCGAGGCGGGCGCGTCGGCGGTGGGGCTCGTGTCCCCGATGCCCAGCGGGCCCGGGCCGATCTCGAACGAGAAGGCCGCGGAGATCGCCGCGGAGGTGCCGCCGGGGATCGACGCGTTCCTGCTCACTCCGCTCCAGACGGTCGAGGAGCTGGTCGAGCAGAACAGGCTCGTGAAGGCGCGGACGCTGCAGCTCGTCGACGCGCTGCCGGCCGGCGCCCACGCCGAGCTCCGCCGGGCCATGCCGGGCGTGAAGCTCGTGCAGGTGATCCACGTGATCGGGCCCGAGTCGGTCGACGAGGCCGTCGCCGTCGCCCCCGACGTCGACGCCATCCTGCTCGACTCGGGCAACCCGAGCCTGAAGGTCAAGGAGCTCGGCGGAACCGGCCGTCGTCACGACTGGGCCATCAGCCGCCAGATCGTCGAGGCGGTCGACGTGCCCGTCTGGCTCGCCGGCGGCCTGAACCCCGACAACGCGCGCGAGGCGATCGAGACCGTCCACCCCTTCGCGCTCGACCTGTGCAGCGGGCTGCGGACGGGCGAGGGCTACGACCTCGACCGGGACAAGCTCGACCGCTTCATGGCCGCGGTGCGAGCCGCCGGCTAGCGGCTCGCGAACGGCTCGCCCGGAAGCTCCGCGGCCTCGCGGCCGGTCAGCCAGCGCAGCACGCTGGCGCCGACGTCCGCGAGCGGGCCGTCGTGGCGGCGGCCGTCGCTTCCGCCGAAGCGGGCCAGCAGCGGCGCGTACTCGCGCGTGTGGTCGGTGTGGTCGACGTTCGGGTCCACGCCATGGTCGGCTGTCACGACGAACAGGTCGTCGTCGCGAAGCAGCTCCAGCCAGCGGGCGACCGCGGCGTCGATCTCCCTCAGCGCCTCGTGGAAGCCCTCCACGTCGTGGCGGTGGCCGTAGACCTGGTCGGTCTCGACCAGGTTCACGAAGATCAGCCCGGAGTCGAGCTCCTCCAGCAGCCTCGTGGTCGACGCGATGCCCTTGGCGTTAGTCGCGCCCTCGTGCTTCTCGGTGATGCCGACCCCGGCGAACAGGTCGCGGATCTTCCCCACCCCGTGCACCGGCAGGCCGGCGTCCTGGATCTCGTCCAGATACGAGCGCCCGGGCGGCGGCGCGGCGTAGTCGCGCCGCCCCTCGCGCCGCTTGAAGCGGCCCGGCTCGCCCTCGAACGGGCGCGCGATCACGCGGCCGACGGCGTTTTCCCCCGACATCACCTCGCGCGCCCTCTCGCAGGCCTCGTACAGCTCCGGCTCGGACAGCACGTCCACGTGCGCGGCGAGCTGGAGGACCGAGTCGGCCGACGTGTAGAGGATCACCTCGCCGGTCTCGAGGTGGTGCCTGCCGAAGTCCTCGATCACCTCCGTGCCGCTGTACGGGCGGTTGCAGCAGAAGCGGAGCCCGGTGGCGTCCTCCAGCTGCTCGATCACGTCGGGCGGGAAGCCGTCCGGGTAGGTTGGCAACGGGTGCTGAGGCACCACGCCCATGAGCTCCCAGTGGCCGGTCGTGGACTCCTTCCCGGGCCCGAGCGGGTGGAGGCGACCGTGGACGACCGGATCGTCCACCCGCGGCACGCCCTCGATGGGAATGATGTTGCCCAGACCGAGGCTTCCGAGCGTGGGCAGGCGAAGGCCGCCGACCCGCTCGGCCAGGTGCCCGAGCGTGTTCGAGCCGGCATCTCCGTAGGCGTCGGCGTCCGGAAGAGCGCCCACGCCGCAGGCGTCCATGACGATCACGGTCGCACGTGGCATTGCGTCGCGATTATGTCGATGCGGAGCTTCGCCATACTCAAGAGGTTGTGATTCGCCGACTCCCGCATGTGGATCGCGTGGGCATCGAGGAGCGCGCCGCCACGCTCGGCAGGCGCTCCATCAAGACCACCGCCAAGCAGCAGGGCATTCGCATGGCCGTGTCGATGGTCGACCTCACGACGCTCGAGGGCTCGGACACGCCCGGCAAGGTGCGTCACCTGTGCGCCAAGGCGGTCTGTCCGGCGCCCGCGATGCCCGAGATTCCGTCGGTGGCCGCCGTGTGCGTGTACCCGTCGCTCGTGGGCGTCGCGCGCGAGGCACTGGACGGAACGGGCGTCAAGGCCGCGTCGGTGGCGACCGCCTTCCCCTCGGGTCAGGCGTCCCTCGACGTGAAGCTGCGCGACACCGAGGAGGCCGTCGCCGCGGGCGCCGAGGAGATCGACATGGTGATCTCGCGCGAGGCGTTCCTGGCGGGCGACGACGCGCGGGTGATGGAGGAGATCGTGCGCGTCAAGGACGTGTGCGGCGACGCCCACCTGAAGGTCATCATCGAGACCGCCGAGCTCGGCTCCTACGACCACGTGCGGCACGCGTCGATGCTCGCCATGGAGGCGGGCGCGGACTTCATCAAGACGTCGACGGGCAAGGCCTCGTCAGGCGCGACCCCCGGCGTCGTCCTGGTGATGCTGGAGGCGATCCGCGACTACGTGGACCGGACCGGGCGCATCGTCGGGATGAAGGCGGCCGGCGGCGTGTCGACCAGCAAGGCGGCGCTGCACCGGCTGGTGCTCGTCAAGGAGACGCTCGGCGACGAGTGGCTCACAAACGAGCGCTTCCGCATCGGGGCGTCGTCGCTGCTGAACGACCTGCTGATGCAGTACCAGAAGACCGAGACCGGGCACTACGCGCGCCCCGAGGACTTTTCGAAGGAGTAGAGGGTGGCCACGCAGGAGCAGCGCACGAGCATCACATGGGATTACGCGCCGGCGCCCGAGTCGCCGGATCACGTGCGGCTGCGCGATTCGTACGGGCTGTTCATCGACGGCGAGTTCGTGGACCCGGTGGATGGCACGCGCGTGCCGTCGATCAACCCGGCCACGGAGGAGACGGTCGCCGAGGTCGCCTTCGCCGGGAGCGAGGACGTTGCGCGCGCCGTTCGCTCTGCCCGCGCCGCTCAGCCTGGCTGGGCTGCACTGAGTGGCTTGGAGCGCGGGAAGTACCTGTTCCGCGTGGCTCGGCTCATCCAGGAGCGGGCACGCGAGCTCGCGGTCGTCGAGTCGATGGACGGCGGGAAGCCGATCCGCGAGTCGCGCGACGTGGACGTGCCGCTCGCCGCCGCGCACTTCTTCCACTACGCCGGCTGGGCCGACAAGCTCTCCTACGGGATGGGCGGACGCCCCGTCGAGCCGCTCGGCGTGGCCGGTCAGATCGTGCCCTGGAACTTCCCGCTGCTCATGGCGGCCTGGAAGCTGGCGCCCGCGCTCGCGTGCGGGAACACGGCGGTGCTGAAGCCCGCGGAGACCACGCCGGTCACCGCCCTGCTGCTCGCCGAGATCCTCCAGGAGGCCGAGCTGCCGCCGGGCGTCGTGTCGATCATCCCCGGCGACGGCAGCGCCGGCGCGACGCTGGTGCGCGAGCCCGACATCGACAAGGTCGCGTTCACCGGCTCGACGGCGGTGGGCAAGAACATCCAGGCGGCGCTCGCCGGTCGCCGTATCCCCGTGACGCTCGAGCTGGGAGGCAAGTCCGCGAACATCGTGTTCGAGGACGCCGCGCTCGACCAGGCGGTCGAGGGGATCGTGAACGGCATCTTCTTCAACCAGGGCCACGTCTGCTGCGCCGGCTCGCGGCTCCTGATCCAGGAGAGCGTGGCCGACACGGTCGTGTCGAAGCTCTGGAGCCGTATGGGCCGGCTGCGGGTCGGCGACCCGCTCGACAAGAACACGGACGTGGGCGCCATCAACTCGCGCGAGCAGCTGGAGCGAATCGAGTCACTCGTGGCGAGCGGCGAGGAGGAGGGCGCGGTGCGGCGGACCGTGGCCTGCGAGCTGCCCGACCGCGGCTTCTGGTTCGCGCCCACGATCTTCACCGACGTCGCCCCGGCGCACCGCATCGCTGCCGAGGAGATCTTCGGGCCGGTGGTGTCCGTGCTCACCTTCCGCACCCAGGCCGAGGCGATCGAGAAGGCGAACTCCACCCCGTACGGACTGGCCGCCGGGATCTGGACCGACAAGGGCTCGAAGGCGTTCGAGGTCGCGAACGCGCTCCAGGCCGGCGTGGTCTGGCAGAACACCTACAACAAGTTCGACCCGTCCGCCGCGTTCGGCGGCTACAAGGAGAGCGGCTTCGGCCGCGAGGGCGGTATGTCCGGGCTCCGGCCTTACCTGAAGGTGGCCTCGTGAGCTCCCGGCTGCCGGTTCGCAAGACCTACAAGCTGTTCATCGGGGGCGCTTTCGTGCGCTCCGAGTCGGGCCGCTACGACCGCATCGAGGGTGACCCCGCGGCCGCCGGGGTGAACATCCCGCGTGGATCCCGCAAGGACGTTCGCGACGCCGTGGCCGCCGGCCGGAAGGCGCTGCCCGGCTGGGCCGCCCGCACGGCGTACAACCGCGGCCAGATCCTGTACCGCTTCGCCGAGGCGCTCGAGTCGCGCGCCGCGGACATCGGCGCGGAGCGCGCGGACGTGGAGGCCTCCATCGACGTGCTCGTCCACTACGCCGGCTGGACGGACAAGTTCCAGCCGGTGCTCGGCGGGATCAACCCGGTGGCGGCGCCCTTCCTGTCCTTCTCGCTCCCCGAGCCGACCGGGGTCGTGGGAGTCGTGGCGCCCGACGCGCCGCCCCTGCTCGGGCTGATCGCGGAGGTGGCGCCGGCCTTGGCTGCCGGGAACACCGTCGTGGCCGTCCTGTCCGACGAACAGCCGCTTCCAGGATTGGACCTGGGTGAGGTGATGGGGATCGCCGACGTGCCCGGCGGCGTCGTGAACCTGCTGTCGGGCCGCCGCTCCGAGCTCGCGCCCGTGCTGGCCAGCCATCACGCGCTTAACGCGATCGTGGACGTATCGGGCGACGCCGCCCTCGGCGCCGAGATCGACAAGCTGGCCGCCGAGTCGGTGACCCGTGTGCGTCACACGACACCCGCGGAGAGCTACGAGGCCGCAACCGGCGACCCCCTCAGCCGCCTCGAGGCCGTGACCGAGCTTAAGACGGCCTGGCACCCCGTCGGCGCCTAGAACTCGCGCCCACGCCGGAGTTCGTTCAGCGCACGCGGTAGCGCAGATGGGCCATCCCGCCGTCGAAGCGACGCTCGCCGACCAGCTCGAGGTCGCGGCGCACGCCGGGTGGGAGGCTGCGCGTTCCGCCGCCGACGATGGCCGGCGCGATGAAGATCTGTAGCTCGTCGACGAGCCCCGCCCGGAAGGCGGAGGCGGCGAGGTCGGGGCCGCCGATCGCCAGGTCCCGCTCTGACGATTCCTTCAGCGCCCGCACCGCCTCGGGATCGAACTCGCGCTCGAGCCGCGTGCGCTCGGTCGAGACCGTGTCCAGGGTCCGTGAGTACACGACCTTGTCGGCCGCCTTCCAGATCTCCGCGAAGTCGCGCACGGCCTCCGTCATCCCGGGCAGCTCGCCGGGGCGCTCCCACACCGACATCACCTCGTACATCCGGCGTCCGAAGAGGTGCGTGCCGATCGGGCGAGTCAGGTCGTTCACGAAGGCGTGGACCTCCTCGCCCGGCGCGGCCCAGGCGAAGTCGCCCTGCTCGTCGGCGATGTAGCCATCGAGCGACTGGATGGGCATGTAGATCAGCTCGGCCACAGGGGCCTAGTCGAGCGCGTCTTCGAGGCGCAGGATCCGGCGCAGGATCGCCAGCGAGGAGGCGTAGGTCGAGTCCATCCCGTAGTAGCTCAGCCCGCGGGCGCCGAGCGTGCGCGCCTGCGTGTAGGGCGTGTCTGAGGCGTAGTGGATGATTCCGAAGTCCACCGGGAGCTTCGAGAAGTTGACGGCCTCGTTGACCGGGTGGCGGTCGGCGTCGGCGATCTCGTAGATCGCGTTGCAGTACGGCCCGGCCTCCATCTCCACCACCGTGAACGCCTCGCGGTAGTAGAAGTCCAGGTAGGAGCGGTTCTGGAGGAAGGTGCTCTTCACCGTCACCGCGCGCTGGTTGTCGAGCCCGCTCCCGAAGCGCAGGTACGGCGCGATGTCGTCGACGCTGAACGCGTTGTCGAGCCAGTAGGTCGAGCCGGAGTGCTCGTCGTGGACGACCGTCGAGAGCATCACGTCGCCCACGTCCGCGTTCAGCGTCGCCGCCTTGCCGAGGACGTAGACCCCGCGCAGCATCGAGCTGTAGACCGCCACCTCGCGCAGGATGTTGTAGGCGGCCACTCCCAGCGGATAGTCGATGTTCACGACCACGCCCTCGGCCGCGGCGAGCGCCTCGGCGTCCACGTCCCCCAGCCGCGGGTCCATCCGTTCGGGGCGCAGCCTCGACAGGGGGATGATCTGCACGGGCACGCGCAGCGCCGTGGTGCTGCGGATGTGCGACACGCCGCATTCGGCCTCGGAGCGCCGCCGTGCCTCGCGGCCCTCCTCGCCGTGCGAGTCGAAGTACAGGCGCGCCACGAAGTAGAGGAAGTTCTCCCACGACCCCTCGCTGCGGCCCTCGCGGAACGCCTCGAGCTCCGAGCGCAGGATGTCGTCCTCCGGCAGCTCGTCCTCCACGAACTTCACCAGGGCGTCCTCGCGCTGGCGCGCCACGCCTGTCGCGATGTTCACGATGCTGTGCGTGTTCGAGCTGACGAAGTAGAGCGGCCTGTCGACGAGGTCCTGGTCGGCGAGCGAGTCGTGGACCGGCTGCCACCAGCGGCGCGTCATCCGCGAGAAGCCCACCTGCGTGCCTCCGAGCATCCGCAAGCGCATGTTCATGCGATGGTCGGCGATCAGCTGGAGGCGCGGCAGGAAGCGCTCGCCCCAGGCCTCGCGCAGGCGCGACCAGTCGTCGGCGGTCCCGCCCAGCACCTCGGCGGACTCATCTGCGCTCGGGTCGTGGTCGGGCGGCCACCCAGCAGCCCGCTGGCGCACGCGCAGCTTGTTCCACTCGATCTGGAAGGCGACCAGCGTCGGGATCAGGTCGTCCACGTCGGAGGCGCTCGCGATCAGCACCGCGTGCGTCCCGTCGCCGGCGTCGTACCAGCGCCGCCGGCGCGCCGGAGCGTCGACCTCCTGCCAGTCCTCGATCGAGATCCCGTTCCTCGCGAACACCTCCCGCTCCTGACCCAGGATCACGAGCTGCGCGCGATCCGCAACCGAGTCAGGCATGCGCCGGATCGCGTAGAGGAAGGCGCCGAGGTCGGGCTCGTCGCTGTCGGCCAGCGGGTGCAGGCTCGAGCCCATCGCGCGGTGCGCCGGCTCGAGCACGCGCAGGTGCGTCTCCCCGCTGGAGCGCAGCAGCGTGTTGTAGGTCCGCTGGTAGAGCTCGACCTCGTCGCTCAGGCGCCCCGTCTGCTCGTCGCTGGGGTTCGCCAGGATCAGCCTGGATACGACCAAGAACTACTCCTTCACGTACGGCACGCCGATTGCGGCGGGCGGTCGGGAACGGCCGATGACGCCGGCCACCACGACCAGGGTCAAGACATATGGCAATGCCTGGAATAGCACGGCCGTGGACTCGGAGAAGGCGGGCAGCCGCTGCGCGAGCGCGGTGGAGAAGCCGAACAGGCAGGCGCCGGCGAGCGCGCCCCAGGGCCGCCAGCCGCCGAAGATCACCGCCGCGAGCGCGATGAAGCCGCGCCCTGCGGTCATGTTCTCGTTGAAGGAGCCGACCAGTGCGATCGAGAGGTACGCGCCACCGGCCGCCGCGAGCGCACCCGAGGCGACGACGGCGAGATAGCGGGTGCGGAGCACGGGCAACCCCAGGCTGTCGGCCGCTCGCGGCTTCTCCCCGACCGAGCGCAGGCGCAGGCCGCCACGCGTGCGGAACAGGAACAGCGTCAGCAGCGGAGCCAGGAGCAGGGCCACCCAGGTGAGCAGGTTCAAATGCCCGATGGCATCGCCAAAGAACCCGATGTTCTCGATTCCAGGCAGCGTCACGTCCGGCACGCGGGAGATGTCGGACGGCGTGCCCTGGTCGCCGTAGTGGTAGATGAAGACGTAGCCGGTGATGCCCACCGCCAGGAAGTTGATCCCGGTGCCGCTCACCACCTGGTCGGCGCGCAGCGTGATCGACACGAACGCGTGGATGAGGCCGAACAGCGCGCCCGCCGCGACGCCGCAGAGGATTCCCAGGAACCACGAGCTCGTCAGGTCCGCGCCGAAGATCCCGAAGAAGGCGCCGATCAGCATCATGCCCTCGAGGCCGATGTTGATGACGCCGCTGCGCTCGGACAGGATCCCGCCCATCGCCGCGAGGATCAGCGGCGTCGCGAAGCGGAGCATGCCGGCTGTGAGCGCGGACCACACGAAGACGCGGTCGAGGTTGCTCTCGCCGGAGTTCACCGCCATCACCGCGAGGATCCCGCCGATCACCGAGATGCCGACCGCGACCCAGCCCAGCCGGCGCTCGCCCTCGCGGGTGGCGTAGAGCCCGGCCAGAACGCCGAGCACCGCGAGCAGCAGGGACAGGAGCGAGGTGCGCACCATGAGCGGCGGCAGTGCCACGTAGGCCGCGAGCACGCCGAAGGCGATCCCGAACCATGCTGCCGTGCGCGCGGAGACGCCGGCGCGGGACGCCGCGATGGTGGAGGCGCTCACGGCTCGGGCTCCCCGGTAGCGGGGACCGCCGTCGCCGTGGGCCTTCGGCGCCTGAACACGCCGCGCCCTCGGCTGACCAGCCCGAGCACGAGGACGTCGGCGCTCACGATCAGGATGACGAGCCCCTGGATGATGTACGTGAGGTTCGAGGCCAGCGAGGGCTCGAAGATCGTCGGGTCGAGGTTCCGCTGCGAGGTCCCGCTGAGGAGCGCCCCGAACAGAAGCGCCGCGGCGACGGTCCCGACGGCGGTGTTGCGGCCGAGCAGCGCGACCGCGATGCCGATATAGCCGAGGAAGAGGATCTGGATGTCGTTGGTCGCGATCCGGAACTGCCAGCCGAGCACGTCGAGCGAGCCGGCCAGCCCGGCGAACAGGCCGCAGACCGCCATCACGAGGATGTAGTTCTTGCCCACGCTCATCCCGCTGTAGCGAGCGGCCTCGGGGTTGAACCCGACCGCCCGCACCTCGTATCCGATCGTCGACCGGTTCAGCAGGATCCAGAAGACGACGACCGCGAACAGCGCGATGAAGATTCCGATGTGCAGGCCCTGGAGCACCGGGTCCCCCCAGAAGACGGGCAGCTTGGCTCCCTCGACCACGTCGTTGGACACCGGAATCGACTTCTGCGCGTCGTTCTGGAGCGGCCCCCCGAGCGAGAACAGCCAGATGCCGACCCACACGGCGATCCAGTTCAGCATGATCGTGCTGATCACCTCGTGGGCCCCGGTCGTCGCCTTCAGGAAGCCGGCGATGCCCGCCCAGAACGCCCCGGCCGCACACGCGGCCAGGATCGCGAGAAGGATGTGCAGGACGCTCGGCATGTCGGCGAACGACGAGCCGACCCAGACCGCCGCGACCGAGCCCACGATGTACTGGCCGTTGCCGCCGATGTTGAAGAGCCCCGCCCGGAACGCGAATGCCACGGCGAGGCCGGTGAGGATCAGCGGCGTGGTGATGATCAGGGTCTGCTGGAGGTTCGACGCCGCCAGGTCGCGGTCGGCCCCCGTGGTCCACGGGAAGACCCACTGGAGGCCCGTCCCCTTCCAGATCGCCTCGTAGGTGGCGATCGGGTCCTTGCCGGTGACGAGCATCACGAGGCCGCCCACGAGGAACGCGAGCAGCGTCGTCAGGAGCGGCACGATCACGCCGCCGCCGCGCAGGTAGCCGGCCAGGCGCGAGGCCGGTGTCTGTGCCAGGACCTCGGGTTCCTGGGTCGCGCTCACGCCACAGCCCGACCGCTCCGGCCGCCGCCGGTCATGGCAATGCCGAGCTCCTCCTCGGACACGTCCGGCGGGAACTCGCTCACGATCTCGCCCTCGTAGATCACCAGGATCCGGTCCGCGAGGGCGCCGATCTCCTCGAACTCGAGCGAGACGAGCAGAATGCCGCGGCCCTGCGCGCGCTCCTGAAGCAACCGTCCGTGCACGAACTCGATGGCCCCCACGTCGAGCCCGCGCGTCGGCTGGTGCGCGATCAGAAGCTCGGGGTTGCTGGCGATCTCGCGCGCGACCGCCACCTTCTGCTGGTTCCCGCCCGAGAGAGCGCCTGCGAGCGTGCCTGGCCCCCCGCCGCGGACGTCGTACTCCCTCAGCAGCGCGCGCGCCCGCTGGCTCATCTGCCCGACGGACAGGAGGCCGTGGTTCGAGATCGGCGGGTGCCGGTATTCGCGCAGCGCCAGGTTCTCGGCCAGCGTGAAGTCGAGCACGAGGCCATACAGATGGCG
>Ga0207675_100004329_pt1 | contig 13716 bp, 13 predicted proteins | sample KBSSwiS42_FD_184305 | JGI IMG/M metagenome (GOLD analysis project Ga0207675, IMG submission 184305) | Switchgrass rhizosphere microbial communities from Kellogg Biological Station, Michigan, USA - KBS Switchgrass S4-2 (SPAdes) (version 2) | ecosystem: Host-associated > Plants > Roots >... | reverse complement strand
GATCCGTCTCGATCTGCGACTCGCCCGGGCCCCTGGTGCCTATGCCGCCGTCCATTCGGCCCGCGCCGAGGCGCTCGAGGTGCGTCCACAGGCCGCGCATGCGCGCGAGGTTGTACTCGAGCTGGGCGAGCTCGACCTGGAGCTTGCCCTCGGCCGAGCGGGCATGGTCGGCGAAGATGTCGAGGATGATCGCCGTGCGGTCGATCACCGGGATGCCGAGCTCCTCCTCGAGGTTGCGCTCCTGCCTCGGGAGCAGCTCGTCGTCGACGGCGATCAGGTTCGCGTCGGCTTCCTTGGCCGCCTGCTTCAGCTCCGCGAGCTTCCCGCGGCCGAAGTAGCGGTCCGGATCCGGCCGCTCACGGCGCTGAACCATCTCGCCCGTGACCGCCACGCCGGCGGTGCGTAGGAGCTCGCGAAGCTCGGAAAGATCGACTTCGTCGGGGGCCACGCCGATGGTGAGTGCGCGCTGCGCGGCGCGGCGCGTCGACCCATTTTGGACTGAATCCACCGGTTCCAGTCTAGGGGTAGGCTCCGGCCACATGAGAGCTTTCGTGACCGGCGGAACCGGCTTCATCGGGTCGCGGGTGGTGAAGCGCCTGCGCGACCGCGGCGACGAGGTGGTGGTCCTCGCGCGGCGCCCCGAGAAGGCAGGCGGGCTGGACGCCGAGGTCGTGCAGGGCGACCTCTCGGACGGAGACGCCATCCGCCGCGGCATGGAGGGCTGCCAGGCCGTCTTCCACATCGCGGCCGACTACCGGGTCGGCATGGCCGCGTCGAAGCGCGACTCGATGCGCGACTCCAACGTTGCGGGCACCGAGCGCGTGCTCGATGCCGCGGCCGACGCCGGCGTGGAGAAGATCGTCTACGTCTCCACGATCAACATCTTCGGCAACACGAACGGCCAGACCGTCGACGAGAGCTATCGCCGCGACGAGGCCGACGGCTTCGTCTCGACCTACGACGAGACGAAGTACCGCGCCCACCTGCTCGCGGAGCAGCGCGCGGCCGAGGGTGCGCCGATCGTGATCGTGCAGCCAGGCTCGGTCTACGGCCCCGGCGACCATGCGCTCGTGGGCCAGATGATCGACCAGGCCAGCACCGGGAAGATGCCCGCGAAGGCGTTCCCCGAGCTGGGGCTGAACATGGTGCACGTGGACGACGTGGCCGACGGGATCCTGCTCGCCTACGACAAGGGGAAGCCCGGCGAGTCGTACGTGCTTGGCGGCGAGATCACGACCCAGGGCGACCTGATCGACAGGGCCGCGGCGATCGGCGGCAAGAAGCCGCCGCGGATGACCGTGCCGCCGGTCCTCCTGAAGGCGATGATCCCCGTCAGCCGCTGGATCGGGCCGCCGATGGGCCTGCCGCCGAACTTCAGGGAGATGATCTCCGCCGCCCACAACGTGACCTACTGGGCGAAGGACGACAAGGCCCGTGAGGAGCTCGGCTACGAGCCGCGCGACCTCGACACCGGCCTGCGCGAGACGATCAGGACAGGCTGAGCCGCTCCACCGCCGGCAGCACGCCGCGCGTGGAGAACTCCTGAGGGAGGCTGGTGCCGGGCAGAACGGCGCCGTCCATCCAAGACGCGTGGCCGACCGCGAAGCGGTGCGCGCAGAGCGCGCACGCGAGCGCGTCTATCTCCTCGATGCGCCGGTGCCAGAGGTCGCCGCCCTCGTCGCTGATCCGGTCGCCGATCAGCTCGGCGATGCGCAGCTGCATCCCGTACGGATGGCGCTTGGCGGGCAGGCGGCGGCCCTGCAGCGCCCAGAAGACCCGGTCCGGGTCGGTGTGGAACACGGGAGCTTGCTGGTACGCCCCGTCGGGGACAGGCTGAAGCCCGTCCCCGTCGTCACCGTCGTCCGGCTGGAAGATCGGCAGCGCCAGCCCTTCGGCCACGGCCTCGGCCCCCGGACCGACTCCGACGACGACCTCGCGGAGGCGTCCCAGCTCGGCGATCACCGCTTCGGCCGAACCCGGCTCGTAGAACAGCGCGGTCAGGCGAACCGGCGGCTCAGGGTCGCGCACCTCCTCCAGCAGCGCGAGCTGGAGGGTGGTCTGCATCGGGACGACGCCGCAGTAGTGCACCGGCTAGCCCCCCAGGCTCCCGCGCAGTCGCTCGACCGCCTCGACGAGGCGCTCGTCGGGCACGGTCAGCGAGATCCGGAAGAAGCCCTCGCCGTTGGCGCCGTAGGAGCCGCCCGGAGAGACGACGACGCCCGACTCCTCCAGCACCATCTCGCAGTAGGACGCCGACGTGTGGCCCTCCGGTACAGGGGCCCACACGTAGATGGTGCCCTTGGGCGGCGTCACGTCCACTCCGATCTCTGCGAGAGCGTCGCACACGAGGTCGCGGCGGCGCTGATAGATCGCGGGCATCTCCTCCGGCGGGCCTGCGTCGAGCGCGGCAACCGTCGCGAGCTGAACGGCCTCGAACATGCCCGAGTCGATGTTCGTCTTGAGCTTCCAGTAGGTGGCGACGGCGTCGGCATTGCCGACGATCGCCGCCGTCCGCCAGCCGGTCATGTTCCAGCCCTTGGACAGCGAGAACACCTCCACGCCGACCTCCTTCGCGCCCGGCGTCTCGAGGAAGCTCGGCGCGACGTAGCCGTCGAAGGTGGTCTCCGTGTAGGAGGCGTCGTGCACGACCAGCAGGTCGTGCTCGCGCGCGAACTCGACCGCCCGCTCGAACAGCCCGTCGGGCACGATCGCGCCCGTCGGGTTGTTCGGGTAGTTCAGGTACATGAGGCGCGCGCGCCGCGCCACGTCGCCGCCGACGGCGTCCAGGTCGGGGGCGAACCCGAGCTCCGGCACGAGTGGCATGAGCACGGCCTCGGCGCCCGCGAGGAGCGGCCCGCCCGTGTAGACGGGGTAGCCCGGGTCGGCCGCAAGCGCAACGCTGTCGGGGTCGAGGAAGGCGAGGTTCAGGTTGAACACGCACTCCTTGGCGCCGAGCGCAGGGATGATCTCGCTCTCAGGGTCGAGCGTGACGCCGAAGCGACGCTCGTAGAAGCGCGCGTACGCCTCGCGCAGCTCGGGGCGCCCGCGGTTCGACGGGTACTGGTGCGTGCCGGGGTCAGCGGCGCCGCTCGCGAGGGCATCGATCACGACGCCCGGGGTCGGAGTGTCGGGGTCGCCGATCCCGAGGCTGATCACGTCGACTCCGGCGGCCCTCTTCTCCCTGATCTTCCGCTCGAGCTCGGCGAACAGGTACGGGGGCAGGCGGTCCAAACGGCTACTCGGTCGCATTCAACTCCTTCAGGAATTCCTCGCTCAGCGTGCCGGCGTAGACGGGCCGTGCCCAGCCGGTCATCTCCACCTGCATGTCCTCGTCGACCTCGACGACGAGCTGCCCGCCGTCGAGCACGACGGTGACGGGGCTCTCGACGCCCCGGAGGACGGCCGCCACGGCGGCACCGGTCGCGCCGGTGCCGGAGGCCATCGTCTCCCCCACGCCGCGCTCGAAGATGCGCGCGCGGATCTCGGCGTCGCCGCTGCGGCGCCAGAAGGAGGCGTTGGTGCGGTTCGGGAACAGGTCGTTGCGCTCGATCCCCGGGCCGTAGCGGCGCAGGTCCAGCTCCTCGAGGCCGTCCTCGACCTCGATCGAGACCTGCGGGTTGCCGACCTGCACGAACTGGAAGTCGAACTCGCGTCCGTCGGAGGTCAGCGTCCCGCGCCCGTCGTCGCTGCCGGCGGGGTAGTCGCCCTCGGCTCGAAGGCGCACGCGGCCGATGTCGAGCGTGCACAGCTCGCCGTCGATGCGCGGCCGCACCTCGCCGGCGGCCGTGCGGACGGAGAAGCTGTCCTGGTCCGCCCAGCCGTGGCGGCGGAGGTACATCACGGCCTGGCGCACGCCGTTGCCGGACAGCTCCGCCTCCGACCCGTCCGGGTTGTAGATCCGAACCTCCGCGACGAGGTCGCCCTCGCCCGCCTCCCTGATGAGCAGAACGCCGTCCGAGCCGACCCCCGTGTGCGGCGCGCAGATGATGCGCACGCGCGCAGGGGTCAGCTCGAACGGCAGCTCACGTTCCTCGACGATCACATAGTCGTTGCCCAGCGCCTGCCACTTCTCGAAGCGCACGGCGCTGGACTCTATGCATCGAGCTAGGTCATCTGGTCGAGCCAGGTGTCACGGCCCGGATCGTCGCCGCGCGCCGCGATCCCGAGGCGCTCGAGGTAGTGATCCCACCCGTGCGCGTGCTTGGCGGTGGCGTCCGCGTCCGGCAGCCCGCTGTGCGTGAAGCGCAGGAGCGTCCCGCCGTCGCCGTCGGGCTCCAGCTCCACCTCGATCCTGGTCGAGCCGACGGGCACCGGGCTCTGGCTCTCGTCGGTCCAGCCCCAGGTCCAGACCAGGCGGTGAGGGGGATCGACCTCCACGAACTCACCCAGCGCGACGTTGCCCGAGATGACCTCCACCCGATACTCGCCGCCGGGGCGCGGGTCGAGCGAGGCCGCCTTGCCCATCCACCGGGTCGCCTTCTCCGGTTGCACCAGGAACTCCCACACGGTCTCCGGCCGCGCCGCGATCGCGATCTCGCGCCGGACAGCGGTCTCAGTGCTCGCTTCCATCCTTCTTCCTTTCCTCGAGTTCAGCCTCTCGCTTCAGCGCCTCGAGCCGCTCGTCCCAGAACTGCTCGAGGAACTCCCTGATCGGGTCGAGGCCCTCAGGGCGTGCCCTGTACAGGCGCCTCGTGCCGTTGCGCCGCTCATCCACTAGCCCCGCCTCCTTCAAGACGGTCAGGTGCTGCGACACCGCCGGCCTCGTCACGTCGAAATGCGTCGCGATCTCACCCGCGGAGAGCTCGCCGTCGCGGACGAGCGAAAGGATCTGGCGGCGGTGCGGCGCGGCGATCGCCTTGAGGGCGGCTTCCATGGGGCTGTATGTAAGCAGTTCCTAACGTTAGTGTCAACTAACGCTGCTGGCCCCAAACGCCCCTACCTATGCCCGTCGAACTCCATCAGCTGGTGCAACGTCGGCCGGTTCGCCCACCTCATCGTGTCCGGCAGCACGCCGGGCCTGAAGGTGATGCGCTCCTCGGTGGCGTCCGAGCGCCAGGCGTTCGGGTCGGTGCCCTGGCTCGCCGCCAGCGTGTCGGCGGAGCTCTGGATCACCGCCCACAGCGAGGCGCGGCAGGCCGTCAGGTCGCCGTTGCCGCAGTAGCGGCGGCTGTACGCGCCACGGACCGGCTCGCCGAGCAGGCTGCGCAGGTCCTTGTAGACGTAGCCGTACCAGCCGTCGTCGTACGCGCTGCCGTTCGCCGTGCGGGGCGACTGGTCGCGCGTCTCGAGCTGGCCGAGCGGGCCGCCCGGCTCCGCGAGGTCGCCGAGGACCGGGCTGAGCACCGCCTGCGAGAGCGCGTCCCAGCTCTGGTCGAGCACGGCCGCGCCCGGATCGTCGATCTTCCCGTCCAGGTCGCGGTCCAGCCGGCTCGCGCCATTCGAGAGCCAGGCGTTCACGAGGTTCACCGCCTGCTGGCTGCGCTCATCAGGGGCGGGGCCTCCCGCGAGCACGCGGTTGATCACGGGCCAGACCCGGACCGCGCGCAGGTCCTGCGTGGCCGCGCGGTTCACGACCCTGAGGACGTCGATGAGCTTGTTGCGGCGCTTGAAGCCGCTCAGTAGGTCGCTGCGGTCGATCGACTGGTTGGACCAGTTGTTGTCGGCCGCTCCGAACCCCTTGGCCGGGCTCCCGTTCCAGTTCCTGATCACGCCGCTCTTCGGGTTGATCGCCTGCGGGTGCTGGCTCTGCTTGAGGAAGCCGCGCCAGTCGTACTGGCCGGTCCCGAGCGTCGGCAGGCTGGGATTCGTGCCCCTCGCCCGGATCGGAAGGCGGCCGGTGGAGATGAACGCGATGTTCTTGTGGTCGACGTAGAACAGGTTGAACGTCATGCTGAAGCCGCGCGTCCCCGCCAGGAACTCCTTCGGCGACCGTGGCCCGCTGTTCAGCGCGGAGCCGATGAAGCCGCTCGTCGTCTCGCGCCCGCGCGAGGAGCGAAGGTTCGCGATCGCGTAGGGCTTGCCGTGAACCGTGACGGTTCCGCTCACCGGGCCGTGCACCGTCTCCTTGAAGCTGACCGACTTCTCAGGCTCGCTCCCGCTTGCCTTCAGCGTCCCGGCGAAGAAGTTCTTCATCGGCCGGCAGACGCCCTTGTACATGTAGTGCGCCGAGCTGCGAGTGGCGGGCGTGCCGTCCTGGTTGCACAGCTCCTCGAGGAACTGGTCGGTGTTGTCATTGCTGGCCGATGTCGCACTCCAGGCGTAGTCGCGCCCGCGCCCGATCAGCACGTACGGGATGCCAGGCAGGACCCCTCCGCGAACGTCGATGCCGCCACCGTGGGCATCGACCTCGAGAAAGAGCTCGGGGTAGTAGTAGCCCAGCTGCGGGCCCATCACGGCCAGCGGGTGCCCCGTGGCCGATCGGTTCCGACCGATGAGCACCGCGTTGGACATGCGCCTGCGGCTCGCCTGCACGACCTTGGCGGCGTGCGCCGCCGAGGCGCTCAGGGAGCCCGGGTCCACGACCAGCGATCCGGGAGTGTTGCCCGCGCGCTCGGTCGAATACGGGAATCGCTTGCTCGTGGTTGTGGGTGTCTCGGGATCGAGCGCCGATCGGAAGTCGCGCCAGATGTCGTCCCCCGCGGGGCCGAAGCGGTTCCGCAGCTGAGCCAGGAACATCGAGCTCCGGACCTCGTTGCCGCCACCCGCTCCGAACACCTGCCCGAGCAGCCCGGTGACCGCGGTCACGTCGACGTAGGTCCACGGCTTGATCCCGTTCTTCGCCTTGCGGTTGAAGGCGTTGATGCCGGCCACGAAGGCAGACACGTCGCGGATGATCCTGCGCCCGCGAGCGCCGCTCTTCATGAGCAGCTGCTTCTGGTGCCTGATGTACGTCTCCGTCTGCCGGCTCGGCTCGAACGCGCGCAGGCTGGTCGCGATGTCAAGCGCGTCGTAGCCGGGCGCATCGACGATTGCGAAGCGCGCCGGGTAGCGGATCGTCTCCATGAAGATGCCGCGGTCGCGGGCGGTGGCCCACCCGATGCCGAAGTAGACGTCCTCGCGGGTGCGGCCCTGGATGTGCGGCACGCCCCACTTGCGGTCCGTGCGGATGGAGAGCCCTCGCTTCGGGCGCACCACAGGACCGCCCTTGGGCGTGAAGAAGCGCGCCGACTTGTACGTGCGCGGGATGTCCTTGGCCGTAACGCCGTCGAAGAGCGCCGTGAGCCGGTCGTAGAACTTGAGCTGGTCCGTGCTGTGCGGGTCGGGCGGCAGCGCGCCGGACTGCCCGGGCGGCAGGATGTTCCAGGTCTGCTTGCCGAAGTCCAGCCGCGCCGCCGATGCGGGTGCAGCGATCAGGACAAACGACGCGGCCATCATGGCCGCCGCAACGACGACGCGCTTCATGCGGGTTCCCCTCTCCTCCTAGTGGCGCGGGAAGACTAGCTGGCGGTCCAGCCAGCTCACCGGATCTGCTTCGGCGTCGAGCAGCGTGGCGTGCTCCAGGCGTCGCATCCAGGTGAGCTGCCGCTTCGCGTAGTTGCGCGTGCGGCGCTTCATCGCGTCGATGTCGCCCCGCAGCAGCTCGTCGAAGCCGAGCGCCTTGCGCGCCGTGGACGACGCGCCCGCCTCGTCGGCGCGGCGCACCTCGTCCGCCGCTCCCGCCGCGACCATCGCGTCCACGCGCGCGTCGATCTGCGCGTAGAGGCGCTCGCGCTCCATCGTCAGCCCGCACAGCAGCGTCGGGCGACGGAGCTCGGCCGTCCAGAGGCGCGAGCCTTCGCCGGCCGGCGCGGGCTCCTCCCCCATCTCGAGCAGCTCGAGAGCGCGCACCACGCGCGTGCGGTCGGTGGCCTCGATCGCGCCCGCCGCGCCCGGCGAGCGCTCCGCCAGCTCGGCGTGGAGCGCCTCGACGCCTCGCTCCTCCACCTCGCGCAGGATGCGCTCGCGGACGCCGGGCGGCGGCGGCGGGCGCAATTCCAGATCCGTGAGCGCGGCCTGGAGATAGAGCCCCGTGCCGCCCACGACGATCGGCCGCCGGCCGGCCGCGACAGCGGCGTCGATCTCCTCGTGCGCGAGCGCGGCGAACTGGCCCGCCGAGAAGCTCTCGGTGACCGGGACGAACGAGAGCAGGCGGTGCTCGAGGCGCTCCCGCTCCGCCGGCGTCGCCGCTCCCGTGAGGACCTCCAGCCCACGGTAGACCTGCAGCGCGTCGGCGGAGATCGCGACCGGGTCCTCCCCGCGCTGGCGGAGGCGCTCCGCGAGCTCGATCGCCACGGACGTCTTGCCGACGCCGGTCGGCCCGAAGATGGCGATGATGGGTTCCGCTGCGGCCACGATCGCTAGTAATACCTGCGGTGCGCGTCCGCATCCTCATCGCTCTCGCCCTCGTGGGCGCGCTGGCAGGCTGCCAGGAGTCCGGCTTCGACGAGTCGAAGGAGACTCAGCGCCCGCTCAAGGTGCAGGACGCGATGAATCCGCTGACCGGCACGAAGGTGCCCGGCCAGGCCGTGCGACCGGCCACGCTCACGGCTGACACGCTGGGCGACACGCTGGCGCTGCGCGTGAAGCCGGTGGTCGCCTCGCATGTGCCGGACTACATGCGGGTTCGCGCTCGCGGGGTGCGCGTCGTCTCGGACACCGACCTCTCGGGGATTCGCGCCGGTACGCCCGACGTGATCCTCGGCTCGAAGGAGGTCAACGGCGACGAGTACCGCGACCTCTCGAAGATCGCGCCGACGATCCTGAGCGAGGGCGACGACTGGAAGCTCACGCTCCGGCTCCACGGCGAGGCCCTCGGCCGCACGAATGACTCCGAGGCGCTTCTGATCGACTGGGACAACCGCGTCGCCAGGGTGAAGAGGCAGATCGGCGACCGGAAGATCACCGTGAGGCTCCCCGGCGGAAGGGCGCCCGGGCCCGTTGGAGAGTCCGTCCTCGCCGACCTCGGCCTAACCGGCGGAGGCCGCGGACGGGAGATCGTCCGGGTGGACGGCGGGCCGGAATGGTCCGCGGGCGGGCTGCTGGCGGCCCGCGCCGTGCTCGCGGACATCGCGCACGCCCTCTAACAGTTCTCCCCGCGCCCTTTGGGAGCACCCCAATTTGGCCGATGGAGACGGGGAAGATGTCCACGCAGCTCCTCGACGCCCTGTCTCGCCTCTCCGCGCGCCGGTTCGGCAGCTTTGCCGACGCCGCGACGTCCGTGTTCGACCTGCTGGAGAGCGCGGCTCCGGGCGGCAGCCTGGTGCTCGGGCAGGTCGACTGGGACGAGGGCCTGTGCCGGGTCATCGACGCGCGCGGCGACGGCGTGTCGCGCGGCAACGAGATTCCGCTCGCCAAGGGCGTGCCCAGCAACGGCGCGGCGGCCGGCGAGCTTCTAGACACCGATGCGCTCGCCGCCCTGGGCCCCGCGAACTGGGTGGCCGCCCCGCTCGACGCCGCGGACGGCAGCGTGGTCGGCGTGCTGCTCGCCACCGGCCCGGACGGGCAGTCGCCCTCGCGCGACGTGGCGCAGCTGATCCTGGTGGGGGCGCGGCTCCTCTCGTACGAGTGGGAGAGCATCTCCGCCCGCGCCGAGCTGAGACGGCTCGCCGAGGTGGCGCGCGACCGCGCGAGCACGGACCCGGTGACCGGCCTGCCCAACCGCGAGACGCTGCTCGGCTCGATCGAGCGCGAGCACGAGCTGAGCAAGCGCGGCACCGTCGAGTCGTACGTCGTGGTGTCCCAGCTGCGCGACCGCGACGCGCTCATCGAGCGCTTCGGCGAGGCGATGGCCAACCTCCTTCTCAAGGACGTGGCGGAGGTGCTGAGCGGCGCGATCCGCCGCACGGACTACCTCGCGCGCACATCCACCGACGGTCTCAGCGTCGTGCTGGTGGGGTGCAAGGGGCCCGACGGCGCGCTGGCCTTCCTCGGCCGCTTCGAGCGCTCCCTCGAGCGCGTCACCGCCAACCGGCCGGCCGCGGTCCAGCTGTCCTACGGCATCCAGCGGCTCGCCGAGGCAGACTCGCCGCAGCAGGCCCTCGAGCTCGCCGAGATCTCGGCGCAGTCCGCGCCCGCGCGGCGTAACGGCACTCCGCTCGGCACCGCACCCGCGAAGGGGCCCGCGTGAGCGCCGACCCCTTCACCGGCGAGATCGCGAGCGCGGGAAGCGGCCCGCCGCTCTCGGGGCCCGGGGTCACCTCGCCCTCGCTCAGCGGCGCCGGCCGGCGCTTCCTGTCGGACATCCTGGTCGAGCTTGGCTTCGTCGAGGAGCAGGCGGCCGAGCACGCCGTCGAGGCCGCCCGGCATCCCGGGCAGACGCCGGAGAAGGTCCTCCTCCAGGCGGGCACGATCACCGAGGACCAGCTCGCTCGCGCGCTCGCCGAGCGCTACGGCCTCGACCACATCGACCTGACGGAGTTCCCGGTCGACGAGTCCGCCGCGGCTCTGCTCCGGCAGACGGCCGCGAAGCGCTACCTGGCGGCGCCGGTCGGATTCGCGGAGGACGGCGCGCTGGTGCTCGCCGTGGCCGACCCCGCCGACTCGCTCGGCCTCAGCGACATCGCCGTGATGACGAAGCTGCCCGTCCGCCCGGCGGTCGCGGCTCGCAGTCAGATCGTGAAGCTGCTAGACAAGCTTCTGTTCATGGAGGAGCCCGCTCAAGGCGCCAGCCAGACGGTCAGCACGGTGATCGTGCCGCCCGACGGCGAGGCGGCGAGCGACCCGCCAGCGCGGCAGCCGTCGCGCGAGGTGGACCCGGTTCCGACGGCCCCGGCCAGCGACGCGGTCGAGCGTGAGCTCACACGCCTCCGCGAGGAGCTGGCCCTCGCGATCGTCGACCGCGACGAGCTGATGGCGAAGCTCACGGCCATGGGCGAGCAGTCCGCGGCCGTGGCCGAGGAGGAGCGCGAGGAGGCCCTGTCGACCATCCGGCTCGAGCACGAGCGCGAGCTCGCCACGGCTGAGGCGGCGGCCGAGGAGGCGCTCCGCGCCGAGCGGGCGAGCGCACAGCAGGCCCTCACCTCGCTGCGCGCCAAGCACGAGGAGGCCCTCGACGCCGAGCGCGCCAAGCGCGTGGACGAGGTCGAGGCCGAGCGCGAACGCACCGCCGCGGCGATCGACACCGAGCGCGAGCGCAATCAGAGGGAGCTCGAGGCGCTGCGGTCGCGGTTGACAGAAGAGCTGAACCAGGCGCGCGAAGAGGCGGCGAGCGCACGCGAGGAGCGTGACGCGGCGCGCCAGGAGGCCGCTACTGCCGGCGAGCCGCCCGCTCCCGCGGCTGACGCCGGGCGAGTCGAGCAGCTCGAGCAGTCGCTCGTCGCCGCGCGCGATCAGCTCGTGCTCACGCAGGACGCCGACCGCCGAGCCGAGGCCGCCCGGGCCGCACTAGCCGCCCTGCGCGACGAGAGCGAGCGCCAGGCGCAGGTGCACGCGCTCACCGAGCGCGAGCTGCGCGCCGAGCTCGACCGCGTGCGCGGTGAGCTCGAGTCGCTCAAGGCCGAGCTAGCCGAGACGACTCGCGAGTAGCTCCTCGCCCGCCAGCGTCGTGCTGGTGGCGGACGAGATCTCCACGTCCGTGATGTCGCCGGTGGCGGCCACGCCGTCGAAGTTCACGGTCTTGTTGTGGCGGGTGCGCCCGCGCAGCTTCGAGGGGTCGGTGCGCGATGGGCCCTCGACCAGCACGTCCATCGTCCGCCCCACGAACCGCTGAGCGCGCTCGGTGGCATGCCGCTGCACCGCAGCGACCAGCCGGCCCATGCGCTCGCTCGCCACGGCGTGCGGGATCTGGCCGGGGAGCGTCGCCGCCTCCGTCTCGCGGCGCGGGGAGTAGATGAACGTGAAGGCGGAGTCGTAGCGCACCTGCTCGACCACCTCGAGCGTCTCGGTGAAGTCCTCCTCGGTCTCCCCCGGGAAGCCGACGATGATGTCCGTGGTCAGCGAGCAGTCGGGCACGAGCTCGCGGATCATCGCCACCCTGTCGAGATAGCGCTCGCGGTTGTAGGTGCGGCGCATCCCCTTGAGGATGCGGCTGGACCCCGACTGGAGCGGCAGGTGGATGTGCTCGCAGACGCTCCGGAGCTCCGAGTGGGCCGCGATCACGTCCTCGCGAATGTCCTTCGGATGCGGGCTCGTGTAGCGGATGCGCTCGACGCCGTCGACGTCGTCCAGCAGCGCCAGCAGCTCCGCGAAGGTGGTCTTCGAGCCCTTCGGCAGGTCGCGCCCGTATGAGCACACGTTCTGCCCGAGGAGCGTGACCTCCTTGACGCCCTCGGCGGCGACGCGCTCCACCTCGGCCACGATCTCGGAGGCGGGGCGCGAGACCTCGCGCCCGCGCGTCGAGGGCACGATGCAGTAGGAGCAGCGGCAGTTGCAGCCGACGGAGATCTGAACCCAGGCCTGGAACTCGCGCTCGCGCTTCATCGGCAGGTGGCCCGTGAAGCCCTCGAACTCGAAGAAGCCCTGGGCGGTGAGGCTGTCGCTGGTCAGGAACTCGGCGAGCTTGTGCACCTGCCCGGGACCGAACGCCACGTCGACGAACGGGAACATCTCGAACACCTGGTCCTTGAGCGACTGGGACCAGCAGCCGCCGATGCCGATCACGCGCTCGGGGTCCTCGGCCTTCAGCCGCTTGGCCTCGCCGAGGTGCCCGGCGAGGCGGTTGTCCGCCTTCTCGCGAATCGAGCAGGTGTTGAACAGGATGAGGTCCGCGCCCTCGCGCCCGTCCGCCTCGCTGTAGCCGAGCGACTCGAGCATGCCCTTCATGCGCTCGGAGTCGTGCTCGTTCATCTGGCAACCGAAGGTCGTCAGGTGGTACCTCTTCACGGGAGCCGAGGATAGACCTAGCTGGGAGCGGGCAGCAGCCGGTCCACCAGCTCCAGCGCCGGGCGGCCGTCGAACACCGGCATCACGTCGGGCCGGTACAGGATCAGCGCCAGGCTGGGCGCGACCATGAAGTCGGCGGCGTTGAGCTGCGGGCCGCCGAGCACGCCCTCGGCGATCCAAGCGTCGATCCGGTCGAGCAGTGAAGGCAGCTCCTGCACGGGGTCGCGCGCGGCGCTGCGGCCGGTCGCGAAGACGCCCCCGATGATCCTCGGGATCAGGAGGCGGCGCGCGAGCTCGCGCTTGTAGAGCAGATGTCCGAGTCGCCCGTCGCCGGTCGTCCGGGCGGACCCCGCCGGGTCGCGGACGATCGCGGCCCCGGGGATACGGCGCGCAGCCATCTGGAGCGTCTCGTTGGCCCAGCCCTCCGCCTCCTCGACCGCCGCCCGCCTGCCGGCCTCGGCGGGGAACAGCGGAGGATCCGGGTGACGGTCGTCCAGGAAGCGGGCGATCCGGTGGTTGGTCGAGATCCGCTCGCTTCCGGCGGCCAGTCCCGGCACGGTTCCGAGGCGGTCCCCCATGCGCAGGCCGAACGGCCGCTTGTCCCCGGCGCTGCGCGTCTCCCCGCCGGCATCGAACCCATGGAGCCGAGCGCCGAGCGGGTGCAGCAGCGTGACGAACTCCACCCGCCGGTACGGCACCCGCTTGTGCTCCAGCATGAGCATGGCCGAGCGGCAGGCGTGCGAGCCGGGGATGACGTAGAGCGTGTACAGCTAGCTCACCCGCTCGAGGTAGTCCTCGTACAGGCGGACGAGGCCGTCCTCGTCGAAGTGGATGTTGGCGCTGTAGTCGCCCGAGGCGTAGTTCACGCGCCCGCCGCCGAGCGGTGTGTAGCGCTGCTCCGAGCGCGTCAGCGTCAGG
>Ga0207675_100004327_pt1 | contig 13720 bp, 7 predicted proteins | sample KBSSwiS42_FD_184305 | JGI IMG/M metagenome (GOLD analysis project Ga0207675, IMG submission 184305) | Switchgrass rhizosphere microbial communities from Kellogg Biological Station, Michigan, USA - KBS Switchgrass S4-2 (SPAdes) (version 2) | ecosystem: Host-associated > Plants > Roots >... | reverse complement strand
CACGGCCGTCGAAGTAGCGTTGAAACGGCAGAATGGCAGCGGCGATCACTTTGCTGTTATCAGTGTCAGGGACCGCGGCAAGGGCGTTCCGGAGGAAGCGCTCGAAAAGATCTTTCGTCCGTTCTATCGCACCGAAGATGCACGCGACCGGCAGAGCGGCGGCGGAACCGGATTAGGCCTGGCAATTACTGAACGCGCGGTGCGCATGCATGGTGGCTCGATTGCAGCGACGAATGCTTCGAGCGGAGGTCTTTCGGTGGAAATGCGTCTACCCCTCTGAAGCATTTTTCAGTCTCGCTCTCTTTCTTCTCGCCAACTCAATCTCAACGAATCTCACCACCAGGATCCAAATCAATGCCGCTGCGAATCCGGCGATCACATCGGTCGTGTAGTGCACTCCTAAGTAGATCCGCGACAGCCCAATCAACAGGAACATCGTTGCCGCCGCGATCCACATGAATGCCCTGTCGCGCTTTCGTTTTATTCTTCCGGAAAGAATGGCCGCGAGCCCGGCGAAGAAGCAGCAACTCGCGAGCGAATGGCCGCTCGGAAAACTGTAGCTCTCGGGCGCGGTGAGATTAAAAAACGGGATAGGACGCGGGCGTTTGAAAGCAAGTTTGAGCGTCACGTTCAATAGCGACGCGCCGATCATCGTGATCGTGAAGAGTTTCGCTTCGCGACCCCATTTGCGCCACGCAAACACACCCACTGTCCCGATCGTCGCAAGCGTCAGGAAAACTGTCGAACCGAGAAACGAGATTCCACGCATGAAGGTCGTGAGGTTCGGTGAGGCAAACGTGTGAACAGCCGCGCGGGTCACGTCGTCGAAGTGACGTGTTTCGCCGTCGAGAACTTCGTCCGCGAGCCACCCCAGGAAAACGAGGGTGACGATCGCTGCGGTCAATCCGAGCAGGAGTGAAAGGCTAACAAGCTCCAACAGCCGTTTTCTGGTCGACACGATCGACATGTTCAGTTAGCGGCTAGTGTAATATGCTCCGCGTTCATCCGTGGCCAAAAAACTTCCACGACGAAAGTTTCTCAAAAGTTTGGGCGGCGCCGCCGTCGCAACTGCATTGCCGCAGGTCGTCATGGGACAGAAGCCGGCCTCCATTGCAGTTTTTAGAGAACAAGGATTTCCGCAGATCCAGGCTGCGGATTTTGAATTTGATTTTCCCGTTCAGTTTCTTAGTGAAGCGGATCTGCTATCACGGTTGCGCGTTGAGAATTTCAGACTCTTCATCAATCCGTACGGATCTGCATTCCCAAAACGCGCGTGGCGCGCGATCCTCGAATACCTGCGCGCGGGTGGCAATTGGTTGAACCTTGGCGGGGTGCCGTTGTCGCGTCCCGTCGTGCGCACCGCATCGGGCTGGCGTGCCGAATCCTATCAAAGCGCTTATCACAAACGACTCGGCATCACGCACTCGTTTCCGGTAGAAGCGACAAAGATCTCGAAATACGAAAGCTCTTATTCGGAACTCGCTCAGGCGTTCGAAGCGAACGAGATTTACGAGCTGTATGTGCGTTTGAGTTCAACGAACAATGAACCGGACGAAGCGGGCAGTGATGGACCACATGAAGGCGTCGTTGAACCGTTGGTCTTTGGCGTGAATCGTGAAGGGCGCCGGATCGCTGCGCCCGTGATTCAGATCGATCGTTTGCAGGCTGAGTTCAAAGGTGGCCGGTGGGTGTTTGCGAACTATTCGGGCCGGATCACAGATAAGGCGCTGCGAGTGCTTGTTGATAGAGCTTCGCAAGGTGCGGTTCGTTTCCGGGTACGGAGTGACTTTGCCTGTTATCGGGCGGGTGAAGTTCCTTCAATCTCCGTTGATAACTATAGTCTTGAAGTGCGTGATCCCGGAGGCCAAGTGGTCAAGGATTTAAGACAGATTGTGAAGCCGGGATTGTATGAGATACACGCCCAGGCTAGGGAGCTAACGCACGAGAGTGGCTTTTGGGTTTATGACGAGGAACTGCTCAAACGCGGCAAGCCACTGACCGTCGATAATCATTTCTTCTATCGCGACGGCAAAGTGTTTCCTGTTACCGGCACGACTTACATGGCATCGGACGTTCACCGCCGGTATCTCTTCGAACCAAACCCGCTCCGTTGGGACCGCGACTTCCAGGCGATGAAGCAGGCCGGTGTGAACATGATCCGTACCGGCATTTGGACCGGTTGGAAGAAGTACATGCCCGAACCCGGCAAGGTCAACGAAGGAGTGCTCCGCGCATTCGACGCCTTTCTGTTGACTGCGCACAAGTATGACATTCCGGTCATCTTCACGTTCTTTGCTTTTCTGCCTGAGACGTGGGGCGGCTTGAATGCTTATCTCGATCCGAGCGCGGTGAAGGCGCAGCAACAGTTTATCTCAGCATTTGCCCAGCGGTGTGGTCACATCGATGACGTGATTTGGGATTTTATTAATGAGCCTTCTTTCTGCTCACCCAAACACCTCTGGAATTGCCGGCCCAACTACGACGAGTTCGAAACGGCCGCGTGGAAACAGTGGCTCAAGGATCGTTATCCAGCGTCGAGCGATGAAGATCGTGTGGCCCAACTGCAACAACTCTGGCGGACGACCAGTGATGACGTACTTGAGCTGCCGAAGCTCGCGGATTTTGACAGTGTCCACCTCATCGACGAACGCAGGCCGTTGAAGACGCTCGACTATCGATTGTTCGCGCAGGACATGTTTATTCGTTGGGTGCGGCAAGTGACTCCGGCTATCCGAAGTAACGGAAATCAGAAGCAACTGATCACCGTTGGACAAGACGAAGCGGGGTTGGGTGATAGTCCAAACATTCAGTTTTTTGCGCCGCACACTGATTTCACTTCGCTGCACAACTGGTGGGCCAATGACGATCTCGTCTGGGACAGTGTGCTCGCGAAGGTTCCATCGAAAGCGAGTCTGATGGAAGAGACTGGTGTGATGTTTTATGAACGATCCGATGGCGATAAGCCGTGGCGCAGTGAACAGGAGGTTAGCAATCTGCTCGAACGGAAAATGGCGATCTCCTTCGCAGCGGATGGAGCCGGGTTTATTGAGTGGGTCTGGAACACTAATCCGTACATGAATTCGACGAACGAAGTGGGGATCGGTTTTCATCGCGTTGATGGCACGGCGAAACCGGAGCTTGAACCTTTTCTCGCCATTGCGAAGTTCATGGGCCGGCACGGGCAGTTGCTGCGAGACAGGCAAACTGAGCCGGTGGTGATGGTGATTCCGCATTCGCATATGTTTGCGCCGCGGAGTTTTGCTTATGAAGCGACGCGGCGATGTGTGCGTGCGATGTATTACCACTGTGGCGTGCCGATGCAGGCTGTTAGCGAATACATGTTTGCCGATTACGCTGAGCCGTCCCGGCTGATAATTGTTCCTGCGCCGCGCGCGTTGACGCAGAAGTGTTGGGAGGCGTTGTTGGCGAGGACGCGGCAAGGTGCGACCGTGGCGATCTCGGGAGTGATTGATGCGGATGAGTATTGGCTGCCGGTTGAACGAAGCAGGTTGTTTGGGCCACCGATGAACACAGAATCCGTGTCACAGACGGAGAGTTTCGCTGTTAATGGACGGGAATATTTGGTGAGGTTCGAAGGGGAAAAGATTCAACGGGTTGAAAAATCCCTGATTCCTGGTTCTAAAAAAACACCGCTTCTAAAGAACTATGGAACCGGCAAATTGCTGTGGAGCCCGTTGCCACTTGAACTCAGCGACTCGATGCCTGCGCTCGTCGCGTTTTACAAGATGGCCCTTGCTCAGGCGCACGTGGCGCCGATCTTCACCGCAAAGCCGCGCACGCCCGGAGTGCTGGTCTTGCCGGCAGTGTTTCGCGATGTGGTGCTTTACACGTTCGTGTCGGAGATCGATCGCGACATGAGGATGCAGGTCACAGACTCACAAACGAGAAGCCGCTTCGCGGTGACAGTACCCGGACAACGAACTGCGATGGTGATTATTAACCGCCGCACCGGTGAGCGGATTATTTGAACACTTCAAACTGCGCCACCTGCGTTGTGGTGCGCTTCGCAACTTGATCTTCAACAACGATCTGCACGACGTACTCACCAGGCGTCAGAGCTGGTCCAAGCTGCAAACGCGCGCCGGTCGAAATCCGTTGCAAATCTGCCTGCCCCGTCGCTTCAACCGGCAGTCGCTCGGTGTTGTAAATCCTCTCCCCATCACGAAACACAAGCGTCTGTGCCGTCAACTGCGGTAACTGCGTCTTCCTATTCAACGCAGCGTTGTAGATCGTGTAACCAAACACCAACGCCGTTCCCTGATGAAACCGCCTGTGCACCAAACTGCGCCGCCAATCATTATCGTTACCCGACTCGGCCTTCGCCGTGTCCGCGTACAGCACAATTCCCGACAACGCCAACTGCCCGTCACTCAAATTCGGCGCCTGAATGAACTGAGCCGCCGCGCCAATGCGCTCCGAACCGTTGTCGCGTATCGCAACGCGCAACTGAAAAGCTCCCGGCTTCTTCAAAGGCAGATCAAGCCCGTAGAGCACTCCTTCACGCTGCGCACGTTCGTATTGCCGCTCATCGAGATTGACCTTCACGTTGAAAAGCTGACGGTCAACCAGCGATCCGTTGTCGCTAAACAGCGCCGCGCTCAAATCAAACTTCGCTACCTGCGTTCCCGCGTCTTTCACGAACGTAAGGTCCTTCGCATCTATGATCAGGAAGCTGCGCAACACCGAACCGCGATTCGTCTGGTTTGCAAAGAGCGCCGTGAGACGCACGGCGATGTCCTTCGCAGTGAAAGGCGAGATCAGCGCCTTGTTCAAACGATCCGCTGCCGAAGCCGCCGGAGCGCTTTCACTCACTCCATAAAACCCGCCGCGAGTTCGCACGTTGTAACCACTACGTTTCACGCGCGCCTGGATCGTGTGGTACTTCCGGTTGAAAGTCTCAGTCGCCGGCCGGTAACCAATCAGGTAGTAACCGTTCTGATCTTCGAGCACGCGATCGAGACCGAAATCGTTCTTGTTGCGAATCAAAAAACCACCGGTCTCTTTCGCGAGCACTTCGGCGCCGTCAAGGTTCCTTTGTAGTTCGGTGGAACGACTATTCATCAACTTCGACAACGGATTCGGTTCAGGCCGCGCGCCTGGACCACGGATCATGTGTTGCGGCGGCGTCAATATTTCGTCGGCCGCCTGAACTCCAGTGGCCTGTAAACCTTGCGACGGCACACCGTAAATCACAACCGACGAACGAATTGCCTGGTCAACTAATCCGTGCAACCCATCGGTGTAACTCGTCGACTGCGTCCAAACGTCGATCAGATTTGCATCCTCTCTCACCGGTCGTTTGAAACCGAAATCGACCGGTGCCCCCTCCTGCCGCGCGATCGGCAAGTTGTCAGAGATGAGCATCATCGACTTGCGGCCCGGCAAGTCATGCATTCCACGGAGAATGAAACGAATCGCCGTGATCGAGTAGTTGACTGAGTTGCCGATCGAACACGGATTGGATTCGTTGGCCACCGTCGGTCTATCGATTTGACTGCTCGTGGGTGAACGATCCGGCGGTAGGCGGCCGCGCAATTGTGGTTCAGGCGGCATCACCGTGATCAACGATCGTTCAGGGCTGAGCACGCGCTGACCGACGCGGCTGCACGGGTTCCACTTCAGATCCGCAATCGCATTGGAAAGCACACGTGCGTCGGTCGTGAATTGCTGTAACGCGCCCACTTCACCGCCGGTGCGAATGATAGCCACGAGATCGTTTGGACCAAGGCTTTCGCTGATGAACTTCCGCAAGTAGACGCGCAGGTTCGCAATGCTCTGAAACGACATACCGAGATCGTCAACGACAATCGCCAGCGTGCGCTTTACGTCCTGCGGCCGTGGCGGTGGTTGTACAGGACCTGGGGTAGAACTCTCATTGCTCGTCGCTGCGGCAGTCGTCGTGTTTGCGGTAGGCTTCGCCGAAACGTAGATGAAGTTGGTGATCTGTTGGACGCGGCCGTCTTCGCGTATTTCGAAGTCTTCCGCTTTGAGATCCGTGACTTGCTTTCCGTCTTTGGTGACGACGACATCAACCTGCACGAGGTTCGTTGAAATACGCACCACATCCTGCGGGTCCTGTGCCTTGAGATTTAGGACACACGAGAAGAGGAGCAAACAGGCTATGAGGGCGCGAAATTTCACGCGCCAAGACTACCACGTGTGACTCAATTTCACTGAGAATTGTGTATTATCTGCGGCAAATTCTGCCCGGATGAGGATCCTACATGCCCAAAAACCTTCTGTGTCTGCTCGTCCTGTCTACGTGTGTTTTTCGTGTGGCTGCCCAAACCGCTCCGGCCGCGGCCGCGGATGATTACAACAGCATTCTTAAAGCAGTGAAATGGCGGTCGATTGGACCGTTTCGCGGCGGACGTTCTGTCTGCGGCACCGGCGTGGTCGGCGATCCCAAAACCTATTACATGGGAACCACCGGCGGCGGCCTTTGGAAAACTGAAGACATGGGTATCAGTTGGCGGAACATCTCCGACGGTTTTTTCAAGACAGGTTCTGTCGGCGCGATCGCAGTTGCGGAGGGCGATCCCAATGTCATCTACGTAGGCATGGGTGAACATGCGGTGCGTGGCGTGATGACGCATCACGGCGACGGCGTTTACAGGTCAACTGATGCTGGAAAAACCTGGAAACGAGTCGGACTCGAACTGAGCCAACACATCTCACGCATCGTCATTCATCCCAGGGATCCGAACATCGTTTTGGTCGCCGCGCAGGGTGCGTTGTACAGCCGCTCGCAACAGCGAGGCGTGTTCAAGTCAGTCGACGGCGGCGCAACGTGGAAGAACGTATTGTTTGTCGACGACAAGACCGGCGCGTCGGAATTGTCGATGGACATGAACAACCCGCGCATCCTTTACGCGGCGATGTGGGAACACGGCCGGCTGCCGTGGAAAGTGATTAGCGGTGGACCAGGCAGCGGTCTTTACAAGTCAACTGATGGCGGTGACACGTGGGAAAAACTGAAAGACGGTTTGCCGGAGGAACTCGGCAAGATGTCGATCGCCGTCAGCCGTTCGAATCCTGAGAAGGTGTACGCGCTGATCGAGAGCGATTCGGACAAAGAGGCGGGCGGCCTGTTTGTTTCGACAAACGCAGGTAAGAAGTGGAGCCGCATTACGAACGATCACCGGCTGGTCCAACGAGCCTGGTATTACATTGAACTCTTCATCGATCCGAAAAATGAAAACACGATCTACGTTTTGAGCGCTTCAGCAATGCGTTCGACGGACGCGGGCAAGACGTGGGAAACGTTGTCGGGCACTCACGGTGACTATCACGACCTCTGGATCAATCCTGACAATCCGAGCAACTTCATCATTTCGAACGACGGCGGTTCGGCCGTTACTTTCAACGGCGGCAAGAGCTGGAGCACGCAGAGCAACATGCCGACCGCACAGTTTTATCGAATCAACGTTGACAATCAGTTTCCGTACCGGATCTACGGCGGACAACAGGACAACACGTCTGTTTCGATTGCGAGTCGTGAGTTGGCAAGCGGCGGCATCGGTCCTGCGAGTTGGACTGCTTCTGCCGGGGGCGAAAGCGCGTTCCTCGCGTTCGATCCTGACAACCCGAGATACGTGATGGGTGGCAGTTATCAGGGAACCATCGAAGTGCTTGACATCAAGGCGCAGGGTACTACGGGAGTGATGGCGGCGCCGATTCAGTACCTCGGGATGGATGCGAAAGACATCAAGTACCGGTTCAACTGGAATGCGCCAATCATCTGGAGCAAACACGAGCCGAACGTCTTCTATCACGGGTCGCAGTACCTGCTGAGAACCAGCGATATGGGCCGTACGTGGAAAGAAGCCTCGCCCGACCTGACGCGCAATGAAAAAGAGAAACAGGGCAAGGGTGGTGGTCCATACACGAACGAAGCAGTCGGCGCGGAAAACTACGGCACGCTCGCTTACATCATGGAATCGCCACACGAGAAAGGCGTGATTTGGACCGGTAGTGACGATGGATTTGTTTACCTGACACGCGACGGCGGCGCAACGTGGAAAAACGTAACGCCAAAAGGACTCGCAGAGTGTTTAGTCAACGCAATCGAAGTCTCACCGCATGACAAAGCCACGGCGTACATCGCCACCACGCGCTACAAGTTCAACGACCACGCTCCTGGACTTTACAAAACGAGCGACTACGGCAACACGTGGACCAGGATTAACAACGGTATTCCCGCAAACGCTTTCACGCGCGTTGTGCGTGAGGACGATGTACGAAGAGATCTGCTGTTCGCCGGCACTGAACTCGGAACGTTCATCTCCTGGAATGGCGGTAAAGACTGGTCGCCATTTCAGTTGAACCTGCCGATTACGCCAATCACCGATCTACGCGTGCACAAGGGAAACCTGATTGCCGCAACGTCAGGCAGATCGTTTTGGATTCTTGATGATTTGAATGTCATTCGTCAGTACAAAGGAGGCGCGCCAGCATTCAGTCTTTACCAACCTGCGAGCGCTTACCTGGTAAATGGTTCGAGTGACTTGGATCGAACGGAGGACGAGTTCAACGGGTCCAGCACGTTTCGAGGCGTGAATCCCGCGACCGGCCTCGTCATTTACTACCAGTTGCCCGAGCTGAAAAAAGACGACCAGATTTCGATGGAGATTAAGGACGTCGCGGGAAATGTCGTGCGCACGTTCTCGTCGAAAGCGGATGAGAAGTTTGTACGTTATGACGCTGGTCCACGGCCGGATCCGTTGCTGCCAAAGGCGAAGGGATTGAACCGCTTCATTTGGGACCTGCGTTACGAGTCGATGGTTGGCGTTCCGAACGTGCGCATCGAAGGTGGCTTTGCCGGACACAAAGCAGTTCCCGGCAAATACACCATCACCGTAAAAACGCCCACGCAAACGCTCTCGACTGATACGGAGATTCTCGCGAATCCGCTTTACCAGACCGACGCGGCAACATACAGCGAGTATCACCGCACGATGTCGAGTATGGAGACGGAACTGACGACCATGCATCGCATGGTGAACAGCCTGTTTGAAAAGCAAAAGCAGTTGGAGTCGCTGCTGAGTTCGTTGCCGGCTGGTGAGAAGTACGTCGCGATCAAGAAAGATGGCGAGGCGTTATTGAAGAAGATGAAGACGTGGGACGAGGATATGGTCCAGCGTAAGTCGAAGGCTTACGACGACGTCGAAAACTTCCCGAACAAGTTCACCGCGAACTATCTGTTCATGATCAATCAGACGGAAAGTGATATTCCGCGGGTGAACCAACCGTCGCTCGATCGCATGCGCGAGTTGAGTGCGCAGTGGGCGACGTTGAAGGCGCGTGCGGACGAGATTCTCAACCGGGACATTCCGGCGTTCAACAAGCGGCTGTGGGAAGCGGGAATGGGCGCGATTTGGAAGGACAGTTGATTCCCTGATCGGCTTTGCCCCAACCAAGTCTCCGGCGGTGGCTTTGCCGCCTGATGCGCGGTGCTTTGCCCCCAACAAAGTCGTCGGCGCCTTACCCCAACCACGTCTCCGATGGCGGCTATGCCGTCGCGCGAACCCTGTGCAACAACTATCGCTAATCCACACCCACAACCATTAACGCTGCGTCGTCGCGGAATGCATGACCGCAAAACTCCGCGACGGCTTCGAATAAGATTTCTTTCAGTTCTTCGGCTGTCCGGCGACGGTGCTCGCACATCAACTCGGTGAGCCGCTCTTCGCCGAACTGTTCGCCTGTCGTGTCGACTGCTTCGCTCAAACCATCGGTGAACATCAAGAGTCGATCGCCGGGTTGAAGCGTTATTTCACCTTGTGCGTATTCCACTTCGGAAAACGCGCCGAGCACGCTGCCTCCGTCCTCGAGTCGCTCACATTCGCCGCTCGCATGCACGAGCAGCGGCGGGTTGTGACCGGCGTTTGTAAACGACAGCGTGCGGTCAGGAATGTTTACGACGCCGTAGAATGCGGTGATGAATTTGTGCAGTGGGATGTTTGAATACAGCACGCGGTTGAGCTGTGTGCTCAGCTCCGCCGGCGAAAGATTCTGGACCACGAGAGACTTCAACGCCGCCTGAAAGTTTGACATCAACAGCGCCGCCGGCAGTCCCTTTCCGACCACGTCGGCGACACATAACGCGACGTGTTCGTCGTCGGTGTTGAAAGCTGCAACATAATCACCGCCGACAGTTGTTGCGGGTTGCCACTGAATTGCGATCTGAATTCCCGGGATAGCGGGCGGTGTGTTCGCCAGCAGGTTTTCTTGAAGCTCGCGCGTTTCGATTAATTCACGCTTGAATTGCGCCTCAGTCCTGCGGCCGCTCGCGAGGCGATTCTGCACGCGCCGCCGAGCACGGGCGTGCTTCACCTGTTTGCGAAGTGTTTCGAGAAGTCGCGCGTTTTCCCACGGCTTCTGAACGAAATCACGAACGCCACGTCGCATAACTTCTACCGCAAGATCCACCGTTCCCCACGCCGTCATCACAACGATTGGAAGCAACGGATCAAGCGCGTGGATGTGCGATATCAGATCGATGCCTTCGCGTCCGCTCGTGGTGTCGCGCGCATAGTTGAGGTCCAACAACACGACGTCAAACTGCGCGTGTTCGATTGCGTCGAGCACAGCAGCGGGCGAGGAAACCGTCTGCGGTTCGTACCCGTCGCTTTTCAGCAGCAAACGCAACGCGGCCAGGATGTCAGAATCGTCGTCCGCGATGAGCGTGCGTGGAAGCTGGGGAGCAAAACTGGTTGTACTTTCGAGGGAAATCACGGTTACTCCGTTCTTAATGCCACAATCGGATAGCGTGAGGGAATCAAAGGACGTGCCAGTTTAGTAGTGTTGCAATTGGCTCTTGTTTTAAGGCGTACCGCTCAAAGTTCGCGACGCTGGTCCACGTTTGCATTTCACAAATGAGACTGGGCAGTCCCATTTTCGGGAGGTTTTGAAGTTGGACATATGACGCTTCTCTGCGATACAAGACGAAATACAAGAGAGGACACATGACGCAAAGCAACGAACAACCACCTAAAGATCTGGAAAAACGCTGCGGCACGATGAACTTCCACAGAGGCCTGTTACAGGTCGACGCTGACTACACAAAGGCGCGATTGCGTAGTGACGAGCGGCATTTGCAAGTTAAGCGTGGCGCGGCGTCCCTCCAACGCACCGGAATCACCGTAATTCCTATCGTCATCCACGTCTTGTGGAACACCGACTCGCAGAATATCTCCGACGGCCAGATCCTAAGCCAGATCAGAGTCCTCAATAGAGACTTCCGCAAAGTGAACAGTGACCTCGGGTCGATTCCCGCGCCGTTTGCGCCGTTCGCGGCGGACGCGCGCATTGAGTTTGAACTAGCTACCGTCGACCCGAATGGAGCTCCTACTAACGGAATAACACGGACAAAGACAACCGTGGATTTTTTCGACGAACCCCAACTTGTCGGCGAGGATAAACGGATAAAAGTCAGCCCAACCGGCATAGAACCCTGGCCCAATGATCGGTACTTGAACATCTGGGTGTGCCAAATGGGCGTCGGAACGCAGGGAACGGTGGGCTACTCCACGCTACCCGGTGCCTCCGCCGCCGTCGACGGTATCGTTATCCGGCATAACGCGTTCGGCACAACCGGCACAGCGGCCATCCCGTTTCCACCCAGTGGGGTCAATCTTGGGCGCACAGCGACGCACGAAATCGGTCATTGGCTGAACCTGTATCACGTCTGGGGCAACGACGAAACGTGCTCTACCGACGATCAGGTTGACGATACTCCGCTCCAAGCTGGACCAAACATGGGCGGCGGCCCCCCGTTCCCGCATATAACGTGCAATAACGGACCGAACGGCGACATGTTCATGAATTACATGGACGTTACCGATGATGACTCGAAATTCATGTTCACACACGGCCAGGTCGAACGCATGCAGACGTGCCTGGAGTCTGAAAGGCGAACCCTCGGCGTTTATGAGAAGTTCCTACCGAAGTTCGGGTATGAGGCTGGAATTTGGCGTGTCGATCGGCACCCGCGCTTTCTCGCCGACCTGACGGGCGACCGCTGTGCAGACATTGTTGGTTTCGGTGACGATGGAGTCTGGGTCGCGCTCAACACCCGCAACGGTTCATTCCTTGGACCGCGGCTGGTCATTGGCAATTTCGGCTATGAGGTTGGAAGTTGGCGCGTCGATCGGCACCCGCGCTTCCTCGCTGATCTGACTGGCGACGATCGTGCGGACATCATTGGCTTTGGCAACGCCGGAGTGTGGGTGGCGCTTAGCAACGGCGATGGCAGCTTCCAGGATCCCCAGTTCGTTTTGCCTAACTTCGGGTACAACGCAGGAAGTTGGCGCGTCGATCGACATCCGCGTTTCCTCGCCGACCTGACTGCCGGCCGGGGTGCGGACATCGTCGGCTTTGGCAACGCCGGAGTGTGGGTGGCGCTCAGCAACGGCGATGGCAGCTTCCAGGATGGTCAGTTTGTTGTGCCGAACTTTGGATATAACGCAGGAGGTTGGCGCGTTGACCGGCATCCGCGTTTCCTCGCCGATCTGACTAATGATCGCCGTGCGGACATTATTGGCTTTGGCGACGCCGGGGTCTGGGTCGCGCTTAGCAACGGCGATGGCAGCTTCCAGGATGCTCAGTTCATTCTGCCAAACTTCGGCTACAACGCGGGAAACTGGCGCGTCGATCGGCACCCGCGTTTCCTCGCCGACCTAACGGGCGACGGCTGTGCGGACATCGTAGGCTTTGGCAACGCTGGGGTGTGGGTCGCGCTCAACAACGGCGATGGCAGCTTCCAGGATGCTCGGTTGGTTTTGCCGAACTTCGGTTATAACGCGGGAAGTTGGCGCGTTGACCGGCACCCCCGGTTCCTCGCCGACCTGACGGGCGACCGCTGTGCGGACATCATTGGCTTTGGCGACGCCGGCGTGTGGGTCGCGCTCAACAACGGCGATGGCAGTTTTCAAGATGCTCAGTTGGTTGTACCGAACTTCGGTTATAACGCAGGAAATTGGCGCGTCGATCGGCACCCGCGCTTCCTCGCCGACCTTACGGGCGATGATCGTGCGGACATCGCCGGCTTTGGAAATGCCGGAGTGTGGATCGCACTCAACAATGGAAACGGCGCTTTTCCAAACTAGTTGAGGAACAAAGCAGAAGCTTGGTGGTCCTTGGTACTCACCGGTGACGTGAGAGTCGTTTCCGAGCCGGGGTAGCGTGATCACGCCAAACGAGGGTCATCGATTCTCCGACAGCGAGTTTCGACCAGCGTGCGCTCACCGCGTCGAACTCGCGACACACTCGCTTGATGTCTTCGGCCGAAACGCCTTCCACCGGAGACACTCCAGAAATGTGCTTCCATGTTGCGAAGGCGAGCCAAGCAATCCTCTCGGACAACGCTGCGTCGTCGCGGTTAGCCGCGGCAAGTCGATCCCCTCGTTTGATAGATTTACGCTGGCGTGGTTCGGCGGAGCGAAAAAACGTACGGGCATGTCCGCCAGCAGCAAGTTGGCCGAAAACACCGCCTCTAATGCCAAGTTCGTTTTCCACCACAAAGTGGACCATGTCGTGAGGTAGCCGGTCGTCATAGCCGGGGGCTGGCTCTATCCACGACGACACAACGCCCGGACCATCAACGGATACCCGGTAGCGGCGTTCAGCTGTCCGTGTGAACGTTACATTCATTTCGGGGCCCAACTATGTGTATCTTGATCTGGATAAAATCGGGCAC
>Ga0207675_100004326_pt1 | contig 13721 bp, 10 predicted proteins | sample KBSSwiS42_FD_184305 | JGI IMG/M metagenome (GOLD analysis project Ga0207675, IMG submission 184305) | Switchgrass rhizosphere microbial communities from Kellogg Biological Station, Michigan, USA - KBS Switchgrass S4-2 (SPAdes) (version 2) | ecosystem: Host-associated > Plants > Roots >... | reverse complement strand
TTTTCGATTGCCAATTGCCGAGTGAGTAGCCTTAGCTTGAGGCAAGCGGGAACAAGTGGACAATCGGAAATTGGCAATCGAAAATCGAAAAGATGACTAAGTACGACGTGACAATCATCGGCGGTGGTCACAACGGCCTCGTGACCGCTTGCTATCTTGCAAAGAGCGGTTTGAAAACGCTCGTGCTCGAACGCCGCGCCGTCGTTGGCGGCGGCGCTGTTACTGAAGAGATCCATCCGGGTTTTCGTGTTTCAGCATTGGACCATGCAGCCGGGCCGTTTTCGGCTGAGATCGCAACTGAGCTGAACCTCTCGCGTTTCGGGCTGGAGATGATTACTCCGGAAGCGCGTGTGCTCGCGTTGTCGCCGGACGGAAGATCGTTGTGTCTCTACAACGACGCCGCGCGTTCGGTGGCGGAGATCGAAAAGTTTTCCGGCAAGGACGCAAAAAGTTATCCGGAATTCGTTGACAGTTTCTCGCGCATCGGCCACGTGTTGGCGCCGCTGATTTCAATGACGCCGCCGTCGATTGAGCAACCGACGACCGCGGATTTGTGGCATCTCGGCAAAGTCGGACTTGCATTTCGTGGACTCGGCAAGAAAGACGAGTATCGCTTGTTGCGTTGGGGACCGATGGCGGTCGCGGACCTCGTTGCTGAATGGTTTGAAACGGAGTTGCTACGCGCCGTTGTAGCCGCGCGCGGCATCTACGGCGCGTTTGCTGGTCCATGGTCGGCTGGAACGAGTCTCGGATTGTTGTGGCAAGCCGCAATGGACGGCAGCGCGATCGGTTCGTCGTCGTATCCGAAAGGCGGCATGGGCGCGTTGTCACAAGCGTTGGCTGAGGCCGCGAAAGCGTCGGGCGCCGAGATACGCACTGGTGCGGATGTTTCGTCCGTGGCCGGAGCGGACGGTGACACGCCGAGAGTAGCGCTTCAGAACGGCGAAGAGATCGAATCGAGGGTGGTGGTTTCAAACGCGGATCCACGCTCGACGTTTCTCAACCTTGTGGATCCGATCGATCTCGACCCGAATTTCCTTTCGAAGATGCGTAACTACCGCGCACCGGGAACCGCCGCGAAGATTAACCTTGCGCTTTCAGGTTTGCCTGCGTTTCGCGGTGTGAACGGCAACGATCCGAAGTCCAAACTCGGCGGGCGCATTCATGTGGGTCATGAAATCGATTACCTCGAACGCGCTTTCGACGCGTCGAAGTATGGAGAGTTTTCGGCTGAGCCATATCTCGATATCACGATTCCGTCGCTTGGCGATCCGTCGCTTGCGCCTGAGGGCAAACACGTGATGTCCGTTCACGTGCAGTTTGCGCCGTACCAATTGAAAGAAGGCGATTGGGTAACGAGGCGCGACGAGTTCGCGAAAAATGTGATCGCTCAGCTCGAGAAGTATGTGCCCGGACTCAGCGATTTGATTGTTGCGCAGCAGGTCATCACGCCGCTCGATCTGGAACAGACATACGGCCTCAGCGGCGGACACATTCACCACGGCGAACAGTCGCTGGATCAGTTCTTCACGTTTCGTCCGTTGATCGGATGGGCGCAATATCGAACACCTTTGAAGCGTCTCTATCTCTGCGGCGCCGGCACGCATCCGGGGGGCGGCCTGACCGGCCTGCCCGGCGCCAACGCCGCGCGCGAAATCACCCGCGACTTCAAAGCGGGCAAAGTGAAGCGGTAAAGATGCCGAAAAGAAGTTTCGCCAGCGACAACAATGCCGGGGTTCATCCCGAGATAATCGACGCGCTCAAGGACGCGAACGAAGGGCATGTGGTCGCTTATGGCGACGATCCGTTTACGGCGCGCGCGGTGAAGACGTTTGAAAAGCATTTCGGTAAAGGCATCGCGGTCTTTTTTGTCTTCGGCGGCACCGGCGCAAACGTGCTCGGCCTGAAAGCAATCACGAACCCCTACAACGCCGTTATCTGCGCCGAGACCGCGCACATCAATGTTGACGAATGTGGCGCTCCCGAGAAATTCACCGGTTGCAAACTCCTCTCCGTGCGCACGCCCGACGGCAAACTGCGAATCGAAGATATCAAACCATTCCTTCACGGCGTTGGTTTCGAACATCACGTACAACCGCGAGTGATCTCTGTCTCACAAGCGACCGAGATGGGAACCGTCTACACAAAGAAGGAACTGAAAACACTCGCGCGTTTCGCTCACGATAACAACATGCTGTTGCACGTTGACGGCGCGCGCATCGCAAACGCCGCAGTTAGCCTGAATGCAACGCTCAAAGAGATCACTGTTGATTCCGGTGTAGACGTGCTCTCGTTTGGCGGCGCGAAGAACGGAATGATGTACGGCGAAGCGGTTGTGTTTTTCGATAAGAAGCTCGCGACTGAGTTCAAATACATTCGCAAGCAGGGAATGCATCTGCCCTCAAAGATGCGTTTTATCTCGGCGCAGTTTGAAGCGCTGTTGTCCGGCGATCTCTGGCGTCGCAGCGCGACTCACGCCAATCGGATGGCGCGCGTGCTGGCAACCGAGCTTGCGAAGTTACCGCAGATAAAAGTCACGCAGCCCGTCGAATCCAACGGCGTATTTGCCGAGATCCCGGAAAAATACGTGCCCGTGCTTCAGAAGAAATATTTCTTTTACGTTTGGAACGAAGAGACGTCGGAATGCCGGTTTATGTCGTCGTTTGACACCACCGAAGACGACATTCGCGATTTTGTTGAGTTGGTCCGTAAGACAGTGAAGTGAACGAGCGACTCGGCGGCCATGACGATGAACAGGATCCAAAAGACGTAGCGCAAACGATAAAGTGCGCCGGCGTTTACGACCACTAATCCCAGCGCTATCGTTCCGAGCGCGGCAACCAGAGACAGCAACCACACCGGCAGCTCTCGCCGGTGACGCCAGAAACAAACACCCGCTGCTGCATAAAGAAAATACATTGCCAACGTTTCCGCGCCGGTCAGCAGTCGTCCCGCGCGTCCGTAATTTCCACGCTCGAACCACATGCGCGGAAACGGCGCGAAGAACCCAACTACAGCAGCGCGTGGAACATATTTCAGCATGTCGCCAACGGTCGCCAGCCGCACATCCGCGTCAACGTCTGATTCATGCGCGCGATACGAACGAAAGCCGGCACGCCGTTCACCAATCTGTTTGATAGCGCGCGTGAACACTCTTTCCGTCTGCGCCGGTTGTGTGCCTGACGGAATAGAGAGCGGCGTGATCGTCAATCGCTTTCCATAAAGGCTGGTGCTTTCGAATCGCGGTGGAACGAGCAGCATTGCGATTAGTACAAGCGTTATCGCAATGACGTTTCCGGGAATGAATCCAGACACGCGTATCATCCGCAATGCAAGTAAAACGATCGCGACACCGATGGCGAGAATGACGACGTTCCACATGTTTCCGCGGATGACCCAGAAGAACGTCAGCAGCGCTGCGCCGCCGAGCCCACTCGCAAGTCCAACTCGCCACGACAGTGCGCGCGTCAGCAAGAGAGTCAACAGAAGCACTAACGCAAGCAGGCAAAGTATCGACAGTGAATCGCGTATGAGTTGAGTGGACTGGACCAGGAAAGTGGGCCACGCTCCCGCGATGAACGAAGCGAGCAGTCCAGCACGCGTGTTGAAGAGTTCACGACCGAGGCAGTAAACACAAACGAGAACGCCCAGGTAATAAACGACGTTCAGTGGTTCGGCGGCAAGAATGTTATGGCCCAGTAACCTGCCTGCGGTAGCGAAGAGTAACGAGTAGAACCGGCAGTGCAGTGGCGCCTTTATCGCGAGCCACGCCGAAACGCCATTGGCCTGTAACTCATTCGCAAGTTGACTTGATAGGTTTCGGTAAGCAGTCGAGTCAATCGGAAGCGACGGGTTCGCACCGACAGTGCCGTACGAGTCAACGAGGCCGGGGACCAGTTGAAAATGTCCAACGAGAAAAATTGCGAGTGTTAGTGTAATGTGAATAGCGCCGGCTAAAAGCAACCAGCGCAGTGGATTTGATCGCATTCGACTTGCGGCATTCTACAGAGGTGAGCCAGAGATTGCATAGATCAGTGCTCAGCATCGATGTTGGCACGTCAGGCGTGCGTGCGGCGCTTTTCGACGAGCAGGGTAATCAGGTCGAAGGCGCGCAGGCTGCGACGCCACGCGACCGTGGCGATTTCGTTGAACTCGATCCGGATGCGCTGGTTGACGAGGTGATCAGAACTGTTGACTTGCTATTGGTTCAACAGCTTGTCGTGGCAGGAGAGATCGAGGCGATTGCGATCTCGACGTTCTGGCATAGTCTGGTTGGTGTTGATGAGGCGGGAAAGCCGACGACGGGGCTAATGACGTGGGCCGACACGCGTGCAGTGCAAGCAGCGAAGGATCTGCGCGCGGAGTTTGATGAGCGTGAGATTCACGCGCGCACTGGTTGCCGTTTTCATCCGAGTTACTGGCCCGCGAAGCTGCGTTGGTTGCGAACGGAGCGCGTTGAGAGTTTTGCAGCGACGCGGCAGTGGTTGGGGTTTGGAGAGTATTTGTGTTTGCGTTTGTTTGGTGAGCCGGCCGCGGGTGTGTCGATGGCGTCGGCCACGGGGCTTTTCGATCAGCGAACGTGTGATTGGGCTGTTGATTTTGTCGAAGCGCTTGGAGTTTCCAAAAATCACCTCCCACGGATCTCCCACAAGGACGCGCTTCGTCTAAGCGAAGCTTTTCAAACCCGGTGGCCTGTGCTTGCTGATGCGCGACTCGCAGTGGTCGTCGGTGATGGAGCAGCAAACAACATCGGCGGCGGTTGCAGTACGAAAGAAAAGATCGCGTTGATGATCGGCACCTCGGGCGCAATGCGCGTCGCGTTTGCAGGTGAACCACCTACGACACTTCCTCCTTCGCTCTGGAGCTATCGCGCATCGCGCGATCGAGTCGTTGCCGGCGGAGCACTATCGAACGGCGGTGGCTTGTTGCGGTGGTTGGTCCAATCTCTGAACTCCGGCAATGACTCCGCAAATTTGCATCAACAACTTGCAGCCCTCGAACCCGATTCTCACGGTCTAACAATCCTGCCATTTTGGTCCGGCGAAAGAAGCACCGGCTGGTTGGCCGAGGCGCGCGGCGGCATCTTTGGCTTACGCCAACAGACCACTACACTCGATATCATTCGCGCAGCACTCGAAGCGATCGCTTACCGCTTCGCACTGATTGCGCGTGACATGGACCAGATTGCCCCTGGCGCGACAATTATCGCCACCGGCAATGCCCTACGCTCATCTCCCGTGTGGTTGCAGATAATTGCTGACGTTTTAGGCCGTCCGGTGATGTTCGGCGGTTCGCCGGAAGCGTCGATCCGCGGGGCTGCCTTGCTTGCGCTGGAGGCGGTGGGCAAAATAGGAAACCTCGACGCAGTTTCGGTTTCAGTTGACGAGGTTTTCGAACCCGACATGCTGCGACACGCGCGCTACCAGGAAGGTCTCGCACGACAGGAAAAGTTGTACGATCGATTGTTTCGAGAATGAGTATTAGAAACTAGACCAGGACACCAGAACTAATGAGCGCACCCTTGCCGAAAGAAAACTACAATTCCACTCCCGAACTCGATCAACTCTGCATCAACACAATTCGCACACTGACGCTCGACGCGGTACAAAAAGCCAAGTCGGGACATCCGGGTCTACCCCTTGGCGCTGCGCCGATGGCTTACGTTCTCTGGACGCGTTTCCTGCGGCACAACCCGAAGAACCCGAAGTGGGAGAATCGCGATCGCTTCTTACTTTCCGCGGGCCACGGTTCGATGCTGCTCTACTCGTTGCTGCATCTGACCGGGTACGACCTGCCACTCGAGGAGCTGAAACACTTTCGCCAGTGGGGTTCTAAAACACCGGGACATCCCGAGTACGGTTTAACTCCCGGCGTTGAGATCACCACTGGTCCACTCGGTCAGGGTTTTGCAAACGGCGTAGGCATGGCGATGGGCGCCGCTCATCTCGCGGCGTTATTCAATAAAGAAGACTCTCCACTGATCGACCATTACGTTTATGCGATCGTTTCAGACGGCGATCTAATGGAAGGCGTCGCTTCGGAAGCAGCCTCGCTTGCGGGACACCTCAAACTTGGCAAACTGATCTATCTCTACGACGACAACAACGTCACCATCGAAGGGTTTACAAGCCTCGCGTTCAGCGAAAAGGTGACTGAACGTTTTGACGCGTACGGCTGGCACACGATAACGGTCCCTGATGGCAATAACCTCGCGGAAATCGACGCAGCGATTCGCGCTGCGCAAGCGGACGATCGGCCGACTTTGATTTCCGTAAAGACGGTTATCGGTTACGGCATGCCGACGCAAGGTACGCGCAAGGCGCACAGCGATCCACCGGGCGAAGATGCAGTGCGTGAAGCAAAGCGCCATCTCGACTGGCCCGAGGACAAACAGTTCTACATTCCCGACGAGGTGTTGGCCCATTTCCGCAAAGCGATCGATCGCGGTGCGGAGCTGGAGTCAGACTGGCTCGCATTCGTTGAGCACTATGAAAAAGCATATCCGGAAGAAGGCAAGCTCTGGCGCACGATGATGAGCGAAGACTTGCCGGAAGGCTGGGAAGATCATTTACCGAAGTTTGAAGACTCGAAAGACGTAGCTACGCGCGTCGCGAGTGGCGAAGTTATCAACGCGCTTGCGCCGGTGTTGCCGATGCTGATTGGCGGCTCCGCGGATCTCGGCGTTTCAAACAACACGGACATCAAGGAGAGTCATAGTTTCGAGGCCGGAATGTACGACGGGCGCATTCTGCATTTCGGTGTTCGCGAGCATGCGATGGGCTCCTCGCTCACGGGAATGTCGTTGAACGGCGGTCTGATTCCGTTTGGCGGTACCTTCCTGACATTTTCGGACTACATGCGACCTGCGATTCGACTCGCAGCGCTTTCGGAAGTGCAGGTGATCTACGTTTTCACGCACGATTCAGTGGGACTGGGCGAAGATGGACCAACACATCAATCGGTCGAACACCTCGCGGCGTTGCGTGCGATCCCGCATCTGTTTGTGATTCGTCCGGCGGATCCTGCTGAAGTCAGTGAAGCGTGGCGCATTGCGATCCTGCGTCGTCACGCGCCGACAGCGTTGGCGTTGACACGTCAAAAAGTACCGGTGATCGACCGGCAGCGATTTTCGCCGGCGGAAGGTTTGCGCCGCGGTGGTTACATTCTTGCCGAAGCGGAAACTGCTGATGGCAAACCTACGACTCCGAAACTGATTTTGATCGCGACGGGTTCGGAGGTTTCGCTTGCACTCGAAGCGCGCGAGACGTTGCAAGCGGAAGGTTCACCGACGCGCGTTGTTTCGTTGCCGTGCTTTGAACTGTTTGATGAGCAACCGAAACAGTATCGCGACGAAGTGTTGCCGCCGTCCGTGAGTGCGCGGCTGGGTGTTGAAGCCGGCGTTTGCCAGGGATGGGATCGGTACGTTGGTGCGAACGGCGCGATGATTTGTTTGAATCGATTCGGAGGTTCCGCGCCGGGTGAAGTCGCGCTAAGAGAGTTGGGATTCAATCTTGAGAACGTGCTGACGCACGCACGTGCGTTGTTGTGACATGCGCATTGCTGTTGGAGCAGATCATGCCGGCTACCCGCTTAACGAGCGAGTAATTGAGGAACTGCGCCAAGCGGGCCACGACGTGATTGACTTCGGCACTCACGACGGCTCCATTCCTGACGATTATCCCGATTATGCAAAGCTGGTCGGCGAAGCCGTGCAGAACGGCGCGGCCGAGGTCGGCATACTGGTCTGCGGTAGCGGTGTCGGCGCGGCCGTGGCGGCAAACAAGCTGCGCGGCATTCGCGCGGCACTTTGCGGCGACACATATTCCGCGCATCAATCACGCGAACATGACGATTGCAACGTGCTCTGTATCGGCTCGCGTGTTACCGGGGTCGAACTCGCGCTTGAGATTGTGCGTTCGTTTGTCGCGGCAAGATTTACCGGCGAGGAGCGCCACCGCCGGCGGCTGGCGAAAGTTGCTGCTTTGGAGAACGGTCAGGCGTCGCGACGCGACGCGACTTAAACGCCTTTCGATCCCGGCGTTGAAACGCCGGGCTAAGTTCCCGCGACGCTACGCGTCTTATCTGTGGCTAAAACAAGAACCTCAACGCGCCCGGAATAACTTCAAACTGCACCGGCGTCACGCCTCTTACGTTTCCATCGGCTTCCAAAGGCATCGCATCCTGAAGCAACAAGGTTTCGATGCGAACCTTCTTGCCCTGTGTAAGTGTCACCTTAGGATTGTTGAGATGTCCGCCGGTGTGGATCCGTGAGAGCTCTGTCACGACGTTCGCACGGCTCAGGCCCGAAGCGGTGATGACGTCGAGTTTGCCGTCGTCGACGCGCGCGCTGGTTGAAAGCATCATTCCGCCGCCGGCGTAAAGACCGTTTGCAACGCCGACGAGGTTCATTGGTCCATCAGCAACTGTTTTGTCGTCAACGGTGACTCGAACGCGGCGTTCACGCCACGCTGCGAGCGCGCCCACAGCGGCGAACACAAAGCGAAACTCGCCCGAGAAGTTACGCATAAACCTGCCCTGCGACGCTACGCGGCCGGCGGTCTCGCCTCCGATACCCATGGTCGACGCGTTCAAACAAATGAATTGCTTTTGAAACCCATCGCACAGTCCGTACAGCACATCGATCTGCCGCGCTCTGGCTTGGCCTTCACCGCCGGCGCGAACGAACGCAACCAGCGTATCAATCCATTCCTCCATGGGCGCACGATTGCGCCGCAATCCCCGCGCAAAGTCGTCGCCGGTACCGGCCGGCAGAATGGCCAGCGCGGCGCTCCGGTTGATTGGAGTAGGCGGGATTTCGAGATTGTCGTTGAACTGAAAAAAACCTTCGGCGGCTTCGCTTAAGGTACCGTCGCCGCCGACAACAACAATGAGCTGAACACCTGATTTCAGGGCGGCGCGTGTTTGCAGGGTTGCGTCGCCTGGCCGGTCGGTATGGTGGGTTTGATAATTGACGCCGGCGGCGTCGAGTTCGTTCTTAATTCTCGGCCAGGATTGCCGCGCTTTGGCCGCGACGTTGTTGACAATGATCAGCAACACTAACCGCGGGCGCGGGCTCGACTCGCGGCTAGCGCGAGTTCACGAGCGCGAGGCATCGCGTCAACCGCACGCCCGATCTGCGGATCCGCGTCGTTGAAAACCTGCGTCGCAGTGCGATAGCCATATGCTGCCGACAGCACGTTGTAACGCAACTGTCTTTCAGCAAACTGCCGCGACTTCTCGAGTTGATCCGGTGTCACTTTGAAGATCGGTTTGCTTGCCGCGAACTTCTTCAGTTCCTTGAACAGCATGTCTGTAATCGGATAATCGTCGGCGACTAAGTCGTGATCAAACTCGATCGGGCGCTGAATCTTGTACGACTCAAAACCGGCAACTCGTCCGGTCGTGAGTTCGAGCGAGAACGCGAACATAATGTCCCGCAAGTGACGCTCGGCGGCGTTGATGGTGCCGGGCTTCACGCTCTCATCCGGCGAGATGCCACCGCCGCCATAAACCGCACGGCCCATATCTGTGTGACTCTCAGAACCACTTTGCGGGGCCTGTTGCGCGTTCTTATCACTCGACCCGAGGCCGCCCGGGAAGTAGTAGTTGTAGAAACCGCCGTTCGAGTAGTCGCGCTGGATCAAGCGGCCTGACGGGGTGAAATACTTCGCGATCGTCAACAAAAGCGCCGAGTCGTAATCCAACTGAAACGGAAACTGCACCAGGCCTTTGCCAAACGTAGTCTCACCGACAATCAGCGCACGGTCGTGATCCTGAAGCGCACCCGCAACGATCTCCGCCGCCGAAGCAGTCTCGCCGTTAACGAGGACAACTACCGGAACGTTGTCCGGGTTTTCGTTGATTGCCGCGTACTGTTGCGTGCTGTCGCGGAAGCGGCCCTTCTGCGTAACGATCATCTGGCCGCGTTGCAGGAACGTGTTGGCGACGCGAACGGCTTGAATCAGCAGACCACCGCGGTTACCGCGAAGATCGAGCACCAGCATGTTCATGCCTTTGCTGTGCAGGAACCGCAGCGCCTGATCAAATTCGTCGGCAGTTGTCAGGTTGAATCCGCCCGTCATTCCGACGTAACCAACGCCGGGACGCAGCATGTAAGCCTGCGCGATTGAGGGCAGCGAGACTGCGTCGCGAACGATGTTCACGATTTCAGTCTGCCTGGTGGCTGGATGCTCTACAGTGACTTTCACTGTTGTACCGCGGTTACCTAACAGAAACTTTCGCACTTCCGGATAAGTCTTGCCCTTCATCGACTGCCCGTCGACGGCCAAAATCTTGTCACCAAAACGCAGGCCGGCGCGTTGGGCTGGAGATTCCGGAAACGTCGCGCGAATATAGGTGTTAACGTCAGTGCCTTCGCGAAGATCTTCAATGGTGGCCCCGATACCGAAGTATTCCGAGCGCTGTTCGGTGCGAAACGACGCATATTCGACCGGATCGAAATAGGTCGAGTGTGGGTCGAGCACGCTGAGCATGCCGCTAATAGAAGATTTGAAGATTGCGTTGTAATCGAGTTTTTTGCCGTCGATGTGGTTCGACTGGATGACCGCCAGTGCCTCGGAAAGGTCGGTCTTAATCATCGGCCCCGAGGCCGTGGCCTTGCTGGTCGAACCCGTTGTCGCTGCCAACCGATCTGGCGGTGTTGTCCGGCGCGCCGAACGATTTTGCTGAGCGAGAATTAATGCAGGAAGTGTCAGGGCAAAAATAAGGAAAAGAATTCCCGGGGCAAAAGAGGTTTTTCTCACGCAACCCTCCTAAAAACTTGGATACTGCTAACGATTACCCGTTCGGGGCGCCGGGTTTTCGGTTTTGGGCGCCGGGTTTCGGGGCGGAAACTCGGGGACGCCAGAATAACACGAGAAGCCAGAGCTTTTGTAGATGCGGTCAACCAAACTTTCGTCGCCTGAGGTATTATGATTAAAAGCTTTACAGACAGTCGCTGGAGGAGTTTCGAATGCCAACCACATTGAAGCGGGAGAATCTTGTGTCTTTTGCCGGCGAACATCGCGAGGAGTATGAGAGTCTGCTCCGTCGGTTCGTCGAAATTCCGACCGTGTCCGTCGATCCAAACCATGCTGAAGACATTAAAAAAGGCGTCGAATTAACGGTCGAAACGCTCGAACGTTTCGGCGGTCAGACTCAGGTTTTTCGCACCAACAAGGGCAATCCGGTTGTCCATGGGATATTCGGAACTGCCAACGGCCGGCCGACCGTAACCGTCTACAATCATATCGACGTTCAACCCGCTTCGAAAGAAACCGAACCATGGGAAACCGAGCCGTTCGTTTTTACTAAGAAGGGCGACACGTATTTCGGCCGCGGCACGACTGACGACAAAGGTCCCGCTTTGACGGCGCTGTTCGGCGCACGCGCCGCGATCGAAGCTGACGTGCCGGTTAACATCCGTTTTCTTTGGGAGTTTGAGGAAGAGATCGGCTCGCCCAACTTCGAAACGATCATCTCGAATGCCGCGAAAGACTTGCGCACCGACTCAGTAGTTGTTTCAGACACTGTTTGGGTTTCGCGAAACCGTCCAGCGAGTTCGGCTGGTTTGCGCGGCCTCCTTGGTTTCATTCTCACGCTCGAAACCGGAACAGTCGATACACACTCTGGCGAGACGGGCGGAGCGTCGCGCAATCCCATCGCCGAGTTGATGCAACTGATCTGCGACATCTACGACCCGCGCACCGGCAAGATCAAAATCAAAGGTTTCTACGACGACGTGATTCCGCCGTCGAAGAAGGAATTGCAGGACTGGGCCAACTGCGGCTTCAACGTCAAGGCGTACAAGAAAGCGCACCACCTGAAGAAGATGCGCACGGAAGATTCGCTCGAAGTGATGAAACGCATTTGGGGCATGCCGACACTCGAAATCCACGGCGTTGTCGGCGGCTATCAAGGGCCGGGTGTGAAATCGATCGTGCCGCCGCGCGGCGAAGTGAAAGCGTCGTGTCGTTTGGTGCCGACGCAGGATCCAGCGAGGCTCAAGAAGTTGATCGCTGCCGCGGTGAAAGAACGAAATCGCGACGTGAAGATCCAGTTTGAATCAGCGGCGCCCGCGTTTCGCACAGTGGTCGAAGGCCCATTGCCGGAGGCGTTGAAACGCGCGGTGAAGTTTGCGTTCAAACGCGATGCTGTGTTCGTGCGTGACGGCGGAACGATCGGTGCGATGACGAGTATCGAAAAGGTTTTGAAGTGCCCGGTGCTGTTCCTCGGCTTATCGTTACCGGAACATGGTTATCACGCTCCGAATGAGAACTTCGATTGGCAGCAGGCGTCAGGAGGAATGGTGGCGTTTGCGAAATACTTCGAAGAGATATCTCGACTTTAGCCACAAAAAGGCACAAGAGGCACAAAGCAATGAAAGAGGACCAGCTTCTTTCTAAAAACTTTTGTGCTTTTTGTGCTTCTTTGTGGCTCAGATCAGGCAGGAGAGGCGTTCTTCATTTAAAGCGACGAAGCCTGCCTTTTCGTAAAAGTGGCGCGCTTGCGGGTTTTCGAGATGGACTGCCACATCGATTCGTGTGACGGCTTCTTTGCGTAGCTGCTCTTTTAACTGATCCAGCAACACGGTCCCAATCCCGGCTCCACGACGATCTTCCTTCACAGAAACGTCGTCGAGTTTTGCAACCACGGCTCCCATCGACGTCGAGATCGCGTAACACACCACACAGATCCCGGCGACGCCCTGGTCGTCGTACGCCATCCACACAAATCCGAGTTCCGGATGTTCTAAGAACAGATCGAGCGCATTGTTCAGACCTTGTAATCCGAGATCGCCGTAAGCATGGCTGCTGGCGAGGTAGTGTTCGTCCGCTCTGAGAAAATCACTCAGCATGTGAAACGCGTCGTGAACATCAGCGGCGCCCATCTTGCGACAGCGAATTGCCATGCGCCAATCATGCCATTGCCCTTCGCAATTCCGCAATTTCCCATATATAATCCCGCCTCCGCATTCCCGTAAGTCCATCCCACTAGCGCAGGTCAGGAGCCATGAAAAAGACAACCACTCTCTTCGCAGCAGCAATGCTTCTTATTGCAGCAGTCTCGGTGTTCGGCCGCGAAGCGCGGCTCGTTCGCTATCCGCACTACCACAACGGCCGCGTCGTCTTCACGTACCTTGGCGACATATGGACCGCCGATGACAACGGTCAGAACGTGCAACGTCTCACCGTCAATCGCGCCAGGGACGTTTACGGACGTTTCTCTCCGGACGGCAAATGGATCGCGTTCTCGAGTGACCGTAACGGAAATCTCGACGTCTTTCTGATCCCTGCCGGTGGCGGACAGGTGAAACAGTTGACTACGCATTCGGCCGACGACACGGTGCTCGGATGGTCCGCGGATTCGCGTTCAGTCCTGTTCACTTCGAACCGCGGCGAAGATTTCATGCCGCAGCTCTATCTCGTCAGCACGGAAGGCGGAATGCCGTGGAAGGCGGGCACTGACATGGGCGTCCAGGCTTCGTATTCACCCGACGGAAACCGGCTCGCTTACAACCAGAAGTCGCAAGTCTACTGGCGCAAGTACTATCGCGGCTCTTACCAGAGCGACATCATGGTGATGGACGTAGCGGCGAAGAAGTTTACGCAGATCACCGACTTTGATGGCCTCGACTCGTGGCCCATGTGGGGACGCGACGGTTTCATCTACTTCGTCAGTGATCGCGACGGCAACGGGCTCACAAACATCTATCGCGTTTC
>Ga0207675_100004325_pt1 | contig 13721 bp, 8 predicted proteins | sample KBSSwiS42_FD_184305 | JGI IMG/M metagenome (GOLD analysis project Ga0207675, IMG submission 184305) | Switchgrass rhizosphere microbial communities from Kellogg Biological Station, Michigan, USA - KBS Switchgrass S4-2 (SPAdes) (version 2) | ecosystem: Host-associated > Plants > Roots >... | reverse complement strand
GGGCGCTGCGCCGTGTGGGCACTGCGCGGTTCGGTCTGCGCCCTTCGGGCCCTGCGCCGTTCCGCGTCTCTCTCCTGTCGGCTTCCGGCCTTGGGTCAATATTTAGCTTTCGCCCCTGCCAATCGCCCCTCTCAATCTGGAATGCTGATTCCGTCTCGCTTTCGCGTGCGGCGTCCCCGCGTGCGCCCCGAGGTCGTGGGCACACCGGAGGATCCGTACGCGCCGCTCCGGTTCGGGCCGTTTCGCTGGTTCATCGTTGGACTCGTGCCGGCGACGCTCGCGCAGCAGATCCAGGCGGTCGTCGTTGGGTGGCAGATCTACGCGCTCACGCACGACCCGTTGGCCCTCGGGCTCATCGGGCTCTCCGAGGCGCTGCCGTTCATCTCCGTCGCGCTGTTCGCCGGTCACGTTGCCGATCGCATCGACCGACGACAGGTCGCGCTCGCGTCGCTCGGCGTGATGCTCGGCTGCGCCGCGACGCTGTTCCTGCTGTCATTTCGCCTCGCACGTGGTGCGCCGGTCTGGCCGATCTATCTCGTCGTCGCCATTGGCGGGATTGCGCGGAGCTTTCTCACACCAGCACGTAACGCACTGGCGGCCGAGCTCGTGCCGCGAGAGCTGTATCCGCGCTCGACAGCGTGGCGGAGCGCGGCATGGCAGCTCGCCGCGGTCGTGGGTCCGGCATTCGGGGGACTGCTCTACGCGTTCGGGAGTGCGCGGCTCGCGTACGGTGTCGCGACGTCGCTTTTCCTGATTGGCCTCGTGTGCCTGGCGCAGGTGCGGCGTGTCGTCGCGCCCGTCGCAATCGACGCCACGTCGGTGTGGGAGAGTCTGTCGCTTGGCGTCCGGTTCGTATGGACGCAACCGGTGCTGCTCGGCGCGATGACACTCGATCTCTTCTCCGTGCTCTTCGGCGGCGCCGTCGCGCTGCTCCCGATCTTCGCGGACGAGATCCTTCACGTGGGTCCGCAGGGTCTCGGGCTCATGCAGGCAGCGCCGGCGGCCGGTGCGGTGTTGATGTCGCTCGTGCTGACGCATCGCCCGCCGATGCGACGGGCCGGGCGATCGCTGTTCATCGCGGTCGCGGGCTTCGGCGTTGCGATCATCGGCTTCGCGGTGTCACGGTCGTTCCCGCTGTCGTTGGCTCTGCTCGCCGCGAGCGGGATGCTCGACATGGTGAGCGTCGTCATCCGCTCGACGCTCCTCCAGGTCTTCACGCCGCCGCACTTGCTGGGTCGTGTCTCATCGGTGAACTCGATCTTCATCGGCTCCTCGAACGAGATCGGCGCGTTCGAGTCGGGCGTCGCGGCAAAGCTGCTGGGCACGATCCCGGCCGTGCTGTTCGGCGGGACGATGACGCTCCTGGTCGTCGTTGCGACGGCGTGGCGGAATCCGCATCTCAGGCGCCTCCGAGAAATTCAGTGACCTCGTGAGCGAGCGCCGGGCACGGCTGGTCAGGCGCGCTTCGAGATCTCGCCCCGCTTCGCGAAGCCCGCGATCGCCTCGGCTGCGCGGAATGCGAGCGCCTGAATCGTCATCGTCGGCTGTCCGCTCCCCGACGTGACGAAGCTGCTGCCGTCGACGATGAACAGGTTCGGCACGTCGTGTGCGCGATGGAACTTGTCGACCACTGACGCCTTCGGGTCGTTCCCCATCCGGCACGTGCCTAACAAGTGCACCGCCCACGGCGCGTCCAGACTGTACTTCCAGGTTGACTTCGCGCCGGCGGCGTCCAGCAGCTCGATGCACCGGTCCAGGAAGAACCGGTACAAATTCAGGTCGTTCGGGTGCTCGGCGAACGTCGTCCGGATCGCGGGAAGGCCCCACGCATCCTTGAGGTCCGGGTCGAGCGTGACCGAGGCCGACTCCTGCGGCAGCTGGGTCGTGTGCGCGAGCGCGTACATCGATCGCGTGAAGTACTCGCGCACCATGCGCTTGTAGCTCGCGCCCCAGCGTGGCGCGTCGGTCGGAAGCCCATCCATCGCGAACGAGATGGGATACCAGTCGAACCGCGTGTCGATACCACCACCGCCGATGATGCCGTGTTTCGCGTCGAGACGATAGAAATCCTGCATGTAGCGGCTCACCTGCACGCTCTTGTGGCCGTTGATCTCGTGCTCGAACAGCCCGCCGGCGAATGCGCCGCCGTTGAACATGAGATGCTTGCCGACGACGCCGCTCGAGTTCGCGAGCCCATTCGGGAACTGGGTCGACGCCGAGAGAAAGAGTAGGCGAGGCGTTTCGGCGCCGTTCGCCGACAGAATCACCGCCTTCGCGCGCTGCATGATCTCGCGCTTCTGCGCGTCGAAGTACACGACGCCGGTGGCGAGGCCGCGGGCATCCGTCTGTATGCGGCGCACGTAGCTGTTCGGCCGGATCTCGCACCGACCGGTGCGCTCCGCATCCGGTATCATGGTTGTGAGCGCGCTCGACTTCGCCCGCCATTCGCACCCGAAGTTCTCGCAGAATCCGCAGTGCTGGCACGCGGGCCGACCACGGTAGGGACGCGAGAGCACGGCCATCGGCGCGACGGCCGCATGCCACCCGAGCTTCCTTGCGGCGAGCTCGAACAGCACTCCCGACGGCTTGATCGGCAGGGGAGGGAGCGGATATCCGCGAGACCTCGGGGGATCGAACGGGTTGGACCCCGCGAGCCCGCTCACGCCAACTTCCCACTCGACCTTCGTGTAGTACGGCTCGAGATCCGCGTACCGGATGGGCCAGTCCTCGAGACTCGCCCCCGCGACGGACCCGTAACGGCTGCGCTCTTTGAAGTCGGCTTCATGAAAGCGCCAGTAGTTGGCGGTGAAGTGCACGCTGCCGCCGCCGACCATGCGCCCATACACGAGGTAGTCGCGCCGCTCCGCCTTGTCCGTCGCCGTCTTGCGAAACGTCTGCGGTTGAGCTGCGGGATTGTTCGTCAGTTGATGGCCCTGGGACACGGCGATCTCGTCGTGCTTGAAGTCTGCTTCCCGCAGGTATGGCCCCTGCTCGACCACGACGACGCGGTATCCACTGCGCGCGAGCTCACGTGCCATCACCGAGCCGGCCGGGCCGGCGCCGACGATCGCGAAGTCCACCTCATCGGTCGGCGCGTACCGCACGGACGGTGTCTGCCTAACGCCTCCTGTCACGTGGCTCTCCGTGGCAGCAGGCGAGCCATGACCTCGGGGCGATCGTAGTAGCCGAAGGGTGGCGACCAGGCCATGCGATCCTGAAAGCCGATCGCCTTCCATCCGGCGTTGTCCTTGTTGCCGCCGTGGCCTGGATGCGAGAAATACCCGGCGATCGTGATGGTGCGCAGCACGCCGAACGACTCGCTGTCCTGAATGGAGGTGAGCGTGTCATGCTGCTGCGTGGCGTTCAGCGAGGCAAACGATGCCGTGCCGGGGACGCGCGCACGCGCGGCGGCGTTGACGTCGGCGAGCGCTTTCTCGAACGCAGGCTTCTGATCGGCAGCCATCCCGGAGAGCATGCGATCGGCGAAGAACACGACGCCGACATCCGTGGCACCCGCCGTATCGTCGGCGGGAATGATGCGATCGGCGAAGGCGCCGAAGTCGGCAGCCTGCTGTGGCGTCAGGGTCCGATAGCGCACGGACTGCCCTGTGCGCGCCGCAACGCTCGCCTCGGCGGCGTCGGCGATGGCGGCCGGCCAGAGCGACGCGAGCCACGCGGCGCTGATTCCGGCGGTGAGCGAGCCGACGAACTGGCGGCGCGAACCGTTCGCGCCGCTAGGGGGTTGAGGCACGTGCTCTCCTTGGTAGCGAGCCGAGGCCATGGTACGACGGGAAGCGTGTTGGGGCCAGTCCGGTGGCTTTCCCGATCAGATCCGTGCGATCAGCTATTTCCGCGCGATCGTATTTCCGTTACCGTCTTGGTGTAGGCAGCCGACAACAATCCCACCGCGTGTACATGCCGCTCCCCACCGACGAGCTCCTGCAGGGCACGCTCGATCTCCTCATTCTCCGCACCCTCCAGCGCGAGCCCATGCACGGGTGGGCCGTCTCGCATCGCATTCAGGAGATCTCGCGCGCAGCGCTGCGCGTGAATCAGGGGTCACTCTATCCCGCGCTCCACCGGCTGGAGGACGACGGGCTCATCACCGCCGAGTGGGGAGTCTCGGAGCTCGGCCGGCGCGCCAAGTTCTACCAGATCACGACCGCGGGCCGCCGCCAGCTCGCCCGCGAGACGGCATCGTGGCGTCGCTTCGCCGACGCCATTCAGCTCGTGCTGCAGTTCGCGTAACCGGCCCGGCTACGCCATGCGTCTGATCCGGAAAGCCGCCCGCCGCCTTCGCACGCTGCTCCGCACGCGCCACTTCGAGCAGGAGCTCGATGAAGAGCTGAGCTTTCATCTCGAGATGCAAACGCGGTGGCATGAATCGCAGGGGATGGATCCCGCGGCCGCGCGTGCGCTCGCCGCCCGGGAGTTCGGCGGTGAGACGCGATTCAAGGAAGCGGTTCGCGACGCCCGCGGGCTGTCGTGGGCCGACGATCTCTCGCGCGACGTGCGCTTCGCGGCCCGCTCCTATCGACGCACGCCGGGCTTCACCGTCGTGTCCCTCCTCACGCTCGCGCTTGGCATCGGGACCACCACCGCCGCCTTCTCGATCATCGACGCCGTTCTCATCCGCCCACTCCCATACCCTGAATCCGACCGCATCGTCACGCTCTCGGGGCGTGACTCGCTCGCGAACGACATCCGCACCGTCTCCGCGCCGACCTTCCATGACTGGCGCGAGCAGAGTCGCAGCTTCGAAGCAATGGCGCTGTATGCGACTGCCCGACGCGGCGTCGTGAGCGGTGACGGTGCGATGTACGTGGAGACCGCCACCGTCTCGAGCGACTTCTTCCGCGTCATGCGGCTCCCCGCCGTCATGGGACGAATCCTGACTCCGGCGGATGCCGACGGCGAGGAACCGGTCGCCGTCGTGAGTCACGGCTTCTGGGTTCGGGCGTTAGGCAGCCCGGCCACGCTTCCGGAGCAGCCACTGCGCATCGACAGCGCGGCCTATCGCATCGTCGGCGTCCTCCCCTCGACGCGTGAGTTCCCGGCCGGCGCGGAGGTCTTCATCCCGGGTGCGTTCGGGAATCCGTGGCGTACGGCCAGCCGCAACAACATCAACTTCAACGCGATCGCTCGGCTGGCGCCGCACGTCGCACTCGAGATGGCACGGGCCGAGATGCGAACGATCGCGGCGCGGCTGCATCTGTCGCACCCCGAGGACCTCTACACGTACGGCATCGCGGTCACGCCGCTGCAGGCGCGCCTCGTCGGGCCCGTCCGAATCTATCTCCACCTGCTTGGCGGCGCCGTCGCGGTCGTGCTGCTCGTGGCCTGCGCGAATCTCGCGAACGCCAACCTCGCGCGCGGCGCGGTACGCGCCCGCGAGCTCGCCATCCGTACCGCGCTCGGCGCCGGACATCTGCGACTCGTCAGGCAGCTGCTGGTCGAAAGCGTCCTCCTGGGGCTTTCCGGCGGCGCCGTCGGTATCGGGCTCGCATGGGCGCTCGTGCGCCTTGTCGCGCGCGCGGGCGCCGCGGAGCTTCCGCGTGCGGGCGAGATCGGCATCGATGCCACCGTCCTGACCTTTGCGGTTGTCTTGTCCGTGACCGTCGGCGTCGTCGTCGGACTCGCGCCGGCGTTTCAGGTGGGTCGGTCGCGTCTGTACGAGACGATCTCCACCGGTGGCCGCTCGACTGCAACCCGGCAGCGGGTCATGTCGCGCGACCTGCTCGTCGGATTGGAGCTGGCGCTGGCCATCGTGCTGCTCGTCGGCGCCGGCCTGCTGATTCGCAGCTTTCGAGCGGTGCTGTCTCGCGACATCGGCTTCCGGACGGAGAACGCGGTCGCGGCGGAGCTGTCGCTGCCGTCGGCGACGTACACGTCTGGCGGATCCGTGCGCTTCTACGACGCCCTCCTGCCATCGCTGCGGGCGTTACCAGGTGTCACCGCGGTCGGCGCGACGAACTACCTGCCGCTCGGTTCCAGCGCCACTGGGTTCATCGAGATCGAGGGCCGGGGTGATCGCGGAGACGGTGCCGGCTATCGCGTCGTCACCGACGACTATTTCAAGGCGATGGGCGTTCCACTCCTCCGCGGCCGAGGATTCACAACGGCCGACGGTCAGGGTACGACGCGCGTGACGCTCGTGAACCGGCAGATGGCTGAGCGGTTCTGGCCCGGCCAGGATCCCGTGGGCAAACGCCTCAAGGCGAAGAGCATGGAGTGGAAAGACACGCCATGGCTCACCGTCATTGGCGTCGTCGGGAACGTCAGGCACTGGGGATTGGAGCAGGAACCGCCGGCCGAGCACTACGTGCTGTACCGCCAACGCCCGGAGTTCACGCTCTCGATGGCCGTGGTCGTGCGTGGCGGAGACTCGTCGCAGATCATGCGCGCGGTGCGCCAAGGCGTCCGCGCGCTCGACCGGAACATCCCGGTCGATCTCGGCACGCTCGGCGAGCGCGTCGACCGCTCGCTCGGCCAGCGGCGCTTCATCATGACGGTGCTCGTCGCGTTCGGCGCGCTCGCGCTCACGCTCGCCGCCATTGGCGTGTACGGCGTGCTGTCGTTCATCGTCGCGCAGCGCACGCGGGAAATCGCAGTCCGCATGGCCCTCGGCGCCGAGCGACGGCGAGTCCTCGCGCTCGTGGTCGGCCGCGTGGTGCGCGTGGCGCTGGTGGCTGCCATCGTCGGTCTGCTCGCTGCGCGCGCGGTCAGTCGGCTCATGAGCCCGCTGCTGTTCGAGGTGAGTCCCGCGGACCCGCGCACCTACATCGTCGTAACGACACTCCTCGTTGCGGTTGCGTTGCTCGCGGCGTACGTACCTGCACGTCGCGCCGCAAGCGTCGATCCGATGCTCACCCTTCGGTCGGAGTGTGGTTGACCTCGCGAAACTGTTCGCCGCGGCGCGCGTTCGGCCTCGCCTCGTGCGGGAGAACGAGCCCGAGGGCGACGACATGGAGCCCGCGAAAGGGACTGGACTGAGCGGGCGGGTGGCGGCTGGCGTCCGTGCGATGCACGGCGCAGAATGGTCTTCGCGCGTGGCCGCCTGCCCGCGCGAAACCATTCGCATTGCGGAGCTGTCCCATGAATCGCTGGTCCCGCCGACTTGGCTCAGCGCTCGCCTGTCTCGTCGCCTCGACTGCCGCCGTCGCGCAGAGCGTCGCGCCCGCGTCGGTCGCGACGTTCGCCGAGCCAGGCATCTCGCCCGACCACAGCGAGATCGCGTTTTCCTCGGGCGGGGACATCTGGACTGTTCCGGCCGCGGGTGGGACGGCGCGGCTCCTCGTGTCGCATCCCGCCGCCGAATCGCGACCGCTCTATTCGCCCGACGGACGACAGCTCGCCTTCATCTCCACGCGCACGGGCGCGGGGGACGTCTACATCCTGACGTTCGCGACGGGTGATCTGCGACGGCTGACGTTCGACGACCTGCCTGACCAGCTGGACGCGTGGTCGCCGGACGGGAAGTGGGTGTACTTCTCGTCGTCGAGCCGCGAGATCGCTGGCATGAACGACGTGTTCCGAGTGAGCGTGGAGGGCGGCACACCGATGCCCTTGAGCGCCGATCGGTACACGAACGAGTACTGGGCCGCCCCGGCGCCTAACGGCGGTGCCGTCGCGATCACGGCGCGCGGTACGACGTCGGGCCAGTGGTGGCGCAACGGCCGCAGCCACCTCGACGAGTCGGAGATCTGGATCCTGCGCGACCCGCAGGCCATGCGGTACGAGCGCGTGAGCGCCGGCAAGTCGAAGGACACGTGGCCGATGTGGATGCCCGACGGCCGGACGTTGTACTACGTCTCCGACCGTGACGGGCCGCAGAACATCGTGCGTCGCGTGATCGGCGCCGAGCCGACGGCCGTGACACGGTTCACGAATGGCCGCGTGCTGTGGCCGACGATCTCGAAGGACGGGCGAATGATCGCGTTCGAGCGCGACTTCGCGATCTGGACGCTCGACACGGGGAGTGGGGAAGCGAAGGCCGTTCCGATCACGCTGCGCGGTGCGCCGGCCGGTCCATCCGTCGAGCGCCTGACGATCACGACGGGTCTCGAGGAGATGGCCCTGTCACCCGACGGCCGGAAGGTGGCGTTCGTGGCGCATGGCGAAGTGTTCGCGGTGCCCGCGCGCGATGGCGGCACCGCGACCCGCGTTAGCAACTCGCCCGCGCGTGAGCGCCAGGTCACGTGGGCGCCCGACAGTCGTCGCGTCGCGTATGTCTCCGATCGCGATGGCACACAGGGGCTCTACCTCTACGACTTCGCCTCGGGACAGGAGACGCGTCTCACCGAGGCGTCCGCCGGCGACGTCACACCGATCTTTTCACCCGACGGCCGATCGATCGTGTTTCAACGTGGAGGTCGCGAGCTGCGCGTCGTGGACGTCGACACGAAGCGCGACCGACTGCTGGCACGCGCGAAACTCGGCCGCGTTCCGTTCACGGCGGATGGCTCGGTTGCGTGGTCGCCCGACGGTCGGTGGATCGCCTACATCGATCAGGCGGGGAAGAACTTCAGCAACGTCTATCTCGTGCCGTCCGCGGGTGGCGAGAGCCGGCAGGTGACGTTTCTCGCGAACGTGTTCGGCGGCAGGATCTCGTGGGCGCCGGACGGTACGTATCTGATCTACGACTCCTCGCAGCGGACGGAGGATCGGCAGCTCGCGCGGATCGACCTCGTGCTGCGGACGCCGCGATTCCGCGAGGACCAGTTCCGTGACCTGTTCCGCGTCGAGACGCGGAATCCGGCCCAGCCGAATCCAGTCGCGCCCCCGGGCACGCCACGCCCGACGGCTCCGACGCCGTCGGACTCGGCGGTGCGGCCGGCTGCGACGGACAGTGCGGCCCCGAAGCCTAACGCCGCGGGCCGCCGGCCGCCCGTGCAGATCGTGTTCGATGACATCCGACGCCGCCTCTCGCTGCTCGATGTGGGAGTGTCGGTCGGAACGCACAGCATCAGTCCGGACGGCAAGTCGCTGCTGCTCCTCGCGACTGCGGGTGGACAACAGAATCTCTACATCTATCCGCTCGACGAGCTCTCCCGTGAGCCGGCCGTCGCTCGGCAGATCACCTCGACCGCCGGCGCGAAGCGCGATGCGCAGTGGTCGCCGGACGGCAAGGACGTGTTCTATCTCGAGCAGGGCCGCTTGAGCAGCGTCAACGTCGAGTCGCGGCAGCCGCGCGCGGCTGCCGTCACGGCCGAGCTGGACGTGAGCTTCGATGCCGAGAAGATGGAAGTGTTCTCGCAGGCGTGGCGGTATCTGGCGGACAACTTCGCCGACTCCACGATGAACGGCATCGACTGGGCGGCGGTGCGGACCCGATATGCGCCGCACATCGCGGGCTCCCGGTCGCCGGACGAGATGCGTCGCCTGCTCAACCTCATGGTCGGCGAGCTCAACGCGTCGCACTCGGGCGTCGGCGGCCCGGGCGGAGGCGCCGGACCGACGACGGGGCGCATCGGCGTGCGGTTCGATCGCGGCGAATACGAGACGAGCGGGCGGCTCAAGGTGGCGAGCGTCATCCCGTTAGGCGCCGCCGCCATTGCGGGTGTGAAGCCGGGCCAGTATCTCGTTGCCGTCGACGGTCGAACGATCGACGCGCGCACGAACCTGGATGAGGTGCTCGCGAACACCATCGGACGGAAGGTGTCGCTCTCGATGGCCTCGAGTGCGGACGGCCGTGACGCGCGCGAGGTGACGGTGCGTCCGGTCAACGCCCAGACCGAGAAGGCGTTGCTGTATCGCGAATGGGTCGAGGAGCGTCGCGCCTACGTCGCCAAGGCGAGCGGCGGGCGGCTCGGCTACGTGCACATGTTCGACATGGGCGCCGGTTCCCTCGCGCAGCTGCACGTGGACCTCGACGCCGAGAACCACTCGCGCGACGGCGTGGTGATCGATGTGCGCCACAACAACGGCGGCTTCGTCAACGCCTACGCGATCGACGTGTTCGCGCGACGCGGCTACATGACGATGACGCCTCGCGGCGGCGCGGAGGCGCCGGCGCGCACGGTGCTCGGCCAGCGTGCGCTCGACGCGCCCACGGTGCTCGTGACGGACCAGCATTCCCTGTCCGACGCCGAGGATTTCACGGAAGGGTATCGCACCCTCAAGCTCGGCCCGGTGGTCGGGGAGCCGACGTCGGGATGGATCATCTACACGTCGAACGTGAACCTGATCGACGGATCGTCGCTGCGAATCCCGTCGACGGTGATTCGCGGCAGCGACGGGAAAGTCATGGAAATGAACCCGCGTCCCGTCGACGTGCTCGTGGAGCGCCCCATCGGCGAGAGCTACACGGGCCGTGACTCGCAGCTCGACGCTGCCGTGCGGGAGCTGCTCAAGATCGTGGGGACGAAGACGGCGGGCACTCGGCAGTAATTCTTCCATTTCGTTGGGATGCCGATCACCGGCCATTCCTCGTTCCTCGCCCTTCATCCCTGACCGCTCATGTGGAATCAGGCCTACGACCCACTCCAGTCGCCGGTGCTGTCCACGCTCATCGCGGCGTTACCGCTCGTCGTGCTGCTCGGACTGCTCGCGCGGCATGGCGTGCGAGCGCATTACGCGGCGCTGCTCGGGCTCGCCGCGGCACTCGCGGTCGCGATCGCAGTGCAGGGGATGCCCGCCGGGATGGCGTTTCGCGCTGCCGCATTCGGCGCCGCGTACGGATTCTTCCCGATCGGATGGATCGTGCTCAACGTGCTGTTTCTGTACGCCCTCGCGAGCGAGCGCGGTCTCGTGGATGAGCTGCGCGTCGGCATCACGCGCCTGACGGACGATCGCCGGCTGCAGCTGCTGTTCGTGGCGTTCTGCTTCGGGGCGTTCTTCGAGGGCGCCGCGGGGTTCGGGACGCCCGTCGCCGTCACGGGTGCCCTCCTCATTGCGCTCGGGTTTGGTCCGCTCGAGGCATCGGGCCTGTCGCTCATCGCGAACACTGCGCCCGTCGCATTCGGCGCGCTCGGCACGCCGATCATCGCGCTGCAGGGAGTGACGGGGCTCGACCTTCTTGATCTGAGCGCGATGGTTGGCCGCCAGCTGCCGCTCTTCTCGCTCATCGTCCCGTTCTGGCTCGTCTGGGCGTACGCCGGCTATCGCGGGATGAAGGAGGTGTGGCCGCCGGTGCTCGTCGCGGGCGTCGCGTTCGCGGTTCCGCAGTACGTCGTGTCGAACTTCCATGGACCGTGGCTCGTCGACATCGTCGCGTCCGTGGTGTCGATGGCATCGCTCGCGGCGTTTCTCCGTCGCTGGCGCCCGGCGCGCGTGTGGAGCGATGGGCCCGCGGCGGTGGTGGCGGTGCCTGGAGCGGGGATGGCTGCCACCGCTCCACCGGTAGCCACCGTACCGGGCCTAACGATGAATCGCCGCGTGGACCGTCGCGCGTACCTGCCGTGGATCGTGCTCAGCGTTCTCGTCTTCGCGTGGGGACTGCCGCAGGTGAAGGCGGCCCTCAATGCGATTGCTGCGCCGAAGTTTCCGGTGACCGGGCTCGACAAGGCGGTGATGCGCGTTCCGCCGGTGGTGGCCACGTCGGCCCCCGAAGCCGCCGTCTTCAACCTCAACTGGCTCTCGGCCACCGGCACGGCGATCCTGCTCGCGGCTCTCGTCACCGGCCTGGCGGTCCGCTACACTCCCGCCGAGATGGCACGCGCATACGCGCGTACGCTGCGACGCGCGGCGACGTCTCTCATCACGATCGCGGCGATGCTCGCGCTGGGATACACCGCGCGCTACTCCGGCCAGGACGCGATTCTCGGGCTCGCGTTCGCGCACACGGGCGTGCTGTACCCATTCTTCGGCACGCTGCTGGGATGGCTCGGTGTCGCGCTCACGGGATCGGACACCTCGTCGAACGTGCTGTTCGGCAGTCTGCAGACGATCACGGCGCGGAGAGTCGGTGTAAGCGAGACGTTGATGGCAGCGGCGAACAGCTCCGGCGGCGTGATGGGCAAGATGATCGACGCGCAGAGCATCGTCGTCGCGAGCACCGCGACGCGCTGGTATGGGCACGAGTCGCGGATCCTGCGCTACGTCTTCCGGCACAGCATTGCCCTGGCGGCGCTGGTCGGGATCTGGATCATGCTGCAGGCATACGTCTGGCCGTTCTCGAGACTGGTGGTTCGCTAGACTGTCATTCCGAGCGGAGCACCGAAGGTGCGGAGGCGAGGAATCGCACTCGTCCCGACCGAGAGGCTTGTCACGCATCGTCAGGTCATCGAGATGTATCGTGCGGCGGTGACGCCCGGCTTCATCCGCCAGCAGCAGGCGACCACGGGGCGAGATCTCACTCCCGAGGAGTTCATCGACCTGCGGTCGCGACGGCTGTAGTCCGGTCGCTGTGGTTCCGGCCTGGGTGCCGGCGCCGGGTGGAAATGGGTCAGACTCGAATTGGATCGTTCAAACGCAGTGGCTGCGTTTGAACGATCCAATTCGAGTCTGCCCCCATTTCCCGTGCTCGACCGTAAACCGTATCCACGAGCCATAGCGAGTGGGGCGTGTTTCGGTATACCATTATGGCACACAGAAGTACCTGCTGGTTCCAGCCCGTCGAAAAGGAGATCGTCATGAGGCGCCTCGTCGCCATAGTCACGGCCGTTGTCACGCTCGCGGTCGTTCCCGCGTCGCCGGTCGCGGCCCAACAGCCGCAGCGCGAGCCGTTCCCCGGGTTCGACGCGTATGTCCGGAACGCACTCGCCGCGTGGAAAGTGCCCGGCGTCGCCATCGCGATCGTGCGAAACGACTCCATCGTGTACGCGAAAGGCTACGGCGTTCGGGAGATCGGCAAGCCGGCCACCGTCGATGAGCGCACGCTGTTCGCGATCGGCTCGTCGTCCAAGGCATTCACCGCCGCGGCCGTCGCCATGCTCGTCGACAGCGGCAAAGTCCGTCTCGACGCGGCCGCCACGACGTACCTCCCCGGCTTCCAGCTCAAGGATGCCTTTGCGTCTCGAGAGATCACCGTCCGCGATCTGCTCAGCCATCGCAGCGGGCTCGCCCGCGGGGAGCTGATCTGGTATGGCTCGGACAACGACCGCGATGAGATTCTGCGGCGCGTGCGCTTCGTCGAGCCGTCGTGGAGCTTCCGGTCGCAGTTCGGCTACCAGAACATCATGTACCTCGCGGCGGGCCAGGTGGTCGCGAAGACGACGAACATGAGCTGGGACGACTTCATCTCCTGGGCGGCCAACGTCAGCACCGTGGCCAAGGTGCCCGGCACCATGGACCCGTCGGCCGACTACAAGGCGTTCTGGGTGTGGCTGCGCCAGCAGGGCAAGGACCTGTACAAGGGCAAGGAGCTCGGCTTCACCGCGCAGGACGTGACCGCCTGGTTCGACCTGTGGAAGGGCGCCCGGGACGCCAAGGCGACCCCGACCGCCGACGTGATCCGCGAGGGCAACGCCACCGACATCACCAAGCAGCTCGTCGTGACCGGGAAAGCGCTTACCTCCTGGGTGTGGGTGAACCAGCTGCCCGAGCTGCAGAAGAACACCAAGGACGAGCTCGGCGTGGTGGCGTATCCCGGCGACCCGAAGGCACAGTGGGCCCGTGCCGCGCTGTACTTCTCCGTCTACCGCGGCAGCGACAAGAAGGACGTGGCGGTCGACGTCATCAACTTCCTCGCCAACGACCCCGAGGTCGGCAAGGTCCTCGGCACCGACCGTGGCCTGCCGCCGAACCTCGACATCCGTGCCGCCGTGCTCAGCAGCGTCACC
>Ga0207675_100004322_pt1 | contig 13724 bp, 8 predicted proteins | sample KBSSwiS42_FD_184305 | JGI IMG/M metagenome (GOLD analysis project Ga0207675, IMG submission 184305) | Switchgrass rhizosphere microbial communities from Kellogg Biological Station, Michigan, USA - KBS Switchgrass S4-2 (SPAdes) (version 2) | ecosystem: Host-associated > Plants > Roots >... | reverse complement strand
TCCTGGCCGGCACCCGCCCCAACGGCATTGATCCGGAGCGGCTCGCCGAGATCTGTCACGAGATTCACAGCGTGCACGTGCTGGGTGTCGAAGTGGGGGTGGTGATCGGGGGCGGCAACATTTTCCGGGGGCTCTCCGAAGCGAAGGGGGGCATGGATCGCGGTAACGCCGATCACATGGGCATGCTCGCCACGGTGATCAACGCGCTCGCCATGCAGGATGCCCTGGAGCGGTACGGTCTCTTTACCCGGGTCATGACCGCGATTAAGATGGAGCAAGTCGCCGAGCCGTATATTCGCCGGCGCGCCATCCGTCACCTGGAAAAAGGACGCGTGGTGATCATGGCCGCCGGTACCGGGAACCCTTTTTTCACCACCGATACCGCCGCCGCCCTGCGAGCGGTGGAAATCGGGGCCCAGGCCTTGCTGAAGGGAACCAAGGTGGACGGTGTGTATTCGGGGGATCCCATGGTGGACCCAAAGGCGACATTTTTTAAGCGTCTGAATTATCTGGACGTGTTGAGCCGAGGGCTCCGGGTCATGGATTCCACTGCCATCTCCCTGTGCATGGAGAACACGCTGCCAATCATCGTTTTCAATTTGAACCGGCACGGCAATTTGAAGCGGGTGGTATTGGGTGAAGAGGTTGGAACGCTGGTGACGGAGGGCTGATATGGACAAGCGTCTGGCAGATTGCGAAGAGCGCATGACGAAGGGTTTGGAATCGTTCCGCCGCGAGCTGCTTTCGATTCGCGCCGGCAAAGCGACGCCCGCGCTTCTCGACAACATTCGGGTCGATTACTACGGGACGCCCACGCCCCTCAAACAAGTAGCGTCGGTGTCCGCTCCGGAAGCTCGGCTTCTAGTCGTGCAGCCGTGGGACAAGTCTCTTCTCACTCCCATCGCACGCGCCATTCAAACGTCGGACTTGGGTTTAAATCCTCAGGACGACGGCCAGTTGATCAAGATTCCCATTCCGCCCCTCAACGAGGAGCGCCGCAAGGACCTGGTCAAGATGGCGCACAAGCTGGCTGAAGAAGGGCGTGTGGCGGTGCGCAATGCGCGGCGGGATGTGAACGAACAAATCAAGAAAGCGCAGAAAGACGGTCAGATCCCCGAGGACGATGCGCACCGTCAAACGGATGCGGTTCAGAAGCTCCACGACAAGTACGTCGCTCAAATCGAAGAGATACTGAAGAAGAAGGAAGCCGAGGTCATGGAGGTCTAGACGACTTCCTGTCGGCTCTCCCGCCTGGGTTGGGCGGAGATCCATGATGTTGCCGGAAACCGAACGTCTCGAGATCGAGGAACACCTGAAAGAGGAGATCCTCGCCGTCGGGGTCGTGCCGCGTCACGTCGCGATCATCATGGATGGGAACGGCCGATGGGCGCGGCGCCGCCGCCGCCCGCGTGTGTTCGGTCACCTCTCCGGACGTCACGCCGTGCGCGAGGTCATCACGGCCGCGCACGACATAGGCATCGAAGTGCTCACCCTCTACACGTTCTCGGTGGAGAACTGGCAGCGTCCCGCCACCGAGGTCAGCGCCCTTATGCGCATCCTGCAGCAAACGCTCCGCGAGCAGCAGGAAGAAATGCGGGAAAAGGGCGTGCGCTTGCGCGTGATCGGGCGAATGGAAGACCTTCCGGGCCCGGTCCAGAAAACACTTCGTGATTCGATGGCGTTTCTCGAAAGCGGCCGCGACCTGTTGCTCAACCTCGCCCTGTCTTATGGCGGACGGACCGAAATTGCGATGGCCGCCAAAGCGATTGCCGAGGACGTGGCGGCGGGACGCCTCGATGCTGCGTCGGTGGACGAGCGCACCGTGGCGCGGTATCTGTATACGGCCGATCTTCCCGACCCGGACCTCGTCATTCGCACGAGCGGGGAAGTGCGGATCTCGAATTTCCTCATCTGGCAAGCGGCCTATTCGGAGATCTGGGTGACCGACGTGCTCTGGCCCGATTTCAACCGCGAACTCTTCTTCCGAGCCATCCTCGATTACCAACGGCGCGAGCGGCGTTTTGGGCGAGTCCGTTAGCGCGGAGCGTCGCACGGCGCTCAAGGATCACGCGCTGCCGGCGCGGGTGGCCTCCGCCACCGGCCTCGGTGCTCTGGCCCTCGTGTCGGTATGGCGCGGCGGTGCGCTGTTTGCGTTCGTGCTGTCCCTCGCCCTCCTGGCCGGCCTCGCCGAGTTTCTGATGATGGCGCAGCGCGCGGGTCACCGCGTGCTGGTCGTGCCCACTCTGGTGCTCGGGTTCATGCTGCTGTTTTACGGAATGATGCCGGTCATTCCGGGCGCATCCATTGTGTTTCCGGTCATAACGCTCTGGATCATCCTCGATGTGCTCGGGCGGCCGACTCCGGAACGCACGGTGGGTTTGGCGCTGTCATTCTTAGGCATTCTCTATGTCCTTGGCCTCGGTATGCATTTGCAATGGCTGCGCGACGAGAGCGAAGGCCGAGGCCGCTTATTTGCCGTGCTCTTCGGCACCTGGGCCGCGGACACCGCGGCCTTCTTCGTGGGACTACGCTGGGGGCGGCATCGCCTCGCTCCCACCATTAGCCCCGGAAAGAGCATTGAAGGCGCGGTCGCGGGCTGGATTGCCGCGGTTCTCGTTACCGCTTCGATCTGGAATCTCTGGGTGCGCGAAGGGGATTTGAAGGGCGGCATCCTGGTCGGCATGGTGGTGGGAATCGGCGCGATTCTCGGTGATCTTCTGGAATCAATGATCAAGCGAAATTTCCAAATGAAGGATGCGTCGCACATCATCCCCGGCCACGGCGGTGTTCTCGATCGCGTCGACAGTCTTCTTCTGGCCGGGGCCGCGGCGTACTACGTGTCCCGGCTCGCCGCGCCATGAACACGGCGTCCTATCCGCCCTTCCCTCGCCGCGTGGCGGTGCTGGGATCCACCGGCTCCATCGGTGAAAAAGCGTTAGCGGTGGTTGCGCAGTATCCGGACCGCTTTCGGGTGCAGAGCCTGGCTGCCGGACGCCCGAGCTCGCGCTTAGCCGATCAAGCGTCGCGATTCGAGGTGAAGCGGGTCGCGGTGGCAGAGGATGCAGGAGGCGAGCCGGCGTGCTTTCCCTCGGGATTGGAGCTTCGCCGGGGGCCGGCGCACGTGGCCGAGCTGGCCGCGGATCCCGAGGTCGATGTTGTGGTCAATGGCATCGTGGGACGGGCGGGTTTGGAAGCAAGCCTGGCCGCGCTCAAAGCCGGCAAGCTCCTCGCGTTGGCCAACAAGGAATCACTGGTGCTGGCCGGCGAGTTGATCATGCGCACCGCGCTGGCTCACGGTGGGCGCGTGATTCCCATCGACAGTGAACACTCGGGCCTCTTCCAATGTTTGATCGATCGCCCGGCGGATGAAGTCCGCCGGCTCGTGATTACCGCGTCCGGTGGTCCGTTTCGAAGCCGGGAGTTGGCGGATCTCGAGCGCGTGACTCCCGAGGAGGCGATCAAGCACCCGATTTGGCCGATGGGTCCGCGCATCAGCGTGGACAGCGCCACCCTGCTCAACAAAAGCCTCGAGGTGATCGAAACCCACTGGCTGTTCCACGTTCCCTCCGAAGCGATCGAAGTGTGGATTCATCCGCAAAGCGTCATGCATGCGCTCGTGGAATGGCGGGACGGATCGATGACTGCGCAGCTTGCCGCGCCCGACATGATCCTTCCCGTGCAGTACGCGATGACCTTTCCCGAACGGTGGCCCACTCCGGTTCCGCCGTGCTGGCTTCCCGATTGGAAATCACTCGAGTTTCAGGATCCGGATCCGGCCCGCTTTCCGGCGCTGGCATTAGCGCGTCACGTACTGGAGCGGGGCGGCACGTCGGGCGCGATCCTGAACGCCGCGGACGAGGTGGCGGTGGAGGCTTTCCTCTCCGGCGACATTCCATTTCTTCGCATCATTCCGGTCGTACAGGACGTGTTAACGCGCATTGCGCCCGGTCCGGTGGACTCCGTCGAAGCCGTGATCGCCGCCGACACGCTGGCCCGCGAGACGGCGCGCGCGGTGATTCGCGGTTGATGCTTTCGATTCTTCACGTCGGAACGGCAACCGGGTTTCGAGGCGGCGAGCAACAAGCTTTGTTTCTCATCACCGGACTCAAGAAGCGCGGCCTTCGGGTGGCCGCTCTCCTTCCGGGACACAGCCAGTTGGCCGAGCGTCTGCGCTCGGAAGACATCGACGTGTTTCCGCTCACGGCGCGGGGCGATGTGGATCTCACGGGTGTCTTTGGATTCCGTCGTGCGCTCACCCGGTTTCGCCCGGACCTCGTTCATCTCCACACCGCGCGCGCGCACGCCATCGGCCGCCTCGCGATGGCTGCCCAGCCCTCGCGCCCCAAAACCGTGGTCTCCCGACAAGTAGCGTTTGCCACCAAGGGAGGACCGTTTCGCCGGCTCAAGTACGGCTCTGGGGTCGAACGATTCATCGCGGTGAGCCAGGCTGCGGCCGCGTCGGTTCGGGACGCTGGGGTAGATGACGCGCGCATAACGATCATTCCCTGCGGGATCGACGCGGGTATTTTTCAGGTCTCGCGGGACCGGGCCGGGCTTATGCGGGACCTCGCTATCCCGGACGGGGCCAAGTTGGTAGGCTTTGCCGGTGCCCTGGAGGAGGGAAAGGGGCCAAGCGATCTTCTGGAGGCCGTGGCCGGCCTACCGGGTCATGTGCACGTGCTCATGACCGGCGTTGGCGCGTTGCGCGAGCGCCTGGAACATCGCTCGAACGAGGCGGACCTGGCGGGCCGGGTTCACCTTTTGGGATGGCGGCAGGATTTCCCGAGAATCCTCCGCGCTCTCGATGCCTTCTGCCTACCCTCCCGGCAGGAGGGTTTTCCCAATGCTATCTTGGATGCCATGGCGGCCGAGGTGCCGGTAATTGCCACCCGCGTGGGCGGTGTTCCGGAAATCGTGGTGTCCGGACAAAACGGCTTGCTATTGGAACCGCGAGATCCAGTCGCGCTCAGGGCGGCTCTGATGCAAGTCCTTGAACATCCGGATTTGGCCACCTCGCTGGCCAGGGAGGGAAGGCGAACCGTGAACGAGTTCACCGCGGACAGGATGGTCGAACGAACCCTGGCGGTATACCACGACGTCTTGGCCGGCCGTCCGGGGTCGGTGGTGTCTGGGGGAAAGGGAGCGTCCTCGTGCTGACAGTCGTGCTGGGACTGGCCGTCTTGAGTGTCCTCGTGATCTTTCACGAGTTCGGGCATCTCGTCGTCGCGCGTCTTTCCGGCATTCGCGTCGAGCGTTTTTCAATCGGCTTCGGCCCCACCTTGTTCTCCCGCATGATTCGCGGCATTCAATTCGCGGTTTCGGCATTTCCTTTGGGTGGATACGTGAAGATGGGTGGCGACGACCCGCGAAACCGCGAGCTCTTGAACCCCGACGATTTCTTTGCTGCTCCGTGGTGGAAGCGCGTTCTGGTCGCGCTTGCCGGGCCGGGCGCCAATTTTTTGCTCGCGTTGGTGTTGAGCGTTCTCCTCCTTTGGATTGGGGTGCACGTGCCCGATCAGCCCAACCGAATCGGCGCGGTCACTGCCGGCAGCCTCGCCGACAGTCTGGGCGTGAAGATGGGAGATCGCATCGTGGCCGTGGCCGGAACGCCGACAGCAACACTGTTGTCCGTGCAACACGAAATCACGGAACACGCGAAGAAAACCGAACCCCTGCCGCTCGCGCTGGATCGCGACGGCACGCGCATCGACGTGCAGGTTCCACCCGCGCGCGTGTTCGATCCATCGCGGTCGCGGACCACGCCCACCAATCCCCAGGAGTATTTCTTCAGCGGACTCGAATTTCCCATTCCGGCGGAAGTGGGCGAGGTGGTGCTGGGCACCCCGGCTTACAAAGCGGGAATCATGGTGGGCGACAAGATCGTAGCCATTGACGGCAAACCCGTGTCGAGCTTTCGCGATCTGCAGGACGTCGTGAGCGTGAGCACCGGCAAGGAGCTGCGGTTTACCGTGATTCGCGGCGGCCGAACCATCGAGATTCCGATCACCCCGTTTGCTGATCCCACCGAAGAGACCAAGACGGGCAAGGTCGGCATTACCGCGGCCAGCGCAAGCACCTATCTCGTGCGCCTCGATTTCACCCAGGGTCTAGTGCAGGGGTTCCAGAACACCGTGGCCACGGTCGGCCTTCTCGGCAAGGGCATCGTGTCCTTGTTCACCAGCCCGTCCAACTTGTCCCAGATCAGCGGGCCGGTGGCGATCATTCAAGCCGGCGGGAATGCGGCCAAGGAGGGTTGGGATCGCCTGCTCGATCGCGCGATCATGTTCTCGATCGCGCTCATGGTGTTTAACCTGCTTCCCATTCCGATTCTCGACGGCGGCATGATCGTGCTCAGTTTGATCGAAGCCGTGCGCCGCCGTCCGGTCGGCAACAAGGGTCTTGCCGTTTATCAAGGCATCGGCCTCGCCGTCATGGGAACGCTGCTCGTCTTCGTGCTCATCAACGATCCCTTGCGGATCTTGCAGCGCCGGAGCGCTATCGGCCGTATCACACCGATGCCCTAGTCAAGCAAGCGATGAAGCGCCGCATCGCTCTGGCGACCGCACTCCTCCTCGTGACGGGATGCGGTCACACCGAGAACAGCCTCCTCCTCCTCGACAAGTTGCCGGATGTGAAGTCGATCCACATCCACGGCAACAAGGCATTCTCGGAAGGTACGTTGAAGGGTCTGATGGTCTTGAGCGAAGGGCAGTGGTGGAATCCGTTCAAGGATCACAAATATCGCGAGGCCCAGCTCCAGACGGATATCGGCGCGATCAAGACCTACTACCTGCGGCACGGTTACGGCCGCGTTGACGTCCCCAACTACACCGTTCGGGAAACGAAAAACGGCAAGGTCGCCATCGATATCACCGTGAGCGAGGGCGAGCCGTTCACGGTGAAGGAGGTGGATATTCGCGGTGTCCCTCCCGTGTTGCTGAGCGAGCTGGAGAAGAACATAGGTCTCAAGCCGGGAGCCCCGATGGATCCTTACCAGATGACCGCGGACCGGGGACTCATCATCAACAGTCTCGCCGACAAGGGATATTGGGAGTCAAAAGTCGTGTCGGGCGCCCAATACTTCGGCAACGAAGCGGTCGTCTTGCATGATGTGACGCTCGGTCACCGCGACGTGCTTCGCCATGTGTCGGTGAGCGGCAACCAGCGCCTTAACGATCACGCCGTGCGGCGCGAGATCTCCACCGACGAGGGAGAGATCCTCGAGCGTAATGAGCTGTTGAAGAGTCAAACGCGACTCCTGGAATCCGGCTACTTTTACGATGCGCGCTGGGACACGACTGCTCTCGATACGGTCGCCCATCAGGTGAACGTGGATTTCAACGTGCGGGAGCGGCCGGTGCACTGGGTGGAAGGGGGCGTCGGCTTGAGCAGCACGTCCCAGCTCCGTCTCTCCGGAGAATGGGGAACCCGGAACTTCTTCCGAACCGGGACGCGTTTTGCCATCAACACGCGGACGGATTTCGACATCGCCTCGCGCGTGCCGGGGATCATCGACGAGCATCGTACCGATTTGATTTGGAACTTGCGGGGGCTCTTCGGCTCGTCCTGGGAGGGCCAGCCCAATTTGTTTTACCGTTACGATCCTCAAGTCTCCAATCCTCCCGAGCTCGAACCCTCATTTACGCAGCAGTTCGTCGGGGTCGGATTCAACGTGCGCAGAAAGTTCGGTGACTTGCGCAACCAGCTCGTGTTCTCGCTGGAGAACCAATGGGTGTGGAACCAAGCCGACTCCGCCGCCGAAGCGCTCGATCCCCAGCTCGCGCGGGAGACTTACAGCCAGCGGCTGGTATCCGGATGGATCGAACGCGATACCCGTAACTCGTTTTTCGATCCCACGCGCGGCAGTTACTTCTACGACCTGGGTCAGCTCGGTTGGGGCGCCGTGGGAGGCGCGGGGGGGTTCGCAAAGCTGGACGGCAGCGCGATCCACATCGTGCGTTTGCCCGTACGGTCCATCGTCATGGTGGGACGTATCCAGGGCGGCTACATCTGGCCCACGTCCAACGACACGATCGTGGCGGGGCAAGTCATCGACTCCCGGGCCGAGCTAGTGCCGGTTCAGGACCGCTTCATTCTCGGTGGCAGTACGACGGTTCGCGGCTACGAACAGGATGAGCTGAACGGGGTGGCTCCGGGGGACAGCATCGCCGGCGGGGGCCTGTCGAAGCTCATGGCCAATATCGAACTTCGCGCCCCGCTCTTCTGGAGGCTTGGGCTGGTCGGCTTCCTGGATATGGGTAATGTGTGGCAAAACCCCTCCCAGCTGGATCCAGGGGACTTCGTGCCTCATTTCGACCGTAACAAGGTCGAAAGCGACGACGTGCGCTACACGTACGGGCTGGGATTGCGTTTTGCCACGCCGGTCGGGCCGGTCAGAGTCGATTACGCCTGGAAGTGGAATTTCCCCAATGACCCGGTGGGGCAACCGGAAAGCAGAAGGAGCGGCTGGCATGTCGGCATCGGTCAAGCCTTCTAAGGCCGAGCTGATTCTGCGGCATTTCCATTTGTGGAGCCGCCGCGCGGCTACGCTTGTCCTCATCTTGTTCGTTCTCGTGCTGGCCGGGGTCGTCTATGTCTGGACGACGAAGTCGGACATTCTCGCCGCCCGGGGTGCCGCATTCTTGAACGCGCACGTGTTCGGCCCAGGTACCCACGTCGTGGTAGGCCGCATTCGCGGCATGCCCTTTCATCGTCTCGTGCTCGAAGACGTGCGGCTGGAAGGCGAAGGCCCCCAGGGGAAGATGGCCTTCCTCTCCGCCCACGAGCTCGAAGTGTCCTACGATTTGTGGGGGATCTTGCATGGGCGTTACGTGGCCTCCAGCGCCGCCGCGCGCGGACTGCACGTTGAATTCCTGCAACGCGAAGGCGGTTTGTTTTTGCCGACCTTTCGAGCCCACAAGAAGCGGGCGCGCACCACGACGTTTCGCATCGAGAACATCGCCGTTCAGGACGGTACCGCGCGCGTGGAAATGCCCTGGCGCACGGTTACCATCGATTCCCTGAACGGCGGGTTGACGGTGGAGAGCGGCAGCGACGGCCTGAAGCTCACCGCCAACCGGCTAACCGGACGCATGAACGATGCGCTGGGAACGATCGAGCTCGACAAAGGCACGCTGGGAATTCGGTCTCCGATGAAGTTCGATGGTCTCGAGGGGCGCTGGTCCGGATCGCAGTTCGCCCTCTCCGGCACGATCGGGCAGACCTCGGATCTCAGGTTCCAGGTCGAGCAGTTTCCGGTGGGCCGGCTCGGGAAGTTCTTGAATCGTACGGACCTCGATCCGGGGTATGTCACTCGTCTCGAGGGTCAGCTGAAGAACGACTCCGGACACGTAACGTTCGAAGCGCTCGGCGATCTAAGCTGGCAGGACTGGGTCATGACCGGTGCCCACGGGTACGGCAACATCCAGAATGGCATCCTCGATCTTCACGATGTGACCGCGAACATCGAAGGCGCGACCTTGAGTCAGGGTGAGGTCAAGCTCCCGCTCCACAAAGAGCTGTGGTTCACCGTGAACGTGGTCGCCAACAACTTGAACACCGCCACCCTGCGCCTGCCCGTCGTGAACAAGATGCCCGGGATCGTGAACGGAGCGGCCCGGCTGCGCTTCGGGGATCGCAAGAATTTTCTGCGTGCTCTGGACATGAACGTTCATCTCGGCCGGGGAACGATCCTTCAAGTTCCGTTTCAAAGCGGCCTCGTGAACGCGGTGGTGCGGGACAGCACGTTCCGTTTTGATTCGCTGTACGTGAATCTCGACGGCGCCAAAGCAACCGGAGGAGGGAAAGCCGGCGCCTCGTTCCTGGACATGGAGATCAATTACGCCGGCAACCTGGTTCCGCTTCGCGCTTTGGCCCGGCAGCCGGACATGAGCGGCCAAGCCGATTTGCATGCACGGCTCAATGGTCCGCCCAAAAGTCCGGTGTTGATCGGCCAGGGTGAAGCACGGCAGTTTTCCGTCTCCACCGTGCGCGCGCCGTTGCTCGTCATCGAAGATGCGCACGGTCCGGTGAACGAGAACCAGAACCTCCACATTCGCGCGACCATGCCGCTAGGCCTCACCATCTCGAACATTCCGTTCAATCGGGGCGTGATCACGCTTGCCGCGGCCATGGATAGTGCGCATGTGGATTCGGTCTACATCGCGAACGCGGACACGGTCATCACCGGTTGGGGTTCGGTGCGCTGGAAACCGGAGATTCGCATATCGGTGAACGAAGCCAACGCGATTGCCTCCGGACATCACTTTCATGCTCGCCAGCCGTTCACGGTTTACCGCCGTGGAGACGTCATCACCTCGCCGGGGATGCTCATCGATACGCCGCGCGGATTTGCGAACGTAGAGGGAGCTTGGAACGTCACGTCGCACGACGGAAGGTTGCGTGCCGACCTGCATGACATCGATCCCTCGATGTTTTTCGCCAAACCGCCGCCGGTCTTGATCGGAAAAGTAAACGGCACCTTCGAGCTGGCCGGCACCGGACATGTGCTGAGCGGCCGGGCCGATCTGGCCATGCGTGAAGTGGAATGGAAGCGCGCCTATTTCGACAGCGCACGCGTGAATGCGGAACTGGAGGGGCAGGATTTGCGCGTGGATCAATTTCTGGTTCGGCGGGGCAAGGGTGAAGTGAACATTCATGGATCGGTGGGGCTTCCCGAACCCGCGGTGCCGCTCGTGAAAAAACTGCGCGCACACCAGTATCCCGACGCCGAGGCGACGCGCTGGCAGCTGGGCATGGAAGCGCGCGGCATCGATCTCGCCGAATGGAAATTCCTCGTGCCCCCCAGTCAGGCCGTTTCGGGTCGCGTGGACATGACGGGCACGATTGCCGGGACATCGCTACATCCCGAGCTCACCGCGGCCGGCACCGCGATTCACTTGAACTGGAAAGGGTTCGAAGCGGATTCCTTGACCGGGCAAGGAGCATACGCCGGTGGTTCAATCCGCGTGCAGAACTTGGTCATTGCCGAAGCTGGGCAAACCGCAACCCTGAGCGGCGCGTTTCCGCTCGATCTAGCCCTTCTTCCTTACGCGGCGGCGGTTCCCGAGCGGCCCATGGATTTGCGACTGGAGGCGCTGGACGGTTCGTTGCATGGTCTGGAGTTCACGCCGTGGATCAAGAAGGCGACGGGCAACCTCCAGGCCGAGGTCCGCGCGGGCGGGACGCCCCGACATCCGGTGCTGGACGGCTGGGCGCGAGTCGACAATGGACGCGTCGAGTTGCGCGAACGCGACGAAGTGGTGGAGCACATCACCGCGCGGTTCGCGTTCAAGCGTGACGTTGTGGAAGTGGAGCAAGCCAAGGGCATCGTCACCGTGAACTGGGCGGGAAATCAGCTGGCCGGCGGAGAAGTGACCGTGGAGCCGGGAGGAACGTACCGGCTCGGAACGCGCGAGGAGCAAACCTACCAGCTAAAGCTCCATGCCAATCAAGCGCTGGTAGGGGAATCGGGGATTTACGCGGGACGCGTGTCCGGCGACATCACCCTTCGGCCGGAGCGTGCCGAGGACGGCCGGGTTTATCCGTTCGCGCGGGGACGACTCTTCGTGCACCGCATGGAATATGGCGGAACGTTGCGGCCCCAGGATGTCGTGCAATCCAAGCCCCCGAGTCTCTTGTACGAGGTCACCATCGACGCTCCGAACAAGATTCTGATCCGGAGTGAGCAAACCGAAGCGGAGCTGGGCGGAACCCTGACCGCTACTCAAACGCCCGAGCGGCAAATCCTTACCGGAACGCTGGACGTGATCGACGGCTCCTATCAATTCCTGCAGAAAACGTTTCGCGTCACTCAAGGCACGTTGAGCTGGAACAATCCCACGAGCCGTATTCCGACCGTGGACATCGAGGCGGAAACCAAGGATGGTGGGTACCTGATCACGGTCAACTTGACCGGGCCGGCGAACCAGGTCGAAATCCACTTCAGTGCCGAAAACCTCGACAATACCACCGATCAACGCGCGCTCAGCGAGTCGGAGATCGTCCAGTATCTCGCCTTGGGCTCGGTGGGACTTTCTTATTCCAACCCCAATCAGAATCCATCCAACCCGAATCAGAACCCGAATCAGAACCCTGCGAACCAACAAGTTGATTTCTCGAAAGGTGGCGCTGCCTCCGCGGGCGCGGGCTTTGGACTGGTCGGCATCGATGCCATCTTGGGCGGCCAGCTCGAACAAACGTTGCGCAGGGAGTTTGGCATCAATGCCACCATCGAAACCGCGAACGAATGGAACGCGGAAGAAGGGGCCTACGTGCCGAAAGCGGGACTCAGCACGTATGTGGGGGACTTCCGTTTGCAATATCTGCAGGGCCTCTCCCGGACCTACGAGCAGGACGTGGCGCTGGAATATCGGCTGCGCCGCGCGGTCGTGCTCCGCGGCAGCATCATCAACCTCCCCGGAAAGTCCACGCAGGAATATAATCTCGAGCTCAAGCTTCACCACGATTACTAACCGGGTTACAGTGCTCGGCTTCCATCTTTCGGGGGACACCCAGTGACAATGCTCGAGGCTTTGAACCCGCCCCAGCGGGACGCGGTTCTGACCACGGAAGGACCCTTGTTGGTCCTGGCCGGCGCAGGGAGCGGGAAGACGCGCGTGCTCACCCACCGCGTTGCCCATCTCATCCAGCAGGTTGGCGTCCAGCCGCGCCGCGTGCTGGCGTTCACGTTTACCAACAAAGCCGCCGGAGAAATGAAGGAACGCGTCGCCCATCTTCTGGGGGGCGCTCCCCGGGACCTGTGGGTAGGGACCTTTCACGCCACCGGCGTGAGGATTCTGCGCCACTCCGGTTCGGCGATCGGCATCGATCGCGGCTTCGTCATTTACGACACCGACGATCAGGAGTCCTTGATTCGTAAGATTCTTCGCGACCTGGATATGACCGATCGGGACATGAGCCCCAAGGCGGTGCGCTCCATGATTTCCGGGGCCAAGAACGCGCTCTTGAGTCCGGAAGCGTTCGCCGAACAGGCTGAAGGCTACCGCGCCAAGCGAGCGGGGCGCGTCTACGCCGAGTATCAGAAGCGTCTTCGGGCCCAGAACGCGCTCGATTTCGACGACTTGATCGGGGAGCCGCTGCGCCTGTTTGTCGAGCGATCGGATATTCGGGAGAGCTTTGCCGAACGGTTTCAATACGTGCTGGTGGACGAGTATCAGGACACCAACGCGGCTCAGGAACAGCTCATCGAGGACCTGGCCTCGGGTTACCGCAATCTCTGTGTGGTCGGGGACGATGACCAGTCGATCTATGGATGGCGCGGTGCCGACGTGCGAAACATCCTGGATTTCGAAACGCGCTATCCAGAAGCAAAAGTCATCCGGCTCGAGCAGAATTACCGCTCCACGGGAGTCATTCTCGCCGCGGCGAACGCGGTGGTTAAACACAACAAGGATCGCAAGGACAAGACGCTCTGGACGGACAAGGGTGGTGGCGATCTTCTGCAGCTCACCGTCACCGCAGACGAGGAGTCGGAAGCGGATCGGGTGGTGCGAAGCGTGATGGACGAGGCGCGCCGCGGTCTCACCCTGTCCGAGCTCGCGGTGCTCTATCGCACCAACGCGCAAAGCCGCGCACTGGAAACGGCGTTTCGTCGCGCGACCATTCCTTATGAGCTCGTGGGGGGGGTGGCGTTCTATCAACGGCGCGATGGGCAGTCCGATCAGCCGGTGCTGATGGTGCGCGACCTGCGCGACGGTGCGGAG
>Ga0207675_100004320_pt1 | contig 13728 bp, 11 predicted proteins | sample KBSSwiS42_FD_184305 | JGI IMG/M metagenome (GOLD analysis project Ga0207675, IMG submission 184305) | Switchgrass rhizosphere microbial communities from Kellogg Biological Station, Michigan, USA - KBS Switchgrass S4-2 (SPAdes) (version 2) | ecosystem: Host-associated > Plants > Roots >... | reverse complement strand
GAGCGGCAAGGATTCCAACACGGTCGCCAAGGCGGCCCTGCCGTTCTTCTTTTTGCTCGTTCTGGCGGTTGCCATCATCACGGTCTTTCCTGCTATCGTGATGGTGCTGCCGCGGATAGCGTTCCCTGGCTAGAGAAAGGTATTGTCATGTTCAGGCTCATTAAGACGTGCGCTTTTGTCGCCTGCGTCGCGGCGCTTGCCGTTCCCTCACTTGTCGTTCCAGCAGCGGCACAGACCAAATGGAATCTTCCGGCCGCCTATCCGGCGGACAATCCGCATTCGGTCAACCTGATCGCGTTTGCCAAGGACGTCGGCGATGCCACCGGCGGCAAGCTGCAGATCACCGTGCATGCCGCCGCATCGCTGTTCAAGGCGCCGGAAATCAAGCGCGCGGTTGCCACCGGGCAGGCGCAGGCGGGTGAAGTTCTGATCTCGCTGCATGAGAACGAGGATCCGATGTTCGGCATCGACGTCATCCCGTTCGTGGCGACGAGCTATCCGGCAGCCAAGAAGCTGTGGCTCGCCTCGAAACCCACCGTCGAAAAGAAGCTCGCATCGCAAGGCCTGATGCTCCTCTTCGCCGTGCCGTGGGGTCCGCAGGGCATTTATGCCAAGAAGGACATCAACACCCTTGACGACATGAAAGGCCTGAAGTGGCGCGCCTACAATGTCGGCACCTCGCGCATCGCCGAGCTTGTCGGCGCGCAGCCCGTCACCATCCAGGCAGCGGAACTGCCGCAGGCGCTGGCGACCGGCGTTGTAAATGCGTTCATGACCTCAGGCTCGACCGGCTACGACAGCAAGGCCTGGGAAAGCATGACGCATTTCTACGATACGCAGGCCTGGATTCCGAAGAACGTGACCTTCGTGAACAAGGCGGCTTTTGACGCGCTCGACAAGCCGACCCAGGAGGCGATCCTCAAGGCGGCTGCGGTCGCCGAAGAACGCGGCTGGAAGCTCGCGGAAGAAAAGGCCAAGTGGTATCTCGAACAGCTTCAGGCCAACAAGATGAAGGTGCTGCCACCGCCTCCGGCGCTGAAGACAGGCCTGGAGAAAGTCGGCGAGCAGTTGACGGCCGACTGGCTCAAGAAGGCCGGCCCCGATGGTGAAGCCGTAATCGCCGCCTATAAGAAGTAAGACGGTCGTTATTGCACGCCAGTAGCGTCCGGCGCTCGATTGCCGGACGCTGCAATCTGCGCAGAGGCGCTGAAAAATCCCGCTGATCGCGTCAACCGACCGCGTCGAGCGCACGGCGGATGGTTGCAAACACCATCTCGATCTCGTCTTCGGCGATGATCAGCGGCGGCGATAGAACCAGCGTGTCGCCGCTATTGCGAATGAGAACACCATCGTCGAAGCAACGCTTGGCGCATTCCGCGGCGCGCGCCCCCGGGGCACCGTCTCGGGGTGCAAGATCAATCGCCGCCAGCAGGCCGATGTTGCGGATATCGACGACATGCGGAGCGTCTCTGAGGGCGTGGGCCGTCCGCTCCCAGATCGGCGCCAGCCGCCGGCAGCGCGCGAACAGCTCAAGATCACGGTAGACATCGAGCGTCGCCAGCGCCGCCGCGCAGGCGAGCGGATGCGCCGAGTAGGTGTAGCCGTGAAACAATTCGATGACGCTGGACGGGCCGGCCATCAGCGCGTCATAGACGGACCGGCTGGCGATCACGCCGCCCATCGGCACCGCACCGTTGGTCATGCCCTTGGCGCAGGTGATCAGATCGGGCGTAACGCCGAATGCCTCGGCGCCGAAGGCGGCGCCCAGACGGCCAAAGCCGGTGATCACCTCATCGAAAATCAGCAGAATGCCGTGGCGATTGCAGATCGCTCGCAGCTGTTCGAGATAACCAACCGGCGGCGGCAACACGCCACCCGAGCCGGTGACGGGTTCAACGATGACCGCGGCGACCGTCGAGGGATCGTGGATTTGCAACAGGCCCGTCAATTCGTCGGCCAGGTGCGCGCCCCATTGCGGCTGGCCGCGCGAGAATGCCGCGTGTTCGATACTGTGCGTATGCGATAGATGGTCGACCTCCGGCAACAGCGGCCCGAAATCGCGGCGGTGACGTCCGAGTCCGCTGACCGAAAGTCCGCCCCAGCCCATGCCGTGATAGGCCTTGGCGCGGCCGATGAACCGGATGCGCGAACCCTCGCCCCGGGTGCGATGATAGGCGCGCGCGATCTTCAGCGCGGTGTCGACGGCTTCAGAGCCCGAATTGGTGAAGAAGACATGGTCGAGGCCCGTCGGCGCGATCTCCGCAATGCGCCCCGCCAGTTCGAACGCCGCCGGATGGCTCATCTGAAACGAGGAGACGAAGTCGAGCCGTTCGGCCTGTGCCTTGATGGCGTCGACAATGGCGCGCTGTCCATGGCCGGCGTTAACGCACCACAGCCCCGCCATGGCGTCGAGAATGCGCCGCCCGTCCGATGTCACATAATGCATGCCTTCGGCTGCCACGAACAGGCGAGGATCGGCCTTGAACTGACGGTTCGGCGTGAACGGCAGCCAGAACGATTCCAGCGCTTCGCGATCGAGCGGGGCGATTTCACCCGATGTCCTGTGCGGCTTGTTCACGACGCCTTCCTTCCAATCTGCGAGTTGTCGGGGACGACGGCGTGGATGCCGAGTTTGGCCGCCGCATCAAGGTGCTTGCGCATCAGGTTTGCTGCGGTCTCGCGTTCTCCCGCTTCGAGGCAATCGAGAATTTTCATATGTTCGCGGCAGGAAACCACGACCCGCTCGTGGCCGAAGGTCCAGTCATAGTTCGCAAAACGACGTAGCCGGTTCTGCTGCTGGATCGCGACCAGCAGATAGCGGTTATGCGCGCCCGCCACGAGCCCTTCGTGGAACCGCGCGTTCATCTCGTAGAGCGCGATGCTCGACGCCTCGTTCCACGGCGTTGCGAGCATGTCGTGATGCCTCTGGCGCATGTCGTCGATCCAGCCGGGCGCAAGTCGATAGCCCGGTTCGAGCAGCGCCGCCGGCTCGATGATCCGGCGAAGGCGATAGCTTTCCGCGCGCGCCGTCGGATCCGAGATGGTCGGCAGAAAGCGCCAGCCATGTCCCGGCTTGCGATGCACGGCGGCGACTTCGCTGAGCCGCACCAGTACCTGCTGCACGGTGGCCCGCGTGACGTTGTAGCGGCGAATGAGATCGCCTTCAGAGACGTCTTCCGCCAGTTTCCCGGCGCGGCGGTCGCGCGCGATCGCCAGAAACAGCCGATCGGCATCGGTCGGCCCCGGCTGCGGCGGTGTCTTGCGGACGGCCCGCGCCGTGTCGGCAACAAAATAGCCGCCGCGCTTGCCTGGCTGCACCAGCCCGCGCCGCGCCAGATGCACGAGCGCCGCGCGCACCGGCGTGCGCGATACATGCAGCCGCGCCGCGAGCGCGACCTCGCCGAGCCGCGCGCCGGGTTCCAGCCGGTCCGAGCTGATGACCGCGAGAATGCCGGCCTGCAGTTCGCTCTGCAGGCGGGACGGCGCAGTTCGGCCCGACAAACTTTTTTGTTTCATGGCATGACAAAATACATTAGGCTTCGCCGATTGCAACCCGAAAGCAGACAGCGCCGATGGTCGAACCGTTCCCCCTGATCGAGATTTCCGGACCGCCCCGCGAGCGCGGCCGCCAATATGGCCAAAAGGCCGCCGAGCGCATTCGCAAGGGAACGTCGCATTACTTCGCGCAATTGAAGGAGCTGTCGCTCGACAGCGCCGGTGTTTCGGCGCTGGTGCGCGACTATCTGCCGGTCATCGAGGCGTTCGAGCCGACCTATGTCGAAGAGATGCATGGCATCTCCGAAGGGGCCGGCGTGCCGTTCGAAGATATCGTGCTGCTCAACGCGCGCACCGAGATCCTTAAATTGGCGGCCCGCCCCGATTTGCGCGCGCGCCTTGCCGGCGAGGACGACCCCGACGGCTGCACCGGCGTCGTCGTATTGCCCAACGCGAGCAAGGCCGGGCGCCTGATCCACGCGCAAAACTGGGACTGGAAGCGCGAATGCGCCGAGACGGCGGTGGTTCTGAAAGTACGCCGCGACGATGGCCCCGACCTGATGACCTTTACCGAGGCCGGCGCGCTCGGCCGCTGCGGCTTCAACGCCGTCGGCATCGCCATCACAGCAAATTATCTGGAATCCGACCGCGACTATCGGCAAGTCGGCGTTCCGCTCGCTTTGATCCGCCGCAAGGTGCTGGAAAGCGAGCATCTCGCGCTCGCCATGCGTAGCGTCTACTGTACGCAGAAATCAGCCGCCAACAACATGATCGTCAGCCATTGCGGGGGCGTTGCGATCGATTTCGAATGCGCGCCCGACGAGACGTTTCAGGTGCATCCGGACCGCGGGCTCCTGGTGCACGCCAATCACTTCGTGAGCCCGGTGGCGCTCGGCAAATTAAAGGACACCGGGATCCTCAACACCCCCGACAGTCTCTATCGCGACGTCCGCGTGCGCGGAATTCTCGAACCGCAGATCGGTGCCATTACGCTCGACGCGGTGAAGGAGGCGCTATTCGACGATTTCGCGACGCCATGGGCGGTGTGCCGGCCGCCGCGACGCAATCTCAGCAACAACCTCAGCGCCACCGTCGCGATGATCCTGATGGAGCCGGAGCGCGGCGTGATGGAAGTCGCTCCCCTGCCCGCGCTCAATCGCCAGTTCACGACTTACACGCTCGACATGGCCCCGGCCGTCCGCAAGAGCGCCGATCCGCAAGCCATCGCCAAGGCCGTGTGATGCGTCAGCACCAGGGTATCGCCGCATTCACGACCATGGCGATGTCCGCCGGCGTGGCGCTTGCGCTGGCCTGGACTTCGGCAGCACCGGCGCTCGCAGCCGGCGGCGTGCTGCGCGCACGCTTCAACGCGGACATCCGCTCGACCGATCCCGGAACCAACCGCGACGCCAACACCGACGGCGTGATGGGACATGTGGTCGAAGGCCTGGTCGCCTTCCGTGAAGATACCTCGATCGGCCCCATGCTGGCGGAAAGCTGGGAGATATCGCCAGACGGCAAGACCTATACGTTTCAACTTCGGAAAGGCGTCAAGTTTCATAACGGCGCGGTCATGACCGCCGACGACGTGGTCTGGTCGTTCAAGCGCTGGCTCGATCCCGCGACGCAATGGCGCTGCCTGTCGGAATTCTCCGACACCGGCATTACCAAAATCCTCAGCGTGGACGCCACCGATCCGCAGACCGTGGTGATCAGGCTGGAGCGGCCCACGGCGCTCCTGCTCGGTACCCTCGCCAGGCCCGACTGCGGCCAGACCGCGATCCTGCACCGCGATTCTCTCATGCCCGACGGCAAGTGGCGCGAGCCGATCGCCACCGGCCCGTTCAAGCTCGGCTAATGGAAGCGCGGCCAGTATGTCGACCTGATCCGCTTCGACGATTATGTCTCGCGCACCGAGCCGCGCGATGGCTATACGGGTGCGAAGAAGGTCGAGGTCGACAAGGTCCGCGTCAACATCATTCCCGATAGCTCCGCCGCCAAGGCCGGACTGCTGAGCGGCTCGCTCGACATCATCAACAGCCTCTCGGTTCCGGAAGTCGAAGAGCTGAAGTCCCACGCCGACGTAAAGCTCAGCATTACCCCGGCGCTCGGCCTCACCGGCATCCTGTTGCAGAGCAACGATTCCTTGCTCAAGGACGTCCGCATCCGCCGCGCGCTGGCGCTCTCGCTCGACACCAAGGAAATTGCCGATGTGGTGATGCAGGGCACCGCAAGCGCCAACAACTCCGCGCTGCCTATCGGCAGCCCGTTCCACGGCGCCGTTGAAAAGCAAGGCTACACCCAAGACATCGCGCAGGCCAAAAAGCTGCTCGCCGAGGCCGGCTATAAGGGCCAGCCGATCAAGATGATCGCCAACAAGCGCTACAGCTTCGTGTTCGATTCCGCCGTGCTGGTGCAGGCGATGGCGCAAGCCGTCGGGCTCAAAATCGACATCGAAGTGCTCGACTGGGCGACGCAGCTCGATCGCTACAGCAAGGGCGACTACCAGGCGATGGCCTTCGTCTATTCGGCCCGACTCGATCCCTCCCTCAGTTTCGAGATGCTGACCGGACCGAAGGCGACCCAGCCCCGCAAGGTCTGGGACAATCCTGAAGCCCAGGAGATGCTGCGGCAGTCGATGCTGACCGTCGATACCGCCAAGCGGCAGGCGCTGTTCGATGAGATGCACCGCCGCTTCATCGCCGATGTACCGATGATCGTGCTCTTCAACGGTTCGGAGCTCGCCGCGCACCGCAACAGCGTGAAGGGCTATGCCGGCTGGCTTTATCCGCAGCCGCGCTTCTGGGGTGTAAGCCTGCAATAACGCAGGCGGGTGGGACGATACGGATGTTCGGTTATCTCGTCAGACGGCTTGCGATGACCATCCCGACCTTGTTGCTGGTCGCGATCACCGTATTCGCGCTGGTGCGCCTGATCCCCGGCGATCCGGTGCAGGTGATGCTGGGCGACAGCGCAGATCCCGCGCAGCTGGAGCAACTGCGCCGGCAGATGGGGCTCGATCAATCGATCCCGGTGCAATTCGGCTATTGGCTCGCCAAAGTCGCGGTCGGCGATTTCGGTCACTCGATCACCAACGGGCTCGCCGTGCTGCCCCTGATCCTCGAACGATTCCAGGTCAGCGCGCTGATCGTGCTGGTCGCGGTGACGATCGCCGCCTGCGTGGCGGTGCCGGCCGGGCTGATCGCGGCATGGCGGCAGAATAGCGCGACCGACCTTGCCATCACCGCCGGCGCGACCCTGCTGCTGTCGATTCCAAGCTTCTGGCTTGGGCTGTTGCTGTTGCTGCTGTTCGGCCTGAAACTGAAATGGCTGCCGGTGATCGGCTATGTTCCGTTCAGCGACAATTTCGGTCAGGCCTTGACCTTCATCGTTCTGCCGATCGCGACGCTGGCGATGATCGAGATCGGCGCGCTGACCCGCATGTCACGCGCGAGCTCGATCGAAGTGCTGCGGCTGGAATATGTCACGCATGCGCGGGCCAAGGGCGCGCCGGAATGGCGGGTGTTGGGCCGCCATGTGCTGCCCAATGCCTTTGCGCCGACCTGGACCCTGATCGGTCTCATTCTCGGCCATCTGCTCGGCGGTATCGCCGTCATCGAGACCGTGTTCACGCTGCCTGGGCTCGGCCGGTTGCTGGTCGATTCGATCTTCGCCCGCGACTATCCGGTCGTGCAGGGCTGCCTGTTGTTCACGGCGGTGATTTACGTCGTCGTCAATCTGATCGTCGATCTCTGCTATCCCCTGTTCGATCCCCGGGTGGCCGCCGAATGAAGATGCGCGCCAATACCGCGATCGGCGGCTTCCTGATCGGCATTCTCTTCGCAACGGCCGTGACGGCCGCGTTCTGGACGCCGTTCGATCCGCTCAAGGTCAATCTGCGCGCCCGCCTGCAGCCGCCGTCCGCACTCTACTGGCTCGGCACCGACGAGTTCGGCCGCGACGTGCTCAGCCGCATCATGGCCGGCGCCGCAACCAGCGTGTTCGTCTCCGTATTGACGGTGACATTTGCGGTGATAATCGGCGCCGTCATCGGTGTGATCACAGGCTATCTGCGCGGCTGGACCGACCGCATCATCATGGCCGTGAATGACGCGCTGCTGGCGTTTCCGGGAATCCTGCTGGCGCTGGCAGTCATGATCGTGACCGGCGCCAACAAGTTCGGCATCGTGCTGGCGCTCGGCATCGCCTACATCCCGTCGGTCGTTCGGGTGGTGCGCGGCACCGTGCTGTCGATCCGGGAGCGGGAATATATCGAGGCCTCGCGCGTCATCGGCAACTCCGAACTCTATTCGATGGCGCGGCACGTCCTGCCCAACAGCCTCGCCCCAGTCGCCGTGCTGGCAACCAGCATGTTCGGCTGGGTGCTGCTGGCGGAGAGCGCGCTCAGCTTCCTCGGCCTCGGCGTGCCGCCACCGGCGCCGACCTGGGGCAATCTGCTGGCGGCGAGCCGTCCATATATGGAGAGCGCCGCCTGGCTCAGCATCGCGCCCGGCATTTGCATTGCACTGACGCTGCTCGGCATCAACCTGCTCGGCGACTCCCTGCGCGACCGGCTCGACCCACGGATGGTGCACGGATGACCACGCCCCTCCTGACCGTCGACAATCTCCGCATCGAGGCCGCACGTACCGGCGAAGCCGTCGTCGACGACATTTCATTCGATATCGCACGCGGCGAGTTCCTGGCGGTCGTTGGCGAATCCGGCAGCGGCAAGACGGTCGCGGCGCGCACCGTGCTCGGTCTCCTGCCACCCGGCCTGCGCCGGACCGGCGGGCGAATTGTGCTCGACGGCGAAGACCTCGCGACACTCTCCCCCAAGCGGCTGCGCGCCTTGCGCGGACCCGTCGTCGGCATGGTCTTTCAGGAGCCGATGGTGTCGCTCAACCCCGCCATCAGCGTCGGGACACAGATGGCCGAAGGCCTCAGCCTGCACATGCGGTTGTCAAAAAAGGAAATCAGGCAGCGCTGCCTCGACATGCTGGCGCGCGTCCAGATCCGCGATCCCGCGCGCACCTTCGATGCCTATCCGCACGAATTCTCCGGCGGCATGCGGCAACGGATCATGCTGGCCTCAGTGATGCTGCTGCGGCCCAAACTCCTGATCGCCGACGAGCCGACCACCGCGTTGGACACCCTGACCCAGCGCGAAGTGCTTGACCTGATGGTCGGCCTTGCCCGCGACCATGGCACCTCGGTGATGCTGATCACCCATAATCTCGGCCTGGTCGCCCGCTACGCGCAGCGCGCCGTCGTGATGCAAAAGGGCAAGGTGGTCGAAGCCGGCACGACCGAGCAGGTCCTGACCACCCCGCGCGAGGCCTATACGCGCCAGCTGATCGACGCCCTGCCCCGGCGCGCGACCGGGATTGCACGGCTGGCGGCCGGCGAACCGCTGATGAGCGTGCGCGGCCTCAAGGTCGAGTTCGGCGGACGGCGGCAATTTTTCCGGCAACAGCCCGGGCTGCGCGCCGTCGACGGCATCGACCTCGATATTCGCGCCGGCGAGACGGTTGCGGTCGTCGGCGGCAGCGGCTCGGGCAAGACCACGCTCGGCCGCGCGATGCTGCGGCTGATCCCTTCCGTCGCGGGACAAATCCGCTTTCGCGGCAAGGAAGTTCCGGAAGCGGCCGATCGGGATTTTCGGCTCTCCTCGCAACTGGTGTTTCAGGATCCCTACTCCTCGCTGGATCCCCGCATGCGCGTCGGCGAGATCGTCGCCGAACCGCTGCGGCATGTCGCTCAGCTGGCGGCCACGGAGCGCACCAGGCGCGTCGAAAAAATGCTGGATGAGGTTGGTCTTGCGAATTTCGCCAACCGCTGGCCGCACGAACTCTCGGGCGGGCAACGCCAGCGCATCGCGATCGCGCGGGCAATCGTGCGCGGCCCGCTGTTCGTCGTCGCGGATGAACCGGTGTCCGCGCTCGACATGACTATCCAGGCGCAGGTGCTGAAGCTGCTGGAACGCCTGCAGGCGCAATATGGATTTGCCTGCCTCTTCATCAGCCATGATCTCGCCGCCGTCGAGCAGGTCGCCGACCGCGTCGTGGTGATGCAGGGCGGCCGCATCGTCGAACAGGGATCGCGCGACGACATCTTCGATTCCCCTCAGCACGACTACACCAAGGCGTTGCTTGCCGCGACGCCGATGGTGGATTTTGCCAAGCCCGAAGCGGCGCGTGTGCCCGCGTAGCGTTGGAGAGAGAGCAATGAGGCGCTTTGCCGTTCTTTGTCTTGCGATGCTGGCGGCCGCGACACCGGTCCAGGCCGAGAGCGTGCTCCGCACCATGATCACGACCGATATCCGCGGCCTGATGCCGGGCATCAGTCCCGACGACAACACCGGAACGGTGCTGCAGAATATCTACGAAGGCCTGGTCGCCTGGCGCGCCGACGGCACGGTGGCGCCGATGCTGGCAAAGGACATCGCAATCTCCAAAGATCGGCGAAGCTACACCTTCACCCTGCGCGACGGCGTGACCTTCCATAATGGCGCGCCGCTGACATCGAGCGAAGTCGCATGGACCTGGGCGCGCTTTCTCGATCCGAAAGCCGGCCGGCCATGTCGCGCCAATTTCGACGGTTCGCGGCAAATCAAGATCGTCGCGGTCGAAACGCCGTCGCCGATGCAGGTGATCTTCCGCCTCGCCGAGCCGAGCGGCGCCTTCCTCAGCATGCTCGCGCGCAGCGACTGTGACGGTACCGGCATCGCCCATCCCGATTCGATTGGCCCGGACGGCGTCTGGAAGGACGCCATCGGAACCGGCCCGTTCAAATTGACCGAGTGGCGCCGGGGCCAGTACGTCGAGCTAGCGCGCTTCCCCGCCTATCATGCGCGCAGCGAGCCGACCGATGGCCTCGCCGGCGCCAAGCTCGCCAAGCTCGATCGCATCCGCCTCACCATCGTACCCGAACCATCGACAGCAAAGGCGGCGATGCAGTCGGGCGAGCTCGATCTGTGGCCGTCGATCGATCCGAAATTCGCGGAGGAGCTGAAGTCCGGTGGCGTCGAGGTCACAGCCGCACCGGTGTCGTCGCTCAATGCGATCGTCATGCAAACCAGCGATCCGCTGCTGAAGGACAAGCGCATCCGTCAGGCCATCGAAGTGGCGCTCGACTACCAGAGCATGGCGGAGTCGCTGACCGATGGCTACGCCAAGCCCAGCACATCGCTGGTTCCACTTTCCAGCCGCTACTACGGGCCGGTGCAGCAGAACGGGCATCGCCATGATCCGGCGCGGGCGAAGAAGCTCTTGGCGGAAGCCGGCTATCAGGGCCAGCCGATCAAGATCACCACCAATTCGCGCTTTGCCGTCATGAACGACGTCGCGGTTCTCATGCAGGCGATGGCACAACAGGTCGGCATCAACATGACCGTCGAGGTGGTCGAGTTTGCCACCCAGCTCAACCGCTATTTCAAGGGCGATTATCAGCTCATGGTGTTCAACTACACGCCTTATCTGGATCCGCTGTTCGGGCTCGACCGTTTCATCGGCGACAAGACCGCGCAGGCCGATCGGGTGTGGGGAAATCCGCAGGCGATTGAGCTCCTGGCGAAGCTCACGCAGACCTCGTCGCCGGAAGCGCGCCAGCCGCTGTTCGACGATTTGCACACATTGTTCATCGAGGATTCGCCGATGGTGGTGTGGAGCTCCGGCGTCAATGTCTCGGCTTACGCCAAGGCGGTCCGCGGATATGCCCCCTGGCCGGGCCGCAAGCCGCGCTTCTGGAACATGGAGGTGGTGCGATGACCTCACTCGCCCAGCGCACCCAGCATGCCTGGCCCGACGGCGCGCGTTGTGTCATCGGCCTTACGCTTGATTTCGACGGCACCTCGCTGGAGCGCGGCCGCGACCAACTGCCCTTTGGCGCGCGCTCGCACGGCCGCTATTCCGCCAAATGCGGCATTCCGCGTTTCGTCGACATGTTCACGCGCCAGGAGGTGCCGTGGACGTTCTACGTCTCCGGCTACGACGCCGAGGAAAGTCCCGACCTCGTGCGGAGCATTGCGCGTTCCGGGATCGAGATCGGATCGCACGGCTATCTGCACGAAGGCGTCGACCCCGGCGACGCCGAGCCGGAGCTGCTGGAACGCACGCACAAGCTTCTGAGCGACATCACCGGCACCGCACCCAAAGGCTGGCGCTCGCCCTCCGGACACAAGACCGCGCGCACGCTGCACAAGCTGCGCGAGCTCGGTTACGTCTACGATTCCAGCGACAAGGATTTCGACCTGCCCTACCTGCTGCGGTACGGGGGCCAGGAGCACGACAACTATGTCTGCCTTCCCAACAACACCTCAAGCCTCGACGACTTTCCGTTCTATCGCGTCAGCTACACGCCGCCGTCGGAAGTGCTGACGCATTGGATGCAGGAGTTCGACGCGATCTACGCCGAGGGCGGCTACTTCAACCTCACCGTCCATCCTCGCGTCGGTTACGGTTCGGGATCGCCGGCGCGGGTGGCAATCGTCGAGAAACTGATCGAATACATCAAGCGTCATGACGGCGTGCGTTTCGTCGGCATGCTGGAACTGGCGCAATGGTGCCTGAAACGCCCGGCCGACTGGCGGCGGGACTGGAGCGGCCAATGAATGCCCAGATCCGCCCGATCGCGGTGACCGTCAATCTGCAGGGCAAGACCGTCGAACTGCAACAGCTCGGCGAGGACGCGCTGTTCGGCCGCGCCTCCTATGGCAAATATGCCTACGCGGTCGGCTGCGAGCGGCTGTTTGGACTGCTCGACCGGCACGGCATTAAGGCGACGGTGTTCGTCCCTGGCGCGGAAGCCGAAGCCAATCCCGATTACGTGGCCGCCCTCGCCCGCCGCGGCCATGAGATCGCCGCCCACGGTTGGGCGATGGAGGCTATGGACGCACCCGGTATCGACGAACGCGCGCTGATCGAACGCACGCATGCCACGCTGACGCGCATCATCGGTGCGAGCCCGCACGGATTCCGCGCACCGCACGGCAAACTCACCGAGCAGACGTTGGCGCACCTCGCGACGCTCGGCTACCGCTACGATTCAAGCTTCCAGGATGACGACCGGCCCTACCGGCTAGATGCTGACGGCGGCAGTGGCATGATCGAGGTCCCGCAGTCGGAAATCCTGATCGACGCCACGCTCTACGCGCAGCGGCAGACCCACGACCGGATCATGAAGACCTGGCACGAGGAGATCGAGGCCATGCACCGCGAGCGCTGCCTGATCACGCTCACGCTGCATCCGCGCAGCGACTATGGCAGCGCGCGTGCGAGCCGTATCGCGGCGCTCGATCGGCTGCTGACGTGGCTGCGTGGTCTTCCCGGCGTTGCATTCATGCGGTGCGACGAAATCGCGGCGGCGGCCGATGAGTTTCGTTCGGAAGCCCGCCGAGGATGAAGAGCGGCCGGGTTCGGATCGGCGCCGCTCACGTCACCCGGCTTCGATGCACGCTTCCATGATCCCATCGATCTCGGCGATCGAGAGCACCCCGATCTCGGCAATGAAGACGATCCGTGTCCGCGGCACCCCGGCCGCGAGCTCCCCGCCCGGCGCCAGCGTCGCGCGCCCGCCGGCGAGCTGAAACACCATCAACCGTCCCGGCTGCTCCACCGTCTCGAACAATCCCTTCGCCCGCGCGAGCTTCGGCGCCAGCCGACTGATCGCTTGCTGCAACCGGGGGAGCGACACCGGACGTTCCGATGTCCAGCTCAGCGTCTCGAACCGGTCAGCCGCCGGCCGTCGCGGCCCCACCTCGCGCGGCGCCGGCACGCGGTCCACGTCCGCGGGGAACAGCAGCGCCGCGGGGACTTCGCCATGCAGGGCATCGACCACCACCGCCGCCGGCCGCTGTGCCCGGATAACATCGCACAGCTGTTCGCGGCCGGCCGCGTCCACCAGGTCCACCTTGCTCAGCGCCACCACGTCGGCCGCCCGCAACTGAGAGCGCAGTAACGCGTCGTTCAACGTCTCCGTATTTGTCGTCGCGTCCACCACGCACAGCACCGTTTCCAGCGGCGCCTCCTGCCAGATCAGGGGATCCATCAGGTTGCGCACGATGTCCGAGGGATCGGCGATCCCGCTGGTTTCGATCACGATGAACTCCGGCCGCGGATCGCGCCGCAGCAGGGTGGCGAGCGTGCGCAAGAGATCGCCTTCCAGCGAGCAGCAGATGCAGCCATTGCTCAGGCTGACCACGCCATCGCTGGCGCCCGCGATCAGCTCCGCATC
>Ga0207675_100004314_pt1 | contig 13740 bp, 10 predicted proteins | sample KBSSwiS42_FD_184305 | JGI IMG/M metagenome (GOLD analysis project Ga0207675, IMG submission 184305) | Switchgrass rhizosphere microbial communities from Kellogg Biological Station, Michigan, USA - KBS Switchgrass S4-2 (SPAdes) (version 2) | ecosystem: Host-associated > Plants > Roots >... | reverse complement strand
CGATAGCCGCAGGAGTCGCCCTGCAGGCGACGACAAGCATCGCCGGGTCGTCGACGATCGGCGCCATGGTCGTCGCAATCGTGGTCATCGCGCTGGTGCTCGTCGCCCTCACGGGCGCCGCCCTGTCGGTCCGGATCCGCAAGCAGTGCGAGCGCGCGGTGGTGTTGCGGCTGGGACGCGTCCAGGGCGGCGCGCGCGGGCCGGGGCTGATCGCGATCGTGCCGCTCGTCGATCGTGTCCACCGTGTCTCGCTGCGGATCGTCACGACGCGCTGTACGCCTGATAGCCGTCCCAACTACGGATGATTTTAGGCTCTATGGGCCTCCGTCCCACGCCCGCCGCACCGCGCCTGCGATGAGCGCCAGCTCGCGATCGCGCTCCAGCAACGGCTCCGCTGTCGACGGCCGCACCAGGCGATCCCACCCGATCAGGTCGAGGCGGTCAAGCGCGGGTCCCGGCTGAGTCGGCGCAGGCCAGGCGCAACGGTTCCGTTTCCCGAGACGGGAGGCACCGGGACCCGGAAGCCGGTGACGCATTCGTTCCTGCGACGGAACATGGGCGCGCGACTGTCCATGCGCGTACAGTCCGAGCGTGCCTGCCTACGTGATCGCCGACATCGACATCAGCGACCCAGAGCAGTACGAGCACTACAAGGCCGCCGTGCCGAGCACCCTCGTCGCGAACGGCGGCCGCTTGATCGTCCGGGGAGGCGAACTCGCCGTGTTCGAGGGCGACTGGCGGCCGAAGCGGCTAGTCGTACTGGAGTTCGAGAACCTCGAAGCGGCCAGGCGCTGGTACGACTCGGCCGGCTACGGCGAGGCCAAGCGACTGAGGGAGGGTGCGGCGACCATGCAGATGGTCGCGGTCGAGGGTCAGCAGAGCGCCTAACGCGGGACGCCAGTGGTATGGCGACGGGTGCCAAAGCCTTGCCGGCTCCTTCGTCGCCGTCACTCGGTCGCTGACCGCCCCGCCCGCGCGTATCCCCACTCGCGAGTCCAGCGCATGGCTTCCTCGCAACCGCCGCAGTGGCCCGAGAAATCGCCTGCCGCCGCGTCGTCGGCGTTTTCGTTGCCTATCTCTTCGACACTCGCGCCGACGGCCGAGCCGAAGAGGGACGTGAGCCGCGCGCCAATCGCACGCATTCGACCGTCGTGTTAAGCCCGCCGCCGACCAACGCTTCGCAGCGCGAGCCGCCCCCTCTCGCTCAGGGTGAACATCGTCTTGCCCCCGTGACCGCGTCCACGCCAGCGGTTTCGAGCAGGCCGTGCTTCAGCGCCAGCTCCCAAGCGGGCCAGGCCCAGCGCTCGTCGACGTTCAGCTCCCAGCACACGAGCTCGAAGCGCGTACGCCGCTTGCTCAAAACGAGCACATCGCGAAGCAGCACCCGCGCGTGTGTCGATTGGCGCCTCCTCGCCACTCTCGCTGCCGACCCGTTCATCCTCACGACCCCTCCCGCTCTGCGTGGCCGGCAGGGTGCACGAGCGCGAGTCGGAGGGAGAAGACGACTTTGGTCGTACGCCATCGGGTGGAGCGATCGCGCGCGGGATCGGCTGGACGCGGGGACGCGTCCCTGCCGTTGGCCGTGCGCGTCGAATCTCGCAGCCACCCGGGCCGACCGGCCTGCGAGGACGTCGGGACCAAGCCTGACCCACGCGCGCTCGAGACCGTCGGCCGCCCGGCGCAGCGCCGCGACGTGCCCGAGCGTGGACTCGAGCTTCGCCTCGAATCGGGCTGCCGACGTCGAGGACTTCAACGACGCCAGCGACCTGCCAGCCGAAGAGAAGTCCGCCCTCTGGCTCCTCGCCTGGAGCTGCGTCCACCCGCAAGCCCAGCGACGCGAGGCCGACGCCCACCTCACCCGGCTGAAGGGCAGCCCACCACCGGCCCCGGTCAACCATGCACCGACGCCTCCGCGTCGTCGGATCGCCACCGACCGGGCCACCGCCACCCATCCTTCGCAGCGGCCTGCCGGCACCGATCATCCCTTCGGGGTGATGCGGCCCCGCGGCCGGCCGGGTCTAATCGACTACAGCAACCGTCGACGATCGTCGATGTCGACGCTCCCCGAATCGACCACCCGGAAACGACGGTCGGCTCGGTTTTCGGGTCGCAGACGCGTCCGAAGCCCACTGATCGAGAGGATCGTCATGCCTGGATTGCTTCGCGGAGCCGCTCGCGTCGCCGTCGTCGCCGGGACCGCTACGGCGGTGAGCAACCGAGTGTCGCGCCGACAGGCAAACCGTTGGGAGGGCCAGGAGCAGGGCCAGGAGCCCGAACCGGCCCCCGTCGCGGAGCAGCCGGCGGCGCCACCGGCCGACCCCATCGCGCTGCTGAAGCAGCTCGCCGCGCTGAAGGACCAGGGCATCCTCACCGAGGACGAGTTCGCGGCCGAGAAGGCGAAGGTGCTTGCCGGCTGAGAAGGACCAGCCGGCCAGAAGGGCCGCGCTACGGCGCCCGACCACGAGCTCGAAATGCCGAGAAGCCGTGCGCCACGGCCCCGACTTCCCGGCACAACTCCTCCGTGCCTCGGCGACGTCAAGGTGCGCTTTTGACCTCATGCTGGCGCTCAAGGTCCTCTCGTTGCTGCGGGCGGTCGACATGGACCGGACAACGCGTGGAGTGCTGCAGCCGGCGTAGCCATCAAAAATTGTCAATACGACACGGTCTCCATGACCGCAACGCCAGGTTCGTCGCGAGAGGGATCGGGCGGTCGTTCGTTCGCCGGCTGCGTTGCGGTCTCCAAAACCGCAACGCCAGGTTCGATTCCTGGGTCCCCCGTCCCCGTTGTAGAGCCGAATCCCCGATAACGACAGGGGATTCGGCCGGTGGAGGGTCCTCCACCGATCCGTCAGAGGATCGGCGGGGACCGCGGGGCGGCCGCGCGTGTGGCGGGCTCGCAGAAGTGCAGCCGCGCCTTCACGATGATCGCGGGGAGCTAGCTGATCGCGTTCGTAGATTAGGCACGAACTGCAGTCCCGCGAGACCAGGGAGCCGTGATGGCCGACGACAAGAAGCACGCCAACGACGAGTACGTCAATCCGGGCGCGGTGACGGGCAGCGTGGCGATCCACGGCACGGCGACGGCTGTCGATGGTGGGCAGATCCCGGTCGACCAGATCGAGAACCGGCTCGTGACGAGCACGGCGAACGCCTTCGCCGTCAACGGCAAGCGGACGGTCCGGGCCGCCTCGGTGCCGGGCACGCAGATCCAGGGCACGCTGTCCTATGACAGCGCGACATCGAATCGCTGGACGGCGACATACACCGGTCTCAGCGCCGATGACGTCACCCGCGCCCTGGGCACCGAGTCGCGCGGCATGTGGCTGGGCCGCAACCCCGCCGCTGTCGTCCCCGTCGAGTCGACGATCTTCGAGAACGGCGACGCGGTCGCCGGTGGCCCGGGCGCCCCGTGCACCGGCGTGGCCGCGCCGCAGCCGAAGGTCTCCTTCGACGCGACGTCGCTCGGCTTCGGCTCCGTCGATGTCCAGGATCCGGCGAACGGCAGCGTGACGAAGACCGTCACGGTGACGAACACCGGCGAGCAGGCGCTCGTGGTCGACCACGCCTACGTGGCCGGCGTCGACGCCAAGAGCTTCACGGTGACCGGCAGCACCTGCGACGGCCAGTCAGTCGCGGCCGGTGCGACGTGCACGGTCCGCGTGACGTTCGACCCGAGCACGACGGGCCCGACCAGCGCGAGCCTGAACCTCGCCGACAACGCGAAGATCATCGGCTTCCAGAACATCCCGCTGACCGGCACCGGGACGGCCGGCAAGGCGACGGTCAGCCCCGCCTCGCTCGCGTTCAACACGGTGACCGCCGGTTCGCCGGTCACGAAGTCCGTGACCGTCACCAACGGCGGTGACGCCGCGCTCGACATCGCGCCGGAGATCACCGGTGCGACCGCCGATTACACGATCGCCGGAAGCACGTGCGCGCATCTGGCCGTCGGCGCGAGCTGCACGATCAGCGTGACGTTCAACCCGACCGCGATCGGGTCGCGGACCGCGACGTTGCTTATCCCCAACGACGTCGGCACGAAGACCCAGGTGCCGCTCTCGGGCACCGGCGCCGGCTCGACCTTCGTGGTCTCGCCGAACCCGGTCACCTTCGGGACGTTCGGCGTGAACACGACCAAGAGCCAGACCGTGGGCGTGCGGAACTCGGGCACGATCGCGTTCAAGGTCACCAAGGCGGCGATCACCGGTGTCGCGACCGGCGCCTACACGATCCCCGCCGGCCAGGCGTGCATCGGCACGGTCCTGGCGGCCGGGAAGTCCTGCAACATCACCGTCAACCTCAAGCCGACCGCCGCGCGGTTCTACAGCGCGACGCTCGAGGTGACGGGCGACGCGAGCAGCCTGCCGGCGACCGTCAAGACGTCGCTGACCGGCACCGGCAAGTAACCCCCGCCGGACACCAGACACGATCGCGGCCCCGCCTCGGCGGGGCCGCCGTCGTCTGCGTGGGCAAGCCCTACCCGCGAGCGATGCGAGCCGTCAAGGGACCAACGCCTCGCCGCCGGTCCTTCGACGGAGGACCTCTCACCTGTGGTGGCGGCCAGCGGCGCCGGTCAGGCCGCGTTCAGGGGACCGGCATCACGATCGCCCACGGCCACTGTCGTAGCCGTGCCACAGACCTGTGGTAGCCACTCACCTTTCAGGAGGTCTCATGACCAGGAATGGTCTAGCAATGTGCCTGACCCTCGCTCTCGTCCTCGCCGTCGCGCTCGGCGCAGGCGTCGTGCGGGCGGCCGATTCCCACGACGGCGTGGCGTGCACCGCCGCCTCGGCGCCTCCGGCCGACGACAACGGAGGCGGCAACTCCAACAGCGCCGGCACGTCCGGCAACGACAACGTCACCGGCACCGCCGGCCACGACGCCCTAGACGGCCAGGCCGGCGACGACCGCCTCAACGGCGGCGACGGCGACGACGACATGTGCGGCGACGCGGGCGACGACCGCCTCCTCGGCGGTGCCGGCGACGACCGGATCACCGGCGGCATCGGCGACGATCACCTTGACGGCCAGTCGGGCATCGACCACGAGTTCGGCGACGTGGGCGACGACCGCCTCCTCGGCGGCGCGGGCGACGACGTACTCAGCGGCGGCGCCGGGATCGACGATCTGCAGGGTAACGCGGGCGACGACCGCCTCCTTGGCGGCGCCGGCGACGACACCCTCAGCGGCGGCAGCGGGATCGATGACCTCCAGGGCGGCGCAGGCGACGACCACATCAACGCCCGTGACGGCCACCGCGACCGGATCACCTGCGGCACCGGCGACGACACCGTGCGCGCCGACCGCAACGACCGCGTCGGGGCGAGCTGCGAGCACGTGAGCCGCGGCTAGCGTCGACACGAACCCCCTCGAACGCGCGGCCGGCCCGAGCCGGCCGCGTGACTCCGGAAGGACAGCGGCCCCGCCGGAGCGGGGCCGCTGCGGTGTGTGAACTTCTGGTCCGGACTTCTAGTTGCCGGTACCCGTCAGGACTTCCTGACGTGGCCGGCAGGCTGCCGGCGTCGCCCGTCACCCTCGAGCGTGGCACTGTGCATGACCTCGACCCGGGGGGACGGCGTCACCGGCCCTTTGTCCGGCGTCTCGACCTGAGCATCAGGATGGCGACGTTCGGTTGACCGAGCGACGTTCAGCGCGGGAGCTCAGTTCATGCTTCGTCCTTCGCCGAAGGAGCGGCTTGCCGGCGACGCCAGCCTGGAGCGAGTCGTTCACAGCGGGCCCGCGCCATCGCCTTAGGAGAGCGGACCGTCGTCACGCCGGCGCGCAGGAAACGCCCGACGACGCGCTGGCATCCGCGCCGCGTGCAACAGACCTCGGCCGAGCTCGCCGCACGCAACGCGTTGTGAGAGTGAATCGAGCGCGCCGCCACCGTCCGGCCCGCCAGCGGATGATGGCGAGCGGGGCTTAGTGCCCGATGCGTCGGGGGTCGTGACCGTGCGCTCGACCGAGCGGCCGGCGCCCCGGCGGGAACGCGAACGTCGTCGAAGCCGTGCCGGCACCATCCGGCGTTGCCTGCGAGGACTGCGGGTCGGCTAGGTGAGCGGCCTCCGACGGCCGCGGCAATGCGCGCCCGGTCGGCTAGAACGTCCGGGCCGGCATCCTCAGGGTCGTACGGTGACCTTGCGATCGCCGCCGAGCATCAGGGACAGCGAGTCACCGCGGTGGCCGAAGTTCGCGAGGTGCGTGAGCTCGTCCGTGAGTGGCCCCAGCGTCTCCGGCTGCGTGGTCATCCTCTGCGCCAGGTAGCCGGCGACCTGCGGCGGCGTGCCGGCGAAGACTGCTGCCAGGGGCTCGTCGCTGGCCAGCCTGGGTGCGCGCGAGCCGACATGTGTGCGAGCGAAGACGTCCATGTCACTGGTATCGGCATGCCGCGGTCGCTTCTTGAGCGACACCGCACGGTCGGTGCGGGGTCACGACGCGGCTCCGCGGCGACTGAACCGCGGGCCGGCACAGCGCCGAGCGACGCGTCGAGGATCTCCACTCGTTGCCGATTCGTGGTGCGCAAGCGCGACGATGAGTTTGGCCGAACGCACGGCGCTGTTCAGGGATGACGTGCCGCCGCCATCTCGGAGGCCATGCGACGAGTTCATCGGCGGCACAGGCCCGCGGCATTCGGTAGCGGTCGAGCATCGTGCTCGGTCACGTGCGGCTCCCGGTCAAGTTCGCGCGATCCGGTCCCGGCGGGAGCCGCACCCCGACGGAGCCCGCGATCCGTTTCGCGGCCGGGAAATGGCTCGAGAACCTGGGTCATCCCCGTCTTCATTCTCGACACCGCCGCCAGCAAACTCGCCGACGCCGACACCACCCGGGCACGCGACGAGGCTTCTTCGCGGGCGCCCGCCTCGGCGACGAGGAGCTGCGCAACGCCGCCGAAGACGACCGCGAGCGCCGCGCCGCCGAGCGCGCCCGACACGCCGAAGCCACGGCTAGCAACATCGGCTCGGCCACGACATCCGAGCCGCGCTCGCCGACCCCACCGACGACCAGCTCCACGCGCTGCACGAGATCGTCTGCCGCTTGCTCTGCCAGCGCCCCCCGGCGTCATCGCCTACGGCGCCGGCTGGACCGACCCCCGCCCGCCAGCAGCCCGTCGGCGACACCGGCTGCCACGAACCCCGCCGCGAGGGCGCTCCCGGTCTTCCCCGCGCCAGTCGGGACACTTACGAGGGTCGGCTCACCGTGACTCAAGCTCCAGTGGGCGATGATCGCGCCAAGCGCACCCAACTGGGGGCGACGCCAGCCGTCTCCTGCCTGGCCCAGAAGATCGAAGCCATGCTTCGCGCGAGAAACAAAGGTCGCCATCAGACTGTGCGCGCAGCACCACGGCTCACGCGGTCAACGATGCGTCCACGAGGCGTTCATTTCAGCCGGCGCCACCGCCGTGTTCGCCAAGGATGAGGCCGTGGCGCTGCGCGACCATCTCCTCGCCGCAGCGACGGTCGGCTGAGGACGCCGACGCGCGGCGACGCGCCATCGGCGGCAACCCGCCCGGTGTGGCGCGCCTGTTCCGCCCCGGGGGGTCGACTAGCCCCGTTCAAGTGATCGAAAAGGCGGCGCTGTCGTCGGTGGCGCGAGCAGCCGCCGACGCGGTACCTGGGGTGGCACGGGGCTCCCCCGCAGTCCCATCCGTCGAGGAGGAGCAGCGCGGTCCGAGGGCCAACCGCGCAACCGCGCTATCGCAATGAGGCAACCACAGCGCCGGGCGCCGCTGCACGACTGGCGCAACGGGCGACAAGGAGCACTCGTTCGAGTGCCGAGGGTTGGCTGAACCACCGATCCGGGGGGTTCAGGGCGCGGTGCGGCTACTGTGCGCCGGGCGACGACTGTCCGCGCTTAGCGCGGGGCGCAGGCGATTGCGTCGGGCGGCGCGGTGCGGCGGCTCAGCGCGTTCCGTCTGTCGGCCCGTTTGAGGCCCGTGGCGGTCCGGTCGGCTCGGTGTCAGCGGCGGTGAGGGTCATGTTGAGGCCGTGCGACGGTGACGGCGCGGGGAAGCCGGCCGGGTGAGAGCGGAGGTCGCGCGCCAGCCAGCGGCCGGCGGCGAGGGCTGCCAGGAGCACCGCGGCCAGGACGGCCGCCTCCTCGGGTTCGTGGTTGCGCACGCCGGCGGCGAGCGCGACTAGCGCGCCCAGCGCCACCATGAGCAGCGCGATGACGCGGTGAAAGCGCCCGGCCTCCGAGTGCGGCCACGGGTCCAGCGGGCGGACGATCTCGCGGCCGCGGTCGGAGTCGGTGCACCGTTCCTTGAGCGGGCACACGTTGCACGCGTGCGCCTTGGCGCGGTAGCGCACGAGGCGGCGCTGATGGTCGTACTCGTGCGGCCACAGGCGCTCGCCCTGCGGGCATTCCCAGTGGTCGAGGTCGGCGTGGTAGGTGAACCCGGCGGTGCGGTAGCGCAGCGAGCGCCGGTGCGTGTGCGCCGACATCCACTCCAGGATGAACGCGCCGAGGACGAGCAGCGCGGCGTAACCGGCGGCGAGCAGCGCCTCGGGGCTCACGTGACCTTCGCCGCCGTCGCTTCGCCGCTGACCTCGGCCTCGATCCCCTCGGGGGCGTCGAGCTCGGTGAACAGGATGTCGTCGGGCTCGTCGAGCGTGACGCGCTTGACCGTGTGCCGGATGCCGGTGTAGGCGATGTAGAGAGTCGGGACCGCGCAGCCGGCGATGAGCACGATGTCGCCGGGGAGGCGCAGCCACTCGATCAGGCGGTTGGTGCCGTTGGTCAGGAACTCGAGCTGGCGCGCCTCGAAGTAGCCCGAGTCGACGGACTTGTAGAGCTGCAGGATGCCGAGCGGCAGGAGCGTGGCGAAGCACATCCACGCCAGGCCGATGTTGGCCGACCAAAACGAGATCCGCGCCCATTTCTCCGGCCAGCGCTCGGCGGGGATCAGGTAGCGCAGGCAGAACAGCGCCAGCCCGAGGGCGAGCATGCCGTAGACGCCCATCATCGCGGCGTGGCCGTGGTTGGCGGTCAGCGCGGTGCCGATCTCGTAGTAGGACACGATCGGCAGGTTGATCAGGAAGCCGAAGATGCCGGCGCCGAGGAAGTTCCAGAAACCGACCGCGACGAGGAACATGACCGCCCAGCGGTGCGGGAACGGGATCTGCGAACGCGACTCCTGGGCGGCGCCGAGTTGCAGGAACGACCACGCCTCGACGGTCAGGAAGGTGAGCGGAATGACCTCGGCGGCGGAGAAGAACGCGCCGAGCGCCATGTGCTCGGCGGGCTCGCCGGAGAAGTACAGGTGGTGCATCGTCCCGACGATGCCGCCGAGCGAGTACAGGATGATGTCCAGGAACACGACAGTCAGCGCGATCTTCTCGCGCACCACGCCGAGCAGCACGAACATGTAGGCGACCATCACCGTGGTGAACAGCTCCAGAAAGTCCTCCACCCACAGGTGCACAACCCAGAAACGCCAGAACTCCGTCGTGGTGAAGTTGTCGCCGGTACGCGCGAGCAGCCCGACGGCGTAGAAGGCGGGGATCGCGCACGCGGCCAGGAAGAACAGCCACGGCATGTTGCCGCGGTGCTCGCCCTTGAGGCGGCTGCGCAGGACGCGCCAGAGCATGAACACCCACACGACCAGCCCGACCGACAGCAGGATCTGGAACAGCCGCGCGAGGTCGAGGTACTCGAAGCCCTGCAGCCCGAACCAGTTGGCCACCGTGCCGTCCAGGACGCCGTGGATAGCGAGGTAGGAGCCGATCAGCGTCCCGAACACGACGAACGCGAGCGCGCCGAGCAGCGCGAACGCGAGCGTGTCCTGCCGCTTGGGCTCGCGCTTAGAAATCATCGGCGCCAGAAAGATCCCCGCCGCCACAAACGAGGTCGCCACCCAGAACAGCGCGAGCTGGACGTGCCAGGTGCGCATCAGGTTGTACGGGAAGATCTTGGCCAGGTCGAAGCCGAAGAAGTCGGTCAGCTCGGCGCGGTAATGCTGTGAGGCGGCGCCGACCAGCGTCTGGATCACGAACAGCGCCGCCATGACGAAGAAGAACCACGCGGTGGCGCGCTGGCCGGGGGTGAGCGCAACGTCGCCGGGCGCGCGGAAGCTCAGCGTAGTCTGCTCGCGCCCATGCCAACCCAGCCGCCGGCCCCAGCGCCCGAACGCGCCGAACAGCAGCCCGATGCCGCCCAGCAGCGCGATCAGCGACAGCACCGACCACACGATCACGTTCGCGGTCGGCGCGTTGCCCACGCGCGGCTCCGACGGCCAGTTATTGGTGTAGGAGTAGTCGTGGCCGGGGCGCTGCGCCGCCGCCGCCCACGCCGTCCAGGCGAAGAACGCGGTCAGCTGACGCACCTCGTTGGGGTTCGTGATCGCCTTGGGCCGCAGGCCGTTCTTGGTCGTCGGCTCGGCGAAGAAGTGCCGGTAGTACGGCACCAACTGCCGGTAGGCCACCGCCTGCGGCGCCGACAGGCGCAGCGTGTGAGTGCGCTCGTCGTAGCGGTTTGAGCGCATGTCGACGATCGTGCGTCGCAGCGCCGCATCCGAGCGCGGGCCGCCGTAGGCGCGCCGGACGATGTCCGCGGAACGGCGCAGGTAGTCGGCGGTGTAGTCCGGCCCGAGATAGGCGCCGTGGCCGAACGCCGAGCCGTACTCCATCAGCCCGTTGTGCAGGAACACCTGCTGACCCTTTGACACGTCCTTGCCGCTGTACAACACGCCCCCGCGCGCGTCGAGCACCCGATCGGGCACCGGCGGCCCCGCCACGTACGTGCGGTAGGCCAGCAGGCCGAGAATGAAGAAACCCACGAGGAACACCAGGACCGCCACCTGGATCCACGTCTTGGACACCAGCAGTTCGCGCCGACCGGGACTCGCCACGGGCACTCCTCGTCTTCCGGGCTGCCGAGGAGGACACCGCCGGCTGGTTCTCGGCAGCCCCTCCGATGGATCCATACCAAATCGCCACGGACCGTGTCTCGGACTCTCGGAGAAATCACGCAGTCGCTAACCGCGCGCCGCAGCCCCAGCGGCGTGGCCATCGCCGGCCGCCGGCAGCGCAAAGCACCGACGCCCTCGGGGAGCCACCCACTATCGCGACCGATGACGAGACGCGAAAGCGCGGGCTCGGGCGCCTCGTGCGCGGACGCCGGTAGCGCGAGGCCTCCCATTGGAGGGCCCCAGGCGCCGCACCATTCAGGCGGAAGCGGCAGCGCGGTGACTACGGGAACGACGCTCGCACCTCGTCGGGTGCGGGCCCCCGTCGCGACGGTCACGACGCGCTCGCTTCCGCGCGAGGAGCACTGGGCATCGACGCTGTCGTCGCAGACACCGTCTGGGCGGGCGCTTGAGGCGGCTGCACCCGCTTGAGACGATTGTTGGCGACGGCGAGTCTCGAGGAGGGCGCGATGGCCGAGGTTGCGAGCTGGCGGCTTAGCGGCGACTGGTTCGACATGTGCCGGTGCCGCGTGCCCTGCGGCTGCACCTTCGCCCAGGCGCCGGACGACGGCCAATGCGATGGCATCCTCGCGTGGCACGTCCGCGTGGGCCACTACGGCGACGTGACGCTCGATGCGCTCAACTTCGTCATGGTGGGTTCCTTCGAGGGCAACCTCTGGACCGGCGAAGCGAAGAACTCGGCGGCGGGATTCTTCCTTGATGAGCGTGCCGACGAGCAACAGCGCGCGGCGTTGCAGACGATCTTCGCAGGGCAGGCAGGTGGCTGGCCCGCAAACGTTTGCCACGCTCGTCGAGACCGACGTCCGTGGGCTCGAGTTCGTACCCATCGACTTCGAGATCGCTGACGACCTCGCGCACTGGCGAGTGGAGGTGCCCGGGAAGCTCAGAGGCAGTGCTGAGGCGCTGACCGGTCCCACGAGTCCCAAGGGGGGGCGCGTCGAGGTTCACAATGCGCCCGGCGCGGAGGTGGGCCCTGGCCAAGTTGCCACCTGGGGCACCGCTACCGCCGACGAGGTCGACGCCTTCGGCTTCAAATGGGACTGGGCCGGCCGCTCGAGCAAGCACTTCTCCTTCGACTGGTCGGGGCCGGACGAAGCCTGATCGAGGCGACAGCGGGGACGCTGCTGGTCCCGCGCCTTAAGCGACCGCCTGGTGGTCAGAGGTACGAGATGCTCGAAACGGAGACACGCAGGCGTCGGGGCAGACCCAACCCTCGCTATCGCATCGAGGCACGAGGAGCGGTGCCGCGCGGCCGCTGCGGGGCGACCCTTGCTAGGCGGAAGCAGAAACGCGCGCCCGGCCACGTGCGCACGAGCGTGGTGGCGACCTACCAAGGCGACGGAACCCCTACCGTCGGAGATGGTCTGGGCGCTGCGAGCGCCCGTCAGGGGAAGCTTGGCGAGCCATGATGCCGGGCCGGGTAACGTCTTGCCGTGACGAGCACCTCCCGTCACATCGCCGCCGCGCCGGCCGTACGCGAGGGCCGCGTGCTGGGCCTCACGCGCGTCGGCGTCTGGGTGCTGTTCGTCCTCGCCGCCGCCAACGGGCTGTTCCTCTACTTCGTTTCGGGCCGGGCAGACACGGACTACGCGTGGTCGATCAAGCCGGCGGTGAACGCCGCGTTCATCGGCGCCGGCTTCCTGGCCGGCACAGTGGCGACCGGCCTCGTGCTTTGGCGCGCGACGCGCTGGCGCTCGTTCTCGCTGCTGCCGCCGGCGCTGTGGGTGCTCGCGACGACCCTGCTCGCGGCGACGATCATCCACCATGATCGCTTCAAGTGGCTCTACGCGCTCACTTGGGTGTGGGCGCTCGTCTACGGGGGCGTGCCGTTGGCCATCCCGTTTCTGGTTGCGCGTCAGCAGCGGGTGGCGGAGGCGCTGCCGGCGGCGGACCCGGCGCTGCGTGTCCTGCGCGTCCTGTCGGGTCTCACCGGTGCAGGCTTGATGGCCGGAGCGGCCGCGTTGTACCTCGCTCCGGTCGAGCTCGGCGAGCACTGGCCGTGGCCGCTGACGCCGCTGCTCGGGCGCGCCGTCGCGGCGTGGTACGCGCTGTTCGGGACAATGCTGGTCACGTTCGCGGTTGCGCAGCGGCGCCGCTTCGAGGGGCTGATCGGGTACGCGACGCTCGCCGTATGGTGCGTGCTTCTGCTCGCGTTGCCGTTGCTGTACGCCGAGGACGTCAGCGGCGGCTGGGCGTGGTACACGCTGATGGTGGCACTGCTGGCTCTCGGCCTGTATGGCCTGACGGTGGGGTGGCCTGAGCGCGACCGGCTCTGAGGCGCCGCAGGCGCCGCTCTCGGCGCCGGGCACGAGGTACAGCACATGGCCGCATCTCGACGAGCGAGATGTGCAGTGAGCCCCGGCGCTGCGCGGTGCGGCGGCGCGCCGGCCGTCGTCGAGCCGACCGCGACGCACGCTCCGTCTCCCCCGCCTCCGCGGGTCCGCTGCCCTCCGCCGCCACCCGGTCCCAGCGCGCCGAGCAGCCCGGGCGCTCGCCGCGCTTCCGCCGTGAGTCACCCGGGGCAGCGCCGGGCCCGGCCACACGGAGTTCCGAATTGGACGAGCAGGAGCACTCAACGGCTTGCCACGCTCGCTGTTCTTTTGCGGTCGGTGAGCGGGCTCGCGTCGTCGGGTGGTGGGAACGATCCCGCGATGGCCGACCGCAACGTCGAACCCGCGCCGCGGCGTCACTACGTGGCGATGTCGCTGCCATCGGTGAACTCCTCGACCGCGACGTCAATCGGCATGGCGGCGAGCCGAACGGGCCGGGCTCTTGCCGCGACCACGCGCTGAGGTTCGTCAGCGGATCCGAGGTCA
>Ga0207675_100004311_pt1 | contig 13746 bp, 13 predicted proteins | sample KBSSwiS42_FD_184305 | JGI IMG/M metagenome (GOLD analysis project Ga0207675, IMG submission 184305) | Switchgrass rhizosphere microbial communities from Kellogg Biological Station, Michigan, USA - KBS Switchgrass S4-2 (SPAdes) (version 2) | ecosystem: Host-associated > Plants > Roots >... | reverse complement strand
CGACGCCCGCCGGCAAGCATCCGCCATTTTTGATGGACATGGCGAATACCGGCGTCGCACGCGGCAAGATTTATCTTGCGCACAACAAGCGCCAGCCGATTCCCCTGGGCTGGGCGATCGACAAGGATGGCGCGCCGACCACCGATGCCCAGGCGGCGATCGACGGCATCATCCTGCCGATGGCAGGACACAAGGGCTATGCGATCGCTATGATGGTCGACGTATTGTCGGGCGTGCTGACCGGCAGCGGTTTCCTGTCCCAGGTGCACAGCCCGTACAAGACGGCCGAGAAAAGCAACTGCGGCCATTTCATGATCGCGATCAACATCGAGGCGTTTCAGCCGCTGAAAGATTTCAACGCGCGCATGGAGCAGTACATCGCGGAAATTAAATCCGTGCCGCTCGCGAAAGGGCACGACGAAGTGTTTTATCCGGGCGAGATCGAAGCGAACAACAACATCGCGAACCGGCGTGACGGCCTGTTGCTGCCCGACGACACGCTCGCCGATCTCGCGCGCATCGCTCGTGAAACTGGCCTCGAAGCACAGCTTCCGTTTGACGCGACGTAAAAATAATGAGCTCCAACATTCTGATTACGGGCTCCGCGGGCGAGATCGGCTGCGTGCTGCGCGCCGGTCTTTACGATGGCCGGCGCAAATTGCGGCTGCTCGACATCAAGCCGCAGGCGGCGCGTCCGGGCGAGGAGTGCGTGATCGCCGATCTCGCCGATGCGGCGGCCTTGCGGGAGGCGACCCGCGACATCGATTGCATCGTGCATCTCGCCGGGGTGCCGCGCGAAGGCGCGTGGGATGCGATATTGCCGAACAACGTGATCGGCACCTATAACCTGTTCGAAGCGGCACGCGCGAGCGGAGTACGGCGCGTGGTCTTCGCAAGCTCGAATCACGTGATCGGCTACTATCGCGCGACCCAGGCGGTCGGCATATCGGAGCCCGAACGTCCGGACAGCCGCTACGGCGTGAGCAAAGCTTTCGGCGAAGCGCTCGGTCGCATGTATGCCGACAAGTACGGGCTCGAAGTCGCATGCCTGCGCATCGGCTCGTTTCGCGCGCGTCCCATGGATGCGCGGCAGCTCGCGACCTGGATCAGCCATCGCGACATGGTGGCACTCACGCGTTGCTGCATCGAGGCGCCGGCGTTTCATTTCCTCGTGCTGTACGGGGTATCGAACAACACGCGCAATCGCTGGCAGAATCCGCATGCGGCAAAGATCGGTTACCGACCGCTGGACAATGCGGAGCAATATGCCCCCGAACTTGAGGCTAGAAGGCCGCCGGCAGGCGACCCCGCGGAGGATTTCCACGGCGGCGCGTTTTGCGGACTCGAATTCGTCGGAGACAGCCGCCGCATCGAGTGATGCGGCGTAAATCAATCGAAAAGGAATTAAGCGTGAAAGAGAACAGGGCAAAACGGATAGTGCGCGAAGGCGGCATGGCGCTGGGCACTTATGTGGGCGGCATTGCGGATCCCCAGATCGTGGAAATCATCGGCCATGCCGGTTTCGACGCCGCCTTCATCGATCTCGAGCACACGAGCTTCGATTTGCGCGACGTGCAGTTGATGGTAATGGCGGCCGAGCGCGTGGGCATCACGCCTGTCGTACGCACGCCGGGCTTCGATCCGGCCTTTATCCTGCGTTTGCTCGACATGGGCGTGCAGGGCATACAGCTGCCGCACGTGAACGATGCGGAGACCGCGCGCGCCGCGGTGCGCGCCGTTCGCTACGCGCCGCTCGGCGAGCGCGGCATGGCATCCGGTACGCGCGCGTCCGACTTCGGCAAAGTCCCGGCCAAGGAGCACATGGCGCAGTCGAACCGCGAAATCATGCTCGCAATCATGATCGAGGAACTGTCCGCGCTGGACGAGATCGAGGAAATTGCGTCGACCGAAGGCATCGATCTCGTGGTCGTCGGGCCTGCCGACATGTCGCGCGCGCTCGGCGTCAGCGGCCAGACCAATCATCCCAAGCTCGTCGAGACCATCGCACGGGTGGCCGAGGTCGTGCGCAAAAGCGGCGTCACGCGTCTCGCGCTGCCGATGAACAATGCGGTGTTTCCGCGTGATGCGGCAGAACTGCGCAAGCTCGGCGTCGGCTATGCCAACTGCGCGCCGTCACCGGAAGTGCGCCTGCTGCGCGATTTGCAGGCGCAGACGACCGAAGCACGCCGCTTGCTCGCGGGTTGATCGATGAAGCTGCTGTTGCCATCTGTTTTGATGACGTGCGCCGCGCTGGCACCGCTCGCGCACAGCCAGGAATATCCGGACAAGCCGATCAGGATAGTCGTCGGGTTTTCCGCCGGCACCGCGACCGATACCATGGCGCGCATCATCGGCGCGAAGCTCAATGAAAGCTGGAAGGTGCCGGTCGTCGTCGAGAACCGCGAAGGTGCGGCGGGCACGATCAGCGCCGGGATGGCCGCGCGCGCCACACCCGACGGCTACACGCTGTATATGGCGTCGACGACTTTGATCGTCACGCCGATTTTTATCACGAACGTGCCCTACAACGCCTTCAAGGATTTCGCGCCGATCTCGCTCATGATAGACGTGCCGACGGTGCTGGTGGTCAGTCCGCAGCTCGCCGCGCGGTCCGTCAAGGAGCTGATCGAGCTGGCGAAGGCCAGCCCCGGCACGCTGAACTACGCGAGCACGGGCAAAGGCACGGCCAGCCACCTCGCAGCCGAACTGCTGAAATCGATGGCTGGCATCCGCATCACCGAAGTGCCGTACAAGGTAAATGCCCAGGCGATGTCGGACGTCAGCAGCAAGCAGATCGAGATGTACTATCCGAACCTGATACTGGCGCTGCCTTATATCCAGACCGGCCGGGTTCGCGCGCTCGCCGTAACCGGCAGCGCCCGCTCGCGCGCCGTGCCGGACATACCCGCGATGGCGGAGACGGTGCCGGGATACGAAGCGGCGAACTGGTACGGGCTGGTCGCGCCCGCGCACACGCCGGCCCGGGTCGTGGCGAAAATCAATGCGGAGGTGACGCGCATACTGAAAACGCCGGACGTGCGCGAGCGGCTGGACCTGTTCGGCGCCGATGTGATCGGCGGCTCTCCCGACGATCTCGCGAAGCGGATGAAGTCGGGCTATACAAAATGGGCGGCGCTGTTTCCCGCCGAAGCCGGGAAAAGCAGATAATCACGGCTGCGGCGGCTCCGCCGGCTCCCAGTTCATGAAAGGCACTGCAATGCATATCGTAGTCATGCCCGGCGACGACATCGGGCCCGAAATCACCGAAGTCACGATGACCCTGCTCGAAGCGGTTAACCGCGCTTACGCGCTTGGCCTGGAGTTTGAAATCGTTGATGTCGGCATGGCAAGCTTCAGGAAATGCGGCAATACCATGCCGGAATCCGCGGTCGAGAAAGCATTGGCGGCCGACGGGGTCATTCTCGGCCCATGCGGCATGACGCTTTATCCGCCGCGTGAAGAGGGCGGCATCAACGTGCCCGGCACGATCCGCAAACGGCTCGAGCTCTATGCAAACCTGCGGCCGGCGCGTTCGCGCGCGGGGGTGCCCAATGCACGGCCCGGGCTCGACGTGCTGATCGCGCGTGAAAACACCGAAGGTTTCTATGCCGACCGCAACATGTTTATGGGCATTGCGGACTTCATGCCGACAGAAGATGTCGCATTGTCGGTGCGCAAGATCACGCGCGCGGGCTCGCGCCGCATCGCCAAAGTGGCTTTCGACTACGCGGCACGCCGCCGCAAGAACGTAAGCGCCGTTGGCAAGCAGCACGTGCTGCAGGTAACCGACGGTCTCTTCATGAGCGAAGCCTATGCGCAGGCGGAGCAGCATAAGGACATCGCATTTCGCGAAGTCGACGTCGATGCCATGGCCGCCGATCTCTACACGCGGCCGCAGCGCTACGACGTGCTCCTTGTTACGAACATGTTCGGCGATATACTTTCCAACGAGGCGTGTGCACTCTCCGGAGGGCTCGGTCTGGCTGCGGCGCTTAACATGGGCGATGAGCACGCAATCGCGAATGCGGGCCACGGCTCGGCGCCCGACATGGTCGGCAAGGGTATCGCCAATCCCTCGGGACTCATGCTGTCGGTGGCCATGCTGATGGAGTGGCTGGGCACGCGGCACAAGGAGACCGCATTCATCGATGCGAGCCGCGCGATCGAGTTAGCGCTCGACGCGGCGCTCGCCGATGCGCGCGCGCGCACGCCGGATCTCGGCGGCAACGGCACGACCAAAAGTTTCGCGCAGGCGGTCACCGCGCGGGTCGACGCAGGTGAACTGCGCGCGACAGGAACGCGCTAATACGCATGTTGCTGGGCTGCATCGCCGACGATTTCACCGGCGCGACCGATCTCGCCAATACGCTGGTGCGGCAGGGCATGTCGACGGTCGTCCTGCTCGGCGTACCGAACGGCCGCGTCCCGGATGCCGATGCGGTGGTTGTTGCACTGAAGTCGCGCTCGATTCCGGCCGGCGATGCCGTGCGCCTGTCGTTGAATGCGCTCGATTATCTGAAGCGCGGTGGCGCGCGCCAGTATTATTTCAAATACTGCTCGACGTTTGATTCGACGGACGCCGGCAACATCGGGCCGGTCGCCGACGCATTGCTCGCTGCCCTCGGTGTGGCATTCACCGTTGCGTGCCCGGCTTTCCCGACCAACAAGCGCACGATCTACCAGGGCAATTTGTTCGTCGGCGACCAATTGCTGGCTGAGTCGAGCATGCGCGACCATCCGCTGAACCCGATGACGGACTCGTCACTGGTACGCGTGCTCCAGCGGCAGGCGCAGGGCAAGGTCGGTCTGATCCCATTCGTAGTCGTCACGCAGGGGGCCGCGGCAATCAGGGCGGAAATGCAAAGGCTGGCCCTGACAGGCGTGCGGCATGCGATCGTCGATGCGCTCACTGACCAGCACTTGTTCGCGATCGGCGAGGCGTGCAGCGAGATGCAGCTCTTGACCGGCGGCTCCGGGCTCGCGCTTGGGCTGCCCGAAAATTTTCGACGCGTAAAGCTGCTTAAGACTGCGGCGGCGAGCGAGTTGCCGCGCGTCGGCGGGCATGCGGTGGTACTTTCCGGAAGCTGCTCCGCGGCGACCCAGCGGCAGGTCGCTGCGCTGCAGCGGCAATGCGAAAGTTTCGCGCTCGACGCGCTGGCGCTGGCCCGCGATCCCGGCGTCGTCGCGAAGGCGCTCACGTGGGCGCAGCCGCGCCTGGGGCAGAAACCCCTATTGATCTATTCAACCGCCGCGCCGAAGCAGATCGAAGAAGTTCAGGCCGCATTGGGCCGCGAACGTGCGGGCGCCATGGTCGAGCAGGCGCTCGGCGAAATCGCGAAGGACCTGGTGGCGCGCGGCGCGCGGCGGCTCGTCGTCGCCGGCGGCGAGACGTCGGGCGCTGTCGTGACCGCGCTCGGCATCACCGGCCTGCGCGTAGGCGCGGAAATCGACCCCGGCGTGCCGTGGACCGCGAGCCTCGATGAAAAGCCGATCGCGCTCGCGTTGAAGTCGGGAAACTTCGGCGGCGATGATTTCTTTCTTAAAGCGTTTCGAGAGCTCCCATGACTGAAAACCTCATACGCGACCAAATCGCCGAGCTTGGCAAATCGCTGTACGACCGTGGCCTCGCGCACGGCAGCGCCGGCAATATCAGCGTGAAGCTCGCCGACGGCACGTGGCTCCTGACGCCGACTAACTCGTGCCTCGGCCGGCTCGATCCCGCAAAGATTTCGCGGCTCGACGGCAATGGCAAGCTGATCAATGGCGATCCGCCGTCGAAGGAAGCGTTTCTGCATCTCGCGATGTACCAGGAACGCGCGTCGAGCGGCGCGGTCGTGCATTTGCATTCGCTGCATGCGGTCGCGGTGTCGTGCCTCGCCGATCTCAATCCCGAGGACGTGTTCCCGCCGATCACTGCGTACGCGGTCATGCAGGTCGGCAAGTTGGCACTCGTGCCCTACTACCCGCCGGGCGATCAAACACTCGCCGATGCCGTGCGCAAGCTGGCAGGCAAGCATCACGCGGTGCTGCTCGCGAATCACGGTCCCGTCGTCGCTGGAAGCTCGCTGACTGCGGCGGTCAACGCGATAGAAGAACTCGAACAGACCGCGCAGCTGATGCTATTGTTGCGCAATCAGCCGACGCAGTTATTGACGGCCGGGCAGGTCGCAGAATTGAACCGGCGCTTTCCGAACTGAGCGTACGCCGCCGATAAGCGGCGGCGAGAGGAGATATCCCGTGGGGCAGGACCAGCTGCAGCGCACCGAATTAGGCGTTGCGATCATAGGCGCCGGGCGCATCGGTGCGCTGCGCGCGCAGCTTGCGGTCGGCCATCCGGCTGTGCGTTTTCTCGCGCTGGCGGATGTCGATGCGGCGCGCGCGCGGGCGGTCGCGGATAAATGCGGCGCGCAACTCGCGTCCGCCGACAATCTCGCAGCAATTTCACATCCGTCGGTCAACACCGTCATCGTGGCGACGGGCGAGCATGAGCACGTCGAGCCGGTGTTGCAGGCGCTCGAACTGGGTAAGGCGGTGCTGGTGGAAAAGCCGCTCGCGCTCTCCATCGCGGATGCCGATCGCATCCTCGCCGCACTCGCGCGCAGCAAAGGCAGCCTGCGCGTCGGCTACAGCCGGCGCTTTAAGCGCTGCTACCTGCTCGCGAAAGAGCAGATCGCGCAGGGCCGGCTGGGCACAGTCGTCGGCTTGTCGGCGCGCATTTACAATTCGCGAGCGCAGGTTTTCCAGATGCTCGACCGCAATCCGGGCGCCACGCCGGTGGTCGATTCGCTGACCTATTACATCGACATGCTCGGCTGGTTCCTCGACCAGAACCCGGTCGTCGAAGTATGGGCGCGCGGCAAGGCCGGCATCATCCGTGCGGCAGGCTACGATTGCGACGACGTCACGTACGCGGTGCTGACGCTTGCCGACGGCGCGCTCGTTAACCTTGCCGTGAGCTTTGCGCTGCCCGCGAAATATCCTTCTCTCGGCTATAGCGGGCGCATGGAGATACTCGGCAGCGAAGGCGTGCATCTTATCGACGACGATCATCTGGACCAGTTGCTGTATACCGACCGCGGCATCCCGCACATCTACGTGCCGGGTCACACGGTGAACATGGCTTTCCTGTCGAGCTCGGCGCCGGGCGACTGGGCGGCGGGCGAGTTCTGGGGCCCGCTGGCGAACGAAACCCGCAACTGGCTCGACCATCTCGCGACCGGCCGCGCGTGCGCGCTGACGACGGCGCGCGAAGCCCGCGACAATCTCGAAGTCACGCTCGCCATCGAATCGGCGGTTAAATCAGGTAAAACCATCAAGCTTCCGCGCGCGTGAGCACAACGATCATTGGAGTTGCTTCATGAAAAACAAAATATTCCTTGGCGCGTGCGCGCTCGTCGCGGTCGCCCTGGTGGCGCCGGCAGCCGCGCAAAGTTACCCGTCCAAGCCCGTCCGCTTCATTCTGCCGTTTCCGCCCGGCGGGCCGACCGACATACTCGGCCGCATCATCGGGCAGAGACTCGCCGTGCAGCTCAATCAGCCGGTCGTGCCGGAAAACCGGCCGGGCGCGGGCGGCAACGTCGGCACCGAGTTCGGCGCCAAACAACCCGCGGATGGCTATGCGATCGTGCTCGCGTCGCCGTCCCTGTCGATCAGTCCCGGCCTGTACAAGAAGCTCGGCTACGATCCGGTCAAGGATTTCGCGCCGATCACGCTGGTCGCGCAAATTCCCAACGTTCTGCTGGTGCATCCGTCGGTACCCGTCAAAACGCTCAAGGAGTTCGTGCAGCTCGCGAAGGCCCATCCCGGCAAGCTCAATTTCGGCTCGGGCGGTCTCGGCACTTCGAACCACCTCGGCAGCGAGATGCTGAAAGGTCTCACCGGTATCAATATGGTTCACGTCCCCTATAAAGGATCGAATGAAGCGATGATCGGCATGATCGGCGGGCACGTGGACATGGTGGTCATCGGCGTGCCGCCGACACTGCCGCATATCAAGGCGGGTCGCGTGCGCCCGTTGGCGGTGCTGGCGGCCGAACGCCTGCCGTATCTGCCCGACGTGCCGACGTCGAAAGAAGCGGGCGTTGCGAACTACGAGGTCATTACGTCGTACGGAATCCTCGCGCCCACTGGCACGCCGCGCGAGGTGATTAACCGGCTGAACGCAGAATGGCTCAAGATCGCGGTGATGGCGGAAACGAAGGAGCGCATGAGCGGCGCCGGTTACGAGCCGATGACGAGCACGCCCGAGCAGTATGGCGAATTCATCAAAACCGAGATGGTGCGGTGGGCGAAAGTCATCAAGGATGCGAACGTCAAAATCGAGTAATCGAACAGGATTGCCGCTTGTATCACCCAGGAGAAACGAGTGAAGACAAATAAGAAGCACGTCGTGCGCATGGTCGTCGCGGTCGCCGCCAGCGCAACATTGGGAGCTGCCAATGCGGCCGAGCCGCAATATCCGACCAAATCGGTGCGCATGATCGTGCCCTTCGCGCCGGGCGGTCCCACGGACGTGATTGCGCGCTTCGTCGCCGCAAAATTGTCCGAAAGCTTCGGCCACCAGGTCGTGATCGACAATCGTGCCGGCGCCGGCGGCAACATCGGCATGGGCATGGGAGCAAGTGCCACGCCCGATGGCTATACACTGACAATTGTCAGCTCGAGTTTCGTCGTGAATCCCGGCCTCTATGCGAAGATTCCGTACGACCCGTACAAGAGTTTCGCGCCGGTCACCAACATGGCCGCCTCGCCGAACGTTTATACCGCGCACCCGTCCGTCGCCGCCAAGTCGATGCCGGAACTGATCAAGCTGATCCAGGCGAATCCGAAGAAATACAGTTTCGCCACGCCGGGCATCGGCACGACGCCCGATCTCGCGGCGAGTCTTTTGAAAGTCACGGCGAAGCTCGATGTCACTACGGTGCCTTATGCGGGCGCCGGGCCCGCGGTAACCGCTGTCATCGGCAACCAGGTGCCGCTCGGCTGTACCGCGCTGCCGCCGACGACGCCGCACATTCTGGGCGGGCGGCTGCGTGCGCTCGCCGTCACCAGCGCCAAGCGTTCGCCGGCTTTGACCGACGTGCAGACGATGGGCGAGGCCGGTTTTGCGGGCCAGGAAAGCGAAACGCTGCAGGGCGTGCTGGTGCCCGCCGGCACGCCGAAGGCAGTGGTGCAGCGGTTGCAGGGCGAGATCGCCAGAATCCTCGCGCAGCCCGACACGAAAGAAAAAATCATCGGACTCGGATTCGACATCGTGGCGAGCTCGCCCGAGCAGTTCGCCGCCCAGATCAAAAGCGAAGTCGCGAAGTGGTCGAAGGTCGTCAAGGATGCAGGCATAAAAGTAGAGTGAGGAACCAGCAGAATTAAAGTGGGCAGACTCCCGCCAACGCACGCCATCGGTCACGGAGGTGTATCCATGCGAACACGCGCAACGCTCGGCATTATGGGATTGGCGGCAGCATTGTTGGCCGACGGGGCATCGGCGGCAGACTATCCGGTCAAATCCATCCGCATCCTCGTGCCATTTGCGCCGGGCGGCCCGACGGACGTGATCGGGCGTCTGCTCAGCGTGAGGTTGACTGAAGCATGGGGGCAGCAGGTGGTGATAGACAACCGCGGCGGCGCCGGCGGCAACATCGGCATGGGGCTCGGGGCGCATGCGAATCCCGACGGTTACACCTGGCTCATGGTGAGTTCGAGCTTCGTCGTCAATCCGTCGCTGTACTCGAAGATTCCGTACGATCCTTATCGCGACCTCATCCCGATTTCCAATCTGGCGGCTTCGCCGCACGCGTTCTTTTTGCATACCTCGTCGCCGGTCAAGTCGATCGCGGAATTGATAGCGCTCGCGAAGTCGCAGCCCGGCAAGTTGAGCATCGCGACTCCCGGCATCGGCACCACGCCGGACCTGTCTGCGCGGCTCTTCACGCTGACGACCGGCACCGATATCGTGCCGGTGCCCTACGGCGGCGGCGGACTGTCGCTGGCGGCGGTGCTCGGCAACCAGGTGACGCTCGGCTGCCAGGCGATTCCGCCGGTCACGCCGCACATCAAAGGCGGCCGGCTGCGTGCGATCGGTCTGACGGCGTCCAAACGCGCGGACGTCCTGCCCGACGTGCCTACGCTGGCGGAGTTGGGTTACGCCGGCCAGGAAGCCGATACCATGCAGGGCCTGCTGCTGCCCGCCGGCACGCCGAAAGCGCTGGTCGACAAAATCTCCGCCGAAGTTCGCCGCATACTGGCCTTGCCTGATATCAGGCAGCGCGTGACCGATCTCGGATTCGACGTCATCGCCAGCACGCCCGAGCAGTTCGCGGTGCAGGTCAGGTTCGAAATCGAGCGCTGGGGCAAAGTAATCAAGGCGGCGGGAATCAAAGCGGAATGAAAATCACGGCAATTCGCGAAGTCGCGGTCCCGATCAATTCGACCATCCGCAACGCGGTATTCGATTTTTCCGAAATGACGACGTCGGTCGTCGCGGTGACCACCGACGTGATGCGCGGCGGCAAGCCGGTCACCGGCTTTGCGTTCAATTCGACCGGCCGCTACGCATGCGGCGCGCAGATGCGCGACCGCCTGATACCGCGCATCATGAAGGCGCCGCCGGATTCCCTGCTGAACGCTGCCGGCGACAACTTCGATTGCGAAAAGATACTCGCGTGCATGATGCAGCGCGAAAAGCCCGGCGGCCACACCGAGCGCTCGGTCGCGATCGGCACGCTGGAAGTTGCGTGCTGGGACGCCGTCGCGAAAATAGCAGACCAGCCGTTGCATGCAGTACTGGCGCAGAAGTACAACAACGGCAAAGTGCAAGACAAGGTGCCGTGCTATGTCGGCGGCGGCTGGTACGCGCCGGGCAAGGGTATTCCGGAGCTGCAGGACGAAATCCGCAGGCGGCTCGACGAGGGCTATACGACCATGAAAATCAAGGTCGGCGGCATGACGGTACCCGAGGACGTAAAGCGGGTCGAGGCGGGCATCGCAATAGTCGGTGCAAGTGACCGGCTGGCGGTTGACGCGAACGCCGGCTTCAACCGCGCGCGCGCGTTGCAGTATGCGCAGGCGTTAAAGCCGTTCAAGCTGCGCTGGTTCGAGGAGCCGACCGATCCGCTCGATTACGCGCTGCTCGCGGACGTCGCGTCGATTTACGATTCGCCGATCGGCACCGGCGAGAACTTGTTCTCGACCCAGGACATCGAAAATCTCGTGCGCTTCGGCGGCATGCGGCCCGACCGCGACATCATTCAGATCGACGTGCCGCAGTCGTACGGCATCGTGCAATTTTCACGCACCCTCGACATGCTGAAGCGCCACAAGTGGCAGCGCCATTCGATCTTCCCGCACGGCGGCAACCAGATGACTCTGGCGATCGTCGGCGGCTTCGGCCTGGGCGGGTGCGAAGCGTATCCCGATGTGTTCGGCGTGTTTGCCGGCTTTGCCGATGATGCCAGAGTCGAGAATGGTTATCTCAAGCTCGCCGACCGCCCCGGCATCGGCTTCGAGGCGCAGAACCAGCTTTACGCGGTAATGAAACCGTTGACTGCGTAGGGTCTTCCCCCGCCTGAGCGCCGTTCTGCCACCCCTGTTGCCCCGGCCGCGCACCCTTGAATGTGAATATGTCACTCATTTGAGGTGTCGTTGTGCGTTACGGTTTCCCCCTGCGCGGCCGTACCCTGACTGCTATGGCGATAATTCGCTGTGAACCGAGGGGGTCACATGTTCGAACCATTGGTCATATTGGGATTGCTCGGGGGCATGGTGTGGATGATCGCGCATGCGATCTTTCTGCTCATGCGGAGCGACGCCGGCGTCGAAGTCACCCGCCGGGCGGGCGACACGATGGCGCGCTTTGTCGAGGAGAATTACGGCTCGCGGTTCGTGGCCGAGAGCCTGCTGCAGGAAGAATGTCTGCGCCGGCTGTAATCGTGCAGGACTAGACGAGCGGCACGTAGTCGTATTCGCCGACGCCCTGCAGTATCAGAAAAGTGGCGGAGCGCTCGCCGCCATTGACGACGAGATGCGGCCGACGCGGCGCTACGGTGTACGTCTCGCCCGTATTCAGCCGCACTTCCTCTTTGGGCTCGCGCATGAATATGCGAATCGAGCCGTCGAGCACGTAAAACGTGTCACGGATATGGCTGTGAAAATGCCACGGCACCTGCTGGGTCGGCGAGATTTGCAGCTCGTTGATGCGGAAACCAGGCCGCTCGGCGTGGCGCGCGCGGCGCTCGACTTCATAAAGATGGCTCGCGTCCTTGACGGGTTGGAAGGTTTTGTCCATGTCGGTAGCTCGCAGTAATGATGAGTTGAGCGCGTAGTAGAAATGGCCACAGGCGCGGCACCGATTGCATTGCGCGGTTAGCGTACCCGTTTGGCCTTGGCCGCAAGCTTGCGGTACACCGCGGGTCGCGCGAGCGGCGGGTCGATCTTGCGCGTCGGCAGGCTGCGCACGCCCCCGGTTCCCGTCGGCTGGAAAGCCGGCACCAGATGGCGTTTGCCGTTGCCGATCAGATCGGCGCGCCCCATGCGATTCAGCGCCTCGCGAAGCAACGGCCAGTTCTCGGCGTCGTGATACCGCAGGAACGCCTTGTGCAGGCGGCGCTGGCGCCCGCCGCGGATGATTTTGACGGGCTCCGACGTGGCGGTCACTTTGCGCAGCGGGTTCTTGTTGGTGTGATACATCGCGGTCGCGAGCGCCAGCGGCGTCGGCAGGAAGGTCTGCACCTGGTCGAGCCGGAAGCCGTTGTGCTTCAGCCACAACGCGAGCGCCAGCATGTCCTCGTCGGTGGTGCCCGGATGCGCGGCGATGAAGTAGGGGATCAGATACTGTTCCTTGCCGGCTTCGCGCGAGAAACGGTCGAACATCTCCTTGAATTTGTCGTAGCTCGCCACGCCCGGCTTCATCATCTTGGAAAGCGGGCCTTCCTCGATGTGCTCGGGCGCGATCTTGAGATAGCCGCCGACGTGATGGGTCGCGAGCTCCTTCACATATTCGGGCGAGCGAACCGCGAGGTCATAGCGCAGGCCGGACGCGACGAACACTTTCTTGATGCCCGGTAGCGCGCGTGCCTTGCGGTACAAATTGATGAGCGGCGTGTGGTCGGTGCCGAGATTTTCGCAGACGTCGGGAAACACGCACGACAGACGGCGGCACGAAGATTCTATTTTCGGATCCTTGCACGCCATGCGGTACATATTCGCGGTGGGGCCGCCGACGTCCGAGATCACGCCGGTGAAGCCGGGCGTCTTGTCGCGGATTTCCTCGATCTCGCGCAGCACGGACTCTTCCGAGCGGCTCTGGATGATGCGGCCTTCGTGCTCGGTGATCGAGCAGAACGTGCAGCCGCCGAAGCAGCCGCGCATGATATTGACCGAATAGCGGATCATTTCCCACGCGGGGATTTTGGCCTCGCCATACGCGGGATGCGGCGCGCGCGCATACGGCAAGCCGTACACGTGATCCATTTCCGGCGTGGTCAACGGCACGGGCGGCGGATTCAGCCAGACATCACGCAAACTCGCGCCGTCGCCATGCGCCTGCACCATTGCGCGCGCGTTGCCGGGATTCGATTCGAGGTGAAAGGTCCGCGACGCGTGGGCATAGAGCACCGGATCTTTCGTCACCTGTTCATAAGAAGGCAAACGAATCACGGTGCGCGCGCGCTCCTGTTGGCGCGCTGCCAGGTGCTCGGCCCGCGACTGAATCCGGATCGGATGCACGTTGGCGGGCAAGGCGGGCGCGGGCGG
>Ga0207675_100004309_pt1 | contig 13748 bp, 12 predicted proteins | sample KBSSwiS42_FD_184305 | JGI IMG/M metagenome (GOLD analysis project Ga0207675, IMG submission 184305) | Switchgrass rhizosphere microbial communities from Kellogg Biological Station, Michigan, USA - KBS Switchgrass S4-2 (SPAdes) (version 2) | ecosystem: Host-associated > Plants > Roots >... | reverse complement strand
AGGGCTTGCAGGCGCCGGAGATCCGGGCGGCGGTACGCACGGGGGATACCTCGCAGACCGAACGCGCGGCGATGCGCCGCCAACCGCCGCACATCCTGGTGACCACGCCGGAGTCGCTCTATCTACTGCTCACCAGCGCGTCCGGGCGCGAGATGCTGACCACGGTCCGCACCGTGATCGTCGACGAAATCCATGCCGTCGCGCAGACCAAGCGTGGCGCGCACCTGTCGCTGACGCTCGAGCGCCTGGCCGCCAATGCCGCGCAGCCTATCCAGCGCATCGGTCTTTCCGCCACGCAAAAGCCCATCGAGGAAGTCGCGAAATTCCTGGTGGGGATGGTGCCGGGTGAGGAAAGTGGGGAATCGTCTGGCGTTTCCCCACTTTCCTCACCCGGCACCGTGTCCATCGTCAACTCGGGTCACATCCGCGATCGCGATCTCAACCTGGTGATGCCGGCGGCGCCGCTGGAGGCGGTGATGTCGGGTGAAGTCTGGGCCACGGTGTACGACAAGCTGGCGGAGCTGATCCGCGAGCACCACACCACGCTGGTGTTTGCGAATACGCGGCGCATGGTTGAACGCGTCTCGCGCCATCTCGCCGAGCGGCTGGGCGAGCAGGCCGTGGCCGCGCACCACGGTTCGCTGTCGAAAGAAACCCGCTTCGACGCCGAGCAGCGTTTGAAAGCTGGTTCACTCAAGGTGATGGTGGCCACGGCTTCCCTCGAGCTCGGTATCGACATTGGCGACGTGGAGCTGGTGTGCCAGCTCGGCTCGCCGCGCTCCATCTCGGTCTTCCTGCAGCGCGTCGGCCGCGCCAACCACTCGGTGGGCGGCGTGCCCAAGGGCCGCATCTTTCCGGCGAGCCGCGACGAGCTGGTGGATTGCGTCGCGCTGCTCGACGCCGTGCGCCGTGGCGAGCTCGACCGCCTGCACATTCCCGAACATCCGCTCGACGTGCTTTCTCAGCAGATCGTCGCCGAAGTCGCCGCGCGCGAGTACGGCGAAGACGAGTTGTACACGCTGATGCGCCGCGCGTATTCCTATCGCGACCTGCCACGAAGGGACTTCGACGCCGTGGTGCGCATGTTGTCGGAGGGCATCAGCACCAAGCGCGGCCGCCGGGGCACCTATCTGCATCGCGACGCGGTGAACAAGGTGCTGCGTGCGCGCAAGGGCGCGCGGCTCACGGCCATCACCTGCGGCGGCGCGATCCCGGACAATGCCGACTACCAGGTGATCCTCGAACCGGCGGGCATCTTCGTCGGCACACTGAACGAGGATTTCGCCATCGAAAGTCTCGCCGGCGACATCTTCCAGCTCGGCAACACTTCGTACCGCATCCTGCGCGTGGAAGCGGGCCGCGTGCGCGTCGAGGACGCCAAGGGGCAGCCGCCCAGCATTCCGTTCTGGCTGGGCGAGGCGCCGGCGCGCACCGACGAATTCTCGGCCTCGGTCTCGCGGCTGCGCGCCGACATCGAAGCGCTGCTGCCGGAGGTGACCAACGACAGCATTGCGCGCGCGGTCGATGCCGTCGAAGCGCGCTACCAGCTGCCCCGGCCCGCGGCGCTGCAGCTCGTCGAGTACCTGGCCGGCGCCAGAGCCGTGCTCGGCAAACTACCCACGCTCGACGCGCTGGTGTTCGAGCGCTTCTTCGATGAGTCGGGCGGCATGCAGCTCATCATCCACGCGCCCTTCGGCGCGCGCATCAACCGCGCCTTCGGCCTGTCGCTGCGCAAGAAATTCTGCCGCACCTTCAATTTCGAGCTGCAGGCGGCGGCCACCGAGGACGCGATCGTGCTGTCGCTCGGCGAGACGCACAGCTTCGAGCTGGAAAGCGTGGCGCGTTTCCTCAACAGCAAGACCGTCGAGGACACTCTGATCCAGGCGGTGCTCGATTCACCGATGTTCAACGCCCGCTGGCGCTGGAATGCCAGCATCTCGCTCGCGATTCGCCGCGCCTCGGGCGGCAAACGCACGCCGCCAAACATCCAGCGCATGGCGGCGGAAGATCTGATCGCCGTCGTTTTCCCGGACCAGATCGCCTGCGCCGAGAATCTGTCCGGCCCGCGCGAGATTCCCGATCATCCGCTGGTCAAGCAGACCCTCGCGGATTGCCTGCACGAGGCCATGGATATCGAGGGACTGAAAGCCCTGCTGCGCAAGCTCGAAAACGGCGACATCTGCGTCGTCGCCCGCGACCTGCCGACCCCGTCGCCGCTGGCGGCCGAGATCCTCAGCGCGCGGCCGTACGCGTTTCTCGACGACGCGCCGCTGGAGGAACGCCGCACCAATGCCGTCGCGCAGCGCCGCTGGCTCGATCCTGAAACCGCCGCCGACATGGGCAAGCTGGACCCGGCGGCGATCTCGCAGGTGCGCGCCGAGGCCTGGCCCGACGCGGCGACTCCCGACGAATTGCACGACGCGTTGTATTCGCTTGGCCTGCTCACCGAGACCGAGGGCGTGAGTGCCGGCTGGACCCGGCATCTCGAGCAGCTGGTCGCCAGCCGGCGTGCCGCGCGGCTCGTGGATGGCGCCGCCGCCTTCTGGGTATGCGCGGAAAACCTGCCGATGATCCAGGCTATCTACCCACGCGCCTCGCTGGATCCGGCGATCGAAGCGCCCGCGGAGATTGTCGCGGCGCGCACCTGGACGCGCGAGGCCGCGGTCACCGAGCTGATTCGCGGCAGGTTGCAGGGTCTCGGCCCCGTGACGGCAGGCGACCTGGTCGAATCGCTGCAGATCGAGGCGTCATGCGTGGCCGTGGCGCTGGTCGAACTCGAGAGTGAAGGATTCGTGCTGCGCGGGCGGTTCAGCGAAGAGGCGAGCGCACCCGAGGCGGTCGCGCTGGGCGATTCGCCGGGCGACGCCACGCTCGAGTGGTGCGAGCGCCGGCTGCTGGCGCGCATCCACCGCTACACCATCAAGACGCTGCGCGCGGAGATCGAGCCGGTCTCGGGCGCCGACTTCATGCGCTTTCTGCTCGACTGGCAGGGCGTCACGCGCACGCCCAAACCCGAGGGCGTCGAGAGCCTCGCCGCCGTCATCGCGCAGCTCGAAGGCTACGAGGTGCCGGCCGCGGCCTGGGAGAGCGACGTGCTCGCGTCGCGGCTCAACGAATACGATCCGCATTGGCTGGACAGCCTGTGTCTTTCCGGCCGGGCCGCCTGGGCCCGGCTCACACCGGCGAAGTCCTCCACCATGGCGCCGGTGCGCACCACGCCGATCGCGCTGGTCACGCGCCGCAACTGGTCGCTTTGGCACGCGCTCGCGGCCGCGCCGCGTGACGAGCTGCAACTTTCGCATGGCGCCCGCGCCATGTTCGATCACCTGGCGGCGCACGGCGCGTCCTTCTTCGACGACCTGGTGAGCGGCACCACGCTGCTGCGTTCGCAGGCCGAGGCCGCGCTGGGCGAACTGGTGTCGGCGGGCCTGGTGAGCGCTGACAGTTTCAGCGGCCTGCGCGCGTTGCTCATTCCCAGCGACAAGAAGCGGCAACTTGCGGCGCGGCGCCGGCGCATTGCGCTGTTCGGTCTGGAGGATGCCGGACGCTGGAGTCTCATCCGCAAGGTGTCGAAGGAAAAGGCCAACGAAAGCGCGGCGCTCGAGCAGGTCGCCGACATCCTGCTGCGTCGTTATGGCGTGGTGTTCCGCCGGCTGCTGGAGCGTGAAGCAGAATGGCTGCCGCCCTGGCACGCGCTGCTGCGCGTGTTCCGCCGCCTCGAGGCGCAGGGAAAAATCCGGGGCGGCCGGTTCGTCGCCGGCATGAGCGGCGAGCAGTTCGCACTCGCCGATGCGGTCACCGCGATGCGCGCCATCCGCCGGCAGGAAGCTCGCGGCGACCTGGTGTCGCTGTCCGCCGCCGATCCGCTCAATCTCACCGGCATCATCACCCCGGGACCCAGGGTGGCTGCGTTGACCAACAATCGCGTGCTGTATCGCGATGGCGTCCCTGTGGCCATCCACACCGCCGGTCAGTCCGATTTCCTGGTCGAGATGGAGCCCGGAAAAGAATGGGAAGCACGCCAGGCGCTGTTGAGAAAGACCATCATGCCGGGTCCGGTGCGCGTAACCTGAGGGTCGTGCGCGACCTGATCTTCGCCAGTCTGCTGGTCCTCGCATCGGCGACGGCCAGTGCCGCCGGCCGACTCGTGGTGCACGAGTGGGGCACGATCACCACGATTCACGATGCGAAGGGCACGCCCCAGGGCGGGCTCAATCGCATCGACGAATCGGAAGTGCTGCCGGACTTCGTGCATCGTTACGAGCCCGAGACCACGCGCTTCGATCCGAAACTCAAGCTGGGCAAATTGCCGCGGGTGCCCGGCCGTCCCGACGTGACGCTGCGCCTCGAGACGCCGGTCATCTACTTCTATCCACCGCCGAACGAGAAGTTCGACAGGTCGATCGACCTGCGCGTCCGCTTTCGCGGCGGCGTCATCAACGAGTTCTATCCGAGCGCCGCGGCGTCGGTGGCCCTCGATACCCAGCGAGTCCTCAACAAGAGCGACGCGGGCGTGCTCACCGAGTGGAACGGCGATGTGCTCAACAACTTCGTGGTGGGTTCGCTTCAATGGCGCGGCATCGAATTGCACGACCGGGTTGTGGCGCCGCTGACCCAGAGTCCCGTGTGGCTGGCTCCGCGCGAGGTGCACTCGACCGGTGTCTACCTGCCGGCCGCAGGCGAGGGCGAGAGTTTTCTCTTCTACCGCGGCGTCGCGCATCTCGATGCGCTGCTGCAGACGCGGCTCAATCGCGGCGGCGTGCAGCTGCTGGCGCCCGCGCAGTTCGCGTGGCTGGAATCCCCGACGATCACGCTCGCCGATGTCTGGTTCGCCGACGTCCGCGCGGACGGCAAGATCGCCTTCCGTGAGCAGGGCGCGCTCACGTTGTCCCAATCGGCACCGGGCCGCGAGGCGGCGCGGCTGAAGGGGTTCGGCAACACGGACTACGGCGATCGCTCGGAGCTGCGCCAGTCGCTGCGCCGCGCATTGATCAGGAGCGGCCTGTTCGCCGATGAAGCCGACGCCCTGCTGAACACCTGGCAGGCGAGCTACTTCGAAAAGCCGGGAAAGCGTGTGTTCTACCTGGTGCCGCGCGAATGGACCGACTACTTCCTGCCGCTGGAGCTTTCCGTGCCGGCGGACGTGACGCGCGTGATCGTCGGGCGCATCGACCTGGTGGAATCAGCGAGGTGACATAAGGCGGCGAGGATTGAGCCCCGGAGGGGAGGCCGGGCTTCCTTGCCGCGGCCACGGATTCCTCGGGTCACCTCTACTAGTGTCACGAGTCCCCGATTTCTCCCACCTCAGGCCTGGACTTGCAGCGTATTGATCAGCTCTTCGGCTTTCGCCTTTGCATTGCGCGCCTTGCGAACCGCGTTGGCGGCCTGACCGGAAGCGAATTCGCTGCCTGCCTCGGTCCACTCGGACTTCAGGCTTTCGAATCCGGACTTCGCGGCCTCGAAGGCGGCTTTGTCCATGCCCTGCGGGTACTTGTGCGTCTTGGTGAGCTGGTCCACGCGCGCCTGAAGCTTCTCGACCAGGGGCGGAACGCTGGCGCTCAGATCGGTCCATTCGGACTGCGCCGCAGCGAGCGTGGCCTCAGCGGTGGCCTTGCCTTCGGCCACGGCGGACTTGAGGGCATCGATCTCTGAGGCGACCGACGGCGCGGCCGAGACGACCACGCGGTAATTCTGGTTCGCCAGGGCGTCCTTGAGACGCTTGACCGACGCGTCCACTGCTTGCAGCTGGTCGGCGGCGTATTGCTGCGCATCGGCATGGATTTCGTTGTACGCGGCATCAACCTTTGCGACCGCGGCTTCCGCGGGCTCTTTCTGGCTCGAGCAGGCCGCCAGGACCACGGTGGCGGTGAGCGCGAGGATTGTTGTGGATCGCATGACAATCTCCTCTTGGCTTCTGGAAGGCATCAGGCGCGCGGAGTATGAACCCTGCGGGGCGCGCTCAACGATCAGAAAACGCTGACAAGCCGCATGCGGGGTCAGGCGTCAGGCGGAGGAAGGGTGCTGCGGCGCGGGAGGCCCGTCGCTAGAGCGGTGGCATCGACTGGTCGTCTTCCATCGGGTTCTTCTGGACCCGGAAATAGATGCGACGGCCCGGCTGTTGTGGCGCCGTGATGTACACCACCGCGTAACGCTCCGGTCCGATTTCCATGAACTGGTGCGGATCGGCATCCCAGCCGGGGTAGTGCTGGTGCAGCCAGCGCTTGATGTAACGGTCCAGCATGAGGTCGCTGGTGACCACCAGCCGCACCGCGGTGTCCGGTGAACTGCCCGGCGCTCCCGGGTTCGGCATGTTGACCTGCGCCACGGCCATCTGCGAGGCACCTAACAAGACGATTGCGGCGAGGCTGGCGAGCGTTTTCATGGTCATTCCCCTTTGCGCCGCAATAAAGCACAGCCCCGGAAGGGGCGTCAATCGCGGCAATCAGCCCCGCATGCGGGCCGCGGAATTCCGCCGAAAATCAGGGCGATAGCTCGCCCGGCCGCACGTCGGCGCCGGCCGCTAGCGGATGCCGATGATCCCGCCGGCGCGCTGGAACAGGCTGGCGGCGTCCGGCGTGAAGCGGAACGCGGCCAGGTAATCGGCGATGGTGTAGTTAGGCGTCATCTCGAGGATCTTGGCCTTGTAGACATTGGCCTCGTCGATGCGGCCGGCGAGGCCGAGCGACAGCGCCGCGATCGCCATGATGTGCTGGTGGGCATTGGGGCGCGCGGCGGCCTTCATGGCCCACTCGCTGGCCTGGTCGAATTCCCCCAGCCGCGCGAGGCTGACGGCGCGAGTCCCGAGCATGGCAAACAGCAGCGGATCGAACGGTGACAGCCGGCGCGAGTGATCGGAGAACTCGATGGCCGCGCGCGGATCGCCCGACTGGGAGTGCACGAAGGCCAGGTTGTAATGGGCGGTCGCGAAATTCGGCGACAGGTCCACCGAGCGTTCCAGTTCGGTAACCGCCTGCTCCTGGTTGCCCCGCAGCCACAGCGCCCGGCCCATCGCCCAGTGCGCGCCCGGATCGCGATCGTCGGCCATGAGGCTCTTGCCCGCGGCTTCGTAGGCGCGCTCGATCTCGGGCTCGGGCTTCTTCCAGCCGAGAAAGGCGTTCTGGAAATGCGCAAACGACAGACCCGCATAGGCCCGCGCGAAGGTCGGATCGAGCTCGACCGCCTGCGCGAAGTAGTGGCGCGCGCGTTCGTTGTCGTTGCGGTTGAAGCGGTACATGTGCCACAGGCCGCGGTGATGCGCTTCCCACGCATCGAGCGAGTTCGGCGCCTTGAGCACCGCGCGGTTGCGCTCGACCATCTCGATCTCGTGCGCCACCGCGGCGACGATGCGGTTGCCGATCTCGTCGAGCACCTCGAGCGTGTCGCTGATCGTGTCGTCGAAGACCTCCGCCCAGATGATGCGCGCGGTGCGCGTTTCGATCAGGTCGGCGTTCACCGTGAGCCGGCGGCCGTTGCGCCGCGCCGCGCCGCTGACCACGTAGTCGACGTTGAGCATCCGGCCGGCTTCTTCCGGGCCGATGCCGCGGTCGCGCAGCGTGAAGGTGGTGCCCTGCGCGATGACGAACATGCTGCGCAGCTTGGCCAGCCGCACGATGACGTCGTGGGCGAGGGCGTCGGCCACGCCACCCTTGCGATCCGTCTCCGAGGAGCGGTCGACGAAGGGCATGACGGCGATCGAAGCGCGCCGCGAATTGTCCTCGGGCGAATGGCGGCGAATTTCGTCCGGCGAATGCCGGCGAATTTCAGTGAGGCTGGCGCTGACGATTTCGAGCGTGGGTCCGGGGCCCGGCTGCGACTGCGCAGCCACGGTCTCGCGCGCGGCGCGCCACAAATCGCGCAGCGGCCCGCCGTCGAGGCCGTCGGCTTCGAACAGTCGCGTGGCGCTCGCCAGGTGCGCCTCGCCTTCGGCAATGCGGCCCTGGCGCGCGAGCGAGGTGAGCAGCAGCTCATGCGCACTGCGATCGAACGGCGAGAGGCGCAGCCAGGAGTCGAGGTAGGGCGCCGCCAATTCGTGCGGCAGCGCACGCGCCAGGTTCTCCAGCAGCACGGTCTGGATGCCACGGAAGCGCCGCCGTTCCGCGGTGATCCAGGTGTCGAACATCGGGCTGCGCGCGATCTCCAGCCCCTCGAGCAGCTCGCCGCCGAACATTCCGGCCAGCTCGCGCTGGCGGTCGACGCCTAACTTCTTGATGCCGTGCTCGGGCGCGCGCGTGACCTCGAGCGTGTCGACGGCGCAATCGGTGAGGTCGAGGCGAATGGTGCTGCCATCGGCGATGACCCGCTTGCGGCCCGGCTCATCGACCAGGCCGCGGATTTTCGACAGGCACCAGCGCAGCTCGCCGCGCGGATCATTGGGAACGTCCCACAGCAGTTCGCACACCTGCGAGCGGGCCACGGGACGGCTGGCCAGGACCAGGTAACCCAGCAATGCGCGGACCTTGCGGGAGGCGGGAAGCTTCAGCACGTCGCCGCCCCGCGACAGTTCCAGGCTGCCCAGCAACCGGAACTTCAGTTCTGCGGGTGGCGATTCCACGGCCTTTTCCACGCCCACTACCACGCCACGCCCTTAGCGTTACATCCGAGGAATTGTTGGAGGTGGAGGATCATGTTGAGTCTTTCGCGCAATGTTCCGCGAATCGATCACCGGGAGGCCCTGGCACGCCAGCGGTCCACCTGGGCGAGCGGGGATTATGCCGTTGCCGGGAACGCGTTGCAGATCGTCAGCGAAGAGCTCTGCGAAACCGTGAATTTATGCCAGGACGAACGGGTACTCGACGTGGCGGCGGGCAACTTTCATGCGTCTTTCGCGGCAGCGCGCCGCTGGTGCGACGTCACGGCGGCTGACTATGCCTCGGACCTGACCAGTCGCAGCCGGGAACGCGCCGAGGCCACGGCCTTCGGGGTGCGTTTCGTCGACGCGGATGCCGAGGCCCTGCCATTCGGCGACCAGAGTTTCAGCGCCGTGGTCTCCGCCTTTGGCGCCATGTTCGCGGCCGACCAGGAGCGTGCCGCCTCGGAGATGATCCGGGTGTGCCGGCGCGGCAAGCGTCTGGGGCTCGCCAACTGGACGCCGGACGGCTTCATTGGCCAGCTGTTCGCCACCGTGGCACGGCATGCGCCGCTGGCCACGTCCGGCGACTCGCCGTTCGCGTGGGGTACCGAGGCGCGGCTCGAGGAGTTGTTTGGTGCTTATGGCGGCGTCGTTGCCGCCCGCAAGAACGTGGCACTGCGTGCCCGCACGCCGATGGACTGGGTGGACAAGCTGCGCGCGAGCTACGCGCCGGTGCTCAAGGTCTCCGCGTCGCTCGAGGCCGCTGCCCAGAAGGTGCTGCGCAACGATTTGTTAGAGCTGGTGACGCGCTTCAACCGCGCGCAGGACTCGACCATGGTCGTCGACGCGGAGTACCTCGAGGTCGTCGTCATCCGTCGCTGAGCCGGCCGGACTTACCTCAGCCGCAGCCTCAAAAAGCCGAAATCGCCGGGCGCGACCGTTATTTCGGCGGTGACGCGCCAATTGCGGTACCGTGTCGGCCGGTTCTGAACCTTCGTCTTGACCGTCCCTGGCCCCCGTCGTCCGACGCCAACCCGGCCAGTGTCAGCCACCGCAAAGCATTCGTGATCCGACTGGCGGAAGTTCCGCCGCGTCCCCTCATTCCGGAGTCGTCCGTGCATACCGACACAGGGGCTGGGTTCGTTCCCGGCGCCGCGCGCAGGCAGATGCTGCGTATCAGCTTCCGTTCGCTGTCCGGCGATACGCCTACGGTGATGCTCGCGTCTTGCCTGCGATTCTGCACCGACGGTACTTTGCGCGGCGCCGACAACTGCGTCGTGGCGCAAACCGTCGAAGGCTGCTGGAAGGTCGGCGGCAAGTTGCACCGCGAGCTCGAGTGCTCCGGTCCCGTGAATCTGCGCCTGGTCATGCCGGGCCAGGATGCGCCGCTGCGCATGGGCCCGTTCGCTTCCCTGCGCACCGGCGCCGGCCTGCTTTATGGCGACGGCGCCTGCCTCAATATCGTCGTGCCGGGCCGCAATCCGCGCCGCTCGGACGATTGCCTGCAGTTGACGCTGGTCTGGGATGGAGCAAACGATGGCAAGAACTAACTACAACCAGGTGAAGCGCAACAAGGAGGCCGCGCGCAAGGCCCGCCAGGACGCGCGCCTCGCGCGTCGACAGTCGCGCACCGGAGCGGACGCGCCGCCGGCTGACGACGGCGCGGGCACCCCCGACCCGGCCGCCGCCGCGGCGGGGCCCAAACCATGAAATACGCGAATGCGCGCAGCGGCGACGGCCGCGGGCAAATGCGCGAAAGACAACGCCGCGACCGCGCCGCCACGCAACCGCTGCGCGTGCGCTTTCCGCAATTCGCCTCTTTGCGTCTGGATTTCGATTTCAGCGACGACGGCAGGTTCACGCCCGCGCCGCAGGTGACCGTGCTGCACCCGCCGGCGAGCGCCTACTTCATCTTTCCGTGTCCGTACACGGATTGCGACGGTGAATTCAATCTCGAGCCCGTGGTGAACACACTGGCGACCGCCGAACAGGCGTCCGATGAAGGCCAGCTGCGATGTTCGGGTCACCGCAGCGGTTCCGGCGAGAATCGCGCCGCCTGCCAGCTGATCCTCGAGTACAACATCATCGCGAAGCGTTCCTGACGCGCGCGCCGTTTTCGCGGGTCAGGCGTCGTCGGTGGGATCCAGCATCTCCTCGAGCAGCTCGGGTTGCTTCGAGAGTCGATCAGACGCGTGCACCGGTGGATGCTTGAGTGCGCCGATGAGCGCCACGATGGCGAGCGCGAAGCCCACACCCTTGATCCACGCGACCGCAACCGTGGGCAGGGGTCCCGGGTCGGGCACGCCGAAATGCAGCACCGAACTGAAGAAACTGCCGTACGCCATGCCGCAAGTGACGCCCCACGCGGCCGCGAGAAACTTGGCATTGTGATATCGCAGTTGCGACGTCAGGCGCGCGCCGGTCAGCAGTAACGCCGCGAGCAGGAAATCGTCCAGCCAGGCGGGCCAGACAGCCGGATCCGAGAGCTGATGCCAGCGGCGGATGGTTTCCACGACCGGCAGGGCCACGCCGAACACCCAGGCGAGGCGGCGGCTGAACTCAAACATGGTTGCACGCTGTCAAGACAAGCCTGTCGTCATAGGTGGGTGAAGTGACATTGCCGGGCCGCATTTCACGCCAGATGATAGCGCCATGAAAGTGCCTCCATTCAAGCTGGATGCCTGGCTCGCGGCGCATGAATTCGCGACGCCGCCGATTCGTTACAACCTCGCCTCGAGCACCGGCCCCTTGTTCACGCTCCACGACCTCATGTCGCTCGGCGGCGGAAGCCTGCGGCAGCTGGAAGAGGTGAAGCTGTCCTACGCACCGCCCGAAGGCAACAAACTACTGCGCGAGCGCATCGCCGCCCTGCACGGCGTCGACCCGGATCACGTGCTGGTCATGACGGGCGCATCCGAAGCGCTGATCGCGCTCACCTGCCTGTTCGCGGCGCCGGGAGCGTCGCTGGTAACGCCGCGCCCGGCCTATCCTGCGGTCCCGGTGCTGGCGCGCGCCTGGGGCATGCAGGTACGCGAGTACGCGCTGCGGCCGGAGTACGGTTTTGCGCAGACGGCCGAAGGCGTGATGACCGCCGTCGACGCGACCACGCGTGCGGTGTTCGTCAACACGCCGCACAACCCCACGGGCTCGGTGATGCCCGCGAACGAGCAACGCAAGTTGGTGGAGATGCTGGCGGCGCGCGGCATTCCGCTGATCGTCGACGAGGTGTACCACCCGCTGTATCACAGCGCGCCGGTGGACAGCGCCGCCAGGCTGCCGAACGCCATCGTGATCGGCGACTTCGCCAAGGCCTTGTCGATTCCGGGCCTCAGGATCGGCTGGCTGATCGATGCCGACGCCGAGCGGCGCGCGGCCCTGCTCGACATGCGCAGCTACTTCACGATCTCCGGCTCGCCGCTGACCGAGGCCATCGGCGCGCATGCGCTGGCGAATGCCGCCGAGATCCATGCGCGGCTGCAGGCCACGTCGCGCGGCAATCTGGCGCTGCTCACCAGGTTCATGCACGAGCACCGCGAATCCATCGGCTGGACCCCGCCCGCCGGCGGCACCACGTGCTTCCCTTGGCTGCGTGACGGCCGCGATTCGCGGCCCCTGTGCGAGGCGCTGGCCAAGGGTGGCGTGCTGGCCGCACCCGGCGATTGCTTCGAGATGCCCGCACACTTCAGGATTGGCGTCGGCGCCCTGACCGACGGCTACCAGGACGCGCTCGACATCTTCCGGGCCGTACTCGCGGGGTTTTGATGAATCGCAGATTGCTGTTCCTGGCCGCGCTGTGCGCGGCGATGCCGCTCGCGTCGCGGGGCCAATCGCCGGAGCTCGCGCAGAAGTTCGAGAAGCAGGTGCAGGCGTATGAAACCGAGGATCGCGCCACGCCGCCGCCGGCGAACGCCATCCTGTTTGCGGGCGACTCGCAGTTCTTCCGCTGGAAGACCATCCATGAGGACCTGCCGGACTACACGCTGATCAATCGCGGCATCGATTCGTTCCAGTTCCGCGACCTGCTGCATTACGCCGATCGGCTGGTGACGTCCTACAAGCCGCGGCTCATCGTGCTGCACGTGGGCGGCAACGACGTACACGGCGGCCGCACGGCCGCGCAGGTGCTCGACGACTTCAAGACCTTCGTGACCACGGTGCGCACCAAACTACCCGGCGTGCCCATCATCTTCTCGAGCATCACGCCGGGGCCGGGCCGCTGGGAAGAGGCGCCGCAACGGCGCGAAACCAACCAGGCCGTCAGCCAGTACGTCGCGACGCGTCCCGACCTGAAATTCATCAACCTCTGGGATGCCATGTTGACGCCCGACGGCAAGCCGCGCGAGGACATCTGGGTCGAGGATCGCGTGCATCCAAATCATGCGGGCTATCTGATCCGCGTGCAGCTGACACGGCCGCTGCTCGGCAAGCCGGATCGGGGCGTGGTGCCCTAGCTACCCGCGTAGGGTCCGCGCGCCGGGCGCGGTTCGGTCCGGCCCGCGAAAATTGCGGCGATCAGCAGGCCAAAGCCCACGATGCGAATGGCGATGCCGGCGGCGGAGAACGCGAGATTGAACGACATGACGCTCGCATAGCCGCCTTCAGCAATCCGTGCCGACATGGCGAACTGGTGGTATGCGGACACCACGAGGCCGAACAGCAGCACCGCGAATCCGGCGGCGGCGAAATTCACGAACGGCCCACGCCAACGTCCGCTGAGTGACAGCACCAGTCCGAAGATGAAAATCAGCAGCGACGGCACCTGCCATATTTGCGACAGCAGGAAACGATTCAGATCACCACTCACGGACGTTCTCCAGTGCCAGTGTCGCGGTGAAACGCCGCGAGCATGAGAAAAGGCCGCCCCTTCTTTCAATTAAAGGGACGGCCTTTTGCTTTCTTCTTGATCTTCTCTTCTCAGTCTTCGATGAGGAAGCTTCGCAGCTGCTCACTTCTCGACGGGTGGCGCAGTTTTCGCAGCGCCTTCGCCTCGATCTGGCGGATGCGCTCGCGCGTCACGTCGAACTGCTTGCCGACCTCTTCCAGTGTGTGGTCGGTGTTCATGTCGATGCCGAACCGCATGCGAAGCACCTTGGCTTCACGCGGGGTCAGTTGCGCAAGTACCGAGTGGGTGGTTTCGCGCAAGCTTTCCATGGTCGCCTGGTCGATCGGGGACGCCACG
>Ga0207675_100004307_pt1 | contig 13752 bp, 13 predicted proteins | sample KBSSwiS42_FD_184305 | JGI IMG/M metagenome (GOLD analysis project Ga0207675, IMG submission 184305) | Switchgrass rhizosphere microbial communities from Kellogg Biological Station, Michigan, USA - KBS Switchgrass S4-2 (SPAdes) (version 2) | ecosystem: Host-associated > Plants > Roots >... | reverse complement strand
TCGGCGGCGTCGGCGGTGAAGTAGACCTTGCCGACCGCGGCGCCAGGCGACGCGTTCAGGCCCTTGGTGATCGCGGTGTACGCGGCCGCCGGGTCGAACTGCGGGTGCAGGAGCTGGTCGAGCTGCGCCGGCTGCACGCGCAGCACCGCCTCGCGCCGGTCGATGAGACCTTCCTCCTCCATCTCGACGGCCATGCGCAGCGCGGCGACCGCGGTGCGCTTGCCGACCCGGGTCTGTAGGAGGAACAGCCGGCCCTGCTCGATGGTGAACTCGATGTCGCACATGTCGCGGTAGTGGTTCTGGAGCGTGTTCATCACGTCCAGCAACTGCGCGTGGCACTCGGCGAAGTCGCTGCTCAGCATCGCGGCGTTGCTGCTGTGTTTCGCGATCCAGGGCAGCGTCGAAGAGATCGTGTTTCGCGGCTGGATGCTCTCGGCGATCGCGCGCAAGTTCAACGTCGCCTGGGGTGTCGGGCTGTCGTCGCTCATTTTCGTCGGGCTGCATCTCAACTTCAGCCTCAACTGGCTCGACATCCTGAATCTGGTGTTGTTCTCCCTGTTCGCCTGCGCGTGGGCTATCAAGAAAAACTCCATCTGGGGAATCATGGGATGGCACGCGGGCTGGAACTGGCTTCTCGCCACCGGCTTCCAGCTCCCGGTCACGGGCATGGATCTGAACCTGCCGGCGCTGCTGGTCGCGTTGACGCCGCAGGGTTCGGTGTACCTGACGGGTGGTCACCAGGGCCCGGAAGGCAGCATTGCCTGCACCGTGTTTTTTGCGGCCGGCATGCTGTATCTGCTGCGACGCGCTGACTAGGTCTTTTCACTGACTGCATTGTTCGCATGTCACCGGTACCTTCGCGCCCGGGTCAAAGGATTGAAGGGGGACCCTATGAATGCTCTGGTCGCCGGTTTCCGGCGCATGGTCGCGCCTGCGCTGGTTGTTTCACTCCTCACCGTCGCCGCTCATGCCCAGACCTCCGTCTGGAACGAGGCCGAGTGCGCATCGGCAGGTTCCTTGTGGTCCAAGCCGACCGACTCGACGGCTTCGAATTCCCAGTACGTGACCATCCAGGCCGGTCAAAACAGCACGGCCAATGCCCCCACCAATACCGCGGGCTTCATCGACTTTCCGTTCACCGTCGGCAGCAGCGGCACTTACCGCCTGTTCGCCCGCATGCTCGGGCCCACGGCAAACGACGATTCGTTCTGGGTGCGGATGGACGGCGGCACCTGGGTGATGTGGAACAACTGGTGGAACCCCGCCTGGGTGTGGGTGCAGTTTCCAAACACTTTCAACCTGGGCGCGGGTTCGCACGTCCTGACCTTCGCCTATCGCGAAGACGGCGCGCGGCTCGACAAGATCAACATCACGACGTCGGCCACCGCGCCGACGGGCACGGGCTCACCGGCGACCAATTGCACGACACAAACCACGTTGTCGGTATCGCCGAACGCGGTCAGCGTCGCCGCCGCGGCCAACAGCACGGGGACGTTCAGCATCACATCCAATGCCAGCTGGACGGTGAGCGACGATCAGTCGTGGCTGACGGTGAGCCCAACCTCTGGCTCCAACAACGCGGCGGTGACGGTCACGGCGCAGGCCAACACCGGGACGGCGGCGCGCTCGGCCATCGTGACCGCCTCCGCCACCGGGGTACCCTCGCAGACGGTGACGGTGACGCAGGCTGGCACCGGCGGCGGCGCCTGCAACGTACCGGCCATGCCATCGTACGCGTCGCTGCCTAACAATGCGTTCTTCCCGGATCCGTTCCTGTTCATGAACGGCACGCGCATGACGACCAAAGCGGAGTGGACCTGCCGCCGCCAGGAGATCGCCACGCTGGCGCAGGAGTTCGAGTATGGCTACAAGCCGAATCCGCCGACGTCGGCGAGCGCGGCATCGCGCAGCGGCAACACGCTCACCGTCACCGTGAACGACAACGGCAAGACGATCTCGTTTGCGGCTTCGATCATCTATCCGAGCACGGGCACCGCGCCGTACCCGGCGATGATCGGTGTGGGTGGCTCGAGCCTGAACAACTCCGCGCTGTCCAGCATGGGCGTGGCCGTGATCAACCTGCCCAACAACGACATCGCCGCGCAGACCAATAGTTCGTCTCGTGGCATGGGCAAGTTCTACACCATGTACGGCAGCGGCCATTCCGCCGGCGCGCTGATGGCGTGGGCCTGGGGCGCAAGCCGGCTGATCGACGCGCTGGAGAAAACGCCCGCCGCAAACATCGACACGAGTCGATTGGGCGTGACCGGCTGTTCGAGAAACGGCAAGGGCGCACTGGCCGTGGGTGCGTATGACGAGCGCATCAAGCTCGTGATCCCGCAGGAATCCGGATCCGGCGGCGCGGGCACCTGGCGCGTTTCGGACTGGATGCTGTCACAGGGCCAGTCGACGCAGACCTTGTCCGAGATCGTCGGCGAGAACGTCTGGTTCCGCCAGAACTTCAGCCAGTTCAGCAGCACGGCCGGCAAACTGCCGTTCGACCACCACTCGCTCGAGGGACTGGTCGCGCCGCGCGCGCTGCTGGTCATCGAGAACAACATCCTCTGGCTCGGCCCACAGAGTTCGTGGAGCGGCGCGAACGCCGCGCGCATGATCTGGCAGGCGATGGGTGTCACCGACAAGATGGGTTATTCGCTGACCACGGAACACACGCATTGCTCGTTCCCTTCCTCGCAGCAGGCCGAGGTGAACGCGTACGTGCAGAAGTTCCTGATCGGTGGCGGTACGGCCAACACCAACATCATGCGCAACGATCCGGGCGTCCAGTTCAACCAGTCGCAATGGGTGAACTGGACGGTGCCGGCGTTACAGTGAACTGAAATCAGGCGCCGCACTCGCAGGCCTTGCCCTGCTGACAGCCGCACTCGCACACCTCGGGCTGCCGAGCCGCGCGTTCCTGGCAACCGCAGTCGCAGGCGGGACCGACACAGGGATTGCAGTTGCAGTTCTCGGCTTGAGTGTTCATCTGATTGGCTCCAAAGTGTTTAAAGGCCGAATTGGCCTGTGCGCATTCTGCAAGTCACGACGATGACGAACTTGAACAAAACGGCTGACCGCAAGCGCGCAACGCGCAAGCGTCCCGTCGCCGGCGTTGGCCGCATCATCGGGTGGCCCGGCGGCAGTCTCTGGATTGGCCGGCACGTGGGCCGGATCCAGGACCACGCCCATCACGCCATCCAGATCTCGCTGGCGATGGCGGGAAGCTTCGAAGTGCAGGCTTCCTCGTGGCCACAGCCCCGGGAGACCAGAGGCATGGTAGTGATGCCTGATCGTCGCCATCGCTTCGATGGCCGCGGAGCGATGGTGGCAACGCTGTTCGTCGAACCGAATTCCGTGCGCGGCGCGGCGCTGAAGCAGCGCTTTACCGGTTTCGACCTGGCCCTGCTGCGCGATGCCGAAGTGAACCCTGCCGTGGTGAATCTGAAGAACCGCTACGCCGCGGCAGCGCCGGATGAGTCGATGCGGCATTCAGCGGAAGCGGCCATTTGTCGGATTGCCGGAAAACCGTCCACCGTGGCCGAAACAGATCGGCGCGTGACTTCCGCCATCGCCTGGATGGGCAGGCGTCTCGGGACACCCATCCGTCTCGACGAAGTGGCCGCGGCGGTACATCTGTCTCCCAGCCGGTTTCGGCATTTGTTCGTCAGTCACACGGGCGTTTCGCTGCGTGCCTGGCTATTGTGGGCGCGCGTGGACCACGCGGTGACGACCGCATTTGGCGGCCGCTCGTGGACCGATGCGGCGCACGAGTCGGGCTTCGCCGATGCAGCTCATCTCACTCGAACGTGCCGCCGTGTGTTCGGCCTGGCACCCACGATGCTGGTGCCCGAGTCGCCGGCCCGTTGAACGACCGCCATGGAGGCAACAATGCTGCGCAATTTCCTGGTGTTGATGATCCTGCCGCTCGCGGCGGCGGCGGCGGACGACGGGCGGATCTCCTTCCTGGAACAGGAAGTGCGCAACCTTCAGCGCCAGGTGCAGGCGCTGTCGCGGCAGATCGACGAATTGCGCACCCGTCCCGACCGGCTGGCGTCGCCGGGAATTGATCTGAAGCAAGATGTTCCCGCCTCGACGCTGCCTGGCTGGGTGGACGCGACGAAGTGGAAGCAGCTGCGCACCGGCATGAGCGAGATCGAAGTGATCGCCACGCTCGGCGCGCCCAGCTCCATGCGCGAGGAGAACGGCGCACGCGTGTTGCTCTATGCAATGGAAATAGGCCCGTCCGGATTTCTCGGCGGCAGCGTGACGCTGCGGGATCACAAGGTCGTACAGGTCTCGCTACCCACCTTGCGTTGATCGCGCTCATCCGAACGAGGTAGAGCGCTTTCCCTCGCCAAAGCGAGCGCCGGCGGCGCCGTCCGGGCGATGCGCTGCTGAGCACGACGGCGCGACGATGGCGCCATGTCATCCACTAGCCTCATCAATTTCATCGGACGGGTGTTCGCGGCAATGGTGCTCTTCGGCCTGGCCGCACTGGCGCGCGCCGGCGACGGGCAGTTCTACGGCCTCATGCGCGAGCGCGATCTCACACCCTTCGGTTTCATGCGCCTCGACATGCGTCCCGCGCACGCGGTGTCCACCGAGCCGGGTAGTTGGGCAATCGAGACCGACGTCGCGTTCCAGAACACCTGGGCACTGAGCCCCGAGGTGGAGAAGTACCTGGTCGGACTCGAAGCGAGCGGACGCCGTGAGCTCGGTCCCGAGGAGTTGCAGGCGATTCGCGATCTGCCGGGGGAGAACTACCTGGTGGATCTGGAGGCCGCGGTCTACGACGTGACCGTGCACTACAAGCTCGCGCGCAACTGGAGTAGCTACCTGGTCGTGAGCGCGGTGACATTTCGCGGTGGTTTCATGGACAACACCATCGAAAAGTTTCACGACAGCTTCGGTTTCAGCAGCTTCGGCCGGCCGGCGGTGGCCCGCAATCGCGTCAATACGATCTATGACCTGAAGGGCGCCAGCTACGCGAATCTCGACGCCGGTGACTCGGGCGGCATCCTTGACCCGGTGCTCGGCCTGCGCTACTCGTCGCCGCAGCGGCTGCGCGGCTGGAATTTCTCGGTCGAGGGCGCGGTGAAGATCCCGGTCGCGGGCCAGCGCGCCTTCCTGTCCACCGGCCGTGCCGACTTTGGCCTGCAGGCTTCTGCGCAGCGCCGCGGCAGGCGCAACGCGTTCTACGTCGACGTCGCCACGGTCTGGTATGGCGGTGGGCAGTCGCCCTCGCCGCAGGAAAAGCAGCTCGTCCCGACGCTGGTGATCGGCGTCGAGCGCAAACTCACCGCGCAGACGAACGTCAACCTGCAGGGTTACATCAGCCCGAGCCTGTATTCGAAGGATGAAACCGATCTGCGCGAGCTGCGCGCCACGAAGTACCAGATGACCCTGGGGCTCCGGCATCGCGTCGACGACCACGTCTGGACAGTTGGCATCACGGAGAACCTGCAGAACATCAACAACACGCCCGACCTGGGATTCCAGATCGGCTACGCCTGGGTTCCACGATTCGCCTCCAGCCGGTGAGCCGCCATCAGGGTATGACGCGCTCCCAGCTCAAAGGTCCGATGGCATTCGCCGAAGCCGGATAGTTCTTGCGCGGATCGATGCTCAATCGTGTGTACTCCAGCGGAAACGTGCTGCCGTGCACCACCAGGCGATGAAAGTTCGGCACGCCATCCGGGTAGTAAGGATGCGTGTCGTAGTCGTCTTCCGCGCACGGCGCCGTGGCCGTACCCACACCCGTTTCGACCACGCACGGCGCGTTGTCCACGAGCGGATTGCCGGAACGGTAGTGGTGTGAGTCGCCATTGATCATGAGTACCGCCTTGCCGAAGTCCTGTGTCAGTGCGGCAGTCTTCGCGATGAAGGGCTCGTAGTTGGCGATGTGCGTGAGGGCGGGGCCGGTGCCGTCGAGATCCCACATGTCGGACTGGCTGACGATGACCACGGCCTTGGCGCCGCGGTCCTTCGCCACGGCAAAGGCGGTTTCCAGCCAGCGCAGATCCGCAGCGGTGCGCTGCGCGGCTTCCTGGATCTGCGGCGCCGACTTGGTGGCGCCGAAGGCGCCCGCCGACCACAGGTCGTCGTCATTGTTCGAGCCACCCGGAATGTTCATCGTCACGAACAGCACCTGGGACTGCATGAAGTAGACGTTTTCGACGTACTCGGCATCCGACGGATGTGCCGGATCGAACGCCTGCGCTTGCGAGGTCACCTCGCGCTTGTGACGGCCCAGGGTCTCGCCCGCCTGCGGAAAGAACATCGAGCGCACCAGCGACAGATTCGCGACCGGATGGCCGGCGGCATAGTCCACGTATTCGCCGGCGGAATTCTTCACGCCGCCGCCTTCCTTGGATTTCTGGCAGTCCGTCCATTCGTTGTCGCCGGGCATGTAGACGAGAGGGTCCTTGTAGTCCGACCACAGGTCGAGGACCCGCTGGTTGTAAGCCAGCGTGCAGTAGCCGGAGCCGGAATGGATGTCACCGACGTGAACCACCAGGCTGACCTTCCGGTCGTTGTTCACCGCTTCGATGAATGCCGGGGTCGCCTCGAGTTGACGCGGATCGCCGGGGTTCGGGCCGTCCGGACTGTCCGGCTTGTAGGGTGAACCCACCGGGCACTCGTCCGGCGCGGCCGCGGCGGTCGGTGCCTTGCAGCCGTAGGGCGCATCGCCATACACCGCGAGGGCCGATCGTCCGTCGCCATGTTCGTCCCGGTCATCGTTGCCGCGATCGGCGAGCGCGGGTGCAATCAGTGAGAAACCGGCAGTAAACAACCCGATCGCTGCGATGACCTTCTTCATGGGAACCCTCGTGGCCGCTGATGGATCGGCGGACACTAGGAGCGCCATGTTGCAGTTGCATGAACCCCTTTCCGTTCGTCCGACAGCGGAGGGCGCATGGATGACGCACACTCCGCAGACCTATGTTCGCCAGATTGGTTGTCTGTCTGTGGCTGGCCGCGACGTTCGTCGCCGATGCCGCACACGCGCGCGGCTCGGCGCCGCGCTCGCCCTCGCAGCTGTATGGGGAGTTGTTCCACCGTGTGCAGACCGAACGGCTGTTCGCGGACAGCAAGACCTTCGCTGACTCGACGGCGAAGAAGAACGCGACGACCATTCTGCATCGCTACGCCTCGGAAAAATCTCACGCCGGCTTTTCGCTGAAGAAGTTCGTCGTCGCCAACTTCAACATTCCGGCGGCGGTCTCCGGTGACTTTCACACCGCACCCGGCGAGGAACTGCGTGCGCACGTGGATCGCCTGTGGGGCGTGTTGACGCGGAAGCCCGTTGAGCCGCAACAGAACTCGTCCGCCGCCGACTCGAGGCTGCCGCTCGCCTCGCGGTATGTCGTCCCAGGCGGACGATTTCGCGAGATGTACTACTGGGACTCCTACTTCACGATGCTGGGCCTGCAGTCGAGCGGGCGCGAGGATCTAGTAGCGGACATGGTCGAGAATTTCGCCGGCCTCATCGATCGCTATGGCCACATTCCGAACGGCACCCGCACGTATTACCTGAGCCGCTCGCAGCCGCCGTTCTTCGCCGCGATGGTGGAGCTGCAGGCAGGGAGTGAAGGCGACGACGCGCTGATCCGGCGCCTGCCGCAACTCGAACTCGAATACGCCTTCTGGATGGAGGGCGCCCAGAGTCTGGCGCGCGGCGCGGCGCACCGCCGCGTGGTGCGGCTCGCCGACGGCAGCGTGCTCAACCGCTACTGGGACGATCTCGCGACGCCGCGCGACGAGGCCTATGCCGAGGATCTCGCCACCGCGCGCAAGTCCGGGCGCAACGCGGGCGAGGTGTATCGCGATCTCCGGGCAGCCGCCGAGAGTGGCTGGGATTTCAGCTCACGATGGTTAGGCGACGGCAAGACATTGGCCACAATCCACACCACGGATTTCGTGCCGGTGGATCTCAACAGCCTGCTGTATCAGCTGGAGACGCTCATCGCACGCGGCTGCGAGGCGGCGCGCCGCGCCGATTGCCAGCGCGACATGCAGGAGCACGCCCGGTCCAGACAGGCTGCCATGTCCAGGTTCCTGTGGGATGGCCGGATGAATGCCTTCGTCGACTACGATTGGCGCCACGCCCGGGCCTCGACGCAGCTCACCGCCGCGACGGCGTACCCGTTGTTCGTCGGGCTCGCGACCCCGCAGCAGGCACAGCGCATCGCCAGCACCATCCGTGCATCGCTGCTGATGAGTCACGGTCTCGCCACGACGCTGCAGGACAGCGGCGAGCAATGGGACGCACCCAATGGCTGGGCGCCGCTGCAATGGGTGGCCATCGCGGGGCTGCGGCGCTACGACGAACAACTGCTGGCCGAGGAAATCGCACGTCGCTGGGTCGAGGAGAATGCGCGCGTGTATTGCCGCACCGGGAAGCTCGTGGAGAAGTACAACGTGCGTGATGCCGGCGCAGGCGCCGGCGGCGAGTACCCGGTGCAGGACGGCTTCGGCTGGACCAACGGCGTGCTGGTCAGGCTGCTCACTATCTACCCGGAGCTCGCGAAGCAGGACTACCGGTTCAACGGCGCAGAGTGTCCGCCCTCACTGGCGTACCGCGCGGGTCATTAAGAAGTCCTGGCGGATGGCGTTGTTCTCGAACCACTTCGCCGCGTTGTCGCTCAATTCGCGACGCAGAGCGACGCCCTTGGCCGGGTCCGAAGTGTCGAGCTTCTGCAGGAGCTTGGCCGCGGGACCCATGTGGCTCGCCATGAACTGCGTGTAGTGCTGCACGCTCAGCATCTGGAAGAACAACGCTTCACGCGCGAAACAGACGTCGCGTACGCCGCCCCCGAGGCGTTCGACAATCACGTTGGGATCCCCCCAAAGCTGCGGAGGCGCGACGCCGGGCGGCGGCGGCGGATTGTAGCGGCCCATCATCGCGAACATCCTTCCGACCAGAAGCTCGGGGGGCCACGTGGAAAACGCAATTCTCCCGCCGGGCTTGAGCACGCGCAGCATCTCGCGGACCACGACTTCGGGACGCGGCGCGAACATGTGGCCGAACTGGCTGAGCACTACGTCGAAGCTTGCGTCGCCGAAAGGCAGGGCCTCGGCGTCGCCTTCCTGGAACTGCGCCTCGACTTCCATGAGCGCCGCGTTCTCGCGGGCGTGCGCGATCAGTTCGGGTGTCAGGTCGAGGCCCGTGACCTTTGCGCCCAGCCGCGCCGCGGTCAGGGCGACGACGCCCGTACCGCAGGCCACGTCGAGCAGGCGATCGCCCGGTCGAATGCCGGCGAACCGCACGAGGTGCGGTGCGGCCGTTCCAGAAACATGCTCCAGCGCGCCAAAAGTCGACCAGGCTGCCTTCTGACGTTCCTTGAATTCGGAGATGGGGTCCATGGCGTTCATCCAGGTGTGCTTTTGCGGAGTGAGACCCGCGAATTCGCGAATCTATTTCAAAGATACGCAACGAACCACTGGCGGGTCGCCTCGCGCATCGCCGGATTCTCAAAGTGTCCGCCGTCGTACCGCAGCAATTTCCAGTGGTCCGCATGCCCCGCCGCGGCGTAGACCTCCCGCAGCTGCTTGTCGATCTTTTCGAGACCTGTGCCCGGTGTGAGCGGGTCCTGGTTCCCGGCCAGCGACAGGTGCGCGCGCGGCGCGATCATCGCGTTCATCTGTGAGGTGGTGAAGTGGTTGAGCAGGTCCGGGACGTAGTAGTAGATGCCGTGGCCCTTGAGGCCGCCGACCTCCACCAGCGTATGCCAGTCGGTGAGACAGCAGATGTCGACCACCACTTTCAGGCGCGGATCGAGCGCGCCCACCCACTGCGCGGTCGAGCTGCCCATGGACATGCCCACCGTACCCAGGCGCTGCGTATCGACGTCAGCGCGCGTGTGTAGATAGTCCACCGCCTTCAGCGAATCGTAGACCATCAAACCCCACGGCACGCGGCCGTGCCACAGCATGTCCTTGCACCAGTCGAGTTCGTTGCGCCCGGAGCGTTCGCCGAAGATCCATGCGTCGAAGCACAACGCGTTGTAGCCCAGCGACGTCAGGAATTCCGCGTAGGGCGGCTTGCCCATGTACTCGCGGCCTTCGATGAATTCGGTCTTGCCGATCTGGTAGCCGCCGCCGTGCGAATGGTTGAACAGCACAGTGGGCAGCTTGCCGCTGACTCCTTTTGGCTTCGCGAAGTATGCGGGTGCGGCTTGTTCGCCATTGAGATCGAGAACGAGTTTCTCGAGCGTGTACGCGCCGCGATCTTCGGTCGTCACGAGTTTCGCGCTCACCTTGCGGTCGCGCAGCGGCAATCGGCCGAGGAGTGAGTACAACTCCTGGCGTCGATCCGGCGAGACGGAGGTGGCGCCGGAGATTTCCGCTTGTGATGCCACGAGTACTCCGGCTCCGGCCTGCAGCAGGGTTCGTCGTTTCATGGGCCGGAATGTACCGCGATATCCCGGTGCCGCGCTTGCCGCTGGGCCTACGTCGGCTGCCCGAGCGTCTCCTTCATCCGCAATGCCGTCACGACGCCTGAGGCAAACGTCAGCCCGGCCACCAGCCACACGGCTGCCGCGAGCCCGAACCGGTCGGCCGTGATACCCGCGAGCAGTGCACCCACGGCATATCCGAGATCTCTCCACAAGCGATACACGCCGACGGCCGAGGCGCGCCAGGTTGGATGAGCGACGTCCCCGATGGCTGCGAGAAGAGTTGGATACACCATTGCCGTGCCGATTCCGAGCAGGATTCCGCCGCAGATGAAAGCCGGGAAGCTCGTCGACCATGCAGTCAACGCGATTCCCCCGGCCTGTAGCCACATGCCCCAGACGATGAGGGCCTTGCGGCCGATCCGATCGGAGAGCGCGCCGAAGTAGATTTGTGTGCAGCCCCAGACCGCCGGATAGATCGCGGCGAGGGCGCCGATCTGCGCGAGATTCATGCCGGCCGCGGCGAAGACGAGCGGAAACAGCCCCCATGCTGTGCCGTCGTTCAGATTGTTGACCAGGCCGGCTTGGCTGACGCTGGAAAGATTGCGGTCCGTCAGGGATGTGCGGCGAAAGATCTCTCGCTGGCCGAGATCAACGTGCTGACCGAAGGGTTGGCGACGCAACTCATGAGTGACATGCTGCCGGGTTTCGCGGATGGCGAACACCGACAACAACGCACCGATCAAGACATAGCCGACGCCCAGGTAGAACGGCTCAGGCCGCGGCCCAAAGCGCGCCGCCATCCAGCCCGTCGCCAGCGCGCTGCCCGCCACGGCAACGTAACCGGCAAATTCATTGAGCCCCATCGCTAAACCGCGCTGTTTCGGCCCCACCAGGTCGATCTTCATGATGACCGTGGTGGACCAGGTCAGGCCCTGACTCACGCCGAGAAGTACGTTTGCCGCGACAATCCAATTCCAGTCCGGCGCCCACATCAGCAGGAAGGGGACTGGAATGGCCACCAGCCATCCGGTGATTAATACATGCTTGCGGCCAAGGCGATCCGACAGGCGCCCGGCAAGATAGTTAGTCAGCGCTTTCGAAATACCGAATACGACGATGAACGAAAGAATCGCTGCCTTGGCTGCGATGTGAAACTCGCCTTCCGCGATGGCCGGAAGGATGCTGCGTTCCAGGCCCACCATCGCGCCGACGAAGGCATTGACGACGACCAGCAGCGAGAACTGGCCGAGGTTCTCCGACAGGCCGAGACGTATGGTGACCGTGTGCGCTTCTTCAGCGGGGGAAGCCAAGATTCGCCCGTACCATGGTGTCCATGTTCGAGGGTCTCGGTGGAATGCTGCGCGTCAGCTCATCGATGAAGGACGCGCGATTCATCGAGAGAATCGGGTTCCAGCGCTTCTCGAAACCCAGCGTCGACGATGGCTTGCCCGAGAGGCCCACGCCGCAGGCGCTGCCGGCCTGGTGCCCGGGAAAGATTTCGAGATCATCGGGCAGCACGAGGAGTTTCGCGTGCAGGCTGTCGTAGAGTACGCCCGCCATTTCGCGTTCCCTGCCGGCCAGGTCTGGCCGGCCGATCGATCCAACGAAGAGGGTGTCGCCGGTGACGACGAACCAGGGCGCATCACCGCGGCGCTGGTCTGTCACGAGCAGGCAGATGCTGTCCGGCGTATGCCCCGGTGTGTGCAGGATCCTTACCTTGACGTTTCCGACGTCGAGCACCTGCCCGTCCCTCAAGGGATGGATCGGGAAGTTCACCGAAGCCCGGTCGGATTCATGCAGGCAGAACGGCGCCTGCACGGAGTTGGCCAGTGCTCGCCCGCCGGAGTAGTGATCCGCGTGCAGATGGGTGTCGATGACGTGTGTGATCGTCACCTTGGCCTGTATCGCCGCCTCGACGAACCAATCTTCATCGCCCGCGACGACATCGACTGCAATGGCCTTGCCGTGACCTGCGCACCCGAAGAAGTACGAAATCGACGCGTCGTCATTGAAGCGTTGCCGGAAAAACATTACTGCACCCTCGGGACCTGTCGGCGACGCGCTGGGACAAGTGTTCGCCAGGAGCGGGCGAGGGCGGCGGCGGCGCGATCCACGTCTTCGGCAGTGGTTGAGCGACCCAAAGTCAGGCGCACCAATCCAAACTCCTCGCCTTCCTTTCTTTCCCCCTCGTGACAGGCTGAGCCCGTGGATGCTGCCACCTCTGGAGTCTCGGCCAGGAGCGCGGCGCCTGAAACGCGCGGAAACCGTACATTGAGCGTGTTCGGCAGTCGGTCGGTTGGGTGACCGTTCAGCGCAAGTTCGGGCACGTCCCCCGCCAATCGGAGCCAGAGTCTCTCGCGCAGTTCCTGGACGCGGGCGCTTTCCACGTGCAGGTCACGCAGGGCGGCAGCGGACGCAGCGCCGAGACCGACAATCGCGGGAACGTTTTCAGTCCCGGCACGCAACCCGCGCTCATGACCTGCGCCGAGCAGGAGTGGCGCGAGCTCGAGCCCGCGTCTGACGTAGAGCGCGCCAACGCCCTGCGGCGCATACAGCTTGTGACCGACCACAGTCAGAAGATCAACGTCGAGCGCGCGGACATCGACGGGCACCTTGCCGACCGACTGTGCCGCGTCGGTGTGCACGTATGCATCCACGCGCCGGGCCTGGCGCACAATCTCGGCAATCGGCTGCAAGACTCCGGTCTCGCCATTCGAGTGCGCAATCGACACCAACGCGGTTGCCGTTGAAACGCCTGCTTCGACTTCGGCGATGCGGGCGCTTCCGGATTCATCCACGCTGATCTGACGGACATCCCAGCCGTTCGCCGCAAGCCAGCCGATGGGCTGGGCAACCGACGGATGTTCGATTGCCGAGGTCACGACTTGTCGGCGTACGCTGCGCGCCGCGATCCCGTGGATGGCGAGGTTGTTGGCCTCGGTGCCGCCGGAGGTGAACACGATTTCTTCCGCGTCGCAGCCCAGCATTCCGGCGACCTGGTCACGGGCCTGTTCCACCGCGATACGCGCCCGGCGCCCGTAGACATGGGCGCTGGACGGATTGCCGAATTTTCCGCGCAGGTACGGCACCATGGCGTCCAGCACTTCGGGAAGCACCGGTGTCGTCGCGTTGTGATCGAGGTAGATAGGCTCCGGCATTGGCCCCTTACTTCCCGCCGGTCACGATCTGCGCCTTGGTGCTGTTCACGATGTCGACGAGCTCGCGTTGCTCGGCGGCGGGCACCTTGAATTTGTCGAGCGTCTTGCGAAAGTCTGCCAACATCGCCTGCCATTCCTTTTCCGTGATGTTGAGGTGCGCGTGACTCGATTTCATGTCGCGTCCGACGTACTTG
>Ga0207675_100004306_pt1 | contig 13755 bp, 13 predicted proteins | sample KBSSwiS42_FD_184305 | JGI IMG/M metagenome (GOLD analysis project Ga0207675, IMG submission 184305) | Switchgrass rhizosphere microbial communities from Kellogg Biological Station, Michigan, USA - KBS Switchgrass S4-2 (SPAdes) (version 2) | ecosystem: Host-associated > Plants > Roots >... | reverse complement strand
ATCGTGATGACGCTCGGTATCCTCGAGATCGGGGGGTTGTTCAACATCGGGGTCGGGTTCGCCGTCGCGTGGGCGGGCTGCGTGCTGATGTTCCTCGGCGAGGAGCGTCGAGAGTTCGACGAGGAGGCCGAGTTCCGAAGGGAGCTCGAAGAGCTCTGAGTCTCCCGCTCCGGCGAGCGGGATCCGCGGCTCGGATGGGACAATCGCCGCCGTGGAGCCGAGGGTCGCGGTGGTCGGCGTTGGACATACCGGGTTTGCGCCCGTCACCGCCGGGGTCTCCTACAAGGAGCTGATGTTCGAGGCCGCGCAGCGCGCCTACCACGACGCCGGTGTGGATCCTCGGACCGAGATCGACTCGTACGTCTGCTGCTCGGAGGACTTCCTCGAGGGCACGTCGATCTTCGACGAGTATGTGCCGGACCAGCTCGGCGCGATGCAGCGCCCCGTCCAGACGGTCGCCGCGGACGGGCTGTTCGGCGTGGCGACGGGGATGATGCTGATCCGCTCGGGACTCGCGTCGACCGTGGCCGTGGAGGCGCACAGCAAGGTCTCGGACGTCCGAACGCTCGGCGCGATCGAGGCTTTCGCGCTCGACCCGGTGCTGAACCGGCCGCTGCGCTTCCCGACGCTTGCGATCGCCGGGCTCGACATGAACGCGTTCCTCGAACGAACCGGGCTGTCCGAGGAGCACTGCTCGATCGTCGCCGCCAAGAACCGCTCGAACGCGCTCGACAACCCGCGCGCCGCCTATCCGGCAGACCTCACCGCCGAGGACGTCGACGACTCGAGCCCCGTCGCGTGGCCGCTGAAGGCGCTCGAGGTCGCCGAGCGCGCCGACGGCTGCGTCGTGGTCGTGCTCGCCGCCGAGGACCGCGCGCGCGAGCTCACCGAGGGGCCGGTGTGGCTCCTCGGGGCCGGTTGGTCCTCGGGGAGCCCGTCCCTCGAGAGCCGGACGTGGGGCGAGACCGAGCCGGTGACCAAGGCTGCCGAGTCCGCGTACCGCCGGGCCGAGATCACCGACCCGCAGGAGGAGATCGACCTGGTCGAGGCGGACGACACCTTCGCGTACCGGGAGCTGCTGCACCTGGAGGCGCTCGGGCTGGGCGAGGCCTCGGAGCTCGCGCAGCTGCTCGAGGAGGGCGACCTCGAGCCGGGCGGCGCCCTCCCGGTGAACGTCTCGGGCGGCTCGCTCGGGCAGGGGAACCTGTTCGAGGCGAACGGCCTCGTTCGGCTGCTGGAGTGCGTCGAGCAGCTTCGCGGCGAGGCCGGCGAACGCCAGGTCGACGAGGCCTTCGTGGCGGTCGCGCAGTCCGCGCGCGCCGCGCCGTCCACGTCGGCCGCCGTCATCGTGCTCGCGAACGACGAGGGGGCGGGCGGATGAAGCTCCGGGCCCTCGACCACGTCTGGTTCTGGGTGACCGACATGGATCGGTCGGTGCGCTTCTACGAGGAGCGGCTCGGGCTTGCGCTGCGGGTACGGCACGGCGACGAGTGGGCCGAGCTGGAGGCCGGCGCGATCCACATCGGGCTCCACGGCGCGCGCAGCGAGGGCAACGTGCCGCACGGAGGCACCGCCGTGTTCCGCGTGGACGACCTCGACCTCGCGAAGACCGCGCTCGAGCAGCGCGGGGTGGCGTTCCATGAGCATCTCGGCGAGGTGCCCGGCATCGCGCGCTACGCATCGTTCGACGACCCCGACGGGAACTCGATGCAGCTGATCGAGTACGTCCCGGAGGATCGCTAGATGGCCCGGCGGGTGGCGGTCGTGGGCGCGGGGATGACCAGATTCGTCCGACGCGCACAGGAGACCGGCAAGGAGCTCGCGTGGGAGGCCTCCCGCGAGGCGCTGGCGTCCTGCGAGCTCCCGCTCGATCGGATCGACGCGGTCTGTCTGACCAGCGCCCCCGACGCGTTCGACGGCGTGCACATGAAGGGGGAGTACCTGTCGGACGGAGCGGGTGCGTTCGGCCGGCCCTTCATCCGGACGTACGTGGGAGGGGGCAGCGGCGTGTTCACGGCGATCCAGGCGTACTACACCGTCGCGAGCGGGATGGCCGATGTCGTGCTCGCCGTGGCCGAGGAGAAGATGTCGTCCACGCAGCCGCATCCGCAGGGCGCGTTCCTGACGATCTTCGACAACATCCTCGAGCGCCCCCTCGGCCCGAACCTGCTCTGGATCTTCGCGCTCGAGATGAACCGCTACATGACCGTGCACGGCATCGACAAGCGCGACATCGCCGCCGTCGCGGTGAAGAACAAGCGGAACGCGGCCGACCACCCGGCTGCGCTCCTCGGCCAGGCCGACATCACGATCGAGGACGTGCTCGCCTCCGAGACGCTCGCGTGGCCGGTGCAGCGCCTGGACGTCTCGCCGATCAGCGACGGCGCCGTGGCGATCGTGGTGGCGAGCGAGGAGGCCGCGAAGCAGATCACGAGCGACCCGGTCTGGATCCAGGGCGTCGGGTGGAACCTCGATACCGCGTACTGGACCAACCGCGACCTCGTGTTCCCCGAGTACGTCGCGAACGCGGCCCGCATGGCCTACGGGATGGCCGGCGTGACCGAGCCGCGCAAGCAGATCCACGTGGCCGAGCCCTACGACCCCTTCGACTACAAGGAGCTGCACCACCTCGAGGGCCTGCTTCTGTTCGACCGGGGCAAGGCGCCCGAGGCGGTCCGCGACGGGGTCCTCGATCGCAAGGGCGATCTGCCCTCGTGCCCGAGCGGCGGCCTCCTCGGCGTCGGCAACCCGATCGCGGCGGCCGGCCTCATGAAGATCGCCGAGCTCTTCTGGCAACTCCGCGGCGACGCGGGCGCCCGCCAGGTCCCGGGCACACCCGAACGCGGCGTCGCGCAGGCGTGGGGCGACCTCATGCAGGTCGGGACGGTCGTGGTGATGGGTCGCGAGGGCGGCCCGCCGACGACGGCGACGCGGCTCGAGACGCCGCCCGCCGCGACGCCGGCGACGTCGCTCTCCGACGCCGGGTTCCGTTCGGCCACGGGCGCGGTCGAGGACGAGATCGGCGCTCGCTACGCCTGGGATGCGGGCGTCGCGATCGGCCGGTTCCTCGACGGCCTCCGCGAGGGCAAGATCCTCGGCCGAGAATGCCGTGTGTGCCATCGGGTGCTCGTGCCACCTCGGATGTTCTGCGAGCGCGACTTCCGCGGAACCGACGGCTGGGTGCAGGTCGAGAACACCGGCGTGGTGCAGACGTTCTCGATCTGCAATGTGCGGTGGGACATGCAGCCCCTCGATGAGCCCGAGCTCCCCGCGGTCATCGCGATCGACGGCTCGGATGGCGGGTTCCTGCACACGCTCGGCGAGGCCGAACCCGAGGAGGTCACGATCGGGATGAAGGTGGAAGCCGTGTGGAAGCCGGTAGGCGAGCGTACCGGTTCGATCCTCGACATCGCGTACTTCCGACCTCTTCGGGGGGAGGACGCGGGCTGATGCTCGAGAGGATCGCGCGTCCCGAACAGATCCGGCGGTGGGAGGGGGACCTGCCCGTTCGCCACCGCTATACGCCGGGTGTCGCCGGCGACGCGTTCTTCACGGCGCTCGAGGAGCGCGGCGTGCTGCTCGGCTCGCGATGCGAGAGCTGCGCGTACACCTACGTGCCGGCTCGGCTGTTCTGCGAGCGGTGCTTCTCGGAGCTCTCGGCCGACACCGAGGTCGGTCCCGGCGGCGAGCTCGTGTCCTTCACGATCGTGTTCCGGGGGATCGAGGGCGAGCCGCTCGAGCGCCCCCAGACCCTCGGCGCGGTCCGTCTCGACGGGGCGGACGCGGTCCTGATCCATCGGGTCGAGCCGGGCGAGGAGCCGCTGGAGATCGGCGAACGCGTCGAGGTGGTCGTCGAGCCCCGATCCCGCCGAACCGGATCGATCCTCGATATCGCGGGCTTCAGGGTCGTCGAGACCTAGGCGTTTCCCGCAACCGTCGGCGACACGGCGCCGGGCCGGTCAGCTCACCGCCCTTTTGACGAGCGCGCCGATCTTCTTCTCATCGGAGGCCGTCAGCCTCGTCAGTGCGAACGAGGTCGGCCACATGGCGCCCTCGTCGAGGTTCGCCGCTTCCTCGAAGCCGAGCGTCGCGTACCTCGACTTGAACTTGTCCGCACTCTTGAAGAAGCAAACGATCTGGTCGTCCTTCGCGTACGCGGGCATGCCGTACCAGGTCTTGGGCGAAAGGTTCGGCGCGCTCTTCGTGACGATCGCGTGGAGCCGCTCCGCCATGACACGGTCCGGTTTCGGCATCTCGGCGATCTTCTCGAGCAGGGCGCGTTCCCCCTCCTCCTTGGTCTTGGCGGCCTTCAGCTCCTTGGCGCGCTCCTTCATCGCGGCCCGTTCCTCGGCCGTGAACTGACTGCCCGCGCCGGTGCGCTTCGCGGACGTCGTGGTGCTCTTCTTCGCGGTTGTCTTGTCGGCCATACGAAGCACCTCCCTGGTTTCGGATGTGTCTGTATCGCTTGATCGCCGGCGCGATCGCCGGACGTCTCAGCGCAGCTCCTGGATGCGGATCAGGGTGCCCGCGGGATCGCGGATGGCGCAGTCGCGAACCCCGTACGGTTGGTCGGTCGGTTCCTGGACGACCTCGGCGTCGCCGGCCTGGAGGCGTTCGAAGGCGCCGTCGAGGTCCTTGGTGGCCAGGTTGATGCTGGCGAACGTTCCCTTGGCCATCATCTCGGCGATGGTGCGGCGCTCGTCGTCGGTGATGCCCGGTGTGGCGGAAGGTGGGTACAGGACGATGGACGTGCCGGGCTGGTCGGGGGGCCCGACCGTGATCCAGTGCAGCCCGCCGTATTCGACATCGTTGCGGACCTCGAAGCCGAGCATGTCGCGATAGAACGCCAGGGACGCGTCCGGATCTTCGTGCGGCAGGAGGGTCTGGTAGATGGTGATGTCCATGTCGGTCATGCTACGTGTGGCTCGGCGAGTGGCGCTTCTCGATTCCTGATCGGTCTGGTCACCTGCTTCGCCACGCACGGCGGGATCCCGGCCATCTCGCGCGGCGCATGTCGCCGGTAGGCGCTGGGCGGGACACCCACCAGCTCGGTGAAGCGGGTGCTGAAGGTGCCGAGCGACGAGCAGCCGACATCGAAGCAGACCTCGGTGACGGTCAGGTCGCCTCGACGCAGCAACGCCATCGCGCGCTCGATGCGCCGGGTCATCAGGTAGCTGTAGGGGGACTCGCCGAACGCGAGCCGGAACTGACGGCTGAGGTGCCCGGCCGACATGTGCGCCCCGCGGGCGAGCGCCTCGACGTCCAGCGGCTGGGCGTACTCGCGGTCGATGCGGTCGCGGACGCGGCGCAGAACCGCGAGGTCTCGCAGGTGCTGCGCCGGGGCGGATCGGCTGGTCACGAGCGAGACATCGTACCGTCGCGTCGACCCCATCCGGCTCCCGGGGTCGCGTCATCCGGCGCCCGTATGCTCTCGACATGGCGACCTTGACGTGCGAGCGGTGCGGGCTTCCGCTTCCTGACGAGGCCCGGTTCTGCCCCAACTGCGGCTATCCGGTGGGTGCACCGCCGCCGGAGGAGCGCAGGTTCGTCACGGTGATCTTCGTCGACCTGGTCGGGTCGACCCTGTTGTCCAGCCAGATCGATCCAGAACGCTACCGAGAGGTCCTCACCCGCTACTACCGGATGGTGGCCGAGGAGCTCGAGTCGCTCCGCGGGCGGGCGTACAACTTCGCCGGGGATGCGGTGGTGGGGGTCTTCGGCCTGCAGCATACGCACGACGACGACGCGCTCCGCGCCGTTCGGGCGGGCCTGGGGCTGGTCGACCGCGTCGGTCGCCTCGGCGAGGAGATCGGGCTCCCGGTCCCGCTCCGGATCCGCGTCGGGATCCATACCGGTCCGGTCGCGATCGGCAGCGAGGCGTCCGAGCAGGGCCTGATCTACGGCGCCACCGTCAACCTGGCGGCGCGCCTCCAACAGGCCGCCGACCCGGGGACGGTGCTGGTCTCGGAAACGAGCTACCTCCTCTCGCTGTCGCAGGTCCAGTACGGCCCGATGCGCGAGGTCGAGGCCAAGGGGTTCGAGGACGAGGCGCGCGCGTGGCCGGTCGCGGCGCTCCAGCGCGGCTCGGGCCGCCGAACGATCCCCCTCGTGAACCGCAAGCGCGAGCTCCGGCTGCTCCAGGACGCGTTCGACGGCGCACGGGAGACGCGCCGAGGGCACCTGGTGACGCTGTTCGGCGAGCCCGGGATCGGCAAGAGCCGTGTGGTCGACGAGTTCGTGGCCGGTCTGCCGGACGACGCCAAGGTGCTGATGGGCCGCGCGAGCCCGTTCGAGGAGGACGTGACCTTCGGCCCGCTCGCGCAGATCCTCCTGCACGAGATGGGAGAGGCGGCGCACGCGCCGCCCGAGGCGCTCCGCGCGCGGCTCGAGGAGATCGTCCTGGAGTGCACCCCGCCCAACGAGGCGAAGCAGATCGTCGAGCGCTTGTGCATCGCCCTCGGGATCGCCGGCGAGGTGCGTGACGAGAAGCGCTACCGGGTTGCCGAGATCCGATCGGGGCTGCTCGCGCTCCTTCGCGGGTTCTCTGGCCGGGGACCGGTGGTCCTGGTCCTCGAGGACCTGCAGGCGGCCCAGGCGGCGATGCTCGAGCTGGTCGAGGAGTTGGTGCGCGAGGCCGACGGTATCCCGTTGCTCGTGATCTGCGCCGCCCGGTACACGCTGCTCGACGACCGTCCCGGCTGGGGCGGCGGGCGCGGGAACTCCGTCAACCTCTACCTGGAGACGCTCTCGCTCGACGACTCGGCGCAGCTCGCGCGGGACGCCGGCGAAGGCCTGGACGAGGCGACCGCCCAGCGGATCGCGCGGCACGCCGGTGGGAACCCGTTCTTCATCATCGAGACGACCGGGATGTTGCTGCACGAGGGGAAGCGGCTCCCCGCCGACACCGGCCCGCTGCCGCCCGCGCTGCTGCCGCCCACCGTGCAGGCCGTGATCGCGGCCCGGATCGACCACCTCTCACCCGAGGGCCGAGATCTCATCCGCAAGGCCTCGGTGTTCGCGCGCTCGACGTTCACCCTCGCCGAGCTCGGCCTGATCGCCGACCCGACCGGCGAGGCGCTCGGCCGGCTCGAGGAGGAGGAGCTGCTCGAACGCGACGGCGATCCCGACGTCTGGCGCTTCAGCCATGGGATGGTGCGTGACGTGGCCTATGAGAGCCTGCCCAAGCGCGAGCGCCGGCGCCTGCACCTGTTGGTCGCCGACGGGCTGTCCGGCAACCCCCAGATGGCCGCCCGCCGCCCCCGCGCGATCGCGTTCCATCTCGAGCAGGCGGCGCTCGCCTCGCTCGACCTCAACCCACGCGACCGAACGCTCGCCGAACGTGCGGTCGACGCCCTGGCTCGCGCCGGGGACATCGCCCGCGAGGGGCCGAACATGAAGGCGGCCGAGGAGGACTACCGCCGCGCGCTGGAGCTCGCCGGTCCCGAACGCACGTGGGGGCTGCGAGAGGCGCGGATCCTCGCGAGCCTGGGGGAGATTCGCTACTGGCTCGGCGAGTTCGAGCTCGCCGTCCCGGTGCTCGAACGCGCGTTGAAGCTCGGCGACGGCGACCTCGCGGTCCGTGCGCACGCCTCGCGCTTCCTCGGCGACATCGAGCTCTCTGTTCTTGGGGACGCCAAGCGCGCGGCCGAGTTGCTCGACGACGCGCTCGAGGCGGCTCGCGGGCTCGGGGATCCGTGGACGCTGGCCCGGACGTTGCTGGTCGCCGCGTGGGCGCCCTACTTCCGGCGCGACACCGAGGGCGCGCGCGCGATGTTCCAGGAGGCGCTCGAGACCGCGCGGGCGAACCCGGAGGGCGATCGGTGGTCCGAGGCCCGGTCGCTCGTGGGGCTCTCCACGCTCGAGAGCGACGGGGGCGACGAGGAGGGTTCGCTCCGGCTCGCGGCGGAAGCGCTCGCGATCGCGGAGACGAGCGGGGACCGCTTCTCGCTCGCGGTCGCGCACGAGGCGGTCGGCGGCACGATGCGCCACATGATGCGGCTGGCGGATGCCGAGGAGCACATGGATCGCGCGGTCGACGCCTTCCGCGCGCTCGGCGCGCGCTGGGAACTGGCGAGCGCGCTCACGTCGCGAGGCATCGCCCGACGGCTCGCCGGCCGGGCCCAGGACGCCGTCGAGGACCTCCGCGAGGCCTACCGCATCTGCCGTGAGCTGAAGGAGCGGAGCATCATCACGTGGACGGCCGCCGCGCTCGCTCGGGCGTACGTGAGCGCAGGCGACCCGGGGGCGGCCCGCCGTGTCCTGGAGGAGACCGCGTCGGTCGCCTCCGAGGAGACCGCCGCCACCGAGGACTGGCTCGACTACGCCGACGTCGAGATCCTGCTCGCCGAGGGCGAGCGGGACGCCGCGCTGGAGCGCGCGCTCTCGATCCTGCGCTACGAGCGCGCAGAGGGCTCCTCCAAGGACGCGGCCGCGCGCGTGTGGTGGATCTCGCAGGTGTTCGGCGTCGAGGCCGCCGGGGGCGAGGAGGAGGTCGAGCGCGCTCGGGAACTGCTCGAACGGACACAGATGCTCCAGCCCTTCCGCGAGGCCGAGCTGGTCACCAGTCGTTCGGCGATTTCGGAGGCTTGACCGCTAGGCTTCGGAACCGTGGACTTCGACCTCACGCCCGAACAGGAGGAGCTTCGCGCCGCGGTGCGCTCGTTCGCCGAGGGCGTGGTGGCGCCCGCGGCGGCCGAGGCCGACGAACGCGAGGAGTTCCCCACCGAGATCGTCAAGCGCGCCGCCGAGCTCGGGTTGTTCGGCATCCCGTTCCCCGAGCAGGTCGGCGGGCAGGGGGGCGACCTGCTCTCGTTCTGCCTGTGTCTGGAGGAGATCGGGCGGTACGACTCGTCGCTCGCGATCACGCTCGAGGCCGCGGTGGGTCTGGGCGCGAACCCCCTGTTCCGGTTCGGCACCGAAGAGCAGCGGGAGCGATGGCTCGTGCCGATGGCACGAGGCGAGGCGATCGGCGCGTTCGCGCTCACCGAACCCGGCGGAGGCTCCGATGCACGTGCGATCCAGACGACGGCCAAGCTCGACGACGACGGATGGGTGATCGACGGCTCGAAGGCCTTCATCACCAACTCGGGGACGCCGCTGACGTCGGTGATCATCGTGGCGGCGCTCGACGAGGCAGCGGACGACGGCGACGTCTCCACGATCGTCGTGCCGGTCGGGACGCGAGGGCTCACCGTCGGTGCGAGCTACCGCAAGGTCGGGTGGCGCGCGAGCGATACCCACGAGGTCTCGTTCGACGCGTGTCGTGTGCCGGCGGACCACCTGCTCGGCGAGCGAGGCCGCGGGTACGCGCAGTTCCTCGAGACGCACGCCGACGGGCGGGTCGCGATCGCGGCGCTCTCGGTCGGGCTCGCCCGAGGATGCCTCGAGGAGAGCGTCCGGTACGCGGGGGAGCGCGAGGCGTTCGGGCAGCCGATCGGGGCGTACCAGGCGCTCCAGTTCAAGATCGCCGACATGCGGGTGGGGGTCGAGACGGCGCGGCTCGCCTACCAGCGGGCCGCGTGGCTCCGCGACCGAGGGCGTCCGTTCGCGACCGAGGCGTCGATCGCCAAGCTGTACGCGAGCGAGGTCGCGGTCTCGAGCGCGCGGGAGGCGGTGCAGGTCCACGGCGGTTACGGCTTCGTCGAGGACTTCCCCGTGGCCCGCTTCTACCGGGACGCCAAGGTGCTCGAGATCGGGGAAGGCACCAGCGAGATCCAGCGCGTGCTCATCGCCCGGGCGCTCGGCCTCCCCGGGACCGAGCTCTAGGGGCGCCAGGCACGGGTCGGCCGGTTTCCGAGCGGAGAAAACGCCCGTCCAGGATGGTTGCATCCGGGGGCCGCGGCGCGCACGGTTGACATCCCGCTCGGCCGTCCGATAGGAAGGGCCTTCCCCAATGGCCGAAAACCACAGCGGTTCAGGCGTCGTGTTCCGCCGCGCCCTGGCGGTGGTGGCGGCGATGGTCCTCCTGACATCGCTCGCCCGGGTCGCGGTCGCCGAGCCGAGCACCGAGGAGAAGCTCGACGCCGCCAAGGCCGAGTTCGAGCAGCTGAAGAACCAAATCGCGAGCCAGCAGCAGGTCCTGAACCGGCTCTCGGCGGAGGCCGCCGTGATCGCCGAGCGCTGGGAGGTCGCGACCGGCCGCTGGGAGCAGGTCACCAGCGAGCTCCACCAGACCCGGGTCGCCCTCGCCGAGGCGCAGGCGGAGTACCAGGACCTCAAGGCCGACCTCGAGGAACGCGCCCGCCAGGCGTACATCACCGGCCCGGGGTCGGGTCTGGAGTTCCTGCTGGGCGCCACGTCGATCGTCGATCTGTCGGCGCGCATGGAGTACGTGAACGCCCTGAGCCAGGAGGATGCCGACCTTGCGACCGAGGTGCAGAACGTTCGCAACACCCTCGCGGCCAAGAAGGAAGACCAGGAGAAGCTGCAGGCGAAGGCGGCGAAGGCTCTCAAGCAGGTCGAGAGCGAAAAGGCCGCGCTCGACGCGAAGTTCGACGAGCAGCAGGCGGTGCTCGGCGACCTCAACGCGGCGAAGGCGCGCGCCGAGGACCTGGTGAAGCAGCTCACCAAGCGGTACCAGAACGAGCTCGAGGCCCTCACCGGCCTCGAGTTCCACGGAGGCACCGTCTTCGCGGTGTGCCCGGTCGATCAACCCCGCGCCGTGTACGACGGGTTCGGCGCCCCGCGATACGGAGGCGGGTACCACCCGCACGCGGGCAACGACATCATTGCGCCGCAAGGAACGCCGATCCGAGCGACGTTCGACGGATACGCCCAGGCGGGCTCGAACACGCTCGGCGGGTACTCGGTCAACGTCTACGGGGACCTCGGCTACACGTACAACGCGCACCTGATGCAACCGGGTGTCACGGGGCAGGTATCTGCCGGACAGGTCGTGGGCTACGTGGGCGCGACCGGCGATACGTCGACGCCGCACGATCACTTCGAGTGGCACCCCAACGTGATCCCCTCCGACTGGCCGGTGAGCCCGTACGGCTACAACATCATCGGGTCCGCGGTGAATCCCTTCCCGCTCCTGTCTCAGGTCTGCTGACGGCGCCGCCGGCGACGTTGCTCGAGCTCACGGTCTCGAGACCCAGAGCCTCTTCGCAGCAGCACCGCCGCGATGACGGCGAGAACGATCAACCCGGCGACGATCGCGATCGTGGCGATGGACCATCCGCCTCCAGGGGTTCCGGACCCGCCGGTGGGCGACGCCGGCTGTCCGGCGACCGCGAGGTAGCCGAGCTCGTCGATGTCCGCGCCGGCCTGCGCGATGCTCGGCAGGTCGTCGGTCTCGAGCGCCCTCCAGCGTTCGCCGGACCTGGACCAGATGATCGAGTGGCTGCCGTGGTCGTTCGCGAGCAGGGGATAGACGATGACCACGTTCGCCGGGTTCGCGAGCTTCGCGGCCTCGCCCGAGGGCTGGTAGGTCGCCTCGACCAGGTAGACGTTGCCGACGACGTGCAGCGGCTCGTCCGGGTGGGCTGTGGCGCTGGCAAGGGGTTCGACCGTGACCTCGACGGTGCGCTGTCCCTCGGCGCCCGCGAAGGACCCCTCGGGCAGGATCAGCGTGATCTGGGCGTCGTCCGTGGTGAACACCGCCGTCTTGCTCCCGTCGTTCCCGACCTTGACCGTGAAGGTGCCGGGGGTGGGCTTCTGGTTGGTGGCCGCGAGCTCGGGGGGCGGCTCGACCCAGCGGTAGGCCGTGGGCGGCGCGAGGCCGTCCAGGAGCGGCCCCCTCGAGAGCGGGCTGAGGTGTCCGGACAGGATCGCGGTCGCCGCGTAGACGATCACGACCGCGAGGCCGGCGCCGAGCGCGCGCGACCGAACCGTCACGGTAGAGGGTCGAGCCGCTCGATCGGGCTCGTCGCGTAGCGCGGCGGCCAGACCACCGCGTACTCGCCGGGGGCCTGCCATTGCCACACCACGCTGCTCGCGAGCACGTTCGAGCCGGCGGTCACCGTCCCGGGCTCGCCGAACCGCAACCCGCTCCCGTTCGGCAGCGAGCCCTGCGGGAGGTCGACCGAGTTCGCGACCGCGGCGATCGCCGGCGGCGTTGGCTGAGCGGCGGCCGACAGCACGTCGTGCAGCAGCGCCCACGCACCCGAGAAGCCGGCGAGCGCCGCGGCGGTCATCTCGCCGCCGAAGCGACGCGTGTAGGCCGTTTGTGCGCGTTCGGACAGCGCCCGGCCATCGGGCGTGAGACCCTCGACGTTCAGCGCGCCGGACGCGGGTTTGTCCGAGGCGAACAGCCCGACCGCGTCCCGCCCGAGCGTGGAGCCGAACGCCGGCATGCAGTAGCTCGAGGACGTCCCGATCCCCACGAGCACGTCGAGACCCTGCCGCACCATCTCGCGCCGCATCGAGATCGCGTCGCGCAGATATGCGGAGACGAACACCACGTCCGGCCGGCTCGCGGTCAGGCGTCGAACGAATGCATGCATGTTGACGTCCCGTGGGTCGTAGCCGAACTTCCCGACCAGGTGAAGGCGGCGGACCGTGAGCTCGTCGAGCGCGCCCTGCGCCACAGCGCGTCCGTACGCGTCGTCCACCAGTGTGACCGCGTACCGGAGCTTGGTCGGGTCAACGCCGAGCACCGGCGCGTACTCGTCGGCGACGAACGAGATCGCGTTGCGGCCCAGGATCGCCCCCGAGGGAGCGACGCGGAACACGAGCTCGCCGGCGCCGCGGCCGGTCATCTCGCCCACCGCGCCCGTCTCCCAGAACAGCATGCCCCGCCGTGCGGACGCCTCGGCCGCCGGCTCCGAGATCGTGCTCCCGTAGCTCCCCAAGACCAGGCGGACCCCGTCGTCGTGGAGCCGTGCGATCGCACCGGGCGCGGCGTCCGCGCTCGGGGTGTCGACGGGGACGAGCTCGATCGGGCGGCCGCCCACACCGCCGTCGGCGTTCACGAGCTGGACGGCGAGCCGCACGCCGTCGAACTCGTCGACGCCCCCGGGCCCCTGGGCGCCCGACATCGGGTACACCGCGCCGATCCTGATCGGCCCGGGGGAGGAGGTCGTGCACGCGACGCCGGCGAGGATCGTGAGCGCGAGCACGATCACGGCCGGCCGCCTCATCGAAGCACCACGAGCGCATTGGCCACCGCATGCGTCGCGGCGGGAACCGTCCAGGTCCCGGCGGCCCACCGCTGCCATCCGAACAGCAGCCCGGCGCCCACGTCGACGGGCAGCGCCGTGAGCCCGTACGCCGGCACGTGCACGAGCCCGAAGATCACCGCCGAGCCCACGATCGCGACGGCGGCCCCGAACGGTTGGAGCCGGGCATAGGTGAGCCGGCGGAACAGCGCCTCCTCGGCGACCGCCGCCAGGAGCGAGAGCGGGAGGGCGGCCGCGCTCCATGGGAGCGGGACGGGCGAGCCCGCAACGTTCGCCGCAACGACGACGGCGCCGAACCCCAACAGGAGCGCGAGACCAGGCGCCAGGTGTGGGCGCTCGTGTTCGAGCGGGACCGCGATCGAGGCCAGACCGATCGTCAGGTACGAGGCGGCGAACAACGCGATGCGCGTTCCGGTGGCCGTCTGCGCGAAGGGACGCGCGACCAGCAACGCGACACCGAGGACGACGACGAGTGTCGCCGCCCAGGTCTCGGGGGCCTCGCGGCGCGCGCTGACGCCTTCGATGCGCGCGCTCAGGGGTTCACCTCGAACGCGACGACCGACACCACGCGGGGGTCGAACGGTGCGTGATCGCTCGCGACGAACTCGACCATGATCCGATGGTCGCCGGGTGA
>Ga0207675_100004303_pt1 | contig 13757 bp, 9 predicted proteins | sample KBSSwiS42_FD_184305 | JGI IMG/M metagenome (GOLD analysis project Ga0207675, IMG submission 184305) | Switchgrass rhizosphere microbial communities from Kellogg Biological Station, Michigan, USA - KBS Switchgrass S4-2 (SPAdes) (version 2) | ecosystem: Host-associated > Plants > Roots >... | reverse complement strand
GCAGTGCGCTTTTGGGTACACTACGCGGCCTTTCTCCGCCCGCCGGGCGGAGCTGAATGTCTATATAGGACGGACACTTAGTCGCGATGGGCGATCCCAAGCCGATGCTGCCTGCCACTCCGCTCGCGGCAGGCAATGCGGCGTACATCGAGGAACAGTACGAGCGCTATCTCACGGACCCGAACTCCGTAGCGGCGCCCTGGCGCGAGTATTTCGCCTCGTTGGGTGGCCCGGAGGACCTGGCGCACGGCCCGATCGTGGCCGAGCTTGCGCAACGCGGCGCGACATCCGCGTCACGTACCGGCACGACAGCGGCGACACCACCGGCTGACCGGGACAACGCAAGCGCCAAGCAGGCTGCGGTTTCGCGCCTGATCCAGACGTACATGAACCGAGGCCACCTGGTTGCAGACATCGATCCGCTCGGCCTCATGGTCCGGCCGCGACCGCGCGTTCTCGACCTCGAGTACTACAAGCTGACCGAGGCGGACCTCGATCTCGAGTTCTACACCGGCAGCCGCAACGACGCGATCAAGCCGCGGCTTCCGCTGCGCGAGATCTTCGCGCAGCTCAGGCACATCTACGGCGGCACGATTGGCGCCGAGTTCGCGCATGTGTCGGATACAACCGAGCGCCTGTGGCTGCACGACCGGTTCCAGACGGGCCGGATGCTTGAGCATCCCGCGTCGGACGCGCGCCGCAACATCCTGTGGCAGCTGACGATGGCGGAAGGCCTGGAGCGCTATCTCGCGACCAAGTACCCGGCGCAGAAGAGGTTCTCGCTCGAAGGAGGGGATAGCCTGATTCCGCTCCTCGACAACCTGATCCAGCGCTGCGGCGGCCACGCCGTCGAGGACGTCGTGATCGGCATGGCGCACCGTGGCCGGCTCAATGTGCTGGTCAACGTGCTCGGCAAGGCGCCCGCGGATCTCTTCAGCGAGTTCGAAGGTCAGTACGACCTGAAGGGTCTCAAGGGCTCCGGCGACGTCAAATATCACAAGGGATACTCGTCCGACCTTCGAACCGCCCGCGGCAACGTGCATGTGGCGCTGGCGTTCAACCCGTCGCATCTCGAGATCGTCGACGCCGTCGTCGAAGGCTCGGTAAGGGCGCGGCAGGAGCGACGCGGCGATGGACGCGGCGACAAGGTGATGGCCGTGCTGCTGCATGGCGATGCTGCGTTTGCCGCGCAGGGCGTAGTGATGGAAACCTTGCAGATGTCGCAGGCGCGGGGCTTCTACACTGGCGGCACCGTGCACATCGTGATCAACAACCAGGTCGGCTTCACGATCAGTCACCCGCGCGATGCGCGCTCGACGCTCTACTGCAGCGATGTGGCCAAGATGATCGAGGCGCCGATCCTTCACGTGAATGGTGACGACCCCGAGGCTGTCGTGTTCTCGGCGCGGCTCGCCCTCGAGTATCGGATGAAATTCCACAAGGACGTGGTGATCGACCTGGTCTGTTATCGGCGTCTCGGGCACAACGAAGCAGACGAGCCGGCCGCGACGCAGCCGAACATGTACCAGGTGATCCGCAGTAAGCCTACGACGCGGCATATTTACGCGGAGCGGCTGGTGGACGAGGGCGTCGTGAGCGCGGCCGATGTGCAGGCGATGGCGGAGGATTACCGCCGAGGCCTCGACGAGGGCAAGCCACAGGTCCGCCAGGCGCTCGGCCTGATAGGCAACAAGTACACGGTCGATTGGAGCAAGTACCTGGATGTGGACTGGACGGAGCCGGTGCGCACGGGCGTAAAGATGGAGCTGCTGCGCGAGCTCGCCGGGCGCGCGACCGCTTACCCGGAAGGCTTCGAGCTGCATCGCCAGGTTGCGCGCATCGTTGAGGACCGCCGCAAGATGGCGGCCGGCCAGCTTGCAGTCGACTGGGGGTTTGCGGAAACGCTGGCCTATGCAAGTCTGCTCGACCAGGGTATCGAGATCCGGCTGACCGGCCAGGACACCGGGCGCGGCACGTTCTTCCACCGCCACGCCGTCGGTCACGACCAGAAGACCGGGGCGGCCTACATCCCGTTGAAGCACGTCAAGCCGGGACAGCCGCGGTTCCGCGTCACCGATTCGCTGCTGTCCGAGGAAGCCGTGATGGGCTTCGAGTACGGCTACTCGACCACCGATCCGAATTGCCTGGTGATCTGGGAAGCCCAGTTCGGTGATTTTGCGAACGGCGCTCAAGTGGTCATCGACCAGTTCATCAGCTCCGGTGAATCGAAGTGGGGCCGTATCAGCGGGCTCACCCTCTTTCTTCCGCACGGCTACGAGGGGCAGGGTCCGGAGCACTCGTCCGCGCGCCTGGAGCGGTTCCTGCAGCTTTGCGCCGAGAACAACATGCAGGTGTGCGTACCTTCGACTCCTGCGCAGATGTTCCACATGCTGCGCCGGCAGATGCTGCGCAGCTTCCGCAAGCCGCTCATCGTCATGACGCCGAAGAGCCTGCTGCGGCACAAGCTGTCCGTGTCCGCAATCACCGATCTCGCGCAGGGTCGTTTCATGAACGTGATCGACGAGATCGACGACCTGCAGGCGGGGCAGGTGCGTCGCGTCGTCTTCTGCTCGGGTCGCGTGTACTTCGATCTGCTGGAGGCACGGCGTGCCGATGAAGCGCGTGACGTCGCGCTGGTGCGCATCGAGCAGCTGTATCCGTTCCCGACCGAGGAGTACGCAACGATCCTGCGCCGCTATCCGAACGCCGTCGATGTCGTCTGGTGCCAGGAGGAGCCGCAGAACCAGGGCGCCTGGTACCAGATTCGCCATCGTCTTCAGGAGGCGCTCGGCGCGCGGCAGGAGTTGCTCTACTCGGGGCGCGCCCCGAGCGCCGCACCGGCCACGGGTATCCCGCAACTGCACACTGCGCAGCAGCACGCGCTCGTAGCCGCTGCGCTCAAGTCCACCACCAGGGAAGACTCCGGCCGTGAGACCTCGCGTCTGCGCGTGACCGGCGGCAGGAAGAGTTCATGAGCATCGAAGTGCGGGTTCCGCAGCTACCTGAGTCTGTCGCCGACGCGACCCTGATCGCCTGGCGCAAGAAACCGGGCGATTCAGTGCAGCGCGACGAGAACCTTGTTGACCTCGAGACCGATAAGGTCGTGCTCGAGGTGCCGGCGCCGGCCGCCGGCGTGATCAAGGAAGTCAAAGTGCAGGACGGTGCGACGGTCATCAGCGGGCAGGTGCTCGCGGTCCTGGAGGAGGGCGCCGCCGCGGCGGCAGCGCCCGCTGCAAAGCCGGCCAAGGCCCCGGAGCGGCGGGCGTCCTCGCCGGAAACCCGGAACGCAGCGCCTGCCGGCGGTGCCGATAAGCTCGCGCCGTCGGTGCGCCGGCTGGTCGAGGAGCATCACCTCGACGCCGCAGGTATTCCCGGCAGCGGCCGGGACGGCCGCATCACCAAGGCCGACGTATTGACGCATCTCACCGCGAAGGAATCGACACCGCCCGCCGCAAGGCCCGCTGCGGGGACGCACCCCACGCCCGCGGGTGCGCGAGCGGAGCGACGCGTGCCGATGACACGACTGCGCGCGCGGATCGCCGAGCGGCTGGTCCAGGTGCAGGCGACGGCTGCGATGCTCACGACCTTCAACGAGGTCGATCTCACCGCCGTCAACGGTCTGCGCGCCCGATACAAGGAACGTTTCGAGAAGGAACATGGCGTGCGGCTCGGATTCACGTCCTTTTTCGTCAAGGCCTGCATCGAGGCGTTGCGGCGCTATCCGGTAGTTAACGCGTCGATCGACGGGAACGACATCGTCTATCACGAGTACTACGACATCGGAATCGCAGTCTCGACCGATCGCGGTCTCATCGTGCCGGTGCTGCGTGACGCCGACACGCGCAGCTTTGCCGACATCGAGCAGAGCGTCGGCGCCTTCGCGACGCGTGCGCGCGACGGCGCAATCACGCTCGAGGAACTGACAGGCGGGACCTTCACTATCACCAACGGCGGGGTCTTTGGTTCGCTGCTCTCGACGCCGATCCTGAACCAGCCGCAGAGCGCGATCCTCGGGATGCACAAGATCCAGGAGCGCCCGGTAGCCATCGGCGACCAGGTCGTCGTTCGACCGATGATGTATCTCGCGCTCACCTACGACCATCGCATCATCGACGGCCGCGAAGCTGTCCAGTTCCTCGTCGCCGTCAAAGACGCGCTCGAGGATCCCGCGCGGCTGCTGCTGCAGATCTAGGGAGCTTCCATGTCCGACCAGTACGACGTCGTCGTGATCGGTGCCGGCCCGGCCGGCTATCCCTGCGCGATCCGCGCCGCGCAGAACAAGCTCAAGGTCGCCTGTATCGACGAATGGAAGAACCTGGATGGGAGCTACGCTTATGGCGGCACCTGCCTGAACGCCGGTTGCATCCCGTCGAAGGCGCTGCTCGAATCCACGGAGCTCTTTCACCGCGCGCAGACCGAGTTCAGCGCGCACGGGATCAAGGTGGGCGAGCTCGGCTTCGACGTCGCGACGATGCAGAAGCGGAAAGCGCAGATCGTAAAGGCCTCGACGCAGGGCATCACGGGTCTCTTCAAGGCCGCCGGCGTCACTGGGCTGCAGGGTCACGGGCGGTTGCTCTCCGGCAACCGCGTGGAGTACACGGCCGCCGACGGTGCAAAGAAGGAGCTCGTCGCAAAGCACGTCGTGATCGCCTCCGGCTCGGTACCGATGGAGCTCAAGTCCGTGCCCTTCGACGGCAAGACGGTCGTCGATTCCTGGGGTGCGCTCGAGTTCGATGCCGTGCCGAAGCGGCTGGGCGTGATCGGCGCCGGCGTAATAGGGCTCGAGCTCGGGAGCGTCTGGCGGCGAATCGGCGCCGAGGTTGTCGTACTCGAGGCGCTCGAGCAGTTCCTGTTCATGGCGGACCAGCAGCTCGCGAAGGAGGCCTTGAAGCACTTCAAGAAGCAGGGTCTCGACATTCGGCTCGGCGCCAAGGTGGACGGCCTCGACCGTGGCAAGGATGGCCTGACGCTCAAGTACACGGACACCTCGGGTTCCAAGACAGTCACGGTCGACAAGGTCGTGGTCGCCATCGGCCGGCGTCCGTACGGGAAAGACCTGCTTGGCGACGGTACCGGGGTTGAGATCGATGAGCGCGGCTTCGTCAAGGTCGATCACGAGTGCCGGACGAGCGCTGCCCAGGTCTGGGCCGTGGGCGACGTGGTGCGCGGCCCGATGCTCGCGCACAAGGGCAAGGAGGAGGGCGTGATGGTGGCGGACCTGATCGCCGGGCTGGTCTCCGAGGTCAACTACAAGGTCATCCCTTCGGTGATCTACACCGCACCCGAGATCGCCTGGGTCGGAAGCACAGAGGAAGAGGTAGAAAAGACCGGCCGTCCGTACAAGGTCGGGAGCTTCCCCTTCATGGCGAGCGGCCGCGCGCGCGCGATGGAGGCGCCGGCGGGATTCGCCAAGATCATCGCGGCGGTGGACGACGACGAGATCCTGGGCGTGCACATTATCGGCGCGATGGCGGGTGAGCTGATCGCCGAGGCCGTGCTCGCGATGGAATACTCCGCCAGCACCGAGGACCTGCAGCGCACGATCCACGCGCACCCGACGCTGAGCGAGGCGCTGCACGAGGCTGCGCTCGCAGCCGACAAGCGTGCCATTGATTTCCCGAACCGCTGAGGGTCACCCGCCGGTCGTGATGCTGGCCTGTTCGTCGTGATCGGCGCCTTCATCCAGGCGCAGACGATAGCCGAGACCGGCTTCCGTCACGATGTACCTGGGCCGGGACGGATCGGGTTCGAGCTTTGCCCGCAGGTTGCGAACACAAACGCGCAGGCTGCGTGTGTCTCCGACGCGGTCCGGGCCCCAGGCCTCGCGCAGGAGCTGCCGCTGCGTCACGATCATCCCGGGATTTCGCGCCAGGCACTCGAGGACGCGATATTCCAGTGGTGTCAGGTGCAGCTCGCCTACAGCCGAGCGCGCCGCACGGCGCGTGAGATCGACTTCGGCGCGACCGATGCATAGTTGTGCCATCGCGGCGTCGGACCGCACCGACCGCCGCAGCCCCGCGCGCACCCTGGCGAGCAACTCCGGCGAGCCAAACGGCTTGGCGACATAGTCGTCGGCGCCGGCGTCGAGCGCCGCCACTTTCTGCTCCTCCATTGTGCGGGCCGAAAGAACGATGATCGGCACGGGCGACCACGCGCGGACGCGACGTATGACATCCAGGCCGTCGCCGTCCGGCAGTCCCAGATCGACGATCAGGAGATCGGGGCGGTGCGTCCTGGCCTCGATCTCGGCGCGCGCGGCCGTATCAGCCTCAACTACGCGGTAATTGGCCGACTGAAGCATCAAGCGGACGACTCCCCGGATACCCGGCTCGTCCTCGACGAGCAGGACTTGGTGCATCGCCGTCGTCATTCCGGGGATTCCTCGATCGGCAGCGTCACTTCGAAGCGGGCCCCGCCACCAGCGCGGTTCGCAGCGCGGATGTCGCCGCCGTGCGCCCGTGCGATGGCGCGGCAGATCGCGAGACCGAGGCCGGCACCGGTGACCTCACTCTCGGAACGGCCGCGCTGAAACTTGTTGAACAGGCGATCCAGATCCCGGCCGGGCAGTCCCGGGCCGTCGTCCTCGACGATGATCTCGAGCATGTGCTCGTCGGAGCGCGCGGAGATGACGACCCGCGTTCCGGCCGGCGTGTACTTCGCCGCGTTCTCGAGAAGGTTGGCGAAGAGCTGCACGATCAAGGTGGCGTCGATACGCACGGCAGGGAGGTCCGGCGGGAGCGACAACTCGACACGGTGGTTGCGCAGGCGCTCGCTGCCTCGCTCGAGCGCAGCGCCGAGCAGGTCGTCGATCGTCTGCCAGTCGCGCCGCAGCACCATGCGGTTGGATTCGAGCCGTGTCAGGTCGAGAACGTTGGAGATCAGATCCGACATGTCCCGTGCGTGCGTCTCGATTGAGTGCGCGAGCTTGCGGCGGCTGTCGATGTCGAGCTCGCCGACGGGATCCGCCAGCGTGCTGCCCGCCCCGGCGATCACCGCCAGCGGCGTTCGCAGGTCGTGCGAGATCGAGGCAAGGAGTGTGTTGCGCAGGCTTTCCGTTTCTGCTTCGACACGTGCGGATTCGGCGGCATGGGCGAGCTGGATGCGCTCGACGGCGAGTGCGATCTGGCCGGCGAAGGTGTCGAGCAAGTGCCGCTGCTCGGGCAGCAGGACCCGGCGCCGGTTCTCCGCCTGCATCGCGAGCACGCCCAGCGTCGAGCTCGAGCCCGAGAGCGGCAGATACAACGCCGGCGCCGCCGGCAGCGTGTCGGAACCAAGACCGGCGCGCCGGTCATGGTCGGCTACCCATTGGGCGATCGACAGGTCGGCGCCGCGTAGCGAGCACGCGAGCGGCACGCCGTCCGGGTGTCGAAGGCGCCCCTTCTGATCCGGCAGCAGGATCACCGCCTTGCTTTCGAAGACCTCGGCGACGTGCGTAACTGCGACATGCGCCAGGCTTGGCAGATCCCGCGTCTGCGCGAGCTCACGGGTCATCGCATACAGCAGCGCGGTGCGCCGCTCGCGTGCACCCGCGACGCGCGTCTGCTGCCGCACGCTTGCCATCAGCGTCGCGATGACCATGGTCACGATCAGCATCACCGAGAACGTGACGAGATACCGCACGTCGGTCACGGCAAACGTGAAGCGTGGCGGCACGAACGCAAAGTTGAGCGCGAGGATGTTGGCCAGCGCCGCCGCGACCGCGGGTCCGCGGCCGAGACGCAACCCGGCAATCGCAGCACCGAGCATGTACACCATTATGACATTGGTGAGCTCGAAATAGGGGTACATGAGCAGCCCGACCCCCGTGCAGACGGCGGTCCCGGCCAGCGCCCTGGCATAGCGCCCCCAGTTGATCGACTGGGGCGTACCGGCATACGAGTCCGCGCCGGGCACGTGCTCGCGCACCGGCTGCTCGGGCAGCGACAGCGTAATCACGTCGAAGCCGCGCGCGCGGCTCACGAGTTCGGTGGCCGTCGATGGGCGGAGCCAGGCCCGCCAGCCGCGGCGCTTGGGCGCCCCTACGAGTACCCGCGAAGCCTTCCGTGTGCGCGCGTACTCGATCAACGTACCCGCGGCCCTCGCACCGTCCAGCGTGACGGTCTCCGCGCCCAGCGATTCCGCCAACCGCAGCAGGTCGATGCGACGGTTGCGTTCCGCCTCGGGCAGCCGAAGCAGCTCTGGGGTTTCCACGTACACGGCCGTCCACTGCGCATCGAGAGCGTCAGCCAGCCGTTTGCCCGCGCGCACCAGCTGCTCGGCCTGCAAGTCCGGCCCGACCGCGACCAGCAGGCGGTCGCGCGCGAGCCAGGGCCGGGTGCCGTAATCGGTCGCGAGCGCCGCCCGCGCCGCCGCGTCGACGCGATCGGCCGTGCGCCGGAGCGCAATCTCGCGCAGCGCCAGCAGGTTGCCCTTGCGAAAGAAACGTTCGGCGGCGACTCCAGCCTGCTCGGGGTGATAGACCTTGCCTGCCTTGAGGCGCGCCAGGAGGTCATCCGGGGGCAGGTCGATCAGCTCGACCTCGTCTGCCTCGTCGAATATGCGATCGGGGATGGTCTCCCGTTGCCGCACCCCGGTGATCTGCGCGACGAGATCGTTGAGGCTTTCGAGGTGCTGGACGTTGACGGTGGTCCAGACGTTGATCCCGGCGTCGAGGAGCTCCTCGATGTCCTGCCAGCGCTTTGCGTGGCGCGGCGCCGGCTCGCCCTCGACGAGGTTCGAATGTGCGAGCTCGTCGACCAGTGCGATCTCGGGGCGGCGACGCAACGCGGCGTCGAGATCGAACTCGCGGCGTACCGTCTCGCGGTATCGGACCGGCAGCATTGGAAGCTGCTCGAGCCCCTCCATCAAGCGCTCGGTCTCCTGCCGGCCGTGCGGCTCGACGTATCCCACGATGATGTCGCGGCCAGCTGTGCGCTCGACGCGTGCCGCCTCGAGCATGGCGTAGGTCTTGCCGACGCCTGCGGATGCGCCAAAGAAAATACGCAGCCGCCCGCGCCGCGCGCGGGTCTCCTCGGCCTGCACGGTCGCGAGCAGTTGGTCTGGGTCCGGCCGCTCGCCGGCCGAGTTCATGCGGGTGAATCCCGGCGTTGCTTCAGGGGTTGGCGTCCAGTGCGAGGTTCACTTCGAGCACGTTCACTCGAGGCTCGCCAAAGATACCGAAAGTCCGCCCGTGCGTGGCCGCTGCAACGACTTCCCGCACTTGTTCCGCCGACAGGCCACGAGCCCGCGCGACGCGGGCCAGCTGGTACTCGGCTGCGGCCGGCGAGATGTGCGGGTCGAGACCGCTGCCGGACGCCGTGACCAGGTCGACCGGTACCGGTGCGTCATTGTCGGGGTCGGCGACGCGCAGCGCCGCGACCCGCGCGGCCACCGCCTCGACGAGCGCGGGGTTCATCGGCCCCTGGTTGCTGCCGCTCGAGGCGGCAGCGTTGTACGCATGGGTCCCGGTCGCCGACGGCCGGCTCCAGAAATAGCCTGGCGCGGAGAACGGCTGACCCAGCAATTCCGAGCCGACGGCCTTGCCGTCGCGCTCGACGATGCTGCCGCGGGCCTTGCCGGGAAACGCCAGGGCGCCGATCGCGCCGATGATCGCGGGGTACACGATCCCTGTCAGCAGCGTGAGCAGCGCGAATACGACAAGAGCGGGACGAAAGGTCTTGCGCACAGGTCCCTCACACAAGGCCAAACGATGCCAGCAGGAAGTCGATGAGCTTGATCCCGATGAACGGGACGATCAGCCCTCCGACGCCGTAAATCAGGAGGTTCCGACGCAGGAGCGCCGCGGCGGACATGGCGCGCGTCGCGACGCCCTTCAGCGCGAGTGGCACCAGCGCCACGATGATCAGCGCATTGAAGATGACGGCGGACAAGATGGCGCTCGCCGGGCTCTCGAGACGCATCAGGTTGAGCGCCTCGAGCGACGGGTAGGTGGTCGCAAATGCCGCCGGGATGATCGCGAAGTACTTTGCGACGTCATTGGCGATCGAGAACGTGGTCAGCGAGCCGCGCGTCACCAGCATCTGCTTGCCGACCTCGACCACCTCGATCAGCTTCGTGGGGTTCGAGTCGAGATCGACCATGTTGCCGGCTTCCTTGGCCGCCTGCGTGCCGGTGTTCATCGCGACCGCGACGTCGGCCTGCGCAAGCGCAGGGGCATCATTCGTGCCGTCGCCGCACATGGCGACCAGGTGGCCCTCGGACTGCTGTTTGCGGATCAGCGTCAGCTTGGCTTCGGGTGTTGCCTCGGCGAGAAAGTCGTCGACGCCGGCCTCCGCGGCGATCGCCGCCGCGGTGAGCCGGTTGTCACCTGTAACCATCACAGTGCGTATGCCCATGCGACGCAGCTGCGCAAACCGGTCGCGGATGCCGCCCTTGACGATGTCCTGCAGCTCGATCACGCCGAACACACGCCCGCCGTCGGCAACCACCAGTGGCGTAGCGCCGCGGCGCGCCACATCGTCGACCGTGGTCGAGATGGCGGACGGCCAGCGGCCGTCCTGGGTCTCGATGAACCGGCGCATGGCGTCGGCGGCGCCCTTTCGCAGCGGCCGTCCCTCGAGATCGACGCCGCTCATGCGGGTCTGGGCCGAGAACTTGTGGAAGGTGTGCGGAACGCCCGCGAGGTCGCGGCCGCGCAGCTGGAACTTCTGCTTGGCGAGCACCACGATCGAGCGGCCCTCGGGGGTCTCGTCGGCCAGCGAGGCGAGTTGTGCCACATCGGCGAGCTCGCGCTCGGTGACACCAGGGGCAGGATGGAATTGCGTCGCCTGGCGGTCCCCGAGGGTGATCGTGCCGGTCTTGTCGAGCAGCAGGACGTCGACGTCGCCCGCGGCTTCGATGGCCCGGCCCGAGGTCGCGATGACATTGGCGCGGACCATGCGGTCCATGCCCGCGATACCGATCGCGGAGAGCAGTCCGCCGATTGTGGTCGGGATCAGGCAGACGAGCAGTGCGACGAGCACCACCAGGCTGACCACGGTGCCCTGGCCCGCGCTCGCGACGGCGAATGCCGAGAACGGTGCCAGCGTCGCGGTCGCGAACAGGAAGATCAAGGTCAGCACGGCGAGCAGGATCGACAGCGCGATCTCGTTTGGCGTGCGCTGACGGCGGGCGCCTTCGACCATCGCGATCATACGGTCGAGGAAAGACTCACCGGGATTGCTGGTCACACGTACGACCAGCCAGTCGGAGAGCACCCGCGTGCCGCCAGTGACCGAGGAGAAGTCACTGCCCGACTCGCGCACCACGGGAGCCGACTCACCCGTGATCGAGCTCTCATCGACCGAGGCGACGCCGTCGATGACCTCGCCGTCGGCCGGTATCGTCTCCTTGGCTTCGACGAAGACCACGTCGTCGCGCCTGAGCGCACTCGCGGGAACGCGATCGAACCCCTGCTCGCGCCTGCGGCCAGTGAGCCTGCGCGCCTGCACGTCGCGCCGGGTAGCGCGCAAGGCGTCTGCCTGCGCCTTGCCGCGCCTTTCGGCGACCGCTTCCGCGAAGTTGGCGAACAGCAGCGTGAGCCACAGCCACACGGCGATAGCCGCGACGAACCACGGCACGCCGACCTGAATGTTCGCCCCGGCAAATGCAGCGACCGCGAGAGCGGTCGTGAGGATGCTGCCGAGGAACACCACAAACATCACCGGGTTGCGGATCTGCAGTCGGGGATCGAGCTTCACGAAGGCATCGCGCACGGCGGTGCGGAACATCAGTCCCGTCAGCAGTTGCGTGCTACGACGGGGGAGGCTCGCGCCGATAGTGGCGGCTGTCCGGGTCATGTCATTCATAGCCGTAGAGCTGTATGTGTTCGACGATCGGCCCAAGGGCGAGCGCCGGAACAAAGGTGAGTGCGCCGACCAGCAGCACCGTAAACACGAGCACTGAAACGAAGAGCGGTGTGTGCGTAGGTAACGTGCCGACTGTAATCGCCGTGTGGCGCTTGCGGGCGAGGCTTCCTGCAACGGCGAGGACCGGAATGATCAGCCAGTAGCGCGAGATCCACATCGCGATCCCGAGCGCGGTGTTGTAGAAGGGCGTGTTGGCCGACAGGCCGCCGAAGGCGCTGCCGTTGTTGTTGCCGGCCGACGAGAAGGCGTAGAGGATCTCCGAGAAGCCGTGCGCCCCTGGGTTGGAGACGCCGCCGGTGCCGACCGGCACGACGCTTGCGATCGCCGTGCCGATCAAGACGACCGCGCACGGAATCAAGAGCACCAGCGAGGCCATCTTCATCTCGTACGCCTCGATCTTCTTGCCGAGGTACTCGGGCGTGCGGCCCACCATCAGCCCGGCGATGAAAACGGCGACGATGGCGAACATCAGCATGCCGTAGAGGCCGCTGCCCACGCCGCCAAAGACGACCTCGCCGAGCTGCATGAGCCACATCGGTACCAGTCCGCCCAGCGGCGTGAACGAGTCGTGCATGGCGTTGACCGAGCCGTTTGATGCGGCGGTGGTTGCGGTCGCCCAGAGCGCGGAGTTCGCGATGCCGTAGCGGACTTCCTTGCCCTCCATGTTGCCGCCGGACTGCGAGTCGCTGGCCTCCTGATCCACGCCGAGCTCCGCGAGGGCCGGGTTGCCCGCCTGCTCGGCGGCAATCGCGCCAACCAGGAGCGGCACGAAGATCGCGAGCATCGCCGCGAGCAGCGCCCAGCCCTGGCGCGTGTCACGGACCATGCGCCCGAAGGTGTAGCAGAGCGCGGCCGGGATCAGCAGGATCGCCAGCACCTGGAGGAAGTTCGAGAGCGGCGTCGGGTTCTCGAACGGGTGCGCCGAGTTGACGTTGAAGAATCCGCCCCCGTTGGTACCGAGCTGCTTGATCGCGATCTGGCTGGCCGCGGGTCCGAGCGGGATGGTTTGTTCCGTGACCGTAGTCTTCTCCATCACGTGGGCGCCATCGGGTCCGGTCACGGGCTCGCCTTGTGCGTCGACGACTGGTGTCTCGACCGTGAGCGGCTCGAGCAGCGCGACCTTGCGATACGGCGCGATGCTCTGCACGACGCCCTGGCTCAGGAGCACGATGGCGAGGAGCGTGGACAGGGGCAGGAGCACGTAGAGCGTGGTGCGTGTGAAGTCGACCCAGAAATTGCCGATGCGCTCGCTTTCGCGCCGCACGAGGCCTCGGGTGAGCGCGATGAGTACGGCGATGCCCGTCGCGGCGGAGAGGAAGTTCTGCACACCGAGGCCCAGCGCCTGCGTGAGATAGCTCATCGTCGTTTCGCCGCCGTAGCCCTGCCAGTTGGTGTTGGAAGCGAAACTGACCGCGGTGTTGAATGACGAGTCCGGCGAGACACCGGCGAAGCCCTGCGGGTTGAGCGGGAGGTAACCCTGCAGGCGTTGCAGCGCGAACACCGCGACGAAGCCGATGAAATTCACCGCGAGCACCGCGATCGCGTAGTGGCGCCAGTTGCTCTCCTGGGATGGATCGACGCCCGAGAGACGATAGATCAGGCGCTCGACGGGTCCGACGACGGGTGTAAAGAGCGTGTGCTCGCCCTCGAAGACCTTCGCCATGTAGGCCCCAAGCGGCTTGACCAGGGCCACCAGCACCAGCAGGTATAAGGCGACCTGCAGCAGACCGGCGTTGGTCACTGGAATCGCTCCGGGTAGAGCAGGGCGATGACGAGATAGCCGACCAGGCCGACGGCGAGGAGCAGGCCGAGCACCTCAAACGCGGTCATGGCTTACGACCGAGCCGGTCGCAGAGCCTGAGCAGACCCCAGGTCGCCAGGCAGAGCAGGACGGTTACTACGAGGATCAGC
>Ga0207675_100004302_pt1 | contig 13757 bp, 16 predicted proteins | sample KBSSwiS42_FD_184305 | JGI IMG/M metagenome (GOLD analysis project Ga0207675, IMG submission 184305) | Switchgrass rhizosphere microbial communities from Kellogg Biological Station, Michigan, USA - KBS Switchgrass S4-2 (SPAdes) (version 2) | ecosystem: Host-associated > Plants > Roots >... | reverse complement strand
AGTTGACGACGACGGTGCGGAAGCCGTCCTCCCGCAGCACCTTCAGGGCTTGGCAGCCGGCGTAGTCGAACTCGCAGGCCTGGCCGATCACGATCGGCCCTGAGCCGATCAGGCAGACCGAGCGCAGATCACGCCGCCTCGGCAAGGCTCACCTCCTGCACCCAGCCGCTCAGCAACGGCCAGGCGTCGTGCGGGCCGGGCCTGGCCTCCGGATGGAACTGCACCGACCTCGCCCGCAGCTCCGGGAAGTCGAGGCCCTCGACGGTGCCGTCGTAGAGCGAGACGTGGGTGACCTCTTCGGCGTCCGAGCGGCCGACCGCGAAGCCGTGGTTCTGGCTCGTGACGAGGACACGGTTGGATCGCTTCTCGAGCACGGGGTGGTTCGCGCCCCGGTGGCCGAACGGGAGCTTGAAGGTCTCGTGTCCGGTCGCGAGTGCGAGCAGCTGGTGGCCGAGGCAGATCCCGAGCAGGGGCACGCGGCCAAGCAGGGCGCGCACCGTGTCGACCTCGGCCGCGAGCGGTTCCGGATCTCCGGGCCCGTTCGAGAGCAGGACGCCGTCGAAGCGCGCAAGCTCGTCCGGGTCGGCATCGTGCGGGTAGACGGTGACCGCCGCGCCCGCCCAGGCGAGCCGGCTCAGGATCGACTGCTTGCAGCCGTAGTCGAGCACTGCGATGCGCGCCGTACCCGCGTCCGAGAACACATACGGCGCCGGCGTCGAGACCTGCGCCGCCAGAGCGCGTCCTTGCATCGCCGGCTGCTCTCTCACCGCCTTGAGCGCCTCGTCGACGGAGCCCTCCCCGGCGACGGCGATCGCCCGCATCGCGCCGGAGTCGCGCAGGTGCAGCACGAGCGTGCGCGTGTCGATCCCGGAGAGGGCGACCAAGCCGCGCCCGTGCAGCCAGTCGGTCCAGGCCGGCCCGCGCGCCTCGCGCATCACGACCGCGCGGGCGTGTGGGCGCCGCGACTCGCAGCGGTCGGCGTCGACGCCGTAGTTGCCGACCATCGCCGCGGTGAAGCAGACGATCTGCTCCGCGTAGCTGGGGTCGGTGACGATCTCCTGGTACCCCGTCATCGCGGTCGTGAAGACCGCCTCGCCGAACGCGAACCCTTCGGCCCCGACCGACTCCCCTCGGAACACGGTGCCGTCTTCCAGTGCCAGGAACCCGGTCATGCCTGCGCCTCCTTCTTCGAGATCCACTCGCCGCGTTCGAGGTAGTGCCGAGCTCGGGCCGCATGCGCCCGTGCAAAGGCGTTCTCCGGTGGCTGCCGGCCGGTCCAGTCGAGCGACGCCTGCATCGCGTCATGAGTCCGCTCTGCGGATACCGGCTCGAAGAACTCGCTCCATGCGCGCCCGTGCAGCAGCGGGACGGCATGCTCCTGGGCGAGCGCCGCGTCGAGCACGAACCAGAACGTCTCCGCGTCGAGTCGCTCCTCGCCCTCGTTCACGTTCAGCTCGAAGTCGGGCGGCTGGGCGCCGTCCACGTACACGACGAGCTCGAGATCCCGGACCGGCGACTCGAGCCCCCCTAGCACTCGGAGAAGCTCCTGCCGCGACTCCCCGAGAGGCTCGCCCACCACCACGACGAGGTCGAGATCGCTCGTCGCGGGATCGAAGCCGCCGACCGCGGCCGATCCGAGCGCGAACGCCTCGCGCACCGGCGCGACCGAGTCGATCGCGGCCGCGACCTCGCGCGCGTACCTCTCCGTCCGCTCGTCGAAGTGTGTCTCGGCCACCATCACGACTCGTACGCCGTTCGTCCCGCGGCGACCGTCAGCCGCACCCGCCCGGTGACTCGCTGACCGAGCAGCCACGAGTTCGCCGAGCGCGACCGGAACCCGCTCTCTTCGACGCGCCAGCTCGCGGCCGTGTCCAGCAGGACGAGATTGGCCGGCGCGCCGACTGCGATCCGGGGCTCGTCCAGCCCGTACGCCCGCGCCGGTCCCGCCGACATCCGCTCGAGGACCGTCTCCAGAGGGACGAGGCCCGGCTCGACGAGGTACGTGTGGACGGCCGCGAACGCGGTCTCGAGGCCCGTGACGCCGAAAGGCGCGGCCTCGAACGGCACCTCCTTCTCGTGCCGCGCGTGCGGCGCGTGGTCGGTGGCGATCGAGCCGATCGTGCCGTCGCGCAGGCCCTCGATGAGAGCCGCCCGGTCGTCGGCCGAGCGCAGCGGTGGGTTCATCTTCAGGTTCGAGTCGAGCGTCCGCACGGCCTCGTCGGTCAGGCAGAGGTGGTGCGGGGTGACCTCCGCCGTCGCCGCGACACCCTTCGACTGCGCGGCACGGAGGGCATCCACCGACTCGCGCGCCGAGAGATGCAGCAGGTGCAGCGGTTGCTCCTCGTAGGCCGCAAGCGACAGGTCGCGCTCGACCATGACGCTCTCGGCAACCGAGGGGTAGCCGGTGAACCCGAGCTCGGCCGAGACCGCTCCCTCGTGCATCTGCCCGCCGCGGGAGAGCGTCGGCTCCTCGCAGTGGAGCGCGAGCCTCCGGCCCGAGATTCCGTGGTACTGGAGGGCCCTCCGCATCAGCGCCGGAGCGACGAGCGGCCGGCCGTCGTCGCTGAAGCCGGCGGCGCCCTGCTGGGCGAGCTCCACCATCTCGGTCAGCTCCGACCCTTCCTGGCCGCGCGTGATCGCGGCGAGAAAGCCCACCGGGATCGCGGCTTCGCGCTTCGCGTCCTCGATCAGCGAGCCGAGCACCGCGGCCGAGTCGACGACGGGATCGGTGTTCGGCATCGCGAGCAGCGCGCAGTAGCCACCTGCAGCGGCCGCTGCGGTTCCGGAGGCGATCGTCTCCTCGTCCTCCCCGCCCGGCACCCGCAGGTGCACGTGCGGATCGACGAAGGCAGGCGCCAGCACGAGGCCCTCCCCCTCGATCACGCGGTGGCCGTTCGTCTCGAGGTTCGCACCGATCTGGGCGACGACACCGCGGTCGACCCGCACGTCGCAGACCGCGTCGATCTGCTCGACCGGATCGAGCACGCGCGCGCCGCGGACGACGAGGTCGTCCCGGCTCCGCCCCGACTTGACGTACAGCATCAGGCCACCTCCAGCGGCTCGGGTGACGCGACCGGCACCGGGCCCGTCGTGAGCAGGTCGTAGAGCACGGCCATGCGCACCACCAGGCCCGCGCGCACCTGGGTCTCGATCAGGGCGTCCGCCGCGTCCGCAACGCGCGGGTCGATCTCGACGCCGCGATTCATCGGGCCGGGGTGCATCACCTTCTGGCCGGGCCTGATCCGCCCCGGAGTCACTCCCCAGCGCGCGGTGTACTCGCGCAGAGAGGGAACGTAGTTGGCTCCTTTGGCCATTCGCTCCTGTTGCATGCGCAGGACGTAGACGACGTCGGCAGCCTGGATCGCCTCGATCTCGTGCGAGACCTCGCAGCCCAGCGCCTCGATCCCGCGCGGGATCAGCGTCGGGGGCCCGACGAGCGTCACCTTCGCGCCCACCAGCGACAGCGCCTGGATGTTCGAGCGCGCCACGCGCGAGTGCAGCACGTCCCCGACGATCGCCACGTGGACGTCCTCGAGCCGGCCGAGCTCCTCCTTGATCGTGTACAGGTCGAGCAGCGCCTGCGTCGGGTGCTGGTGCTTGCCGTCGCCGGCGTTGACGATGTGCGCGTCCGTGTAGCGCGCGATCAGTTGCGGCGCGCCGATCTGGGGGTGCCGGAGCACGATCACGTCCGGGTCGTACGCCCCGAGCGTGAGCGCCGTGTCCTTGAGCGACTCGCCCTTGTCGACCGACGAGCCCGCCGCCTTGATCGACATCGTGTCCGCGGAGAGCCGCTTCGCGGCCAGCTCGAAGCTCGACGAGGTACGCGTCGAGGACTCGTAGAAGACGTTCACGACGGTGAAGCCCCGCAGGGTCGGGAGCTTCTTCACCTCCCGCTCGAGCGAGCGCGAGAAGCTGCCGGCGGTCGCGAGCAGCCGCTCGACGTCGTCGCGCTCGAGATCGCCGATCGAGATCAGGTGCCGGCGCGGCGGCGGCTTGGGCGGAAGGAATCCCTCCCGCATGACGTGGATCTCACCCATTGGTCTCCTTCGGGACAAGCAGGACGCGGTCGACTTCGTCCACCTCGACGAGCTCGACCTGGATGCGCTCGTCGCGGGCGGTGGGCAGGTTCTTGCCGACGTAGTCCGGGCGGATCGGCAGCTCGCGGTGCCCGCGGTCGGCGAGCACCGCCAGCTGCACGCGCTCGGGCCGGCCGTAGCCGAAGAGCGCGTCGATCGCCGCCCGGATCGTCCGGCCGGTGTAGAGGACGTCGTCCACGAGGACGCACGTCATTCCCGCGAGCGGGAAGTCGAGCGTCGTCGAGCGCACCAGCGGCTGGGGATGCCTGGGCGCCTCGCCCGCGCGCACGTGGACGTCGTCGCGGTGGAACGTGATGTCGAGCTGGCCGAGCGCGACCTCGGCGCCCTCGAGCTCGCCGATCCGGCGGCGGAGCCGCTGCGCGAGCGGGACGCCGCGGGTGTGGATGCCAACAAGGGCGACGCGTGAGAGCTCCGGATTGCCCTCGACGATCTCGTGTGCGATGCGCGTCAGCGCCTTCTCGATCGCGCCGGCGTCGAGGACCGTTTTCGCTGCGGAGGTCTGCGCGCTCACGGCGCGCCCGGGGTTGTTCTCACTTCGACTCCTTCTCGGCCTCACGGGACCGGGTTAAAGGGGTGCGGATCGGTGCGGGACTCTAAAGGGTCGGCCGGACGGCGACCGCGATAAGCCACTCGACGGCGTAGTCGAGGTGTTCCGGGAGCTCTCGCTCGGCCCGCTCGAGACCGGCCGCGTACTCCTCGTCGGTGATGAGGTCGAACGTGCCGATGTGCTTGCCGCGGATCCGGTTCAGCGCCTCAGCGCGCTCGAGCCTGCCGCTCTGGCTGAGGCGCAAGAGCCTCGGGGCGTCGAACCCCGCTGCAGGAAGCTCCGCCTCCAGCTCCTCCGCGGTCGGGAAGCGCGCCCGGTCCGCCTCTTCCATCGAGGGGAAGTAGTCGTTCAGCCAGAAGGCGCTGAAGTACGACGGATCGAAGGTGGCGATCGCGAGACGCCCGTCCGGGGCGAGCACCCGGTGGAGCTCCGCGAATGCCCGTGGACGGTCGAGCAGGTGGACGACGAGCCACATGACGGCCCGCTCGAACCAACCGTCCTTGAAGGGCAGCTCCTCGGCCGTTCCGAGCTTCAGCCCAGCGGCGTGGGCGCGGCCGCGCGCCACCTCGAGCATCTCCGGAGCCGGGTCGACGCCCCACGCTCTCGCGCGCCCTGCCAGGGCCGCGAGGAAGCGCCCCGTGCCGGAGCCCACCTCGAGCACGCGCCTGCCGGTCAGGTCGCCCTCGCTGACCAGCAACTCGCAGACCTCGCGCCAATTCGCGTCTGCGGGACGGAGCCGGTCGTAGTCGGCGGCGCGCCGACCGAAGTCAGGCGTCGGCGATGAGATCGTCAGGGTCGCTCAGCGACTCGATGGCGTGCTGGGCGGCCTCGAGCTCCGACTCGGGCACGAGCACCTTCTGCGGGGCGTCCTCGGTCTCCTGCGGGTGGTGCTCGACCGCCGTCTCGAGCGCGACCTCGATCCCCGCCGCGCGCAGGATCTCCTGCAGCTCTTCGGCCTCGGCCACGCTCTCGGCGAGAGCGACCTGAACAAGATTGCTCACGACACCGCCTCCGGTTCGACCACCGGCTCGGGCTCCTCGCGGCGATGCGCGACGCCGCCCTTGAGCAGGCGCGGCGCCCCCCGCTCCGGGAACGGCACGTCGATGACGTCGAAGTCCTTGGGCACCACGGTCTCCGGGAAGATGGTACGCGCCTCACGGGCCACTTCGGGGCCGAAGTAGCGATTCGAGAGATGCGTCAGGGCCAGAAGCCCGACCTCCGCGTCGCGCGCGATCTCTGCGGCCTCCAGGGCCGTCGAGTGCGCGGTCTCCTGGGCGCGGTCGCGCTCCTCGTCGAGGAAGGTGGCCTCGTGGACGAGCACCTCGGCGCCGCGCGCCGCCTCCAGCACGGTCGCGGTCGGCGCAGTGTCGCCGCTGAGGACGACCTTCCGGCCCGGGCGCGGCGGGCCCAGCACCTCGTCGGGCGTGATCACCCGCTCGTCCGGCAGGGTCACCGACTCGCCCGCCTGGAGCAGCCCGCGCTCCGGCCCGGGCGGGACGCCGAGCGAATCGGCGGCCTCGACGTCGAAGCGGCCCGGCCGCGGGTGCTCGACGAGCGCGAAGCCGAGCGACTGGACGCCGTGGGCGACGGGGAACGTGACGAGGTTGTAGTCGACGCGCTCGAGCACATCGCCCGGGCGGAGCTCGACCAGCTGGAGGTCGTACGTCAGCTTGCCGAAGACGCGCCGCAGCGAGCTGAAGAGATCCTTCAGGCCGGGCGGGCCGTAGATCGTCAGCGGGATCTCGCGGCCGCGGAGGGCGAACGTCTTCAGCATCCCCGGAAGCCCCAGGTAGTGGTCGGCGTGGAAGTGCGAGACGAAGACCACGCGCAGCTCGATCAACCCGACGGCGGAGCGGAGCAGCTGCCGCTGGGTGCCCTCCCCACAGTCGAACAGGAGCCGCTCTCCCCCGCGCCGCAGCAGCAGCGCCGACGGCGCCCGCTGCGCGGTCGGCACCGAGCCCGAGGTCCCGAAGAAGATGAGGTCGAGATCCACGGTCCGATTGTAGGGTTGCCTCCGCCGTGAGCGACTTCAAGACGGACGTTCTCGACCTCATCCGGCGCGATCCCGACACGGGCGAGCACGACGAGATACGCGAGCTCTGGAAGCGGCACTCGAAGGCCGAGGACGCACGCGATCTTCCCGGCCTCATCTCCACGCTCACCGAGGACTGCGTCTACGAGCTCGTCCAGACGGGCCACCGCTGGGAGAGGCACGAGGGGGCGGCGCGCTTCTACGCCGGCCTGCTCACCGCCTTCCCGGACATCGACTTCCGGCTGACCGGCATCGTGATCGGCCCGCAGGGAGTGTGCGAGGAGGCCGACGTGACCGGGACGCACCAGGGCGAATGGCTCGGCATCCCGCCTTCGGGCGAGCGCCTTGCCTGGAAGGTGGTGATCTTCTTTCCGTGGGACGCTGAGCGCCGCCTCTTCGGCGGCGAGCGCGTCTATACGACCGGGCTGCCGCTACCTGGGTGAGGGCAGGATGAGGCGCTGGCCGGGAACGAGCAGGCTCCCGGCCAGATGGTTGCGCCGGTCGATGCGGTAGATCGCGTCGCGCGGGTCGCCCGCGTAGTGCGTCGCGGCAATCGCCCAGAGCGTGTCGCCGCGCTTCACCGTGTACCGCACCTCCGGGCCTGCGCCGTGTGAGGCGCGGGCCACGACCGCCCAGGCGATCAGCGCCAGAGCCGAGATCAGAAGAATCTTCCCGAACATATGTTCGCCATGCTAACGCGAACACGCGTTCGTGTCAAGAACTCTGCGTCGGCTTCCCGCTGAGCGCCCGAAGCACCGTCTCGAGCACGTGACGACGCCGCGCCTCGGCCTCCTTCTGCTCCTCGGCCTCGCGTCGCGCGTGCTCGGGATCGCTCCGTGGTCTCCGGTTCGAACGTTCCACACCGAGTGGATGCGCCCGGCGGCGAAAACCCTCGCCTCAGGCGCCGTTCAAGAACCGGCCGTCGCGGTAGACCAGCTCGCCGTCCGCGTAGACCTCGCTGCCCGAGCGGAGGTCGCAGATCATGTCCCAGTGCAGCGCGGAGCGGTTCGTGCCGCCGCAGTCGGGATAGGCCGTGCCGAGCGCGAGGTGCACGGTGCCGCCGATCTTCTCGTCGAAGAGGATGTTGCGGGTGAAGACGCCGACGGCCTCGTTGAGGCCGAAGGCGAACTCGCCGATCCGCCGCGCCCCCTCGTCGACGCCGATCATCTCCTCGAGGAAGTCCTGGCCGTGCGCCGCCGAGGCCTCGACGACCTCGCCCTTGCGGAACCGGAGCCGGACGTCGTCGACCTCGCGGCCGCGGAAGACCGCCGGGAACGTGAATCGGATCTCGCCTTCGGCGCTCGTCTCCAGCGGCGCCGTGAAGACCTCGCCGTCGGGGAAGTTCTTGTGTCCGTCGGCCGCGATCCACGTGCGGCCGGCCACGCTCATGGTCAGGTCCGTGTCCTCGGCCACGATCCGCAGCTCCTGCTTTCCGGCCAGGGACTGGGCGACTTCGCGCAGCCGTCGCGCGAAGTCGTGCCAGCGGGCGAGCGGGTCGCCGTTGTCGAGGAACCCCGCCCCGTAGACGAAGTCCTGGTACTCGGACAGCGACATCTCCGCGTCCTGGGCGGCCGCATTCGTCGGGTAGGCGCTCAGCACCCAGCGCAGCTCCCCGCTCATCGCCCGCTCCAGGTAGCGGTCGCGCAGCTCCGCGCGCGAGCGCTCGACCAGCGCCTGACGCGACGGCTCGACGCTCGTGAGCGCCTTCGTGTTCGTGGTCGCCTCGATCACGATCCGCACGTCTGCGAGCTCGATGTCCTCCCGTCGCGCAGGGTTCACCCACGCGATCTGGTCGTCGCTGCCCTCCCGGTAGAGAACCTCCGCGAGGTCGAGGCCCATCCGGGTCACGGGCTGGCCGCCGGCCCCGAGGACCGCCCGGTAGAGCTCCTCCATCAGCGGCTCGACGATCACGGGCGTCTCGAGCAGCACCAGCTCACCGGGCTTCACTCCGGCCGAGTAGCCGACGAGGACGTCGGCGAGGCGTGCGAGGCGCGAGTCAGACACGCTCGATCGCCGGCTCGGGCTGCTCGAGGAAGTGCCCCGCCCGCCAGACCAGCTCGCCGTCGGCGAAGACCTCCCCGTCTGCGCGCAGGTCGCAGACGAGGTCCCAGTGCAGCGCGGAGGTGTTCTGGCCGCCGAGCTCCTCGAAGGCCGAGCCGAGCGCGACGTGCATGGTGCCGCCGATCTTCTCGTCGAAGAGCGTGTTGTTCGTGAAGCGGTCGATCTCGTAGTTGAGGCCGAACGCGACCTCGCCGAGCCTGCGGGCGCCCTCGTCCACGTCCAGGAGCGCCTCGAGGTACTCGAGCCCGCGGGCAGCCTCGGCCGATACCACCTTGCCGCCTTCGAAGCGCAGCCGGATGTCCTCGACCTCGCGGCCGCGGAAGAGCGCGGGGAAGGTGAAGCGGATCTCGCCCTCGGTCACGGTCTCGAGCGGGCTCGTATACACCTCGCCGTCGGGCATGTTGTAGCGCCCGTCCGCGGGCTGCCACGTCCGACCCTCGACGCCGAGCCGGAGATCGGTGTCCGGCCCGACGATGCGGATCTCGCGCGCCTCGCTGAGAGCATCTGCGCGGCGGCCCAGCTCGGTCCGTACGCCGTTCCAATGCCCGACCGGATCCTCGGAGCCCTCGACGTGGCACGCCCGAAAGACGAAGTGCTCGTACTCCTCGAGCGACATCTCCGCGTCCTGCGCGTGCGCGGCGGTCGGGAAGACGACTCCGCACCAGCGCAGCTCGCCAGCGGCGATTCGCTCCCAGCGCCGCTTGGCCAGCTTGCGGCTCGACGCGATCAGGCGCTGGTGGCGCTCCGGCGGGACGCGGCTGAGCGCACGCGTGTTGGACTCGGACCAGATGGTCACGATCGCGTCGACGAACTCGACCTCCGCCGTCGCGATCGGAGAGAGGAACTCGAGCTGCTCGTCGCTCCCCTTCCTCACGAGGATCTCCTGGAGCTGCTCGGGCTCGACGTTCGCGTACGGATGCCCTCCGGCCGAAAGCGCGGCGCGGTAGAGCTCGACCGCGAGCGGCGCACCCACGGGTGGCACGTCGACCCTGAGGATCTGCCCTTTCTGGAGCCCGAGCGAGTACGAAACGATCAGCTCGCCGAGCCGGGCCACCCGGGGGTCTCTCATGTGGATCGGGGTGCCACTACGCGCGCTTGGGCTTGTGGGGCTTGGCCGCCGCCCCGACCCGGAACGGCTTGCTGATGAAGAAGCTCGACCGCTGGGTGTTCATCGTCGCGACCATCCGGATCGCGTACACGTACCTGCCCGGCTTGAGCCGGCGGGCCGCGAACGTGACGACGCGGTTCTTCGCGGCGATCGTCCCCTTGCTCGCGAGTAGCGGGGCGGGACGGCCCGAGGTGAGTCGCCGGCCGATCGCCTTCCTGCCGACGGTGATCGGGAAAATGCCCGCGCGGAAGGTCGCCTGCTCACGTGCACCCGCAGGGAAGGTCCAGCGCGTCCACGTCGTCGCACGGGTCTTGAGGCCGAACACCGCGCGCGCGCCGACGACGCTGGCCGTATGGCGCCAGGTCACCGGGGTTCCCTGGCAGTTGCCGCCCGTGTCCTTGATCGTCTGCTTGACGGCCTCGTACGAGGGCCGCCGGGTCAGGTCGACTCGCTCGAGGCCGCTCTGCCAGCGATCGAGGTCGGGCTCGTCCATCAGGTGGAAGAAGTTCAGCGACCGAACGGTGCGATCGCAGGCCACCAGGTCGATCGCGTCGGTGTAGTACTGCGCCTGCGTCTGCTCGTCGACCGTCGATCGCGAGGTCTCCTTGCCGAAGTAGAGCGACGAAAGGTCGGCGGAAACCGTGACCTGCCAGCCGACCTCGTCGAGCTCGAGCATGAGCGGTTTGCCGAACGTCTTCACCCGTGGTTCCGCGAAGGTCGGCTGAGCGGTTCCGTGGAAGGCGTCCCAGACCGCCTGCTTGACACGGTCGAGATTCGGGATCCCGGCGTTCGGCCAGATGTAGCCGACATCGGGCGAGTCACCGTCCCTGCTGGGGTACGGATGGAACGCGAGCTCGTCCATCAGCGGCTTCGTGCGATGGCTGGCGCGATAGGCGACGCCGAGGTCGTGCAGGAAGCGCACGGGCGAGCGCGACGAGTTGCTCGCAGCCGTGGGCTGGTCGTTGCCGCGAGGCGAGAGTCCCACCCCGATCACGTTGATCGTCGGGTCGACAGCCTTGAGCGCGTCGTACGACTGCGCCAGGACGCGCATGTACGACGCAGCGGCGAGCGGCTTGCCGGTCGGGCCGTACTGCGGCATCCAGAAGCGCGGCTGGTTCGGCTCGTTGCCGATCACGTAGTCCCTTACCGACGGGAACGTCTGTGCCAGCTGCTTCACGAACGCGGCGAAGTCGGGCACCGTCGCCGACGAGGCTGTGAGCCCGCGGGCGGTCACCGGCGAGACGGCGAAGATGATCCTGGTGTTGGCCAGCTGCGCCTGGGGCAGCCAGGCCGCGATCTCGGCCTGACTCTGGATCGTCGTCGGATTCGCCGGATCCCACGGGATCGAGACGCGGTTGACCTTGAGCCCCAGGTCGGTCATCGCGGCGAAGAAGCTGGCGCCGCCGTCACCTACCTTCCCGGCATCCTCGGTCACGCCAACGTCGAGGCTGCCCTGAGCGGCGCTCGCCAGCGTCAGCGCCACGGCGGCGCAGCTGAACAGGCCCGAGATCGTCGTCAATCGCATGGCGGCTCCTGGGGTCGACCCATCTGTGGATCCACGTTCTTCTTCGAACGCGTGGCGGCTCCTCGATGTTAGTGATCGGCCGGGACCGCAGATGCTTGAGCCTCGAACGCGGCAATCACGGAATCGAGCAACGGCCCGGCACCGTAACGCACCGGATCGTCGGTGGGAAGACCGGTCTCCTCGGCGGCCGCGTCGATCGCCGCGCGCGCGGCCTCCTCGTCGAGATCCGCCGTGTTCAGAGCGACAGAGGCAACGCGCGCCCGGCGGACTGGAAGCGCGATCCGCTCATGGAGCTCGATCAGCTCGGGCAGGCTCGGCAGCCGGTGGCCCGGGAAGCCTTCGATCTCGGTCGCGCCGGCACGGTGGCAGAGCACGTAAACGTGCGGGGCCGTGCCGTGGATCAACCCGAGGGTGACGCCCGAGTACGCCGGATGGGTGAGCGAGCCCTGGCCCTCGACGAAGAGGAGCTCGCCCCCACGGCGGCTGCCCTCGACGACCAGCCGCTCGGCGGCCCCCGCGAGAAAGTCGGAGACGACGGCGTCGACGGCGATCCCCCAGCCCGCGATCGCGATCCCGGTCTGTCCGGTGGGGACGAAGACCGAGCGCAGGCCTCGACGCCGCGCCTCGAGGTCGAGCTCGAGGGCCACGGTCTTCTTTCCGATCGCGCAGTCCGACCCGACGGTCAGCGCGATCTGAGCCGGGAGCTCGAGGTTCTCCCCGGTCGGCACGTTCAGATCCGCGGGCGGCCTGCGCAGGTCGCGCAGCTCGACGTCGTGGCGCGACGCGAGCTCGGCGAGCTCCTGGTCGTCGGAGACGAACTCGTGCAGCCCGCTCTCGACGTCGAGGCCGTTGGAGATGCAGGCCTTGAGCAGCTCGCGCCAGGCCGGTGGGAAACGCCCTCCCTGCGTCGCGACGCCGACGATCGCGGTGGTCGGGTCGAAGCGCAGAGCGTCGTCCACGGCGGCGACGATCGGGATCCCGTCCTGCGTCTCGCCGGCCCGTGTCGAGTCCACGATCGCGACGGTCGGATCCGGCGCGTAGCGGATCACCCCGCGCGCGGTCTTGCCGTAGTGCGGGTCGCCGGAGCGGCCCTCAGCGAGGATCAGGTACCGCTTCTCGGACACCGAGTCCGGGTGCGTCGGCGGGAAGCTGCACGCCGTCGACGAGCTCGACGCCCGGCCACGGGTCCTCGGCGAGAAGCAGGTTTCCGTCGAGGTCGACGTGGTCGAACAGGCTCGCTACCTGCGCGCCGGCGGCGACGGCCAGGCCCGACTCGTTCATGCAGCCGAGCATCAGGCCGAGCCCGAGCGCCCGGCCTGCATGCGCCATGCGGACCGCCTCGCGGATGCCGCCGGACTTCGCGAGCTTGACCGTAAGCCCGTGAGCGCGCTCGGCGCAGTCCCGCACGTCGGCGAGCGTGTGGCAGTCCTCGTCGACGTAGATCGGGAGCGGGGAGCGGCGCTTCAGCTCGGGCCCGTCCGAATCGCCGGCGGGCAGCGGCTGCTCGCAGTACTCCACGCCCAGCTCGGCCAGCTGCGGCAGCGCCTCGAGCGCCTCGTCAAGTGACCAGAACTCGTTCACGTCGACCTGCAGCGGCACCTCGGAGACGCCGCGCACGGCGCGCACCCGCTCGACGTCGAGCCCGTCGCCGCCGCCGATCTTGAGCTTTAGGCGCTTGAACCTGCCGCGAACGCGCTCGGCTCTCCGGGCCATGTCGTCCGGGTCGCCGAGCCAGATCGTCCACGAGGTCGGCGGCCCCAGGCGCTCGAGCCCGAGCAGCTGCCAGACGGGCCGGCCGACCAGCTTGCCGCAGAGGTCGTGCAGGGCCGCGTCGATGCCCGACTTCGCCGCCTGCTCGCCCGGCCGCTCGCGCAGCCGCGCCTCGATCGCCTCGAGCGCGAACGGGTCATCGCCGAGGAGCTCGCCCGCGTCCTGGACGAACGCGAGCGCGGACTCCGCCGACTCACCGTAGTGCTCGGTCGGCGCCGCCTCGCCGAAGCCGCTGTTGCCCTCGTGGCGGATCTCGACGAACACCACCTCGGCCTCGTCCGATGCTCCGCGTGAGATGACGAAGGTCTCGGCCATCCGCAAGGTGGCTATCCGGGCGTCTAGTTCCACGTCGATACCTTAAATCCCGGTGCTGGCTTACCTCCGCAGGCTCGATCCGCACCTGCCGCGACAGGTCTGGCTGGTTTAGGTCGGCGGCGTCGTCAACTCGCTCGAGAACGGGATCGTGCTCCCGTTCATCGTCATCTACCTGCACAACGTGCGTGGGATCTCGTTTGCGGAGGCCGGGCTCGCGCTCGCGTTCGGCGGCGTCGCCGCGCGCGGCGGCTTCCCGACCGCGTCCGGCGCACGCCGAAGCCCGAGCCGGTGACGGTGACCCC
>Ga0207675_100004301_pt1 | contig 13759 bp, 11 predicted proteins | sample KBSSwiS42_FD_184305 | JGI IMG/M metagenome (GOLD analysis project Ga0207675, IMG submission 184305) | Switchgrass rhizosphere microbial communities from Kellogg Biological Station, Michigan, USA - KBS Switchgrass S4-2 (SPAdes) (version 2) | ecosystem: Host-associated > Plants > Roots >... | reverse complement strand
GCACTCGTCCCGACCGGGGGGCTTGTCCCTCTACCGGGAGGATGGCGATTCCTCGCCTCCGGCCCTTCGGGCCTCCGCTCGGAATGACAACCTCCGGCGGTTCCTCGCTTCCGCACCTTCGGTGCTCCGTTCGGAATGACACCGCTATCCTACACCGCGCGCTCCGTGCCCGCAGAGCAGGTCGTCGATGGCAGCGTCGCCCGTGGGGAATGGACCGACGGCTCGGATATCGGCGCCACGCGCGATCAGGCGCTCGATGACCGGCAGGTAGTCGATGCCGCGCTTCGGGCCTCGAACGGCAAAGTAGACCGTCGAATCCAGGACCGTGCCGCCCCACACGTTCACCGCCTCCAGCGCCGCGCCGCGGTCGAGCAACAGGTCGATCAGCTCCAGCCGTCCGCTCGCCGTGGCCCAATGAAGCGCGGTCATTCGGTCGGTATCCGCCGAGTTGGCGTCGACGCCTTTCTCGAGCAGCAGCTCGACGACGGGCACGCGGCCGAACCGGCACGCCCAGACGAGCGCGAGTGCCACGTGCGTACGCGGATCCTGTCCGAGGTGCATCCACGCGGGGGCCGTCAACGGCACGTCGCCCCGAAGGGTCCGACCTTCCAGCACCATACGCCTGACCCTCTCCACGTCGCCTAACGCCGCTGCCGTCAGCACCGTGTCGACTCGCGCTCCACGGCGCGCCAGCGCCTCTGCTGCGTCCGGATAGTTGAACGCGAGCGCCGTCATGAGTGGGGAGCCGTCGTCGTCCAGGCCGTCGATCGCGGCGCCGAAATCGAGCAGGACGTCCACGAGCGGCGCCTGCACACCTGCTTCGTCCGGGTGCGTGCTCGAGACGAGCAGGTTCATCGTCGTCTGATAGCTCCCCCCTCCGTACGTCTCGGCCACCGCATCAGGTTCGGCGCCGGCGGTCAAGAGCTGCCGCGCAATGGCGACCGCGTTGGCGGGGCTCTTCTGACGAAAATCCTCGACGCCATTCGCCGCGACGTAGTGCAACAGTGTCGCCCGGTGCGTCCGGGGCGACCGCGCCCGCACCAGCGACGGATTCGCCGCCAACAGGGTATCGAGCGTCGTCAGGTCGCCGGTCACGACCGCGTCCGCGGCCGTCTCGAACTCACGCGCCTCGGCGCCACCGAACGCATGTCCCTCGAGGTGCGCGCTGAACGCCGCCCAGCTCGCGAAGCCGTGTGCACGCGCGATGAGAAACTGTGCGTCCGACAGACCGAAGGGTTCATCGCGCTTCGTGCGATGCTCGCGCACACGCCGCTCGATCTCCGCGGCCACGCGGTCGATGCTGCCCTGCACGAACGGGGTGACAGGCTCGTCGTGCAGAGTCGCGAGAGCCTCGAGCCACGCGCTCGCCCATTGGCGCACTGCGTCGGCGTCGCTCGACCTCGAGGCTTTGACGAGATCCTTCGCGCGCTTCCGGTACTGGTCGAGACTCGGACGCGGCGGGAGAGGCAGGACATCCATACGACACTCCTTTCAGTGCTCGCCTGAAGTCCGCTCGCGCCAGGCTGAAAGAAGCTCGTGAAAATCCGTTGTGACCATCGGGGTGGGCACGGCCCTTTCCGCGGACTGGATGCGCCCCTCGCGCTGGGGGAGACTACGGCGAGCGCGCCATCATCGCAACCGCGACGGGGTCACCAAGCGGCAGCAATGAGCCGGAGAGCCCGTCGTGCGGTCGACCACCGGCACGACGGGCTCTGGCCCTCAGCTAATGTGCGGCGGCAAGATAGGGAAACGACGCGCCGAACGTGACGTCGTTGCTGCCCACATTGTCCGTCGTTAGGCCCGGCGACACGTTGTTCGTGTTGCCGAGCAGCGATCCGAAGATCGCGCCAAGGCCGATGTCCACGACGTCATCGGTGAGCCGGCGGCCTCCGTAGCCGCCAAACACCCAACTCAACCAGAACACCGGCGTGGCGGGATTCACGTTGTCGCGCCGCGGGTACGTCACGAGCACGTCTGGCAGAAGCGCACCAGCGATGGCGTTCGCGTAGGCCGGATCGCGACCGGCAACGCCCGTCACGAACGCCGTGAGGTCATCCGAGAAATCCCCGACATCGGTGCTCGGCTGACCAGTGTTGTGCTCCTGATGATGGGACTTCTGAATCATCACCTCGCTGACGAGCGGATTGCCGAGACGTTCACGTTGTGTGAAGACCCGGTTTTCCCGGGAGGTGGCGGGGCGTATCGCGGTGATGGAGCCGCGTTGATCACTGTCGCTGCACGCGGCCGTGAGAGCGAGTGCCGCCACCGCGATGAACGACGCGGAGCGACGGGAGGTTCGAGCATTCATGAGTGTCTCCTTGTGGCGTTAGGCATCGAGGTGGTCAGCGGCTGGTGGTGGCCCAGATGCCGAGCTTGGGATCGCTTCCCGCTCCTGGCGGAAGGAGCATCGATTCAGGCATCTCGACCACGATGCCGAGCGTGTTGATGCCACGAAGGAAGTCGATGCCGGGGTTGCGGAACGCGCTAGCCTCCGGCTTCGGTCCGATCTTCGACAGTGGCCCTGTCACGGGCGCGCGATCGGGAATGATCCTGAAGAACTGCTCGAGGTCGATGTAGAACGGATCGTCCCGGATGCCCGCAAAGAGCTGAACGCCGGCGGGCGAGCCCAGGACGTTGCTGATTGGCCCGGTCAATGTTGGCCCGGACGAGAGAAACGAGTTGAGTCCACCGGTTTGCATGGGCGCGACAGGCCCGCGCATCGTGACGGTCTGACCCGTGCCCTCGCCATCGAAGGTGAACTGAAGCACGAGGTCTTCGACGCCGTCTCCCGTGTTGTCCACCTTGATCTGGTACAGGATGTCGGGATCGAACACCGCTCCGCTCGACGCGGCAGGCGTCAGTGGCGACGAGGTTGTGAGCACCAGCGCGATGCGATCGGCGCTGGATCCTGGGAACGCGTAGACGTCGTTGATATCCAACCGTGGATGCAGCTCGACCTCGGGCGTGTCCTGGTGATCCGAGGCGAGCGATGACCGGAGGGCAACGCTGAGCGAGCCGGCACCCGCCAATACCAGGGCGCCGATCGTGAGTGCGGCTCTCCGAGATGGAGCGCGAAGGGGCGACATGAGATCTCCGGCGATGCGGTGGCGAGATGAGCGCGTTTGCCGCTGCCGGCCGGTCAGCGCGAACGTCGCCGAGAGCCACGAACTGTGACCCGTCGTCACCTGTACGCCGCGCACGGGCGATCGGATTGATGGCGTAGCACGTCGTCTCCGGCGCGCGTCAGAGACCCAGAATGCCCGCCACCCGCTGAGCGAGATCGTCTTCGGTCATCGGGGCGTCGACCTCGACGGCGCGCATGTTCAGGCGTTGCGTCTCGTCACGCAGGATGTTCGTGAACATCCGATCCCGCTCGAGAAGGTGGCGCAAGGCTTTGTCCGGATCGGTCGTCTTGCCGAGGAATCGCCACGCCGATCCTCCGCGACTCTCGACCACTGCTTGACGGAGCTCGGGCGTTGGAAGGAGCCAGACGGCGTGACCAGATACCCGCACGAGAGGCTTGACGAGCCGTGGCAACAGCCGGAAGCCCTCGACGATCACACCGGATTCGCGTGGGAGGCGCAATAGATCTTCGATGATCATGTTGAAGCCCTCTCCCTGGAACCAATGGAAAGTCTCGACCATGGTCGTCGGGGACCGGTGCACCCATCGCTCATCCATGTCCATGGCCATGAACCTGTGCAGCAACGGCGCGTCTTTCGGTGTGCTCCGACGGGCGTGATCTGCCATCACGTCGTCGGTTGCATAGACGCGCAAGCCGCGCTCGGCAGCGATGCGACGAGCGATCGTCGATTTGCCTGCACCGCTGCCGCCGCCGATCCAGTAGACGTGTTCGAGTCGTTCCTGAAGTGCGGCACTATCGGGGTTTTGGCGCCAGTCGGCTGACATGCTGCGAGGTCCTCCAGGAATCCGAGTGTCTACGCCACATGACGAGTTGATGGCCCGTGCAACCTTATGTAGTGTCCTGGTGACTAGTTGCACGTCCGCCTTCAACGGAGCACGAGTATGAATCGCCATCGGCTGCTGCTGTCCGCTGCCGCCATCGCGAGCGTCTCGTCGTCGGCGCTCGCCCAGACGCCATCACCGGCGACGCGACGCGCCCGCGAAGTCGTCGCGCTGATCAATGCGGCCACGCCATCCGCGATACGCGCCTACGTGGACTCCGCGTTTGCGGACGGGATGCGACGGATGCCGCCGCAAGCCCACATCGATTTCTTCATGGGACAGCGAGAGCAGTCTGGCGGACTCGAGTGGATCGAGGTGCAGGAAGAGGCCGCAGATCGCACGACCGTGCTTCTGCGGCGGAAGCTCACCGGCGATCTGACGGCGGTCCTGGTGCAGGTGGACTCCGCGGCACCACACCGGATCGGCGGGATCGGCCAGCGACCGCCCCGTCCCAGCGCCGCGGCAACCGAAGCCGCCGTGGCCAACGACGCCGAGATGGCGGCGGCGCTCGAGCGCTACGTGGGCACGCTGGCCAAGGCCGATCTCTTCTCCGGAAGCGTGCTCCTCGCAAAGGACGGGAAGACGCTGTACGCCGGTGCGTTCGGCCAGGCGAACAAGGACTTCGGCGCGCCTAACGCACTCGACACGAAGTTCAATCTGGGCTCCATGAACAAGATGTTCACATCGGTCACGATCGCGCAGCTCGTCGAGCAGGGAAAGCTCTCCTACGACGACCCGCTGTCGAAGTTCGTCCCCGATTTTCCCAGTGCCGCCGCGGCGCAGAAGATTCGCATCAAGCACCTCCTGACCCACACCTCGGGACTCGGCAGCTACTTCAACGAGGAGTTCGACCGGTCATCGCGGGCGCGCTACCGCACCGTCAGTGACATGATGCAGCTCGCCAAGGGCGATTCGCTCGCGTTCGAGCCGGGCACCCGTTGGTCGTACAGCAACACCGGGATGCTCGTCCTTGGCAAGGTGATCGAGGTAGTTACCAAGCAGGATTACTTCGACTACGTCCGCGAGCATCTGGCCAAGCCGACGGGCATGAACAATACGGACGCGTACGAGCTTGACCGGGTCAATCCGAACCTGGCCGTCGGCTATCAGCGAGAGTACGCAGCGGACGGGACGAAGCGATACCGCAACAACATCTTCATGCACGTGATGCGTGGCGGCCCCGCCGGCGGAGGGTACTCGACGGCCGAGGACCTGCTCAGGTTCGCGGAGGCGCTGAAGGCGGGGAAGCTGGTCTCGAAGACCACGTTCGAGCTCATGACGACGCCAAAGCCGGACGTGAATTCGCCCCGATATGGCTACGGGTTCGGCGTCGATCCGCAGACGGGAATTGTCGGCCACAGCGGCGGTTTCCCAGGGATCAGCTCCAACCTGGACATCTTCAAGGGGACCGGGTACGTGGCCGTGGTGATGTCGAACTACGGCGGGGGGAGCCAGCCGGTGACGGAAAAGATCCGGGGCCTCGTGAAGAGCCGTACCGCTCGGGTGTCGCAGTGACGCGGCTCGACTCGCGTTAGGGCGATGCGAAGGTGTGTCGTCCCACGGCGACGGCATTCTGATCGGAACCGAAGGGGACGACACGGAATGCCCCTGCGTTCCGCGTCGTCCCCTTCGCCGTTTCCTACCGCGGTGTGAACGGACCAGCCTCCTCGCCATCCGACGACGTGAGGTACAGTCCAGCGGAGCCATCGGCGTCTCTCGCCACGCGCCAGCGTAGCTCGATGGGTCGAGCGTCAACTGCTCGTCCGTGCTGCGACCGCACGTTTTCGTGACCTTGTTGCGCGCTGACGTCGGCGTCAGCGTCAGTCGCGGCCCGCTCACGGTGAGCGTGCCGGTGGCGTGCAGGAAGGTCTTGATGATGCAGCCGTAGAGACTCGCCTCGAGCGGCACCTGGCCGTCGTCATCGCCGACTCGCTCCGTGTCACGATGCCTGCCCTCGGGCGGGCGTCCGGCACGCGCGGGACTGCCGATGCGTTCGCCCACGATCTCTACCTGCGCGGCCGCTTCGAGTGGAACAAGCGCACGCCGGCCGGCCTGTCGCAGTCGGTCAGCTACTTCCGCCAGGCAATCGCCCGCGACCCCGGCTACGCCGCAAGCTACGCGGGACTCGCGGACGCGCTCATCAACCTGTCGGTGTGCGCGCCGTCGCCGGACATGATCGAGCAGGCCGAGGACGCGTCGGACAGGGCGATCTCGATCGACCGGTCGCTGGGTGAGGCGCACGTGTCCCGGGCGATGATCCGCGACATCCAGGGGGACGCCGAGGCGGCGGAGCGCGAGTACGAGCTCGCCATCGCGCTCGGCCCGAACTACGCGCCCGCCCATCACTGGCATGCCTTCGGGCTCGAGGCGCGCGGCCACCACGCCGCAGCGATGGAGGCGATTCGCACGGCGTACGCACTCGATCCTCTCTCAGTGGCGATCGGAAACGCCTACGGGGGGTTTCTCTACTTCGACCGCGACTGGGCCCACGCCATCGACGTGCTGGGGAAAACCTTGCAGCGCGCGCCGGAACCGCTCCCGGTGGTCGTGAACCTCGCGGCAGTGTTGAGTGCGTCCGGCCGCGACACGGAGGCGCTCGCGGCACTGCGGCGACTGCCTCCGGAGGACCTCGCCCGCGCCGCGCCCCAGGCGGCGCTGGCGATCGCGCAGGGGCACGTGGGCGCGCGCGATTCGGCGCAGATCATCATCCACCGCCTCGCACGGAGCGGTACGACGCGGGCGAACGCGATGCTCATCGCGAACGTGTACGCGCAAACGGGCCAGAGCGATTCCGCTTTCGCCTCGCTCGCCCGCGTCGATTGGCGCCGAGACGAGGTGCTGAATCTGCGGGCGGATCCGGTACTCGACCCGATTCGTGGGGACCCCCGATTCATCAGGCTGCTCGCGCGCGTGGGATCGCGTTAGGCGATGGTTGGCACGATCGCCTATTTTGCGGCGCGGCCGAAGCGCATCCCCACCGTGATCGGTATGAACGACGTTCCGGAGGCTGCAACGTATCGTGCGTCGACGAACACTCGATGGAACGTCAATCCTCCGCCGACACCAACGAATGCCTTGGTCTCGGACTCGGACCCGTAGTCGGAACCGTACTCAGTGCTGCCGGCGTCGTACCGATGCTGCAGGACTCCGACGAGCCCGGAGACGTAGGGACGCACGGTGGCGGCGGTTTTGAGCTGGTACAGCAGTCCGCCGCCGACGCCGGGAATGTTCGTCGCCTCGCCGGCAGTCCCGTCATGGCTCGTATGAGCGTAGAACGCGCTGGCCTGGAATGCGATCCTCGGATTCCTCCCCAGCGGCTTTGTGATGCCGACGTGTCCGATCCATCCGGTCTTGGCGTACGTGCCGAGATCACCAGACGGTGCGACGGCTCCGCCGCCGATTTGGAACGCGAGCGATGATTGCGCTCGGCCGACGACTGAGGTGAGCGCCGCACCGGCAATCAGCGCCATTGACATGATCCGGGTTCTCATCGGGATGCTCCGTGGGGAAGAGGGTCATCCCAAGCAATGCACTGATCAGTCAATCATTCTCACATCGGCTCACATTGCCCTCCCGCCGCGTACGGCTCGTTAGGCTCCAGCGGGCGGTCATCGGTCCGTGACGGTGCGACAAAAGACGGTCACCGCGGGGGCAGAGGGGTCCTCCCACGAACCGCGGCCAGCACGTCCGCGATGCTCTGCGTGACCGCGGCTGGCTCGAGGAGATGGATCTCGTGCCCTGCCCCTTTAACCACGGAATGCCGCGAGCTCGTGGACAACCGCGCGAGGGCGGCGTGCACAGCCTCGCGCTCGGCATTGGGCTCGTCGCCACGAGACAGCACCACCGTCGGGCGATCGCCGAACGGGTGCGGCGTGGCGGACCGCGACGCGAGCAGCCGAGCGAGCAGCGCACGCTCGCTTTCCTGGGCGACGCCGATCGCGTCGGGCGTCATCATCGCGGGAACGGATGCGATGAGCCGGGCGTCCAGCGTGATGCGCTGAGCGTAGCGGTCTGGCGGGAGCTTGTCGAATGGCGGCCCGGTTTGCGGCGCCCGGCGTGGGATTGGAACCGATTGGCGCGGCAGCATCGCCCGCATCTGATCGGGCGTGACCTCCGCAATGAGCACGGCCTGCCCGTTCACCATCGTGAAGAGGCGATCCTCGGTCGCGGGGTCCACGAACACGAATCCCACAACGTCGTCAGGGTGGTCCAGCGCAAACGCGCGAATCAGGAGGCCGCCGCGCGACGCGCCGACCATCACGAAGGGCGGGTGTTCTCCCGCGGCGCGCAGGAGCGTGTGCAGATCAGCCGCTTCGCTCGCGCGGGTGGTCGTCGTGGACGAGTCGCTCCAGCCCATGCCGGCCCGGTCGTAGGAGCAGACGCGGGTGGTGCGATCCACCTCGCGCTGCACGAGCGTCCAGTCGATCGCGAACGCCGACGCGCCCGCTTCGAGCACAACCGTCGGCTGGCCCGTCCCACTGCAGAGGAGGTGCAGGCGTCGACCGCCGACGTCGACCAACTGCCCGGGAGGTGCCGGCAGCCCCGGTTGCTGCGCACCGAGGCTCGCGGTGAGACACCACAATGCGAGCACCACTCGCGCGAATGCCATTCGCACCTCCGCCAGGCGCCGGGCGGCCGTGCCCTCTCGGCTACTCCCCCGTATCTCGCGCGGAAGCCGCCACCGGCTTCGACTGCGCTGACCCCTGCTGCCTGAGCCAGATCGACATCAGGACCAGAAGGGCGACGGAGAAAAACTCGCTCTGCCAGTTCTGGAACGACTCGAACCAGAACTGGCTCGTGACGACGTAGCCCGCCGCCGACACCGTGGCCCCCCCGTGGGCCAGCTGCTCTTCGTTGAACGCCATCGCGCCACCGACCGCATGCGCCGCGAACGACACGACGAACAGCAGCAGGAGCACGCCGCCTAACGAACGGCGGTAGAGTGCCAGCCAGACTCCGCCACGGCGGACGGGCCATGGCGCGTCCGGATCGTCCTTCGCCTCGCGCGGATCCTGATCGACCGCGTCCGGTTCCTCGATCGACTTCGATTCCGACGAGCCGCGCTGGTAGAGGTACGCCGTCAGCAGGACGAACAGGCCCATCTGGAGGAACTCGGACTCCCAGTTCTCCGCCGTCGCCTCGACGAACGCGCCGCTGCGAAGGTACGCGCCGAGGCCCGCGGTAGGCTGCCCGTGGTCGCGCTGCTGATCGTTGTAGGTCCGGTGGCCGGCGACGATCTGTCCCGCGAAGGACATCACGAAGAACGCAAGTGCCGCGATGGTCAGGCCGTTCTCGAACAGAAAGCGGCGGACGCGGCTTCGCTGCTGGACCGCTCGCGTACGTGAGGCGGCTGCCTTCATCGCCGACGGCGACTGCTTCCGCTGACGCTCGCCCTGCTCCGCCTGCTTGCGAGCCTCTTCGACCGCCTCGGTGAATTGCTGATTTGTGCTCGATGCCATCGCCCCTCCCATGCTGTCGGCGTCGCCCCGTCGTGAGTCAGGGCAAGTCGTATTCCTCCCTCAGCCCAGCTGTCATTCCGAGCATAGGCGCGAAGCGGCCCGGGTGCCCGCAAACAGCGGGCAGATGAGGAATCGCCGAGCCTTGTCATTCCGAGCGGAGCCGCGCAGCGGCGGAGGCGAGGAATCGCCATCGTCCCAGTAGAGGGGCCCCTCGGTCGGGAGGATGGCGATTCCTCGCCTCCGGGCCGTCGGCCCTCCGCTCGGAATGACAGGGGGCTCGGCTTGACACCCCACCTCCCGGCAGCCTAGATACGATAGGCAGATCATCTACCTATCTCCGCGCAGCCGCGAGACCACCGTGCCCAGCATCCCCGGTACCCCCAAGAGCGAGCTCCTGCGCGGCACACTCGAGATGCTCATCCTGCAGACGCTCACCGTGCAGCCGCTCCACGGCTACGCGATCGCGCAGCAGATCCAGCGGCTCTCGAACGAGGCGCTGACCGTCGAGCAAGGCTCGCTCTACCCCGCCCTCGAGCGCCTGCTGCAACAAGGCTGGGTCACTGCGAAGTGGGGCGATTCGCCAACCGGACGCCGCGCGCGCTACTACACCATCACGGCGTCAGGGCGGCGTCGGCTGGGAGAAGAGATCGAGGGATTCGACTCGGCGCTGCTCGCGATCAATCGCGTGCTCCGCCGCGCCTAGCCGTCGATCGTCGCCTTCAGCGAAAAAAGGAACCGCTGATGCCGACCCGCCCCGCGAAGCGCGAGGGCCCCGCAGAGTCCGAACCACTCGCCCGGAATGACAACGACGACGTTCCCGGTGTACCTTGGGCCGCGGTCCCAGGCGTGAGCCCTCGGGTTCGACGCCCCCCATCACCCTTGCCCGTGTACTCCATGTCCCGGTCCCGCCACATCGGCGTCCTGTGCGCCGGCGTTGTCGCCGTGGTCCTCGTCGTCATGGATTACGTCGCGCCGAGCGGCATGCCGAGGTCCGATAGCCTCGCGGTGCGCGGGGAGCACGCGACGCACGCCGCGACCGTGGCCGGCTCGGTCCACCGCGACGTGTCGCAGCGGTTGAGCGCATCGGCCGGCGATGTGGACGCCGAACGCGAGCTCGCCGAGCACGTGCCGAGGCATGCGCTCGCGTCGGAGATGGAGGAGCCCGACGAGGAAGCAGAGCGCGAGAGCGCGTCGACTCTCCTGCCATCGATGACGACGCCCACAGGCTCGGCCGACGTCGAGCAAACCGCGTTCGGGACGAAGAAGCCGGCCACGCTCGTCGCGAGCTTCGACGGCCTTGGGGTTGGATTCACGGGACCGCAGGGCACGGCGACGACGCGGAATCCGTCCGACAACACGCTCGCCGTCGGACCCGACCACGTCGTGCAGATCGTGAACACGCGCATGGCGATCTTCACGAAGAAAGGCAAGCAATACGACACCACGGGTCGTGTGCTGTTCGGTCCCGTCGAGACGCGCAACGTGTTCAAGGGATTCGGCGGCGGGTGCGAGGCGCGGAACAACGGCGACGCCGTCGCGCGCTACGATCAGCTCGCCGACCGATGGCTCATCGTCATGCCCATCTTCAGCCGGCTTCCCGTTAGGCAGGATGCTCCCCCGGCCGGCAAGGCGGGTGAGCCGGCGCAGCCGAGTGTGCGGGGACAGTCCGGGCAGCCCGGCACGGCGACGCGCCTCTACGAACCGCCACCGCCTCCGCCGGACAGCGGTCGTCCCGCGGGTCAGCGTCCGCCCGGCCAGCGCCCGCCGCCGGATTCCGGCGTCTACGCGATGTGCTATGCGCTCAGCGTCGGTCCTGACCCGTTCGGGCCCTACTACCGGTACGAGTTCGTACGGCCACTCTTCCCCGACTACCCACGGCCTGCGGTGTGGCCCGACGGCTACTACGTGCCCTCGAGCACGGGCGACGAGGTCATTCAGAAGCACGCCTGCGTCGTCGATCGCGCGAAGATGCTGAAGGGCGAGGACGCCACGGAGCAGTGCGTGATCATCGACGACGTGAACTTCCTGAACAACGCGGATCTCGACGGCAGGCAGCTCCCGCCGAAGGGGGCGCCGAACATCATGATGGCGGCGGGCGGAATACAGCTCCGCAAGATCATGGAGGACGACGGTATCTACACCTGGTCGTTTCACGTCGACTGGAACGATCCGTCGAAGACGAAGGTCGTCGGACCGAAGAAGATCGCCGTCGCGCCATATCACTACCTCTGCGACGGCCAGCTCACGAACTGCGTGACCCAACCGGGCGTGGACCGCCGTCTCGACGCACAGGGCGACAAGATCATGGCGCGGCTGGTGTATCGCCGGATCGGCAATCGCGAGTCGATCGTCGCCGTCCACTCCGTCAATACCACGGCCGGCGGTGGTGGCGTACGGTGGTACGAGTTTCGGATCGACAAGCAGCGCAACGTGTCGCTGTACCAGCAGGGCACGTACGCGCCGGAGGGGTTCTACCGCTGGATGGCGAGCCCGGCGATGGACGCGAAGGGCAACATCGGCATCGGCTACTCGTTCGGCGGCACGCCGCATTTCGCCGGGCAGCGGTTCGCGGGCAGGTTCGCGAACGATCCGAAGGGGCAGCTGACGTTAGGCGAGACGGTGCTCGTCGAGGGCGAGGCGGCGCAGACGACCACGATGCGCTGGGAGGACTATACGCAGACGGCGGTCGACCCGAGCGACGACTGTACGATCTGGTACGTCGGCGACTACGTGAAGAAGGACGCGACGAACTATTCGACCCGCATCGGGGCGTTCCGGATGCCGGGCTGCGGCTGATTGCTCCCTGAAATTGCGAAATCGGAGTCAGACTCGATTTTCATCGTTCTGTTGCAGGGCGGCATCAGCGACGAAAGAGAAGAGCGATTGGGCGGATCGAGCCGATTAGGCGGATTGACTCCGACGGGCCCGAAAGAACGAAGCCGCAACGAGCTGAATGAAAAGAGGAACACCCTCGGGAGGTTTCGCGTCCTGGGGGTGTTCTCTCTTTTATCTGGGCTCGTTGCGGCGTCGGCCCTTCACGATCCCTGGAGCAATCCGTCAGACCCGCTCGATCCGCCCGATCGTCTTCTCGTTTCGTCTCTGATACCGAGCTGAATCCGTCCCTGCAACAGAACGATGAAAATCGAGTCTGACCCCACTTGTGACGCGGGGGCGTCCGCGAGGGTAAAGCTGACATAGCGCCACATCTCGAGCGAGGTGGTGATATGACGAGCCGTACCCTCGGGGCCACAGGCCACGCGGGCTCCTGGCGTCAGGCCAGGACCATCGCGTGGTGGACCGCAGCTCTCTCCGGCCTGCACGCCGGACCCGCGGCCGTCGCGGCCGCGCACGCGCAGGTGATCGCCGTCAAGAGCGCCCCCATTGCCGACGGCGGGCAGTTCGCCTTCGTCCCGTCGGCCAACCTCGGCATGGGCGGAGTCTCGATCGCGCTGAGCGATTCGGCGCTCGACCCGTTCACCAACCCGGCCAAGGGCGCCCGGTTCACGGGGACGCGCGTCTTTGGATCCCCAACGTTCTTCGCGGTCTCACGCCAGTCCGGCGGCGGGCTCACGCTCCCCCTCGGGGTGAGCACATCGAACGGGCGGTGGTTCAGCCAGTTCATGCTGGCACTGCAGGACATCGACCGCGGCGGCAACGACCAGCAGAACTTTCCACCGCCAATTCTGGCGGCGGAAGTCGACCCACCCCGGCCGGGCGCCACGTCGTCCGCGCCCGCGATCGACGACAGCAAGGTCTCGCGGCAAAATCGCTACGCCCACGCGACGGTGGGCCGCCGTCTCCCGAATCGCCTCTCCGTTGCCGCGAGTGCGTCGTGGTGGGGACTGAACGCCGTCGACGGCGTCGAGCTCTACTACGCGGGCAACCAGAGCGTCCGCCAGCACGGCGACGCGCTGGACCTGCGCCTCGGCATGCTCAAGGAGCTCGGGCGCGGGCAGTCGCTCGAGGCCGTCGTCGTTCGGAACCGGTTCTCGGTCGACCAGAACGTCGCGTTCACGGACGTGTTCTGGAATCCGAACGAACGCCAGATGACCTTCGTGCCGCGGCTCGAGCCTAACGCCGATCGCACGGAGACGTGGGGACTTCACGTCGCCTACTCCCGGCCGCTCGCCGACTCCACGTGGCGTATCGGCGCGATCGCTACCGGGAACCGCATCCACCAACCGAGTCTGCCGGGCTACGACCTCCCACTGGTCCCGGCCGACGCCGGAACGGCCCAGGCGTACAACCTCGGGGCAGGCATCTCGCGAAACACGGGCCCGATCACCATGGGGTTCGACGCGATCTTCGAGCCGATCACGAGCCGGACGTGGGAC
>Ga0207675_100004300_pt1 | contig 13763 bp, 17 predicted proteins | sample KBSSwiS42_FD_184305 | JGI IMG/M metagenome (GOLD analysis project Ga0207675, IMG submission 184305) | Switchgrass rhizosphere microbial communities from Kellogg Biological Station, Michigan, USA - KBS Switchgrass S4-2 (SPAdes) (version 2) | ecosystem: Host-associated > Plants > Roots >... | reverse complement strand
CCTCCGGAGGCTCCGAGCGTGCGCACCGGGACCCGCGGTACCGGGTCGAGGTCGCCGAGGCGGTACAGCTCGCCCGGATCGCGCCCGCTCGACACGAGCGCGTCGAGCTCAACGTGCGCCTGGGAAAGCGTCTCGAGGCCGCGCGGCGTGGCCACGAGAACACGCGCCCGGCGGGCGTGGCGGACCGCCTCGACATCGCCCGCGGTGAGGTACACGGCATCGGTCCCGTCGAGGCCGTCCCAGGCGAGCGGGTCGGCGCCGTGGGGGCCGAGCCGCGGCCCGAGCACGGTGATCGTGCGCTCGCCGCGGTCGTCCAGATGGACGAACCCGCGGCGCTGAGGCTCGGGGCGAAAGCCGCCCTCGATGTCGAGGCCCAGCTCTTCGAGGCGAGCTCGGGACCGATGGCCGATCTCGTCGTCGCCGAAGGCGGTGTAGAGCGTGGCGCTCCCGGCGAGCCTCATGAGCTGTACCGCCGCCACGGCGCCGCCGCCGCCCGGCTCCTGGAACGTACGCGACGCGTGGACGATCTCGCCGGGGGCCGGCACGTGCGGCACCTGGGCGAACTCGCACCACTCCAGATGGCCCACCACCGCGACGCGCATGGCCGGGGAGCTTGCCACGAGGGCGCGCTAGCGTGGCGCCCGCGATGGAGGATCCGCTCCGCATCGGGCGCCACGCCGCCGTTCCGCTGTCCGAGATCGAGCTGCGCACGAGCCGCTCGTCCGGCCCCGGCGGGCAGCACGCGAACGTGACCGCCTCACGGGTCGAGGCGGTCTTCGACGTGAGCGCGTCGCGGGCCCTCACCGAGGAGCAGCGGAGTCGAATCTCGGCGCGCCTCGGTCCCGTCGTGCGCGCGGTGGCGCAGGACACGAGGAGTCAGCTGCGCAACCGGGAGCTCGCGCTGGAGCGCCTGCGCGGACGCCTGGAGGGCGCGCTCGCGGTGCAGCGCCCGCGGCGGGCGACGAAGCCGACGGCGGCGTCACGCAGGCGCCGCGCGGACTCGAAGCGGCGGCGTGGCGAAACCAAGCGGCTGCGACGAAGGCCGGAGCTCTAGACAGAACGGCGCACTGAAGGCGTGCGGTGCCGCACCTTTTGCGGCTCACATCCGCATTTCCTGCGGCACCGGCGGAAGTCGGGCCCCGTTCTCTTGGCACCCGCCTTCAATGCCGTAGTTCCGAGCCCTAGCTCCGAGCCCTAATTCCCCGGCGGTGCCGCCGCTCCGCCGCCCTCGCCGGTCGGCGCCGGCGGGGTGGGCTGTGGGGCCGGCTGCCCGGCTCCGCCGCCGGTGCCCTCGGGCTGAGCGGGCGTGGACGGGGCGGGCGTGGCTCCGCCGGTGCCGCCGGTTGCCGGCGGCGTCGTCGGCGCTACCGGCGTGCCCGTCGTGTCGCCGGTCGTGGTGGTCTTCGTCTTCTTGTCGCGGTTCGTGCTCGGCGTGGTCACCGAGGGCGCGCCGCCCACGCCGAGGTCCGACGGCGAGTCCTTCGGCTGCGGATCACTTCCGCCCGCGCTCGCGATCAGCACGATCACGAGAACCAGGAAGAGGGCGCCGCCGGCCACGGCGGCGATCAGCCGCCGGCGCCGGTAGACGGCGTCCGGCTCGCGCCCGGGCGGCCTGCCGGAAGGCGGCGGCGCACCGCCCCCCTGGGACGGCGAGCGGCGGATCGTCAGAACCCGTGTGGTCTGCTCATCCTCCACGGGGCCTGAAGGTATCAGCCGTCACGAACAGGTAGTCGCGAATTCATGCGAAGTGAAGACCGCCGGCCTCGTCGTCGTCGATGGGCCGCTCGCAGGTCGGGCACCACCAGCGCGCTTCGACCGGGGTCCCGCAGGCGTCGTGCCGAGGCGATTCGCCCGCCTCACGATGGCGTGCGCCCCAGTCCGCGAGCAGGCGCAGCGCGCCGGCGAGCTCGTGGCCGGCGGCCGTCAGCTCGTACACGAACCGCTGTGGCCGCTCGCTGTAGGGCTGCGCCAGCACCAGGCCCTCGCTCTCGAGGCGGCGGAGGCGCTGGGTGAGCACGTTCGGCGCGATGCCCGGCAGGTGCTCCTGGAGGTCGCCGAAGCGCCTCGCGCCGTCGAGGAGCGCCTCCACGAGAAGCAGCGTCCAGCGGTCGCCCACGCTGTCGAGAGCTGCCGCGAGCGGTGTTGCGGGCTCGGCCATGACCCCGAATGCTAGCTGTGTATAGTGACTTGCAATTCGCAAGTAACTGTCTCAGGAGCTTCGTATGGACGCAGTAGGAACCCTTCAGGACACGATCGCCGGGGCGGCGGAGACGGTGGGGCCGTCCGTGGTCGGCCTCGGGCGCGGTTGGGGCCACGGCTCTGGCGTTGTCATCGCCGACGGCCAGGTGCTCACGAACGCGCACAACCTCAGACGCGACGAGACCACGGTCACCTTCGCCGACGGCCGCCGCGAGACCGGCACGGTCTCAGGGGTCGACTCCGACCTCGACCTGGCCGTGCTGGCGGTCGACACGGGCGACGCGCCCGCGGTGAGCTGGGAGCCGGCCGAGGTGCCCGGAATCGGCGCGCCCGTCGTGGCGCTGGCGAATCCGGGCGGGCGCGGGTTGCGCGCGACGCTCGGCTTCGTCTCCTCCGGCGGGCGGAGCTTCCGCGGCCCGCGCGGCCGTCGGATCCGCGGCGCGATCGAGCACACGGCGCCGCTCCCACGCGGCTCCTCCGGTGGCCCGCTCCTGGGTCCCGACGGCAACCTGGTCGGCATCAACAGCCTGCGGCTGGACGGAGGCCTGATCCTCGCGGTGCCGGCCGACGCGGCCGTGAAGGAGCGCATCCTGCGTCTCGCCCGCGGCGAGGCGTCTGCGCCTCACCGGCTCGGGGTGGCGATCGCGCCGCCGCGCGTGGCACGCCGCCTCCGCACCGCGGTCGGGCTGCCCGAGCGCGACGGCCTGCTCGTGCGCGCCGTCGAGGACGGCGGGCCGGCGGACGGCGCGGGCATCGAGAAGGGCGACCTGATCGTTGCCGCGGGCGACACGCCGACCGAGAACGTCGAGGCCCTCTACACGGCGCTCGACTCGGTCCCGGCCGCGGGCGGCGACCTCGAGCTGACCGTGGTGCGCGGCACCGACGAGCGGACCGTGACCGCGAGCTTCAGCGGGGAGCAGGCGGCTTGAGCCGGGTGGCCGAGCCCCCCACACCCGCCGAGACCGAGGCGCTCGACGCCTACTCGCGCGCGGTCATGGCCGTTGCCGACCGGCTGGCGCCGTCGGTCGCCAGCCTGCGCGTCATGAGGCGCACCCGCGGCGGCCAGATGCCGGCCGGGGCGGGCAGCGCCGTCGTGCTGACACCCGACGGCTTCCTGCTCACGAACGCCCACGTCGTGGGGCGCTCCGACCTGAGGGGCCGCGCGACCTTCGGCGACGGCCGCGACGAGCGGTTCGAGGTGGTGGGCCGAGACCCGCTCTCCGACCTGGCCCTGCTCCGATCCGAGGGCGACGGCCTCATCCCCGCCGAGCTGGGCGACGCGGAACAGCTTCGCGTCGGGCAGCTCGTCGTCGCGATCGGAAATCCCCATGGCCTCGGCGGCTCGGTGACGGCCGGCGTCGTCTCGGCGCTGGGGCGCTCGCTGCCGGCCCGCTCGCGCCGGGCCGGACGCATCATCGACAACGTGATCCAGACCGACGCCGCTCTGAACCCCGGCAACTCAGGCGGCGCACTCGCCGACAGCCGCGGTCGCGTCGTGGGCATCAACACGGCGATCGCCGGCATCGGCCTCGGCCTGGCCGTGCCCATCAACGAGGCCACGCAGCGGGTGATCGGGGGCCTCATGTCGGACGGTCGCGTCCGGCGCGCGTACCTCGGCATCGCCGGCGGGCCGCGACCCGTGCCGCCGCAGGCCCGCGCCACCACCGGGTCGACCACGTGCGTCGAGGTGGTGGAGGTCGTGGAGGGCGGGCCCGCCGACCTGGCGGGCATCCGCCCCGAGGACCTGATCCTGTCCGTGAACGGCACGCGCATCGAGCGCGTCGAGGATCTGCAGCGCATCATGGTCGCCGACCTGATCGGGACCGAGGTCAGCCTGCGCCTGCTCCGCGCCGGCCAGCTGGTCGAGCTGGAGCTGCGCCCGGCGGAGCTCGAGACGTGAGCGCGGCACCCCCGACGCTCTACGAGTGGGCGGGCGGGACGCCGGCGTTCGAGCGCCTGACCCGCGCGTTCTACGACAAGGTCCTCAGGGACGACCTGCTCGAGCCCGTCTTTCGCGGCATGGACGAGAACCACCCGGAGCACGTGGCCACCTGGCTTGCGGAGGTGTTCGGCGGGCCGGCGCGCTACACGGACGAGCACGGCGGCTATCCGCACATGCTCTCGAAGCACCGCGGCCTGGCGCTGACCGAGCCGATGCGCCGCCGCTGGGTCGCCCTGATCTGCGATGCGGCGGACGACGCCGAGCTGCCGGGCGACCCGGAGTTCCGCTCCGCGTTCGTGGCCTACATCGAGTGGGGCACGCGGCTGGCCGTCGCGAACTCACAGCCGGACGCGGCGCCGCCGCCCGAGGCGCCCGTGCCGCGCTGGGGCTGGGGCGAGGCGCCTCCCTACAGCGGCTAGAGCCCGGGGATGTGACGGACGGCGAAGCCGACCGTCGAGCGCGACTCGGGCTGCCAGCGCGTGCCCGCGCGGCCCTGGCCGCTCGTGTCGAAGCGGAGCCCGGCGACCACCATGAAGATGTGACCGGAGTTGGCGTAGATCGTGATCCAGCGCCCCTGCCCCGGCGCCCCGTAGTTCATGAACAGGCCCGACGTGAGCGGACGCCCGAGCAGTCCTGCGCCGGCGAGCGCGAAGGAAACCGAGCCCGAGCAGTCGTAGCCCGTGTCGCGCCACGCGCCGTGTCCTCCGCCCCACTTGTAGGGGAACTTCGCGATCTCGTTCGCCGCGAGGATCACGCGCTTCACCACCTCCGGCGCGTTGTCCGGCGCGACGGCCGTGCCGTCGGCAAGGACGCGTGCCCTGGGCCCCGTCTGGAGGAAGGCTGTCGTGTTGAGGTGCTTCTTGAAGCTCGCCAGCGCCGCGCGCGCCTGGCGCAGCTCCGCGCGCACCTCCGCGTCCGTGGGCGCGCCGGGGCTGGGCGCGTCGTCAGCGGGGCTGGCCGGCGGCAGCCGGTCGGCGCCCACGCCCTGCAGCTGCACCACCTGGGCCTTCGACTTCCGCTGCGGCTCATCATCGCTCTGCTTCGCGCGTCCCTCGCGCGCGGCCTCGGGCGTGAGCACGACCTCGTCCGGCGCGTCCGCCTGGTCTGCCGTCCGGTCGCCGGCGGGCCCGCTGCCACAGCCGGCCGCCACGCCGCAGAGGGCGAGGGCGGTCACCAGCGTGGCGCGCCTCAGGCCGCGGGGTCGGCTGCCTGGTACCTGGATTTCCATTCCGCGTACGGCATCCCGTAGACGATCTCCCGCGCCACAGCGTCCTCGAGCACGATCCCGCGCTCCTCGGCTGCCTCGCGATACCAGCGCGAGAGGCAGTTGCGACAGAAGCCGGCGAGTTCCATCAGGTCGATGTTCTGAACATCGGTCCGCTCGCGCAGATGCTGAACGAGCGCACGGAACGCGGCGGCCTCAAGCTCGGTCCGGGTGGCCTCATCCATGGATCTGGAACGATAGGGACGATGACCGACTCCGAACGCAACCAGCAGTCCACCCCGGCCGACCCGGCCGGAATCGAAGAGCCGCACGACGTCCTCGCGGCGGAGGAGTTCGGCATTCCCACGCGCGAGAGCACCATCCCGGGCGACCCCACCGGGCTTCGCGAACCGCACGACGTGCTGGCCGCCGAGGAGTTCGCGATGCCGACGGGGGCCGAGCCGCCCGCCGATAGCGGCGGTCCCGGCGCGCGTGCCTACCTGCCGCTCGCACTCGCCGCGCTGATACTGCTGCTCGTGCTCCGCCGCCGGCGCTGATGCCCGAGCTGTCCGAGAAGAACCGGATCGGCGTGACCGTCGACCGGGGGCTCTGCATCGGGTCGGGCGACTGCGTCGAGACGGCGCCCGACGTCTTCCAGCTCGACGAGGAGGACAAGGCCGTGGTCGTCGACCCGGACGGGGCGTCGGTGGACGACATCGTCACGGCCGCGGGGAACTGCCCCGTCAGCGCGATCTTCGTGGTGGGCGAGGAGGGCGACCTCTACCCGTAGGCGCGTGCGCCCTCAGGCGTGGCGAGGAGCTTCGCCCGAGAGGGCCGCCTGCATGGCCTCGGCGGCGAGGTCCTCGAGCGGCCACAGGAGGCCGCGGACGATCGCGAGCGGCTCCCGGTCCTCGTCGCGAATCCATTCGGCCTCGTCTCGCGAGTCGACGAACGTGAGGATCGCGTTGCGGTATGCGTTCAGCCGCGCGGGGCGCATCACGATCGTGCCGGCGCCACCCACCAGCTCGCTCAGCTCGTCGGCGAGAGCGGTCAGCTCACGGAACTCGACGACGTCGTCTGCAGAGAGCTCCTCGTTCCGGAACCGCTCGGCGACGCTGGCCGCAACCGCATGCGCCGACGCCCCGATCTCCTCCTCACGGAGATCGAAGACGGCGTGCACGACCGGCTCGTCCTCGAGGTCCCTTGTGATGTCCACGTGTGCCCGTTCCATACCTACTGACGACAGTATCGGCGTTTCATGATTAAGACGTGATGTTGTGCACATACCCCGCAATCTGCGCTCAATCACTACGGGCGCGCCGGCGTGAACTGCTCGCCGAGCCGGTCGCCATTCCCCGCGTAGGCCGTCACGGTGATCTGGCGGTGGCCGGCCGATCGCGGGATGAAGGCGATCCAGAACCCGAACGGCTCGCTCGCCTCGATCTTCCCGAGCGTCGAAGCGGTCACGTGGGCGAGTTGAACCGGAGCGTCGTGCGGGCGACCGCGGCTGTCCCGGTAGACGACCTGCACGCGCGCGACACGCGGCCTCGCGAAGCCGCTGATGTACCTGCTGGTGGTGGCCCGTGGTTCGTCGCTCAGGAAGCCGAACGGCTTGGCGAAGACGCGCTCGGGGTTGCGGCGGCCGTAGGCCCTCGCCGGAGGAAGGTCCGGGCCGCATGAGCCGCCGCCCCCGAAGGCGTACGGCCACCAGATCTGCATGCACACGCCGTACTTGGTCTGCTCCAAGTAGAACTCGTACAGGGCGCCGTCCGGTGCGCGGCCGCTCATCAGCACCTTCCGTGCATCGCTACCGGTCTCCTTGGGCAGCCGGCGTCGCTTGTCGCCCGGTTCCTCACGGCCCTCCGCCTTGATCGTGTCCGCCGGGCGGACCATGGCTGTCACGAGCGGCTCGTTCATCCGCTGGATGACGCGGCCGTGCTCGTCGTACGCCATGTACTCGAGGGGCCCGGTCGGCATGTAGCGGTCGTAGCATCGCGTCGCGGGCCCCATGGCGCGCTCCATCGCGCTCCTGCTCGGATTCGGCGGGAGGTCGCCCGGATTCGGCTCGAGATGGGCGCATTTGCGGAACCCCTCGCGGGCCTGCGCGCGCTCGCCGCGCCCGATCGGTCCGAGCTTCAGCGTCCCGGTGCCCATCAGCGCGCGCAGGTCGAGGCGCGACGCGACCTCGTCTCGTGCGGCCACGTCACCAGGCAGGAAGGCGACGAACGTGCCGAGCGCCTCCGGCTGGCTGGCGAGCCTGCGCAGCCTGCCCTCCACGCGCGCGAAGTCGACCGGCAGGTCGCGCCTGCGGCCCTCCCCGTCTCGGTAGACCACGCGAATGCGGTGGACGCGCGGCCCGGTCGTGCCCTCGATCACGAGGTCGGGCTTCGCGACGCCCTTGAACTGCGAGGGAAGGATGTGCACGCCATTTGAGGTCAGCGCGGGCGCGTGTGGCCTGCCCTGCAGCTCCTCGCAGTAGCCCCCGCCCTCCTCGCTCCTGACCTTGGGCCACTGGAGGGCGACGCCGATCCCCTCGAACTTGGTGTCGATCCCCTCACTCCTGAGATTTTCGCCGCAGCGGTAGGCGACCCACTCGTAGCGGCTGCCGTCCGGAGCCGCGCCGTTGTCGATCACGATGGCGGTGCCCGGCTTGATGAAGCGCCCCTGCCGCTCCTGGCTCGGGGGGCCGCCCACGTCGCCGATTCCGACCAGCTCCCCGACCCAGGCGCTCGCCGCCCTTCCCGGCGGGGTCAGAAGGAGGACGACGACCAGGACGACCGCCGCCGCCAGGCCGAGCAGCGGATGCTGACGCAGCATGCCCCGCCTCAGCGGGTCCTCGCTCACGCCGCGCGCTTCGATCTCCGCCCGCGCCTCGAGCACGGCTTTCTCGCGGGCGTGCACCGCCTGCGGCGCCGGGATCTCGGCCAGACGTTCCTTGAGCAGGTCCGGGCTCATGTTCCCTTCCTCGCTTCAGCCTCGAGCAGCTCGCGCAGCCGCGTGATCGCCCGCGCCAGCCGCGTCCTGACGGTTGCCGCCGGCATGTCCAACATGCGGCCCAGCTCCGGCGAGCGATAGCCCAGGAGGTGACGCATCACGACGAGCGCCCGCTCGTCCGGGTCGAGCTGCGCGAGCGCGCGCATCAGCTCATCGGACAGGACATCCGGCGCCTCCGCCTCCACGCGGGCGCCGGCCACCGGGCCGGTCACCTCCACGCTGACCTCTGGACGGCGCGCCCGCGCCCGCAGCCAGTCGAGTGAGCGGTTCACCACGATCCGGTGAAGCCAGGGCTTGAAGGGGCGCCGCCGGTCGAAGCAGTCAATCGAGCGAACCGCGGCCAGCATGGCCTCCTGTGCGATGTCCTCGGCCGCGCCCGCGTCGTGGACGATCAGAAAGGCCGCGCGGTGCGCCGCATCCCAGTGCCGTCGCACGAGCGCCTCAACCGCATCCGCCGACCCGCGCCGCGCCTGCCTGATGAGCGACGCCTCGTCACGCGCCGGCACGCGATACCACGGCCGCACGAGCGGATCCAGAGCGAGCTCCTGTCCAGAAGCCGTGCCGTTCACAGCTCAAATACGACACGCCCGATCGGACTGTTTCAATCGGAGAACGTTGACGACTAACGCGCTGTCCAGAGTTCTTGCGCCGCTTGCCGCTGTCGGTGAAGCAGACGGAGTACTTGCCCATTCCCTCGGAGCCGGACCACCAGGAGCGGCAGTTCCAGATGATCTCCTGGATCCCCTTGCGAAAATGCGCAGGGAAAGCGCCTCACCCCCCGGATCGGCACCCATCGATGCCGTCCTTCGCTAGCCGCCTCAGCGGCCGTAGACCAGCTTGAGCAGGCGCTTCACGAAACCGGTGCGCCGGGCCGTGTACGGCATCATGTGCAGGTCCTGCTTCATGGGCGCGAAGCTCGTCACGAGCAGGGTCTGCTTCCTCGTGTACTTGCGGATGCCGTCGGCGCCGTGACGCGTGCCCAGGCCGGACTGCTTCCAGCCGCCCATGGGCAGCTCGAGGGCCACGTAGTGGACCTGCGAGTCGTTCACGCTCACCGAGCCGGCCTCGATCCGGCGCGCCAGCCGCTCGCCCTTGGCGGCGTCCTTCGTCCAGACCGACGCCGACAGGCCGTACGGGCTGTCGTTCGCCAGCCGCACGGCCTCCTCCGCGTCGCGCACCTTCATGATCGGCACGGTCGGCCCGAACGTCTCCTCGCGCATGCAGGCCATCGAGTGGTCCACGTCCACCAGCACGGTGGGCTCGAAGAAGTGGCCGTTCTCGTCACGCCTGCCGCCGCCGACCACCACCTGCGCCCCGTGTTCCACGGCGTCCTTCACGTGCCGCTCCACGATGTCCGACTGCGGCGGGTTGATGACCGCGCCGAGGTCGATCGACCCCGCCGCGCCCGGGGCCTGCTGGCGGAGCCTGCGCACGCGGTCGGTCACGAGCCGGACGAACTCGTCGTAGATCGGCTCCTCCACGTACACCCGCTCGGTCGACATGCAGGTCTGGCCGGCGTTCTGCATCGAGTAGTGGACGGCCGCGTTGGCGGCCCGCTCGAGGCTCGCGTCGGCGCACACGATCATCGGGTCCTTGCCGCCGAGCTCGAGCGATACCGGCGTCAGCGTCCTCGCCGCTCGCTCCATCACCTTCTTGCCGGTCGCCGTCGAGCCCGTGAACATCACGAAGTCCACCTCGTCGATCAGCGCCTGCGCCGTCTCGCCGTAGCCCGGGACCACTTGGTAGACGTCCTCCGGCAGCCCGCACTGGCGCAGCATCTCGCCCATCAGCATCGACGTGAGCGGCGTGACCTCCGAGGGCTTCAGGAGCACGGAGTTGCCCGCCATGAGCGCCGGGATGCAGTCGCCGAACGAATTGGTGAGCGGGTAGTTCCAGGGCCCGATCACGCCCACGACGCCGACGGGCTCGTAGCGGACGATCAGCTTGCGGCCCTTCACGAACGGGGAGGCCGACCTCACGCGCTCATCCGCGAGGTACTTCTCGGCGTTCTTTGCCCAGAAGGCGAACGCGCCCTCGGCGTAGCCGATCTCGGCGAGCAGCGCCTCCTCGTATGCCTTGCCGGTCTCGGACACGATCGTCTCGATCACGCGGTCGGCGTTGTCGGAGACCCACTTCTGGCAGCGCTTCATCACCGCGGCCCGGCCGTCGAAGCCGAGCGCGTCCCAGCCGATCTGGGCCCGCCGGGCGCGCGCGACCAGGGCCGCCACGTCGTCGGGTGCCACGACCGGCACTGATGCGATCACCTGCCCCGTGGCCGGGTTCTCCACCTCGATGCTGCGCGCGGCTCCCGCGCCGTCCGAGCCTGTGCTGGGAACCGTCGTCGTCTCGGTCACGTCCACTCCTCCGGTTTCGCTCGTCACAAAACTAACCCGCCCGTGCCCGCCGCCGCTCGCCGACGCGCCGAAGCAGCGGCGCCGTCCGCAGCCCCGTCCGCCCGGCCATCGCGTTGGCCCGTGCGCCCCACCCGCGCCAGCGCGGGACAACGTGCACGAGCTTCTTGGAGTCGAGCAGAGCGACGGCCTGGTCGGCGACCTCGTCCACGGTCAGCAGGCGCCGGCCCGACCAGATGATCGCCGCCTCCGGCTCGTCGTCGTGCTCGCGCACCAGCTGAGTGTCCGCGCCGTCCGGGCAGATGGCGTGGACTGTGATCGGCAGGCCCGCGTCGAGAAGGTCGCCCTGGAGCGACCCGCTGAAGCCGAGCACCGCGTGCTTCGTCGCGGCGTAGACCGCGAGGCCCGGAACCGGCTGCAGAGAGGACATCGACCCGATGTTGATGATGTGCGCGTCCCGACCCGGCCCGCCGCGCATCGCCTCGACGGCGGCACGCGACCCCCAGATCACGCCGAGCAGGTTGACCTCGCACTCGAGCCGGACCTCGTCGTCCGACTGCTCCCAGCACTTGACCGTGCGCATGACGCCGGCGTTGTTGACCCACACCTCCAGCGGGCCGTGCTCGGCTGCGGCCCTCGCCGCGGCGCGGTGCGCCTCCGGGTCGCGCACGTCCAGCTCCATCGAGGCGCCGCCCACGAGCTCGGCGGTCGTCGCGGCCGCGCCCGCGTCGACGTCGGTCGCGAGCACGGTGTAGCCGCGAGCGGCGAGCCGCACCGCGATCGCGCGGCCGAAGCCGCGCCCGGCGCCCGTTACGACAGCCACGCCTGGCACCGCGCGAGCCTACCAAGTTGGCTGGCCAGCCAGTGCGCCTTGCGAGGGGCTACGCTGTGCCGCATGGCGATCGCAGAGGTGAACGGGCAGCGGCTCTACTACGAGGTTCATGGGGACGGGGAGCCGCTCCTGTGCGTCGCGGGGCTGACCTGCGACACGCTCGTCTGGATTCCGCAGGTCCAGGCATTCGCCGCCGCACACAGGACGGTCATCTTCGACAACCGCGACGCCGGCCAGTCGTCGATGGCCGACGCGGACTACGAGATCGCGGACATGGCGCGCGACGCAGTCGCGCTCGCCGACGAGCTGGAGCTCGACAGCTTCCACCTGCTCGGCGTCTCCATGGGCGGCGCGATCGCCCAGGAGATCGCGCTCCATGTGCCGGACCGGGTCCGCACCCTCACGCTCGCCGTGACGTTCGCGGACAGCGGCGCATGGGCCAGGCGCCTCGGCGAGGTCTGGGCCGCGCGCGTCCGCCAGGTGAGCCACGAGCAGCACATCGACGAGCTGATGCTGCTCAACCACTCCCAGGCGTTCTTCGAGAGCCCGGAGATGGTGGAGTTCGTGCGCACGGCGATGCTGAACAACCCCCATCCGCAGCCGCCCGAGGCGTTCGCCCGTCAGCTCGCGGCCTGCGGCCGCCACCACACGCTCGACAGGCTGGGCTCGCTCACCATGCCCACCCACGTGATCGGCGGCGAGTACGACATCCTCGTGCCGATCTGGAAGTCGAGGGGGATCGCGGAGGCGATTCCGGGCGCTCAGTTCACCATGCTGCCGGCCGCGCCGCACGGGCTCACCATCGAGCGCGCCGAGGACTTCAACGCGGCGGTGCTCGAGTTCATCCGGGAGGCGGCTGCGACGCCTGCGGCGTAGCGATCTCCGCGACCGCGGATTCCACGTCGGCGTCGACGGGCGCGGCGCGGTCGAACTCCACGATCTGAAGCACCCGCGAGACCGGCCTGCCAGGCGGCGCCACGACGCGCAGCTGCTGCCGGTGGCTGCCCACCTGCCGGGCCAGCGAGAACAGCATCGAGACCCCGCTCGAGTCCATGAACTCGAGCTCGCTCATGTCCACGACCAGCCCACGGGCCGAGCTGGGCACCGCCTCCGCGATCCGCTTCCCCGTCCGCTCCGCGGCCGAGATGTCGAGCTCGCCCGTCAGGCGTGCGACGACCACGTGGTCGTCTCGCTGCTCGATCTCCACCCCAACCAGGTCCTCCATCAAGTGTCACCTCCGCGCTGCGCGAGCCGCCGACGAAGGCTGACCGTGGTCCCCTCCTCGCCGGGCTTCACCGCAACCGTATCCATCAGCGTGCGCATGAGGTCCAGTCCCCTGCCCTGGTCGTCCTCGCGCTCGCTTCGCCAGGAGCCATGGTCGCGCACGGCCAGCTCGATCTCGAGCCCGTCGCGGCGCCCGGAGACCTCGAAATGGGCACCGTTTCCGGTGCCCGCGTGCTCGATCGCGTTCGTCGCGGCCTCCCCGCATGCGGTCGTGATCTCGGCTATCTCCAGCTCGTCCGCGCCCGCGTGGCTGAGCCAGCGGCGGAGCATGCTGCGGATCGGTGCGAGCGACTCCGGCTCGGCCGGGAACTCGGCGCTGAACCGCTCCGGCACCGGAAGATTGCGAAGGGTGAGCAGCGCCACGTCGTCGGAGGCCCCGTGCGGCGGCACCAGCGTCGCGAGCAGGTGGTCGAGCAGGCCCTGGGGGTCGCCGGGCGCCTCGCGCACGCGCGCCGCGAGCTCGCGGAGGCCCTGGTCCAGATGCTCGCCCGGCCGCTCGATCAGCCCGTCCGTGTACAGGAGGATCGCGTCGCCCGGGTTCATCGGCCCCGTCACCTCCTCGTAGGTGGGGAAGGGCAGCACGCCGAGCGGCACCGAGGCATCGCCCTCGAGGAAATGAACCTCCTCGCCGGAGATGACGAGCGGCGGCGGGTGCCCGGCGTTGACCCACCTGACCGTGCTGGCCGCGGGGTCGACGATGAGGTAGAGCATCGTCGCCATCTGGCTCTCCTCGGCCTCGGTCCACAGCAGCCGGTTCAGGCGCTCTACCACGCGGCCGCCGTCGTGGCCCTCGAGCGCGTAAGCACGCAGCGCGCTGCGCAGGCGCCCGACCATGGAAGCTCCCGCGAGCCCCTTGCCCGCCACGTCGCCCATCACCAGCCCGACTGCACCCCCTGCGATCGGGATCACGTCGTACCAGTCACCGCCGACCTCCGCCTCCGACGCGGCCGGGAGGTA